>Ga0302250_1002052_pt1 | contig 13312 bp, 10 predicted proteins | sample AAG_RA_Asp_MG_FD_193536 | JGI IMG/M metagenome (GOLD analysis project Ga0302250, IMG submission 193536) | Enriched activated sludge microbial communities from anaerobic digester in WTTP, New Holstein, Wisconsin, United States - AAG_RA_Asp | ecosystem: Engineered > Bioreactor > Anaerobic >... | reverse complement strand
CCGGAAGGGCTGGAAAAAATTCCGGTGCGAACACTCATGCAGAGAGTGATCAACCTTATGGGGGCATGGCACTCGCAGCTTCTGGAGGTCATGGGTGCGATGGGCATCCGGGAAGCAAGGCGTCTGCGCGGTGAGACGGGCAGAGCGATATTTTTTGAAGAAATTGACAACGAAACTTTTGGAAAAATATTTAAACAAAGAGAAGACAGAAACGTATGAAACCATCAACTGTACAAATAAAAAAAATGCCGTCGCGTTTCAAGCACCAGGTGCCCAAGTATAAGGTGACGAGGTCAAGTGCCTGCATCAATTGCGGGACCTGCGCCAAATCATGTCCTCACGGAGTTCACGAAAGGCAGGAAGGCCACAACAGAATGAGCGTGCCGATCGACTACAAATGCATCGGGTTTGAATGCAAAAATAATGATTTTTACTGCGTTGCCAAATGTCCGCGCAACGCGCTCGCCATTTCGCTTAACCCCATGTATGAAACGCTGGGTGACCATCGCTGGACGGCCGATATGATAACAGGCACCTGGATCATGGCCGAAACCGGCTATCCACCCGAGCGAACGGATCTTGAATATAATACGGGCAATTCCGGCGGCGGCTTCGACAAGCTGCGCTTAAAGTTCCCCACGGGACGGCCCAAAATCGATAAGTTTGAAATCTCTACGGAAATCCCTCTGAACCGGAGAAATGACGGCCGGGCGAATATCGTTATTTCCACACCTGTGTATGGCGGCGGGATGTCCTTTGGATCAGTCAGTCTGCCCACCATGGTTTCCAAGGCGCACAATGCAGCCATCTGGAATACCTTTACCTGCACCGGAGAAGGCGGTTATCCGGAGCTCCTGCAGCCTTATAATGATCACGTCATTACCCAGGTGGCGACCGGCCTGTTCGGTGTTCGCGAAGAAACCATTCAACGGGTAAAAATAGTAGAATTTAAATATGCTCAGGGTGCCAAACCGGGCCTGGGCGGACATCTCTTGGGAGAAAAAAATACGGAAAGCGTCGCCCGGATGCGGGAAGCGGTGAAGGGTACGTCTTTGTTTTCGCCTTTTCCCTTTCACTCAGTGTACTCCATCGAAGATCATAAGAAGCACATTGACTGGATTAAGGAGATCAACCCGGATGCATTGGTATCGGTGAAAGTGTCCACGCCCAATGATGTGGATATGGTTGCCGTCGGCTCCTACTATGCCGGCGCCCATATTATTCATATCGACGGCGGTTACGGCGGCACCGGCGCTGCGCCCGATATTGCCAAAAAGAACATTGCCATGCCGATAGAATATGCCATTACAAAGGTTCATAATTTCTTAAAGGATGAGGGTGCCAGGGATGCCGTCACGCTTATTGCATCGGGAGGAATCAGAACAGCCCACGATTTGGCCAAAGCCATTTGCCTGGGCGCGGACGGCGCAGTTATCGGTACGGCGGAAATGGTTTCGCTGGAATGCGTGAGATGCGGGAATTGTGAATCCGGCCGCGGCTGCGCCCGGGGCATTGCCTCCACCGATTCGGAACTGGCCGACTTGTTCAATGAAGAATGGGCGACACAGCGCCTGACAAATATGTACCATGCCTGGAATGTCCAGCTGGTCGAAATATTGCAGAAGTTCGGCATGAGAAGTGTAAGAGAACTTGTCGGACGGACGGATTTGTTGGAACACGTAGATTACAGTAAATAATATAGGTATATACGCTGAGGACTGAAGACTGAAGGATAGGAATAATCATTGTTCATCTTATCTTTCAGCCTTCAGTCCTCGGTCTTCAGCCTTTCCACGGAGTTATTAATAATGGATAATGTAGAAAGAATATTACAGTCACGTACTGAAATTTGCAGCCAGGTGCCGCCTTTGGCCCTGAACACGGAAGAAGAGGGCGGCTGCGGCGTCACCGGTTTTATCAGTTCGATTCCCGTAACCGGAAAAAATATTTTTGAGCCTTCCGTCCAGATGCACAACAGGGGCAATGGAAAAGGCGGCGGCATCGGCGCCGTAGGCTTCATCCCCGAAGCAATGGGAGTCTCCCGGCAGGTGCTGGATGAGAATTATATGCTGCATATCGCTCTTCTTGATTCCAATGTTTGCACGGAAATCGAAGAGACATTCATCAAACCGTACTTCAAAATTGATAAATCGGAAAAGCTGGCGACGCTCGACGACCATCGCAGCATCGGCCTGGATGTCCGTCCTCCCGACATCATGCGTTATTTTGTTCGCGTAAAAGACGAAATCCTCGATAAATTCATTGAGGTCAATAAATTTACAGCCCTGGATAGACGGGATGCCGAGGATGAATTTGTTTACCAAAACAGCTTTAAGATTAATACGCGTTATTATGCTTCTCTGGGCGACAAGCAGGCTTTCGTCATGTCCCACGGCAGGAACATGATGATCCTGAAGATAGTCGGCTATTCGGAAAACGTCGTCAAATATTATAAACTGGACGACTTCAAGGCGCATGTCTGGCTGGCCCATCAGCGCTATCCGACCCGCGGCCGCGTCTGGCATCCGGGCGGTTGCCATCCGTTCTCCGCGCTTAACGAAGCGCTGGTGCATAATGGTGACTTTGCCAATTATCAGTCGATCAATGAGTATCTGAAGCAGCGTAACTATCACCCTTTATTTCTGACGGATACGGAAGAAGCGGCTCTTTTACTCGATCTCTGGAGCAGGGTATATAAATACCCGCTGGAGCACCTGATCGAGGCCATGGCGCCTACCTCGGAAATGGATTTTGATATGCTGCCTGCGGACAAGCAGGAATTGTATAAAGCCATTCAAACCCATCATGTAAACGCATCCCCCGATGGGCCGTGGTTTTTTATCATCGCCAGAAATGATGTCAAAAATGATCAGTTCCAGCTGATCGGCATTACCGATACAGCCATGCTTCGTCCGCAGGTTTTTGCTCTGCAGGAAGGTGAAGTTCAGATCGGTCTGATCTGTTCGGAAAAACAGGCCATTGATGCGACTCTGATTTCTCTTACCCGGGAAGATCCGCGCTTCGGTCCTATCGCCGATAAATACTGGAATGCACGCGGCGGCAGTTATACCGACGGCGGCTCATTTATTTTCAGCTTGAAAGATACCGCAGAAGGTAGAAAACTGGTTTGTACGAACAAGTTTGGCCATGTGATCGAAACACCCAAAGACAAGGTTTCCTGTGATGTTGCAAAAAAAATAACAATCACCCCGGAATTTCAAGTCATAGAAGAAAAACTGGCTGCTTTGGTCGCCGAAAATGATTATTCAGCCACTGCCGATAAACTGTATACTTATGTTAAAGAAAGTGTCGGCGGCTTCAGTCCGGACGAACTCCGCTTCTGTATAGAAACGATTAAAAGTTATGCCTGCAAAAATGACGACTGCAAACAGGCGGTAATTGATGCGCTGACGCTTTTGAATGATCGCCGCTTTAACACCGGCGCAATTAAGAGAAGCTCGCTGCTGCATGTGCTGAAGATAAATCTGGATACAATTTTTGATGAATCGCCCGCGATTACGGAAATAACTAATTCCCGGTTCAGCCGGATTAATTTTGCCACCCGTGAGCAACTGCGTGCACCCAAAAGCAACGAAAAAATTCTGATTATTGATGCCGAACAATTTGAACCGGAAGGAGAGCTCTGCGATGCGGTTCTGATTGTTAAAGCCTTTAAACTTGGCTGGAAGCGCTTCATCGTTTACAAGTACCGCGGACAGCGATTCACCGGCTGCGGTTTCGGTCCGGCCACAAAGGATGTGAGAATTGACGTTTACGGCGCATCCGGCGACTATATTGCTTCGGGCATTGACGGCATGGAAATTTATGTTCACGGCAACGCCCAGGATCAGCTCTGCCAGATTATGAAAGAAGGCAAGCTGGTTGTATACGGCGATGTCGGCCAGACGTTCATGTACGGCGCCAAAGGCGGCAGCGCCTACATAATGGGCAACGCCGCGGGAAGACCTTTAATCAATGCCGTCGGCAAGCCGCGCGTCGTTATCAACGGGACAGCGCTGGATTACCTGGCCGAATCTTTTATGGCCGGCGATCCTCTTAAAGGCGGCGGTTTTGTGATCGTCAACGGCATCGGCTTTAAAGACACGGACGGATCGATTTACGAGTACGATTCGCCCTATCCGGGCTCCAATATATTTTCTCTGGCTTCCGGCGGCGCGATTTATATTCGCGATCCCTACAGGAAGCTGGTTGATGAACAGCTCAACGGCGGAGAGTTTGTCGAGATCACCGATGCCGACTGGAACCTCATTGTTCCTTACCTGGAGGAAAACGAAAGACTTTTTGATATAACCATAGAAGAGCTCCTGACTGTTGCCGGCGGTAAAAAAACTCCCCGGGAGGTGTACAGAAAGATCAGGCCGGGCAAAGCCGCCGCCGTCAAAAAAGACGATGACGGATTAGAAGAATAGGCAGGGAATTGAAGAAAATGTTTCCGAACTTATTCCATTTCCAAATCAATGATGATATCAATGGGTTGCATTTCAAGCATCAATTGCGGCAAGGAAGAAACTTTATTGACACATAGTTAAGGCGGAAGGCCAATGACACCATTATCTCAAGTCAGTACCGGCATCGGCGGATTGGATGAAATTCTCAATTCCCTCCAGATGGGGGACAACGTTGTTTTTCAGGTTGATGAAATTGCGGATTACAAAGCATTCGTTAAACCGTACGTGCAAACATCTCTGGAGCAAAAGCGGACGGTTGTCTATATGCGTTTTGCCGACCATCCGCCTCTTTTGGAAGAAGATCCGAACATAAAAATCTACAAGCTGAACGCCAGGAGCGGATTTGAATCATTTTCCACTCAGGTTCATAATATAATCCACGATGAAGGCCTGGATGTGTTTTATGTTTTTGATTGCCTGTCTGATCTGCTCATGGCCTGGGCTACCGACCTGATGATCGGCAACTTTTTTGTCATTACCTGTCCTTATCTGTTCGAATTAAATACGGTAGCTTATTTCGCCATTTTGCGGGGCCGTCATTCCTATAAAACCGTTGCCCGTATCCGCGAAACCACCCAGGTGCTCCTGGATATTTACAATAATAAAGGCAAACTTTGCGTCCATCCCCTGAAAGCATGGAAACGTTATACTCCGACGATGTTTCTGCCGCATATCATGGAAGGCGACAGGTTTGTGCCTATCCTGAACAGCGCGGATGCCGCCAGTCTGCTTTCGCACCTCACGGGAAAAATTTCAACCAGCGGCGTACGCAATCTGGATTACTGGGATCGCATCTTCTGGCGCGCCAAGGAAATTCTGGAAGATCCGGCGGCGATTAAAGAAAAACAGGAGATGGTGGAGAAGCTCTCCAGTGTGCTGATCGGCCGGGAAAAAAGAATGCTTTCCCTGGCGAAGGAATATTTTACACTGGAAGATCTTGTGGAAATTAAAAAACGTCTGATCGGAACGGGTTTTATCGGCGGCAAGTCCGTGGGCATGCTTCTGGCGCGCAACATTCTGCTGAAGGATCCATCTTTTGACTGGGCCGAACAGTTGGAGGTGCACGACTCTTTTTACATCGGTTCCGATGTTTTTTATTCTTATATGGTTCAAAACGGCTGGTGGAAGCTGCTGATGGATCAAAAGACGGAAAAGGGCTATTTTGAGATGGCCAAAGAGCTGCGAAACAAGATGCTGCACGGCGTCTTTCCGGAGGAGGTGAAAGAGCAGTTTCAACTGATGCTGGAGTATTTCGGGCAATCCCCGATTATTGTGCGTTCCAGCTCTCTTTTGGAAGATGCCTTCGGCAACGCGTTTGCCGGCAAGTATGAAAGCTATTTCTGCGCCAATCAGGGAACGCCGACGCTGCGCTACAATAATTTTGAAGAAGCAGTACGTAAAATATTCGCCAGTACAATGAATGTTGACGCGCTGACCTACCGCCGGCAGCGGGGATTAGCCAAGCTGGATGAACAAATGGCTCTTTTAGTGCAAAGAGTTTCCGGGTCGCACCGGCAATACTATTTCTTCCCTGACCTGGCCGGAGTCGGTCTGTCCTATAATGCTTTCGTCTGGCAAAAAGAAATGAATCCCCGGGCGGGTATGCTGCGGATCGTCTTTGGTCTGGGAACGCGGGCGGTAAATCGTGTCGAAAATGATTATCCGCGGATTGTCGCCCTGGACGCACCCCTGGTTAAACCTTATGCCAAACAGGCGGATATGCAGCGTTTTTCACAGCGTGAAGTCGATATATTAAATCTGCAGGAAAATGAATTTCAATCTGTTCCGTTGCCGGAAGTGCTCAATGAAGATTATGAGAATCATATGGAGCTTATTGCGGAGCGTGATCTGGCGGCAATGGAATTTATGCGCTCCAAAGGGGGAAAAACAAACGATGTCTGGATGCTGACTTTTGACGAGCTGCTTTCCAGCACCCCCTTCGCCGAAGTAATGTCCAGGCTGCTCAAAAAGCTGGAACAAATCTATCGCTATCCGGTGGATATCGAATTCACAGTCAATTTCAATGCGGACGGCAAATTCAAGATCAACCTTTTGCAGTGCCGGCCGTTTCAGACAAAAGGCCACTACAGCAGAATGGACATGCCGGAAAAAATCAGCAAAGCGAAAATACTGCTGCGGCAGGACGCCAACTTTATGGGCGGCAGCGTTTACCTGTCGATTTCCCGGATTATATACATTGATCCTCAAGGCTACGCCAGATTGCCGCAGGCGGAAAAATATGAGGTTGCCAGACTGGTGGGGAAACTGAATAAAATGATCGGCAAGCGGGAAAAAATGCCGACGATTCTTTTGGGACCCGGCCGCTGGGGAACGACGACTCCAGCCATGGGTGTGCCGGTTACCTTCTCGGAAATCAACAATATTGCCGCCATCGGGGAGATCGCCTATAAAGACGGCAGCTTAGTGCCCGATCTGTCTTTCGGCACGCATTTTTTCCAGGATATGGTCGAGATGGATATTTTCTACATGGCCATATATCCGGAGAGGGAAGATGTTTTCTTCAATCTGCCCTGGCTGACAAGACAGACTAATATTTTTGAGGATCTGATGCCCAATGATCAAAAATACAAGAAAGTTGTCCGGGTGTACGATGTAAGGGGTCAGGATTTGCGCCTGCTTTCGGACATTGTCAGCCAGAAAATGATCTGCTTTCTGGCGCAGTAGAGGGCGCTGGCTGTATGTAACAATTGCGCAATCATGGGTGTTTCGATGATCAGCATATCCAGTGTCAGTACAGGTATTAAAGGATTGGATAAGACCCTTAATTACCTGCAAATGGGTGATAATGTTGTTTTCACGATTGGAAACATAGAAGATTATAAAAAATTCGTAAATCCGTTTGTAAAAAAAGCCTTGGAAAAAGGAAAGCGCGTTGTTTATATGCGCTTTGCCCGGCATGCTCCTCTTCTCGAGTCGACCGGAAACGTAATTGTTTACGAACCAGACGCCAATACCGGTTTTGAATCCTTCTCTGCGCAGGTTCATAATATAATCAAGCAGGAGGGGCGCAATGTCTTTTATGTATTTGACTGCCTGTCCGATCTCATTTTGTACTGGGCAACCGATCAGATGATCGATAACTTCTTTGTAATTACCTGCCCCTACCTTTTTGAGCTGAATACAGTCGCCTACTTTGCCGTACTCCGTAACCGTCATTCCTTTAAAACGATTGCCCGCATTAGAGAAACTACCCAGGTGCTGCTGGACATTTATTGTTTTAAGGGCAAACTTTATGTGCATCCCAAAAAAGCATGGCAGCGGTATTCGCCGACGATGTTTCTTCCCCATCTGATGAAAAAAGACGAATTTTTTCCCATTATGAACAGCGCCGATGCCTCGAATCTATTTTCCTATCTGACTAAAACCGGCGTCACCGGTGCTGAAAGAAATCTGGACTATTGGGATCGTATATTCATCAAGGCAAAAGCTGTGCAGGAGAATAGTCCGGACAAAGATAGACGAGAGGAAATGATCGACCAGCTTTCCCGGATGTTAATAGGGCGGGAAAAGAGAATGCTAGGGCTTATCAAAAAATATTTTACCCTGGAAGATCTTATTGAAATCAAAGAGCGGTTGATCGGCACCGGTTTCATCGGTGGCAAGGCTGCCGGCATGCTCCTGGCGCGCAACATTTTACGCCGGGATACTGCGATAAAATGGTCTGAACACCTGGAACTGAATGACTCGTTTTATGTCGGTTCGGATGTCTTTTATTCTTACATCGTGCAAAACGGCTGGTGGCAGGATTTCATCTCCCATAAAACAAAAGAAAACTATTTTGAAAGCGCAGTCCAGTTAAAACGGAACATGCTGAAAGGCAAGTTTCCCGGGGAAATCAGGGAGCGTTTTCAATTGATGCTGGAATATTACGGGCAGTCACCGATTATTGTGCGTTCCAGCTCTCTTCTGGAAGACGCTTTCGGCAATGCTTTTGCCGGCAAATATGAAAGTTATTTTTGCGCCAATCAGGGAACACCCGAAGAACGCTATGATAAATTTGAAGAAGCGGTAAGAAAAATATTCGCCAGTACAATGAACATAGACGCGTTAACCTATCGAAAGCAGCTTGGCCTGGATCAAATGGATGAGCAGATGGCGCTGCTGGTGCAAAGGGTTTCCGGGACTTACCGTAAAAATTATTTCTTTCCGGAATTAGCCGGCGTCGGCTTGTCTTACAACACTTTTGTCTGGCAAAAAGGATTAGACCCGCGGGCGGGAATGCTGCGGCTTGTTGCCGGATTGGGGACAAGAGCCGTAAACCGGGTGGAAAATGATTATCCGCGTATTGTTGCTCTGGATGCGCCCCTGGTTAAACCTTTTGCCAAACCCCAGGACGCCGGTCGTTTTTCCCAGCATGATGTTGATGTGCTGAATCTGGAAGAAAACAGTTTTCATTCTTTATCCGTGGAGCAGATGGTCAAAGATGATTTGGATTACCATTGGGAGCTTGTCGGTTCCAGAGATACTGCCGCCGGCGAAAGAATGAAATCTTCGGGCCAAAGTACGGAAGCCTGGATACTTACCTTTGATGAGTTGTTGTCGTCAACCGAGTTTCCCAGCCTGATGTCCATAATGCTTAAACAACTGGAAAACATCTATGATTATCCGGTTGATATCGAATTTACGGCTAATTTTAATGCGAGGGGAAAACTGCAAATAAATCTTCTGCAGTGCAGGCCTTTTCAGACGAGAGGCCATCGCAGCCGTGTGGAAATTCCCGACAAGATTGAAGAAGGTAAAATATTTTTGCGGCAGGAAGGCAACTTCATGGGCGGCAGCGTTTACCAGGATATCGCGCGCATTGTTTATATTGACCCCCGGGGTTACGTAAAACTGCCGCTTTCGGAGAAATACAACATTGCCCGGCTTGTAGGAAAAATAAACAGGTCAATTTCCCGCGATGACATGCCTGCGATTCTTTTGGGACCCGGCCGCTGGGGAACGACAACACCGGAAATGGGTGTTCCGGTTACTTTTTCCGAAATAAATAATATCGCTGCCATTGCGGAAATAGCCTTTAAGGAAGGTAGTTTGATCCCGGATTTATCCTTTGGCACGCACTTCTTTCAGGACCTTGTGGAAATGAATATATTTTACATGGCGATTTATCCGGACAGAGAAAAAGTTTCCTTCAATACTGCCTGGATGCAAGAGATGCATAATTTGCTGGAAGAGATTGCACCCGAGGCTGGACGGTATGCCGGTATAGTGCGTGTCCATGATGTTCAAAACAGCAATTTGAGATTGCTTTCCGATGTTGTAACGCAGGAAATGACCTGTTACTTTGCAAAATAACAGATAAATCGAGAATAAGAAAGGCAGAGCCAATTGACCTTGCCTTTCTTGCGGTAAAAATCCATTGTGTGTTTATTTCTTGAGCTTCCTCCGCACCCTTGTCAATCCAACCAAGCCAAGTCCCAAAAGCAGTATAGTAGCTGGTTCGGGAGCAGATATGGGTTTAATGTTACCGGAATGTACCGCAATGGCGAGGCCGTCAACCGTATCCTTGGTGTACGGGGCATATTGCTTTCCTTTGGAGAAATCGAACCTCCAAGCATAATTGGTATTACCGGCTACTTCCGTGCCCGTCCAGTAGCCACCAGCTATTAGATACTCAAAAGGGCCCTTATTTGCTAGCGGTCCACCGAGCTCATTGGCGGAATTGAGCAATTCGTCATAGTAAAGATGCCCCATCTCTCCCTCGTTAGTATATGCTTCTCCTTCTAAGGCTGGAGTCGTGGGAAGTCGCCAAGAGCCAACCTCTGTCGCTCCTAATGTAAGGGTGTCGACCCAAGACGTTACTGTATACCAAGACCCATTATTAATGGTACCTTCAGAAACAGGGGCTGCGATATACCACGTAATGTCTAAGTCTGTGTCATAGACAAGCCCACCACCATTGTTTATGAGTGTTGCGTTGGAAAATGTCGCAAATCCAAGAATTGCAACAAGAGTCATAAATAAAGATAATCTTTTCATTCTTTTTCTACTCCTTGTTGATTTTTTAAATACAAATATTTTTTTACAGCAATAAACATGCCTTGCAGATCAACTATAATATATGCATTTATGAATATATTTGCTGCAACAGCACTGATAAAGGTTTGCGCGTGTTAATAATATTTTCTATACGAATGAATAAAACTCTACTGCCCTGATCAAAATCACGAATTGTAAAGATACCCGACACTTTTATGCGTCAATATTGACTTTAGTCGTTGACAATATTGTTAAGTATTAGAAATTAGATTGAATTATGCGGATTTTGATTTTGTAAAGAATACCGACAATGCTTTCAAATGGTAATAGTGACGAATTATATCAGGTTGATGGTAAAACTTTGTAGGTGCAACGTGTGATTCTGCCGTTTAGTCAATCTTGAAAAAATAATAATCGGCTATTAAGGGAGGCTATTAAGGGACAGGCTATTAAGGGGCTATTAAGGGACACAACACATATTAAAAGAGGGATTAAGTGTTGTCCCCTGAATAGCTCCGACCTTTTTACGAGGCCGTCTGTATAATGTTAACTATTATGACTTTTTGCGAGTTCATCATGTTTTGACTTCAATAGTAATTTGCCTTGACACGGTGCTCCATAAGTGCTACACTTAAACAACAAAAAGGAGAAAATACAATGCCCGCCAAAAATCCGAGAGTAAACATTGTTGTTGAGCCGCCGCTGTATAATGCATTGCATGACCTTGCAGTAAGCGGGGGCGTTTCTATGTCAACCATTGCCCGTGACCTTATCCGGGAGGCAATTGACTTACGGGAAGATGTTGCCCTTGCAGATTTTGCCGATACACGCATGAAGACATTCGATAGAAAAGAGGCGCTTTCGCATGATGATGTGTGGGAATGATCCATGTCTTTTACATTGCACTATCATCTTGCTGTTCGCGTTGAGGATTTACCCCTTATCGATCGAAAAACAAAATACAGAATCCGTAAGGCGATAGAAGAACGGTTACAGACTGCACCTCATGAATACGGGGAGCCTTTGCGAAAGTCGCTGAAAGGATACTGGAAGCTACGCGTTGGTGATTACCGGGTCGTGTTCAAAGTAATTAAGTCCGAGGTATGGATTCTTGGCATCAGGCATCGGAAGTCGGTTTATAAGGACATTAACGCGAGAACATAAACTTCACCTAATCAGGATCATGCGTTGTCTTTCTGCTTTTGCGGAACATTTTGGGATCAATACCCAGTTTAGTGATTTTATATTGGATAATACGTTTGGTTGTTCCCAGTATATTTGCCGCCTTAGTTTGATTTCCGCCCGTTGCTTCCAGGGTATCAATAATCAACGATCTTTCCTGTGCCTTGACAACGGAAGACAGTTTCCCGTGTTCCACTTTTTCCGTTTTCTTTTCCTTTACCTGCAATGAAGGCGGCAGATGCTGGCAATCAACAGTGTCCGTATTGCACAAAAGCACCGCCCGCTCGATGCAATTTTCCAGTTCCCGGACATTACCCGGCCATTTATGAGATAGAAATACTTCAGGCTATTCAGGGGACACAACACCTATTAAAAGAGGGATTGAGTGTTGTGTTTGAATGTATAAGAGCCAAGAAAGAAGGAAGCCGCCTGTGGTATTGATAGCTAAAAGCGGTCGGATCGGCAAGCCGTCCGAAATCAAATTACCAAGGAGGCTTCCATGGAAAGATTATACTATATTGGGTTGTCTCCCCTGGAATAGCAATCTATAAAAAAGGGTTGGACAAACATCCTTCAATCCTTGACATGCGACCTATATATGGACTATATTTGGTCCTAGTCTAGAAATGGAGAGATACTTATGAAACTATCAAATCAAATCAAACCCATAAGCTACTTAAAGGCCCATACCGCTGAAATCATAAGAAAATTGGAAGAACAACGGGAGCCGCTGGTCATCACCCAGAATGGGGAAGCCAAGGTGGTCATTCAGGACATCGAGAGCTATGAGCGAACTCAGGAAACAATGGCCCTCTTGAAAATTCTGGCCCTCGGGATGCGCCAAATTGAGGAAGGTAAGGTCTCGCCTGCTAAAGATGTGATAAGACGGTTGCGTGAAGGGCAGGAGGCTCGATGACGGTATTCGATGTTTTGCTGACCAACGACGCGGCACGCGATCTCGAAGATATTTATAATTTTATCGCTCTTCACGATTCGCCCCAAACAGCTGACCATGTTCTATCGCAGATCGAAGAAGTGTTTTCCAGCCTGTCGGAGTTTCCCGAACGAGGTGTCTATCCGAATGAATTACTGGCACTGGGGATTCGCGAATACCGAGAGATTTTTTTTAAACCCTATCGCATTGTTTACCGAGTTATGACCAATATCGTGTACGTTCTTCTGATTGTTGACGGCCGTCGTGACATGCAGTCCCTTCTGCAACGGCGACTGTTCGATGCGTAGCGGAGTGCAAATTTGTATATCAACCGAACAACATGCCGGACACAGAAGGGCTAAATAGCCCGATCTGATTTTCTATCGAGTTTTCCCGTAATCAAGAACTTGGTGATTCTGGTGGGTATCCACTATTCCACCATTGCCCGTGACCTTATCCGGGAGGCAATTGACTTACGGGAAGATGTTGCCCTTGCAGATGTTGCCGATACACGCATGAAGACATCCGATAGAAAAAAGGCGCTTTCGCACGATGATGTGTGGGAATGTGATTTCTAATCAGGATCATGCGCTGCCTTTTTACTTTTGCGGAACATTTTGGGATCAATACCCAGTTTGGTGATTTTATACTGGATAATGCGCTTGGTTGTTCCCAGTATATTGGCCGCCTTGGTTTGATTCCCGCCCGTTGCTTCCAGAGTATCAAT
>Ga0302250_1002051_pt1 | contig 13313 bp, 16 predicted proteins | sample AAG_RA_Asp_MG_FD_193536 | JGI IMG/M metagenome (GOLD analysis project Ga0302250, IMG submission 193536) | Enriched activated sludge microbial communities from anaerobic digester in WTTP, New Holstein, Wisconsin, United States - AAG_RA_Asp | ecosystem: Engineered > Bioreactor > Anaerobic >... | reverse complement strand
AAAGCGAGGCCAAAAGCCTTGCTTTAGCTTAATGGAGGCGTCTCATAGTGGTCTAGTGAGCTTGCTTGGAAAGCAAGTGTGTCTTAACCGGCACCGAGAGTTCGAATCTCTCCGCCTCCGCAAAGTGAGACATTTCGCCGTTTGAACGGCGATTTGTTGTTTATTAGAAGCATTTTTAGAGGTTCGAATCTTGGATATTTCCTTCTCTGCCTTTTCTCTGTTCTCAAAGATAGTTTGGAAGATAGGATGCAGTTCTACATTGATTTTTTGGTCTTTAATGATGAGGTGCGAACCTAGCGCGGCAAATATCGCTCGTTTGGTATCCATATCACCTTTGGCAAACCACATTTGAGCATAGCGGGCGAAATTAAAAGTTCGTTCGCTAAATTCAACCCATTCTTCCATTACCTTGCCGTGCTTTTTGAGATCATTTTCCAATGCCTCCTTTTCTTTCAAGAGACGATTTTTGAGTGTCTGATATTCTTGATCGGAAATAAATTTTCCATTTTCGTTTTCCGGGGACGTATATTTTAGAATTAGGTTATCTAATTGCTTGGTGATTTGGAGAACGCTTTTTTGCTTGTTTTCCAAAGTAGTTTCATTACTAGCCGCTTCATTCTGGCGGATTTCGTGCAAATATTTTATTGCCCAATCCTTGAATCTGTCGGAAATACTTATATTTTCGATAATATCGTCCACCTGCGTGTTAAAATCCTTAATCTCTATGGCTTTTTCTGTGCAATTTTTATCTTTTTGTTTGGTGCAACGGTAATAAACGTAGTGATGGATATTGCCGTTTTTCTGCTTTTTGATTTTTTCTTCGGCGGTTATCATCGCACCGCAATTTCCGCACCTCATTAAACCTGTGAAAGCAAAGCGGTGTTCCTTTGGTCGGGGGCGGCCTTCTCTACCTAGCAGTTTCTGAACGCGATCAAATTCTTCTTCGGTAATCATTGGCTCGTGATTGCCTTTATGAAGTTGTCTGGGATTTCCATAATAGAACCAACCATAGTAAAAGGGATTAGTGAATATTCGGTATATCATACTGCGCGATAGGGGCTTACCCACATATCTTTTTGTAGTTCTGGTTTTGAATTTCCATTTTTTATTAGCGATTTTCAGAATTTGTGGCGGTGTATAATTTCCAGTCAGCATTAAATCCCACATCTGGCGAACAACATCAAACCTCTCTGGGTCTTTGAGAATATAATTCTGTCCTTTTTCTTCAAAATTTTTGGTGTTTGAGTAACCTAATGGCGCTCGTCCTGGACACCAGCCTAGTTTAACTTTGGTATTAAGCCCTCGTTTTACTACGACACCATTGTCGTCAGATGACTTTTTTGCCATTCCAAATTCCAGTGTGAGAATGAATTTATCTTCGGGAGTGTTTCTGTAAATTTGGTGGGGCGTCCTGATTTCCAGCAGCTTGCCTTCGTCCATCAAAGTTATTATTAAACCACCATCCAAGGCATTACGAGCCAGACGATTAGGATGATAGACTAATAACCCGTTTGCTTTCCCGGCTTCTATTTGATTCATAATATGGCCAAAAATTGGACGACCTCTCTTATGGGCGGATTGGCTTTCGCCTTTTCCAGTTCCCAGATATTTCTCAAAAATTTTCAAATCGTCCCTCCTGGCCATTTCCTCCAATTCTCTTTTTTGATCATCAAGAGAGAGCATTTGTCTGTCCTCGCTTTCCGTGCTTTTGCGGGAATAGGCGATGTATTTAATTTTTTCCTGTTGTTGAATCATAATTTTGGATACTAAAAGGACGGCGTGGTTGACCCGAACGATCACAGAGATTGTCGGCACGCCGCCCTTTAAGGACGACAATTATAAAACTCTGTGATATTAGATTCAGGTCAACGCTTATATAATACTATAATCGTTATCTGCTATCAAGTGCGCGCATTATTTAATCGCCTAAAAAATCGCTTCGGATAATTTATTGACATTCGGTTATATTCTTCAATTTTTCTGGTTATCTTCAAATAGCGAAGGAGCTTTTTAGTCGGCAATCCGGCATAGTGAGGTCTATAACCTTTGCTCAACAGAATTTCAGCCTGTTCTTGTATAAGTCTATTTTTTTCAAGTATCGGATAGATTGATTCTCTTCGGTTTTTGTTCCTAGCGTTATAACTCAAATTGTAACAGTGCCGGCAAGCGAAAATACCAGCCGATCCCAAAAAAAGAGTTGTAACACGATTTCCGCAGCAATGCCTCAAATTTGCATAACATCTGAACCAATACCTTACGCCTCCAAAATGGCAAGGAGTTACAGAAATTGGAATCTTGTAATTGTATACTCTTTCCTGATTGTCTTCTTTTAGCGAATACTTAAATTTTATGAATCTACCGCCCAAGTATTTGTCATTAGGATCAGTGCTGATTTCAATTACAACACTATGTGCTAGGCCATATCTCTGAAAAAAATATGGTTTTTCATAACAATTTCCGTCTAGCAAGCCCTCCCGTTTTAAGTCACGGATGTCTATACTGAATACCTGCTCAACTGTTAATTTTGATCCGTATCTCCAAAATTTAGACATAACGTTGCATAGTTGCCGAAAACATTAAGGAATAATATCTTTCTGACTGACGATGTTCTTGGCATTTTTTTACCCACCTGTGCTACTCACTATATTATTTTGATCGGAATTAGTGAGCGAGGGTGTGGGGTAAATTAAATATTTTCTACCATCAGTTGGGTCTTTTTCCTGGCTGATAAGGCCAGCGCTTTCTAGCATTGGAATGACTTGGTGCCTCAATAACCAGTCTGGGAGCGGTCGCTGGTAGATTTCGTAATGCTTTTTGACGACTTCCTGCCTTGATATTCCCAACTTTATTTCACTTAAATTATTTTGACTTTTAACATTCCACGTTGGCAAAATTATTTCTAAAAATATTTCATAGATGAAGGGCGGGAGATTGTATTCCTGGCTTTCGGCTATTTTTTGCCAAATTTTTTACTCCCTCTTGGACATCTTCCTCGGAAGCGATTATCATATCATTTTCGCGCTTTCTGAACCAAAAATTTAGAAGAGCAAATGTTTTAATGATGTTTATCAATCGGCCTATGTCGCGCTGGTGTCGTGGTTTAAGCATAGATTTCTTTTCTAGGAATATTTTTTCTAGTTCTTTTTGGCTAGTGATCTTCACGTCCCTTATTTTTGCTCTTGAAATAGCCTTGATTCTATCTTTTAAGAGTTTTCTTTCGGGATCATTTTCTAGCCATAAGCGATAGGCTTCGGGATTAGTTTCTTTTCTGATTCTCTCGGAAATTCCTTCACGTAATTTCTTTTGTGATGTTTCGGGGGATAATAGGATAAATCTCGTTCCTTCCTGTTCGTCAATTTTCAATCCCGCCGTGCAAAAAATAACGGCAGGAAAGCCTCTGATTAGAATGGTCTTTGTTCTTAATCCAAACTTTTGATTTTTATCCGTTATCTTGTTCATAATTTCCTTTTTGTCGTGAGAAAGAACTGGTCGCAGACGTGCCAGGAGATCATTATGGGGCTGGTCAAGGAAAATTATTATTTTTCGGGATAAATCTACGATGGAAATTTTTCTTTTATCGTCCCACTCTCCGAAATCGTGAAAAAAGGCAGTTGGGCTGCATTGAGCCAGTTCCAAAACATCTTTTGCTGGAAACAAACGGGCAATTTCGGTCGGAATATAACTTTTGCCAGTGGAAGAAGGGGCGTTAAAACTTATATTAAATTGCGCTGACTCTGTATAGGCGGAAAGCTGACAAAGAAAGGACACTATTTTATTTTCCTCATCCCTTTTTATTGTTAATCCTAAAATTTCCGATAGCTTTTCTGATCCCATTGGCTCAAATTTACTCTCGTCAATCGGCTCTGCTCCTGCTTTCCATTCTGGGAGATTAAGCATAAATTCATCGGGATTTCCTTCGTAGCGATTAAAATAATCGGAAACATCTTTGCCATCAGTCATTCGTTCAGGCAGGGTGATGTTATAGATACTGGTTTCCGGAAATTCTTCTGCTAAAAATTTAACCAGTTTTTCTGATTCTTTTTCTCCCGTTTTGTCCTTGTCAAAAGCAATATAAATATCATCGAATCCTTTCAAATGTTCCAGCCAATCTTTTTTGAAAGTTCCTGCTCCTGCTGTTGAGGTTATGGCTGGAATGCCGTATTTAGTCAAAATCAATCGGTCAAATTCTCCTTCGCAGATAACCAATGTAGTTTTATTGCCTTTCAAACTTTCCCAGCCATAAATTGTTGCTTCACTGCCTTTGGGATAGAAAATATACTTGGTTTTATTATCATTGTCGTTAGGGTCTTTTCGGAGTTTCAAAAATTGATATTTGCCGTCCTTGTCGGTTATAGGAATGGTAATCCACCATTTACCGTAAAAATTGCCCCAACCCAGCTTATATTCGTTTATGAGGCCATCTGTAATGCCTCTGGCGTTCAGGTATTCTCTGGTGTGATTTGGTAAGGCTTGATGGCATTCCTCGACTAGGACAGGACTAATTTTCTTTGGGGTTCTCGCGTCACTAATTTTTATCGGATCCGGATTCTTGTTAGTTAAATCTTCGCCAAAGTGCCTTGCCAAGGTTATTATATTTCCACTCTCGCCACATTTTTTACAATTATATTGCCCATTGTCTTTTTTGAAATATAGATGTCCCTCATTTTCCTTGCTGTCATCATCACATCCATTGAACAAGCACTTGGTTATCAATTCACCGCCGACTTCCTTAAATTCAATTCCCTTTTGAGTTAAATACTCTCTGATCGTAATCGTTTGTAATTTCATTGTTTTGTAATAGTTAATTTTTAACAAAGTCATTCCCTTCCGAGAACTCTTTTAACCAAATCTTTTTTACAGGTCGGCGGATATGATGAAATATAGTGAGGAGACTTATGCCCATTTCCATTGCTTTTTCATTGGAAATATCCTCGCCATATTCTTCAAAATATATTTTCTTGAACTCTCGTAGAGCCTCATCGGAAAGCATAAGTTTATTCGCCAGAGTATAATCTGTTTTTGAGGTTTTTTACGTTATCCCAAAATTGGCGTGATTTTTGTTCAAGACAACCATTCCAAAAATCGTCCGCAATTTTTTCTATTTCCGCGTCTCGGCGAAAAACAAATTTTACTTTACGAGGATTTTCCCGATCTAATGCGAGCAACTCAAAACCCGCCGTTAAAATAGCGGCGGCGCAACCCAAGTCTGATACAAAAAAATAGTTATCGTTACCGTTCACGTTAAGTAATTTAATTTTTATGGATCATCTTTCCTATAAGAATGCTTCTGAAATTTCAGAGAAAACAAAAAACGCTTTCATATAAAGCGTTTTTTTACTGAAAAAATTTACAGAAATTTCAGTCAACAGCTACATACTGGGCGTGCTTTCATTATAAATATCGTTCAAGTCTGAAAATTTATTATTTTTAACCTTTTCTGTCGTGAATTTACCATCTCTAATGGTTCTCAACTTGGGGGGTGGAATTATTTTGAATCTGGCGCTGTATTCTTCTTCCACTGGATTATATTTGAATGGATCATCGTTAAAACCAAATGTTTCCATCAAGACCTTTTTTGCTTCTTTTTTTCTTGTATGCACTATGGCCTTATTTTCATTATTTAATCCTTTCACGCTATATTTTCCGCTATTTATAGCCAATACCAGAATAAAATCTTTCAAAAAATTTTTTTCAATTAACTTTCCACCGGATGTTTTGACATAACCAATTTTTTGAAAATCAAGATCATATGAAGTATCCGATCCTCGTATCATCTTAAACTTGAAATTTTCAAGCATAACCATTGTTAACATCTCCCACTTACTGTTTATTCCTAAATCAATAACCGGTTTATTTGGGTGCTTGGTCTTTCTTTTTGCCGAAATTTTATTTTGCAAAGCATTACCTGAAATTTCGTTTTGGTATTTTTTTAGTCTGATTGCATTAGCATTTATAACTCTAAAACTATCATCTGCCAATTTTGAAAAATCTTCAAAACATCTATTATTTTTTAACACGCTCAAAAACCTTGTCGCATCTTCCATTCCAGGCGTAGTATTCTCAAATCCCAAATCATAATGACTGACCCTTATATCTCCTGTGTTAATGACTGCTTTTTCTACGAGTTTTTGAACGGCATAATTTATCTGATTTCCGCCACTGGCTGCAATCCTTTTTATTCTTATGTGTTCCTTTCTGTCCCTTTCTTCTCTTTGTTCGCGAGTGCTTCTCTCGTATTCTTCCTGTTGTTCTTTTAATACTGATATTTTGTTGAAATGTTCGTCGTAATCCGAGTAAAAATCAGCTTTTTTTTCGTCTGGCATCATTTTAGTAATTTAATCGTAATTTCTTTTAGTTTATTCTAAACGAACCCTGAAATCAAGCCAAAAACTTGTTATTTTGCCCTTTTGGTGTTAGATTGTAAATGTTCAACCACAACAATTATTACCGAAGGACTTTGTCCCTTATTACCCGATTGCGAGTAGTAAGGGGCAGTCCGAGTTCCGCAATCGGGATTCCTTCGGGATGAACTGTTGTGGTTGAACACCTCGGCTGTCCCTTTTTGTTTTGGTTAATTTTTAATTTAAGGAAATGAGAAAAATAATAATACCCGCCATTCTTGTTTTAACAGGGATTGTCATTCCTATTGTTGGATTGACCATTTCCCCAACGAGAAACTTGATTTTAGGACTGGCTCCGGAAGAGGCCATTTTGCAGTTAGCAGATCAATTAGATAAAGACCGGATAGATTATGCTACCAATAACCAAGAACTTCAAAAAACTATTGATAGTCAACGAGAAGAAATGAAAAAAATGCAGAAGGCAATAGACAACAAAGCAAATGATCTCAATAATTTGAGCGAGCAGGTTAAAACAACAAATACTGCCATTCAGGGACAAAATTATTGTCTCAAAGTCAATGAGTTATATACCCAAATTCCGAAAAAACCAAGTGGTGCTTGCAGCGTTATGGGGCCAAATAATATCGTTGATATGTATAAGAAAATCAAGGAAAGTTATGAAGAATATAAAAATGACGATAAGACGAAGAGCGGCAACGGGGATTTGGCAAAAGATTGCTTCAAAAAATACCTGCTGATATTAGAGCCGGCATACAATAAATACCTGGAAGCTAAAAAACTTTGCCCCTAGTTAGGCAATAGATGATAAGGCTAAAAATATGGAAAATCAGAAAAAAACTATAAACAATTCTATTGTCGTGCCTGAATACAGAAATTTCTGTAAAAATAACGATCTGCCATTCCGCTTCTGGGATGAATTGCCGAAAGAATCATTCAATTCCGAGTTGGCCAGAAAAGAAAGAGAGTTGCATAAGGAAGCAATGGATATTTTCAACTCAACCAAGAAACCGTATTCATACTTTGATAAAAATTTAATAAAATGGCGCTTCACTGATTGGGGCGGCGATTTTGAATATGAAAGCGAAGCAGTTGAGGAATTTATCGCGAAAAAAGAGGAGGAGCTAAAAATATTAGGCAAAAAGCATTTTGCAATGGCCGTTATAGGGACACTGTCTTTTTCGCTGTTAATCCTGATTTTGTTGACCCATTATAGAATCAGCTTATACATAGCATTTCCGGTATTCATCGCCAGTCTATTTTTGGAAAATTACATTGGATATTTTATTAAGCGCCGAAAAGAGAAATATAATATGAATATTGATACAAGGCTGAATAAATTAAGAGAAAAAATTAAAAATAACCAATGAATACTTTATTACAACGCCGCCTTAAACACGATCCTAAAGAAGATGATCCAAAATACAGGGATATTATCAAGCAAGCTGAAACGGAAGCCAACGAATTAGTTGACCGAGAATATCCTGACGCCAGTTTAGGAAGATGCCACGCGGTTTGGGCAGAACAGAAACGAATCCTAAAAGAAAAGCACGGTATTGACTGGCAATCTCCAAGAGATTTGAATAAGTATGCGCGTTTTGATTAAAAAATAATATGAATTTTGGAAACCTAAAAATTACCTGCCCTCAATGCCAACACCAGTTTTATGAGACAATAATCGTTTCCGCCAATACAAAAACTTTGGCTAAATTGCCAAAATCTGACAAAATGTTGTCCTCCATACGGGAATGTCCGGCGTGTAAAGTAGAATTTGATATTTACGACAATTCCGTTCCTGTTTCCATTAAATACCCAATAAAAGTTAGGATCAAACGATTTTTTATGAAATTTTTACCCTAACAGATGGCAAGATAAAAATAAGAACCACCCGTTCATTTTTTTGATGAAAGTCTTGTTCGCATTGACGAAGGTGTTATTTTCTGATAGCCTTTATACTCAAAAGAAATCGCGTTGCCGATTGTAGAAAATTATGAGTGAGTAATATTTTGTGGTATAATATTTATATGTTTGACGACAGAAAAGCAATACAACTCTTGAATTATCTTGCCATAAAAGAAGGGGGCAAGATAGATTATCTGAAATCAATGAAACTAATTTATCTTATAGATAAGTTTCATTTGAGAAAATATGGCAAGACAATCACAGGAGATCAATATTTTGCTATGAGCAGGGGGCCGGTTGCTTCAAATACAAAAAACATATGTAATTATATTCTGCGCGAAGATATGGATTGCGGCAAGAATAATTATTACGATAAATTTGTTAGGAAAGGAAGGGAAAGATATTCATTGCAATCAGCAGAAAAACCAGACTTAGATTTTTTTTCCGAGGCTGAGATTGAAACAATCGATACTATTTACGAGAGATTCAAAAAATTCACTGGCTTCAAATTAGTAGATATTAGCCACGATACCTTTGAATGGAAATCAAAGAGTGATGTATTAAAGAAAGGAGCATTACGAGAACAAATGAATTTATCTGATTTCTTAATCGACCAAGAATATTCAGAAAAAAGCCCATTAAAAATCTTCAATAAATCAAAAGCTGAATTAGAGAAGGCATCAAAAACTTATGAACTGATAAAAAATACCAGACTCTCTTGCGGATGCTGACAAAACATTATGAATTATCTGGATCAGTTGGAAAAAGAAGTTGCTGCGGGTGCTGGTGCAGTTTTTCGGTTTACGAATCCGGAATATTCTACAAGTGTCCCACATTTCAAAATCCTTGTTGGGGTCGATGAATCCCAGCCCAGAAAGATGCTTCTTTTTTTGACTTGCACATCCAAAAGCATAGTGATGAGAAGCTATGTTTCAATAGATAATGTTCTGTTAATAGATAATAGTGATTATTGCGAATTGACAGAAGAAACATCAATTTTATGCAATGACATCGAATCCGTTACCGTAGATGATTTAATAGATAAATGCTACACCGATTGCGAATTTAACGTGTGCAAAAGAATCAGCAATGATTTATTGAAGCGCCTTTACGAAACAATCAGGGATTCCAGAGAAGTCAGCAAAAGACACAAAAAAATTATACGAAAAAATTTGCATTCAAGGGGAATTATTGAATAATTGACATAGGTTTTATTCAAAAAACGGTGGCTTTAATAGGCCATTTTTTATATTGCCGTGGACGGACGCTGCGCTTGACTCGTGGTCGGTTTTATGCTAAGATTATAGGTCAAAACAGCACCTTAAATAAAGCAAATCACAATGTAGCCACAAGGTGATTTTTAGTCGCTTTATGGCTGCATTGTGCAGTGTTTTTTCAAAATGATGGCAGTATGCCATAATTCTTTCGTGTAGAAAGGAGAATGTTATGTTGAAAGGTAAAATTGTTGGCTGGCGGGATGACCTTCTGTTACTCATCAGAGAACACGGAATGAGGACTTCTCATCGGAATTCCCATTTCTGGTTTGACGAGAAAAATTCCACTCTTCTTTTGGACATTATCACTGATACTCAATCGGGTTTGAGTGTGGGAGACAGGGTCGTTGTGAATACTTCTCTGCTTACTCCCTGGCACCTCGGTGACAGAGCCGTTGAACCAAGAGGGAAATTCTGTTCTTACCACAACACCTCTTTCAGGATACTGGCGTTTGTGAGGGTGGCTGGTAAGTTCAGAAATATCTGTCGTGTGGAAGGAACGTATTGCATTCTGGTCACCGAAGGCTTCTGTGGATTTGGCGTTGAGGGATATGAAGATGACCCGATATGCCGCGGGCAGGAACTCGGCGAAGAACCCAGCAAAGTTAATCTCTACTGGGTCGGTTGCCTTGATAAGCCTGACTGGCTAAAGCAGGACGAGGATGCCTGATACAGAAAACATTCAGATATTTAAGGAGGCCGGATAATGAGCAAGCCGTATTATAGTGAAACTCAGCTGAAAGAAATGACCTTTGACCAAATTGCCTCCTGCTCTCACCATAGCCACAGAGGCTGCTGGGAATGCCGAGAAGAACTTACGCAAAGAATAGAAAAGGCATTGAGGAGCCGTCCGGCATTTCCCGATGATGATGACCGTTCTATAATGCGGGGCGAGAGAGGTTTTCTCATTCAGACCACGTGCGGATATTTCCTGATGGGAAGCGGCGATTGGTCAGAGAACAAGGATATGGCCTATTTCTGTAATATGGAACTGGCTAAAGCACTTCTCAGAGGAGCCATAACCGGAGGAATCAGATACAACAAGGAGCTTGCCAAAGTTTATCCGACACTCCGTTATACCGACCAGCCCAGAGTTGTTGGCCGCCCGATAAACATCTCGTCTTTGTTTAACGCTTAGCTTCGGCCTGGTATTCAAAAACATTGGGGAAGGGACACAACTGTTTCTTCTCCCCATTTCCAAGTTTGGCAGATTGATAAATTTGGATGATGGAAATCATTGTTCTTACAAAAAGGAGTTCAAAAAATGAGCCGCAAAATCGGAGTAAGCGTAGTTTGTATGCTTCCTTGGAGTTTGGGGAGAAATGGATTGGCACGCGCCGTCATTATGGCGCATAACGCAGGCTTTGACGGTCTGCAAATACTTCCGCTGCGAGGATGGGATCCGCTGACTTTTACCGAAGCGTCTACAAATCAGATCATTTCTTTTGAACTGGCCTGGAATTGTGGATCATTTTGGAAAGCGATTCTTCGCCACCTGCATTTGGCAGGAGAGGAGAACCCTCTGCTTCACGACTGGATTCTTTTTGGCAAATGTGAGGCCACGGAACGCCGAGCAGAAATGATTTTCCGGTATTTTCAAAGGACATCGATGTTTATCACTCACGATGTAATTCACGTCGGTGTGATAGAAATGCATCCCGAACTGGATCTTGAAGTTTGTGATTACGCCAGTTATCCTCACGGACTGGTGTGGGACACCGAACACGTCATTCGTTCCGGACGCCACGGACAGCCGCCGATCACCGATGATTGGGAAAAACTGCTGGATGAAGTCAGTCATAATATACGGCTGATTCACGTGAAATATCCGGTCAATCCCAAAATGCTGAAAGCCTTGGCCGAAAAAACGAGTTGTCCTGTGATATTTGAGGCCAGACCGCCCTTGGGAAAGATTTTCCAACCCCCGATGAGGCACGTCGAGAAAAGAGCCATTGAATGGCTCACAGAAAAGCGAACCTTTCTCGGTTATTTCTTTGACTAGATCTGTTACAAATGTATCGGGTCAGGGAGGAAAGATTAAAAGTCTTTCCTCTCCATCTCTGAATCTATCAGTTTATGGCAGATTTGGATGATGGACTTGAACTTTACCAACCGAATAGGAGAACAAATGAGCGTTGATGAAATTTTGGCAATTGAGGAGGAAGTGAAACAACTTCACCATAACCCAGTGCAGGCCAGCCATTCATTTTCAAGGCTGGACGCCAAGACTACCTTCACTGGTTTTTGGAATATTCACGTCAAACCAGTCATTGAAATTTCCAAAGCATTGGCAAAGAAATACAATTCGCCTGTGTCTGATTCCGTCTGGCTGGCAGCAATTTTTCACGACATTGCCCGCCTTTCGGACGAAGAACCACACGATGAAATCGGTGCGGAAAGGGCGAAGGCATTTTTGAATGAAAGGGGCTTGGACGGTCAATACGTCAAGCAAATCATCCTGACACATCGCTGCAAAAAGCATCGCCCCGAAACGCTGGAACAGAAGATTCTGGCAACGGCAGACGCAATGGCTCACTTCCAGCAGCCCTTCTATCTCTGGTATAGCCATATCAGCAACAAATCGCTTTCGGAACAGTTCAAAACGATGGCGGCCAAAATGGAATGGGACTATTACGTCAAGATTTTTTGGGATAGCGAACGTGATGTTGTCAGGTCTTATTACGAAGCCCTGAAAAGGTGGGTTAACGGAGGGGAACTATGAAAATCAGACCCAAAAACGGTTCGTGCGAAGTGATTGAGCTGGAAAAGGACGACCAGATTCAACTGCTCGTTCCCGCCAGCGAAGAAAGAACCTGCGTTTATCTCAGCGTGAGCTGGGACGGCAAACTCAACATCGAAGGCGGCTCGTCCGTCATCTCCGAAATCAGCGGTGATGGAATGCGTGAAAAAATCAAGAGGAAGAGGAGAAGAAAATGATACTCCTGGCAATTTGCATCTTTATCGGCGGCTACTTTTTCTGGAAAAAAACGGACAAGGACGCGGATTTTAAGTATCAAAAGCAGATATTCAGTTTTCTCGGTTGTCTCATCGGGGCATTCGTTGGGGTGTTGCTTACAGGGTTCCTTTCCGTCTTTGTTCCCTGGACTACTTACGATATTGAGTTTGACAGGGTGGAGCTGGCAGCTCTCGGCAGCACCAGTGAAATGCACGGCTCATTCTTCCTTGCAACGGGAAACATCGACTCGCAACAGTTTTACAAGTTTTATTACAAAACTCCTGACGGCGGAAAGCAATTCGGAAAACTGCCTGCCGAAAGTGCTGTTATTTACGAGGAGGATAGAAAAGACGCTTATATGGCAAAAGCGGGAAGAGAAAAACGCTATCCGACTTGGGTTCGCTTGTGGATAAGAATATTCCCGGGAGGCACAAGCTGGAAATATGCCATCCACGTTCCCAATGGAACGATCAAGGTGGAGTATAATCTCGATTTGAAATGAGAAGCTGCTCCGCTCTGAAAAAAAGTCCCTTGTGGTCATTGCACCGCTTGGGACTTTTCGTTTTATATGAATATAGTGAGTGATACTGTGGGGTAAATACGTTTAGTTGATTTTTGCGTAATTTGCAGATAAACTAGGAAGGAAGAAATAAGAGGTAGTGGACTGCCAATAGGTTCTAATATCGTCCACTATTCTCCGCCAAATGCAACTTTTTGCCTATTTTCTTGTACTATAGTACGATATTTACATGGCAAATGATCTTGAGGAAATAAAAAACAGGCTTAATATCGTTGATGTTTTGGGAGAATATATCCGGCTTG
>Ga0302250_1002050_pt1 | contig 13315 bp, 11 predicted proteins | sample AAG_RA_Asp_MG_FD_193536 | JGI IMG/M metagenome (GOLD analysis project Ga0302250, IMG submission 193536) | Enriched activated sludge microbial communities from anaerobic digester in WTTP, New Holstein, Wisconsin, United States - AAG_RA_Asp | ecosystem: Engineered > Bioreactor > Anaerobic >... | reverse complement strand
GACGACACATCGCCCCTCTTTAGCCGAATCAGCCGCAAGCAGTAGTGAGCGACTCCTTGCCGCTCGGGCGAGTGGCTTTGCTGCGTTCAGTCTTTCAGCTCCGCACGAACCGAGTTTGCAACTAGGCAGTGCTTGCTGGTCTCCGCTACACTTGGGATCCTCATCATTCCGGGGCAACCACGGTGCTCACAGACAATGGACGGCTACGCAAAGATTATCGACCTCGCATGGACCGGCAAGCTGGAGTTCTCCAGTCTGCTAGAGCAGGCAACCCAGCTGGAGCAAAGCGGACAGCGTGGTCTGGCTGCCGTTCTCTATCGCACGTGGCTGGAACGAACCCCATCGCCACTCGCCCACTTTGCCCGTTTCAACCTGGGGACTCTACTTTTCAGCGAAGGGGACATTTCAGGAGCCGTCGAAGCGTACAAAAACGCCTCGCAACTCGCCCCCGCTTTCATCCAGCCACGCTTTAATCTTGGACTGGCTTACGAACGTCTGGGCCAGTTCGACGCCGCGATCACAGAGTGGCAATGGGTCGTACAGAACGCGGACCCGGACAAGCCGGCCGACCTCGGAATCATCGTTGCCGCCCATAACAATCTTGGCCGATTGCAGGAGACGTTAAAGAGGTTTGGCGATGCCCTGGATAACCTTCAAAAAAGCCTGGAACTAAACCCGCAACAACCCGATGCAATCCACCATTGGGTCTTCCTCAGGGAAAAAACGTGTAGCTGGCCCATCTATGAGCCCGTGAGTCGCGTTTCACTTGAGGAGATGAAGGAGTCAACCTCGGCACTCGCCATGCTGAGTCTCTCGGATGATCCAGAAGCACAACTTGCGGCAGCAACGAGTTACTCGCAACGAAAAATACCGGCAAATCTGCCGGCACTGGCTCCGCCGGAGGGCTATCGTCACGACAAGATACGTGTTGGCTACTGCTCGTCGGATTTCTGCCTGCATCCTGTCTCCATGCTTACGGTCGAGCTCTTCGAGCTTCACGACCGCAGCATCTTCGAGGTATATGCGTTCTGCTGGTCGCCGGAAGATGGCTCCACTCTGCGTAAGCGGATTGTCGACGCTGCAGATCACTTCATACGAATTAACACGCTAGATGATCAGGCGGCGGCACAACTGATCCGTGATCACGAAATCGACATCCTGATCGATCTGCACGGCCAAACGCGTGGCGCGCGCACCACCATGCTCTCCTACCGTCCGGCGCCGATACAGATCACGTATCTCGGTCTGCCAGCGACAACGGGACTACCTTGCATCGATTACGTACTCGCCGATCGCTTCCTGATTCCCGAAAAATTTGCGCACTACTACTCGGAGAAGCCACTTTACATGCCGGAGGTTTACCAGATCAGCGACCGCCAACGCTTGTGCGCCCCGCCGCCATCAAGAAGCAGCTGTGGCCTGCCGACAACTGGTTTCGTGTTCTGCTCATTCAACAACAACAACAAGTACACGCCAGAGATGTTCGACACATGGATGCGCATTTTGCGCCGTGTTCCCGACAGCGTGCTGTGGCTGCTATCCGACAACCAGTGGGCCGAAGAGAATCTCAAGGCATACGCTGCAAAACACGGTTTTGATGAAAAACGGATTGTCTTTGCGCACCGGACCTTGCCGCCAAATTACTTGGCCCGATATCAACTCGCCGACCTGTTTCTCGACACATTCCCTTTTAACGCAGGCACGACGGCCAACGACGCGTTATGGATGAGCCTGCCGATCCTCACGCTGACCGGGCGCTGTTTTGCTTCCCGCATGGCCGGCGCCCTCCTGACCGCAGCAGAATTGCCTGAACTGATAACCTACAGCCTTCAGGAATACGAAGACAGAGCGGTCGCATTGGCATCTGAGCCCGAGGTGTGCCGACGGATCAGGGATCGCTTGAGCGACGCCCGAGACAAGGGCGTTCTCTTTGACACACCGCGCTTTGTCCGCAACTATGAAGCACTACTGAAAGGGCTGGTATCTAAATCGGTCGAGAACGCTTGAACACCCGAAATACCCCGCTGCCTTACGCTACCGTCAGCACGCCGCAATATCCCCCACGGCCACAACAAACGAAAATAAAGACCTCATCATGACCATCGCCATCGCCTCGATACAGCGCAATCGCAATCCCTACATCGTCGAGTGGCTGGCTTTTCATCTTGCCGTCGGATTTGACCAGTTTTACATCTACGCTCACAAGACGACGGATGGCATGACGGAGACGCTTCTGCGCCTGTCGAAAAAGTATCCCATCCAGGTGTTTTCGCTTGAGGCAGACGACTGGCCACAAATAATCGCCTACAACCACGCATGGACCAACTTTGGCAGCAAAGAGGACTGGATCGCCTTCATCGACGGCGATGAGTTTCTCTTCCCGACACAGAACGACTCAATAGACGAGGCGCTGGCCCCCTACAAGGGCAAGAAATTATCGGCACTCGGCGTTTACTGGAAATGCTACGGGAGCAACGGACACATCGCCGAACCTGAAGGCATGCTGCTTGAGAACTATCTGCGGCACAGCGACGACACTTTCTACGCAAACAGCCACATCAAGAGCATCGTCAAGGGAAACGAACAGGTGTTTCCCAATCGTTCCCACCTGTTTGAGACAGGAAACGGCACGGTGGACGAGCACCTGCGGCCAATCACCGCCGGGCTCATGTCAGACTATCGACCGACCTACGACGTCTTTCGCATCAATCATTACGTGACGCAGAGTCTGGAATACTTCAAGAAAACCAAACAAGGCATCGGCGCGGCAGACTTGCCGGCAGGCGCGCAACGCAGTGATGAGTGGTTTACCCGGCACGACCGCAACGAGGAGCAAGATGGCATGGCCTTGAACTTCCTCCAAAAGACCAAGGACTACATGAACGCGATGCTGGCTTTTCTGCGCGATGGCGCAGAGGATCGTACCAACAAGATCGTTCCCGTCGTAGAGAACTATCAGTTGCTCGAGCCGATCCCTGAGGGCGATTATCGATTTGGCGGAGACTCGATCGGTTTCAAGGAAATCGTGAGGCACATTCCGGAAGACAAGGCCCGCCGTATCACCCTGCTCGACATAGGGTTTGGATTAGGAACCCTCGGGGAGATCGTCAAGAACAATGACGAAACGCGTCACTGGGAAATCGACGGCATCGACGGTTATCTGACGGCCTGTCGCAACAAGGCGCTATTCGAGAAGAAATACTATCGCAACATCTGGCACGGACTTGCTTCGAGCATTCCGCAGAGCCAGCTCAAGACCTACGACATCATTTGCCTGTTCGACGTCATCGAACATCTCGACGCACCGGATGCAAAGGAGCTTTTGCGGAGCCTTCTCGAGTCATTGTCGGAACACAGCGTCCTGGCCTTGAGCACGCCCTTGTGGTTCTACCCGCAGGATCAGCAAAACGACGGAGACCTCGAAGAGCACAAGATCGGCGTTCCTCCGTCGGCACTGTTTTCGCTGAACCCGAGGATGTACCACATCCACCCGCGTTTTCTCGTCGGTACATTCGTCTTCACGCGGGAAAGCCTTGCCCACATTGACGCATTTGCCCCCACGACAGATAAAAGCTACGACATCAACAGAGGGTTGGCAGAACTGGAACGCCTGGGCATGCACGCGGATGGAAACGTTCATTTCCCGCCACGGGCCACCGAGTTATCAGCATCGGCAGCTAATGATCAGGTCAAGCTGTTTACCATCGTCTATTCAGCCGAGACGAGCACCAAAGTCATTCACGGCACAGAACGCTTGGACAACTTGAACAACGAGCGTCCGGATTGGCGCGAGTACTGGGCCATCCGGCGCTACTTATTGGAGAACGAACTCGACGACGACGCCTATTATGGTTTCTTCTCGCCGCGATTCGTCGAAAAAACAGGCCTAGATGGCAATGCCGTCAGGCAGTTCATGCGCGAGAAAGGCATGACAGCTGACGTATTCTCCTTCAGTCCGCAAGCCGACATGGGTGCGTTTTTCCTGAACACATTCGAACAGGCGGAAGCCTTTGACCCAGGGTTCATGGCTTCGGCGAAACAAGTCGCATCGGAACTCTCGATCGACGCCGATATCGGATCGCTCGTGATGGACGCGCGACAGGTTGTCTTCAGCAACTATTTCGTCGCAAACAAGCGATTCTGGAATCGCTGGCTGGAACTCTGCGAAAGGATATTTGCTATTTGCGAAGCAAATGCGTCGCCCCTGGCTCAAGCGTTGAACGGGGGAACAAGCTACCCTGGCGAGGTTCCCCGCAAGGTCTTCCTGATCGAGCGTGTCGCGTCGCTGATGCTGGCGACCGAAGACTGGAACACCATGCCCTACAGCACATTCAACTGTGCCTGGTCCGGTTTGCCGACGTCCCGATTCCGCGACGAAGCAATCATGAGCGATGCGCTAAAGCTCGCCTTCAATGAGACGCGCGACAACAACTACCTGCAGACCTTCTCGCAGTTGCGCAAGAAGATCTTTTTCCCGGAGAGCCATTCGCCGGCGGCATGACCGCGCCGGCAGGCTTACTGCTTGTCTTTCAACGCCACCGCAAAAAGCTCGCCACCGAGACGCCGCACAAAGGCAAACCTGAATCCCGCTTCAAGCAGCTTGGCTTTGAGCGTGGTGGCGGTAAAACCGGTCTTGTGCAACATGAAGACATTGTTGTCGAGCAGAAAACCGCGATAGCTGTAGATCATGTCGATGGCTGCAATCGGCCCGGCCGGAGACACATAGACGGTGTCGTACAGCCGGTCCTGCGCCACCATCTGGCACGCCAGCTGTAGATCCGGTGTACGAATGATCAATGCGCCACCGGGCGTCAGCGCGCGATGAAATTCCTTCAATGCCACCGGCACCTCATGGTGAAACAGGTGCTCGACGTTGTGGCAGGAATATACGGCCTGCGCGCTCTCGCTTTGTACCGGCGACATTTCCGATACCGAGGCAATGATATCCGGCTTGACCGCCGGATCGATATCCAGCCGAATCTCGCCCCAGTTCCCGTTCTGGAAAACAGCCGGAAGGCTCGACAACGTCGCCCGCCCGCACCCGACGTGCAAAACCATCCCCCCACTCAAATCAGCGCCGTGCCCCTTCCACCACTTGAAGACACCAGCGAGATCCTCCGTGTTGAAAGCACATTCGCCGACCACTGCCAGCGCCCGATTGCCGACCGCGCCACCAAGGCAACTCATTGGCTCAGCCAGGGCGCGAGCCTGCTCGAAACAACGCTCAGCGAGGTAGGTCGTAGACAGGCCCACATAGGCCTCCTCCAAACCAGGATCAAGCTCAAGGGCTTTGTTGAAGAACTCACGCGCCTCTTCGTTTTTTCCTTCAGCCGCCAGAACGGCCCCCATCGTCAACACGTACTCGGCGCACTCAGGCGCCAACTCCATCGCCCGCGCGATGAACGACTCCGCTTCGCCCAATAAGCCAAGGTCCATCGCAAGGCGACCACAGAGGTGCCATGCCTTGTCGGACTCGGGCACCAGCGCCAATGCACGCTGATAGCAGGAATTCGCCTCCTCGAATTCGCCTCGCTGGTGAAAGGAAATCCCGGCTTCCACCATCACTTCATACTCGTTCATTCTGCCCCCTTTGTAAGCACCATATTTCCCACATCTGACGGAATGCCTTTTCGATTCCCCGCGCAAAACCGGCGCAGTCCATCAGCGGACTGGCTTGCATGCGCCCGCGCAAGTTGTCCCGGCAACGGCGCAACGCGTCCAGATTCCCGGCGAGCGCTGCAGCCTTGTCCACGTAATCCTGTTTATCCTGCGCAATCAGGTCATCAAGCCCGACGTACTTCAGGATATTGGATCCCGCCCGCGCGTGTAATACGTCTCCTTTAAGCGTAACGAAAGGCACGCCCATCCAGATCGAATCAAAGCCCGTCGTACCACCGTTGAAGGGGAATGGGTCGAGGCATAGATCCGCACGATTATAGGTATCGAAGTACTCGGCCACCGGAAGCGTAGGCAGAATGATCAGTCGCTCCGGATCCACGCCTTTGGCGGAAAACCTGGTTCGCAAATCAGCCAAGGTCCGCTCGTCCTTCCCTCCCCTGCCAATCAACAGCAATCTCGAATCACCTGTTCTCTGAAGAAGGCTGGCCCACAAATCGAGCGCTGCAGCGCTGACCTTCGAATAGCGGTTCATGCAGGCGAAAGTGAAGTAACCGTTATCGTCGGCTGGCAACCCTTCGCGCACCGCCACCTCCGGCATCCCCCCTCTGACTCCGTAAGCGTTTGGCAAAGCCCACGGTTTCTCCGAGCACCAATCCCCGTCAAGCAGACGCTCGTCATTCGGTACCAGCACGTAATCGATGGCCGACATGCCGGAAGTTCCCGGATACCCGAGCCATTCGACCTGAATCGGCGCGGGCTTGCGCGCGAAAACCCCCAGACGATGTCCGGCGGTATGGCCGTTCAAATCGACAAGGATGTCGATCTCGTCAGCCCGAATCAGCTCCGCCAACGCATTGTCACCGATCCCGCGCACACTTCGCCACGCCGACGCATGAGGACGAATCATCAAGGTGACGTTATCGGCGGTTGGCCAATTGTCATACACGTAGTTCTCGATGCTTGATCGATCGAGGTGCGAAAAAAACGGCGCGACGAACGCCCCGACCGGATGGGCACGCAAATCGGAAGACACCCAGCCGATGCGCAGCTTTCTCTCTTTCGAGCGATCCCTGTCACTGAAGGAATAGTGCTTGTTCAAAGGTTGGCAGACATTCCGGTCAAAACGACGCCCTGCTTCGAGAATATCCTGCGCTGAGGCCTGACTCGAAAACAGCATGCCAAACATCAGCCCAGCGTGCGCGGCCACATTGACGGGATCCGCCGCCAGCGCCCGCTGGAAGTAAACGACCCCCTCGTCGTGGCGGCCCTGATCGATATACCAGCCACCCAGGTTAACCAGGGCGGGCACATGACTTGGGTTGATTTCCAATGCCCGCTTCGCCGCGGCCTCGGCTTTTTCCATCTGCCCAAGCTTGTTATAGACGACGATCAGCACATTCCACGAATTAACGCTGTTCGGCGAGTGCTCGACCGCTTTTTCCAGACTCTCCAGCGCAACTTCCCATTGCCCTCGGTGCGCGAAGACAAGACCGATCATTTCGTACACCCACGGCTCGGAGGCACCAACAGTCAGGCATTTCTCCAAGGCGTCGATAGTACCCAGCGCGTCACCCATCTCAACCAGCGCAACCGCGCGGTTGAGCGCAACGACAACATCATCCGGCGACGATTCAAGCACCCGGTCGTAACACGAAACGGCGTCTTTCCAGTCCTTCTGCGTCAGGAAAACATCGCCCTGAGCACGCAAAACATAGTAATCGTCTGGTGCCCGCAGAACCGCTTCTCGAACATACTCCACTGCCTCGTCGATCTGGCCTTTCTCTCGGTAGATGTCCGCCAATACGGCCAACGCCGCACCTGTCCCGGGGGAAAGCGTCAGACTTGTCCGCAAGTCGCTTTCCGCTTCGTCGTTCTTCCTCAACTGCCTGAGAGTCAACCCCCGCAGAAGGTAGAGTTCAGAAACCGAAGGAAATCGAGCGAGGGTTTCCGACAAAAGCTCCGAAGCCTCGAAAAGGCGGCCCGCATCGACATCGCAGTTGGCCAGCTTGCAGGCAACAATCAGATCATCCGGTGCAAGTTCGTGCGCCTTACAAAGACTGGCTCGCGCCGCATCAAGGTCGCCCGCGCGGCGTTGCGCATCCCCAAGCCAGGCAAGTATCTCGTGATCGTTCGGCCGTAGTGCCTGCGCCTGCCCGAAAAAATCAAGCGCACCGGGAATATCCGGCAACGTCAGCGCCAAGCGCCCAAACCACACCCACGCCTCGGCACAATCAGGAACCTTGCCAACAAGAATCTCCAGGCGCTGGGCCGCCTCTTGAAGCGCACCGTTGTTGAAGAGTTCACGTACATCCTCAAGACACGCCCTTACCTCATCACGACCGGGTGCTTCAACACCTGACGGCATACATACCTCGCAAGAAACAACTTATAAACGCCAAGGCGCCATAACCAGGCGCATTATTCTTCGATTCTCAGTGTGCGGACAAGTGGGAAGCGCTGCAGTTGCGACATCACACAGTTTTTTCTTTTTGGCCCTAAAGTTCCTCCGGCTTGCGTCGATAACTGCAACAAGGGCAGCAATTAACAGCCCGAAAGCGAAAAAAGTACTCTGGAACAGGCACTAGCCTCCCGCTGAAGAACTTCGGCGGATTTGCATAAACGTGTATTTCAGCAGGAGACCATCATGGCACAAACCATCAACACAAACATTTCCTCACTTAACGCCCAACGTAACCTCAACACGTCGCAAAGTTCGCTCGCGACGTCGATGCAGCGTCTCTCCTCCGGTTTGCGCGTCAATAGTGCAAAGGATGACGCAGCAGGCTTGGGTATTGCAGAGAAAATGACCGCGCAAAGCCGTGGCATGACCGTCGCAGAACGCAACGCCAACGATGGCATTTCGCTGGCGCAAACCGCTGAAGGCGGCATGGCAGTCATGGCCACCCACCTGCAACGGATGCGCGAACTCGCCACCCAGGCAGCCTCCGGGCAGTACGACGCGACCAACCTTTCGTCGCTTGATCAGGAATTCCAGGCACTTCAATCCGAAGTCGCCCGTATTGCCGCCGCCACTACGTTCAACGGCAAGCAGATTCTCGGTACGGACAGCACGATGTCCTTCCAGATCGGTGCAGGAACGTCAACGGATAACCAGATTTCTGTCACCACAGTAACAGGCGATTTCTCGGCTCTGGTGTCTGGCCTCGCTGTTTCCGATACAGGCGGAGCCACTGCGGCGATGGATGCAATCGATACCGCGCTGAACACCGTCAGCGACGCTCGCGCAGGACTGGGTGCTCTGCAATCCCGCTTCGAAGGCGTCGTAACCCAGTTGCAGTCGCAAAACGAGAATATTCAGGCCGCTCGCGGTCGTATTCTCGATGCCGACTACGCTTCTGAAACTGCCAACCTGGCACGCGCACAGATTCTGCAACAGGCAGGAACAGCCATGCTCGCGCAAGCCAACCAGTTGGGTAGCAGCGTGCTGTCGCTGCTGCAATAACCCGACCCTTGGCAATAGGGCGCAGTAGCGGTAACGTTACTGCGCCCGTTGGCTATCTGGCACAGGAGTCAAGTCATGAGTATCGAGTCCCTCAGCAGCGCAACCTCGCACTTCGCCGCGAGAACATCTGGTACGGAACTGACAGATCGTTCAGTCGGCGTTTCCACACACGTCGGCAAGGAGGGATCAGCAGGGATCAAAAACACTGCTGAAGCGAATGCATCATCCGATACGGCAAGCTGGCCTGAACAGCGGCTGGAGGATGTTGTAAAAGAGGTCAATGACTTCATCAAGCCCATCAACAACTCGCTGCAATTCAGTATCGATGACGATACAGGAACCACCGTTGTCAAGGTTATCGACAGGGATACGGACGAGGTAATCAAGCAAATCCCGTCGGAGGAAATGCTTGCTCTGGCAAAAGCCATCGGACAATTGAAGGGGCTGCTCGTCAAACAGCAAGCCTGAACTGCTAGACTTACGGGTCTTTTTTATCGAGGGGGTGCATCATGGCCACCATCACATCACTTGGCGTCGGTTCCGGTCTGGATCTTGAGTCACTTGTCACCAGTCTGATGGCGGTCGAAGCACGGCCACTAACCGCGCTTCAGACCAAAGTTGCTTCCTACACCTCGAAGATTTCCTCTCTGGGGACACTCAAGAGCAAACTGTCTGCCCTGCAAACAGCAGCCGCCGCGATGAAAACGGCGACCGGAAAAACGGCACTGAGCACCTTTGCCAGCTTCACCGCCTCGACCGCCGACACGACCATCGCTACAGCAACGGCGACGACTGGTGCCGTGGCCGGAACATACACACTGAATGTCACGCAACTGGCTGTTGCGCAACGATTTGAATCAGGAACGTTCTCTTCGACAACCGATACCGTCGGCAGCGAAGGCGACACGCTGACCTTCGACTTCGCCACGCCGGACGATGAAGGAAACAGCCGTTCGGTGACGATCACGCTCGACAGCAGCAACAATTCGCTGACCGGGCTGCGCAATTCCATCAACAACGCCAACATGGGGGTAACCGCAACCATCGTGAATGGCACGAACGGCCCGCAGTTGATCTTCACCGGCGAAGAGGGGCTGGACAACGAAATCACGTTGAGCGGGGAATTGGCAACGCAGTTCACCGAAAAAGTCAGCGCCCAGAATGCCGAGTTCACCATCAACGGCATCGCCGCCACCAGCAGCAGCAATAGCGCCAGCGGGATTCTCGATGGCGTAACGATCGGGTTGGTGAAAGAAGGAACGACCACGCTGACTGTCGCCGCTGATTATTCGACGAACATCACCTCTGCGTTGAATGATTTCATCACGGCCTACAACGCCGCCAACAGCACGATGACCACGATGGGTGCGTACGATTCCACCACCGGAACGGCCGGCGCCCTGCAAGGCAACCAGATTCTTCGCGATTCGCAAACACTTGTACGGAATCTTCTCTATAGCACGACGACCGGTGGAACCTCTGCCTACCAAACACTTTCAGACATCGGCGTAACCGTAGGAACCGACGGTTCGCTGTCGCTCGACAGTTCAAAGCTGGAAGGTGCTCTGGCGGCGGATTCGAGCGCCGTCGCCACGCTGGTGACCAAAATTGGCGAGAGCTATAACTCAAGCCTTGAATCAACGGTTGGTTACTCAGGGAAAATCAAGATCGCGACGGACAGTGCGAATACAATCATCAAGGAACTGGAGGAACGCCAAGAGGCACTGGAACTACGATTGGAAACGATTGAAGCCCGCTATCGCTCCAGGTTTACCGCTCTCGATACACTTCTGTCCAACCTTAACAACACGAGTACGTATTTGACGCAACAACTCGCTTCCCTGACGGGATCAAGCGATAGTTCTTCTTAAAAACGAGGATACCCGCCCATGTTCGGCATGATGCAAAACCCCGCCAACGCTTACGCCAAGGTCAGCCTGGAGAGTTCGGTCATGACGGCCGACGCGCACACCCTGATCCTGCTGTTGTTCGAGGGTGCTGCTGCGGCAATGGCGCAAGCGCGCATACACATGGAGCAGAACAACATTGCGCAACGCGGCACAAATATCTCGAAGGCTATCGACATCATCAACAATGGCCTCAAATCCTGCCTGAACCACGAAGCGGGTGGCGATTTGGCCGACCGGTTAAGCGCCTTGTACGACTATATTGTCCGGCGCTTGCTCTGGGCAAACATGCGAAACGACCGCGCGGCGCTTGACGAAGCGATCGGTCTGCTGGCCGAGATTCACTCGGCGTGGGCAGAAATCAAACCGGGCAATTCGGTTTCCTGAGCATGGCCGACCTTCTGAATCTCCAATACCAGAAGATTCTGGATATCTCTCGTCAAATGCAGCAGGCCGGCGAGGCACAAGAATGGGATCTCCTCCTCGACCTGGAAAAACACAGGCAAGCCCAGTTCGCAGCACTCCCGAACAACCTTGCCGGAAGCAGTTCGGGCGCTATTGTGCAGACACTGAAGGAGATTCAGGAATGTGACAGGGCGCTCATGGAAAAGGTTGAAAGCTGGCTGCAGCACGCCAGGATTCTCCTGCGCATGCCGCCCGAAGAAGACATTCGCGGTAAATAGCCCCGACTATGATTCCCGGCGACGTCGCCAGCCGTCTCCAGACACAAGTCACAACGGACACATCGCTACGCCCGGCGGCCCCCGTCAGGGATGTCAGCGATCGCCTGTCCGACCTTGTTGCCGGCCAGCGAGTCATGGCCCAGATCCAGGCGCTTCTCCCGAATGGAACCTACCGCGCACTGATCAACCAGCGAGATGTCACCCTGGCCCTCCCGTTTTCCGCGCGATCCGGGGACTCACTGGAACTTCTCGTCACTGAATCGGATGGAAAGAAGACGCTGGCCGTTGTCTCGCACAACGGAGCGCAGACAGGAAAGGCTGCGGGAGAATCAGTCTCGGCAACATTGAGCCGGACAGGACAACTCATCGCACAGCTACTTGGCAACGGGAAAAACGCGGAGGATCACGCCTCCGCACTCGCACTCAATGGCAACAAGCCAATTGCGAGCGCCCCGCCGCAAACGGCCAATGACATTCTTCCTTCGTTGAAACAAGCCCTGTCAGAAAGTGGAATGTTCTATGAGTCACACCAAGCGAAATGGGTTGACGGCCAGTTCATGAAAGAGGCACTGCTTCGGGAGCCACAAGGAAAGCTATCGCCGTCGGCGACGCAGTTTCCTCAGGGGCAATCAGGACCAACGCCTTCCTCGCCCCTTCCTCTTTTGCCGCAACCGCCAACGTTATCGGTCGCACAGGATGCCGAGGCCAGCCATGGCAGCAACGCGACAAGCTTTCCGACAGCCACATCCAACCCGCTTGTTTCGCCCCAGACCCAAGGGATTGTTCAACAGCAACTGGAAGCCCTCGCAACGCAGAACTTTGCCTGGCAAGGCCAGATCTGGCCCGGACAGGAAATGCGCTGGGAGATAGAGGAAGAGGGAAAGCGCCATGGTCAGAATGGCGACGATGCCGCGACGCGCTGGCAAACCCGCCTGAGCCTGCGGTTGCCGGCACTGGGCGGAATCACCGCACAGATCCAGTTGCATGGAGAGCAACTCCTGATGTCAATCAGTGTCGATAACGCGCAGGCAAAAGAACTGATGCAAGGTGATATCGAGAGCCTGCGCCAGCAAATGTCCGAGGCGGGGTTGGTTGTAGCCTCGCTGGCCATCGGCGAGGAAGCTCCCCAATCATAGCGAGAAGGCATGTCCGACAAGAACGAACTGAAAAGCGCCGTCGCCCTGGCTTACGCCCAGACTGACGCCGCGCCGCGCGTCGTCGCCAAGGGCAAGGGAATCATCGCCGAGCAGATCATCGCGCGGGCGCAGGAGAGCGGGGTGTATGTTCACGAATCGCCAGAACTGGTCTCACTGCTCATGCAGATCGACCTGGACCAGCGTATCCCGCCACAGCTTTATGTGGCCGTCGCCGAGCTTCTTGCCTGGATCTATCGACTGGAGAGTGGCCGGCCCGCCGGCGCCCCACCGATCTATCAGGGGGACAAAACCTAGCCGCGTCTGGCGTGCCGGCTGCGGTCTATGCCGTGGATTCCCTTTCGCGCTCCTGCTAGACTCGCTCGCGCCCTCTGGAATCAGGATCAGCGATGTCAAAAACGGTACAACCCGAATCCGCGGAACAAGTCCCCCCGCGCTTTGAACTCGAACGAATCGACGACTACAGCCAGTACCTGTTGCACGCGAGGG
>Ga0302250_1002048_pt1 | contig 13334 bp, 16 predicted proteins | sample AAG_RA_Asp_MG_FD_193536 | JGI IMG/M metagenome (GOLD analysis project Ga0302250, IMG submission 193536) | Enriched activated sludge microbial communities from anaerobic digester in WTTP, New Holstein, Wisconsin, United States - AAG_RA_Asp | ecosystem: Engineered > Bioreactor > Anaerobic >... | reverse complement strand
GCTCGTCACCCCTGTAATCTTCGCCTTCGGCAAAGGCGTAGCAGTGAACGCACCTGAGATTGCAGCGCTTCGTTGTGTTCCAGACCACGACGGGCCTCTTGTCCTTCGAGAACTGCAGAAGGTGCGAGGGCAGAAGCGACGAATCCCTGCCGTACCTCAAGGGGTCGGAGGCCTCCACGGCCCCGCAGTAGAGCTTTGATATGCCGATCATGGTGCCCTTATTGTGAGCCGAAACGTGAAAAAAGTCAACGCCGTTGTCCCTCACCCCTTTAGGGTCCAACTTATTGAAAAGCGGCTCTTTCTGTGATATGCTGGTGGCTAATCGGGGCGTGGCGCAGTATGGTTCAGCGCGCTTGCCTTGGGCGCAAGAGGCCGCTGGTTCAAATCCAGTCGCCCCGACCAAAAAAGACGGTTCAAGGTTTCAGGTTTGTGAACCGTTCGAGGTTCAACTCCCCTGAACGCGAAGCCCAGGCGGGGCATCCTTCCTTTTCCGCAGTCATCTTTTCAACGTGAAACCTTGAAAAGTGAAACCTGGAACGGGTCCTCAGTCTATCCACCTCACGAAGTTCTCCAGGTCTTCCCGGGGGGAGGTGAACTCGTTGATGGGGCTCGCCGGGTCGGCGTAACCGAGGGCCGCGCCGATCACCACGTCCTTGTTGTCGGGGATGTTGAGCATCTCCTTAATGTCATCCTCATAGGCGTTGATAAGCCCGATGGGGCACGTGGAGAGCCCGAAGTTGTGAGCAATAAGGACGAAATAGCCCAGGGCGATCCCGATATCCACCAGACGGGCCTCGGAAAAGGCATTGTCGAGGCAGAAGATGACCGCTGCGGGGGCGCCGTAGAAGTTGCAGCTGCCCTCGTTGACAAAGCGGTTGAAATCCTGCCCCATCTTTTCCAGGTAGGGGTTCATCAGTATGAAGGATTCGGCCCCCCTTTTCTGGAACTCCGCTGAAAGGGGCTTCACGTTCCCGGGACTGCAGGAGATCTGCTTTTCACGGTAGAGCTTCACCAACCTGCGGCTCAGCCTCTCCTTCTCCTCGCCCATGACCACAATGAATTCCCAGGGTTGGAGATTGATGGCCGAGGGTGCGCGGACCACGAGGCCCAGTATCTCCTCGATCTGCTGTCTCGAGACCGCATCGGGTTTGAATGCCCGCACACTTTTCCTCACCTTGATGGTTTCGATGAGATCCATGGGATCGATCCTCCTCGTTCTGGAACCTGCGGACGCCTATACCGCGAATTCCGTTTCTCTTGTTGATGCCGTAACTGTCGCCCGATGGACGATCCTTCCATACTCATTGACGAGGATACTGTCTACAAGGTCCTTCGCTGCACTCTCGCAGAGCCAGTCGGGCAGGCCCGACACGGCATGGATCAAGAGACACGCCAGGGTGGTCTCGCTCTCGATCCTGTCCTTGTTAGATCGCTTCCAGAGCCACCGGCGCGTGAGGGCCTCTCTGTCATCCTTCACGATCACCTCGCCCTTTTCCGCCACCTCCTGCTCACCCATATCCATGGGGATAAAGGTTTCCGTACCGGCGGCGAAGGTGAGGCTGATGTTGCCGTCCACGCCGCTGATGGAGTGCCCGCTGATGGGAACGAGGTACTTGAGGGCTATCGAATTGTAGAGGTCAACAATGGGGTTGAAACGCGGGAACGGCCCTCCTTTGAGGGCCCGCCTGAGAAGGGACTCTATGAAACTTGGATACTTCGTTGGGGCTATGCCCATCTTCTTGAAGGCTTCCCGCCAGGCCTTTATGTTCGGATGGTCCTGCAGACGTTCAAAAGAAAAATGGACTCTCAGGTCGTCAACGACTTCCTCGAGTCCATCTTCGCCATACCTTATGTTGTCAATCTCGCAAACAACCACACCGACCTGCATTGCAGGAAAAAGGCTGAATAGCCCCTCGTCGATGGTGAAGACCATTATATTTTCTTGGACGCCACGCCTATACGGGCAATCGCCCGAAGCAGTGCCATTTCCATCATCCGGTATTCCGCATGATCATAGGCCATCGTCTTCAAGAGGGTTTCGGCACGTTCCATTGCCTTCTTCGCCCGTTCAACATCGATTTCTTTCGAGGTCTCTGCGGTGTCTACAAGCAATGTCACCTTGTCATCAACCACCTCGGCAAACCCGCCGCTCGATGCAATATAGGTGGTCTCCGATCCTTTCCTGTACCGGATCTCTCCAATACGAAGGGTGGTGAGGAACTGGGTGTGGCCCGGCATAATACCGAACTCACCCTCGGCTCCCGTGGCCTCCACCACGTCGACTTCATCCTTGACAACTGTTCTCTCAGGGGTAATTATCTCAAGGTTGAGCATAACGTTCTCTTATTCTCCCATGAACTGCTTCGCTTTTTCAACAGCCTCTTCGATCGTACCCACCATGAAGAATGCCTGCTCGGGAAGCTCGTCGTGTTTGCCTTCGACGATCTCTTTGAATCCCCTGATCGTATCCTTCAGTGCAACGTACCGACCCGGCTGACCCGTGAAGACCTCTGCAACGAAGAACGGCTGGGAGAGGAACCTCTGGATCTTCCTCGCCCTGGCAACGGTCAGCTTGTCGTCTTCGGAGAGCTCGTCCATGCCGAGGATGGCGATGATGTCCTGGAGTTCCTTATACTTCTGAAGGACCGCCTGAACGTTCCGGGCGACCTGGTAATGCTCTTCTCCGACGATCTGCGGGTCGAGGATACGGCTCGTGGAGTCCAGTGGGTCGACGGCTGGGTATATACCAAGCTCCGAGATCTGACGGGAAAGAACCGTGGTCGCGTCGAGGTGGGCGAATGTTGTCGCCGGCGCGGGGTCGGTCAGGTCATCGGCAGGCACGTAAATGGCCTGAACGGAAGTGATGGAGCCTTTCAGCGTGGATGTGATGCGTTCTTCAAGTTCACCAAGGTCTGTCGCGAGGGTCGGCTGGTATCCGACGGCGGAGGGCATACGGCCAAGCTGCGCCGAAACCTCGGAATTGGCCTGGGTGAAACGGAAGATGTTGTCGATGAAGAGGAGCACGTCCTGGCCTTCCTCGTCGCGGAAGTACTCGGCCGCGGTAAGGGCGGTAAGACCAATCCTTGCACGGGCCCCCGGGACCTCCGTCATCTGTCCATAGATGAGTGCGCACTTGTCGAGAACACCTGAGCCCTTCATCTCGAGCCAGAGGTCGTTTCCTTCCCTCGTACGCTCACCGACACCGCCAAAGACGGATATGCCGCCGTGGTGCTGGGCGATGTTGTGGATCATCTCCATGATAACGACCGTCTTGCCGACTCCGGCGCCGCCGAAGAGGCCGACCTTACCGCCCTTCGGATAAGGCTCAAGAAGGTCGATGACCTTGACGCCCGTCTCGAGAAGCTCGATCTTGGTATTCTGCTGCGTCAGCGAAGGCGCCGGGCGGTGGATGGGGTACGTCATAGCCGTCTTGACGTCGCCCTGGTTGTCGACAGGTTCGCCGACGACATTGAGCACCCTGCCCAGGATCTCCTTGCCAACGGGGATCGATATTTGCCCGCCCTTGTAGACGGCATCCTGGCCGCGCATGAGACCGTCGGTGGTGTTCATCGCGATGCACCTGACCGTATTGTCACCGACATGCTGGGCAACCTCGAGGATGAGGTTCTCCGCCTTGTCGTTGATAGCGGGGTTGGTTACGTAAATCGCGCCGTTTATTGGTGGAAGCTGATCAGGTGGAAACCTGAAATCTACGACCGTTCCAATGACCTGTACAATCTTTCCTCTGACCTCCACGCTGCTCATCTATCTTCCTCCTTAGATTATGTTCCTCGCAAGGCTTCAGCGCCGCCAACGATATCAAGCATTTCGTTGGTTATACCTTCCTGTCTTCTCTTATTGTAGACAAGGGTGAGATACCGCACCATCTCACCGCAGTTGTTCGTCGCGTTCTCCATGGCGCTCATCCGGGCCGCGTGCTCCGACGTCTGGGATTCCACCAGGGCGTAGTATATCTTCGTGCTTATGTAGCGGGGGATGAGGGACCCGACGATCTCCACGCGGTCGGGCTCACATATGTAATCGATATACTCGACCTCCTCGGGGGTTTTGATGGGGATGAATTCCTCGAAGACGATCTCCTGCTTTACCGGGGACGCGAAATATGTGTAGGAGAGATACACCTTGTCGAACTCTCCCGTCAGGTAAAGCTCTATTATCTCCTCGGCCACGGCGTCCACAAGTTCCTGGTCGACCTTCTTGACGTCGACCCAGCTCTTCACGACATCTACTCTTCTCTTGGCGAGATAATCCCGGATCTTCCGTCCGAAGACGTAGACACCCACCCTTTCATAGGTGTCGCGGTTCTGCATCGAGAAGTTCTCTGCCGCCAGAGCCACATTGACATTGAACCCGCCGCACAGACCCCTGTCGGAGCCGATGGAAACGATGAGGACCTTCTTGATCTCTTCTCTCGTCTCAAGAAGGGGGTGGGCATCGGCGGGCATGTTCTTCACGACACGTCCCGTGAGTTCCTCCATCTTCACAGCGTAGTCCTTGATCTTCTCGAGGTCCGTCTGGGCGCGCCTCAGTTTCGAGGCGGAGACCATTTTCATCGTCCTCGTGATGGTCTGGGTGCTATTGACACTTCCTATCTTTCTCTTGATATCTCTTAGCGTCGCCACTGAAAGCTCCCTTTAGTAGGTAAATCCTTCCTTGAATTCGTTGAGCGCCTTCGTAAGCTTCTCTTCGATCGACGCGTCGATGGCCTTCTTCTCCCCGATCTCCTGGAGAATATTGGTATACTTGGAATCCATGAAGCGCGTGAGCTCCGCCTCATACTTCTTGAGAGCGCTCTCGGGATAGGTATCGATGAACCCGTTGGCCGCAGCGTAGAGGAGAACGACCTGTTTCTCGACGGCGATGGGGACGTACTGGCCCTGTTTGAAAAGCTCCGTCAGCCGTGAACCACGGGCAAGGAGAGCCTGCGTCGCCTTGTCGAGGTCGGAACCGAATTTCGCAAATGCGGCCATCTCGCGGTACTGGGCCATCTCCAGCCTCAGCCTCCCTGCCACCTGCTTCATTGCCTTGATCTGTGCGTTGCCGCCGACCCTCGATACCGAGATACCGACGTTGATCGCGGGCCTGACACCGGCGTAGAACAATTCCGGCTCCAGGTAGATCTGACCGTCGGTGATGGAGATGACGTTTGTCGGAATATACGCGGAAACGTCGCCCGCCTGGGTCTCGATGATCGGGAGGGAAGTAAGGGACCCGCCGCCATGGGCGTCATCCCACTTCGCCGATCTTTCGAGAAGGCGTGAGTGGAGATAGAAGATGTCCCCGGGGTACGCCTCACGTCCCGGCGGCCTCCTGAGGAGCAGCGAGAGCTGGCGGTATGCGACGGCATGCTTTGAAAGGTCGTCGTAGATGATGAGGGCATGCTTGCCGTTGTCCCTGAAGTACTCGCCCATCGCGGTGCCCGCGAAGGGAGCGAGAAACTGCAGGGGAGCAGAGTCGCTTGCCGTCGCCGCGACCACCGTGGTGTACTCCATGGCGCCGTATTCCGTCAACAGGTCAACGATCCTCGCCACGGAGAACCTCTTCTGGCCGATGGCCACGTATATGCAGAAAACATCCTTGCCTTTCTGGTTGATGATCGTATCGAGGGCCACGACGGTCTTTCCCGTGCCGCGGTCGCCGATGATGAGTTCCCTCTGACCCCTGCCGATGGGGATCAGGGCGTCGATCTCTTTGATGCCCGTCTGCAGAGGCTCCTTAACGGGCTGACGTACGACGACGCCGGGTGCCATCTGTTCGACAGGCCGGAACTCCTTCGCGTCGATCGGGCCTTTGCCGTCGATCGGGGTCCCGAGGGCATCCACAACCCTGCCCACGAGGGCCTCGCCGACGGGGACCTGGGCGATCTTTCCCGTTCTTTTCGCGAGGTCGCCTTCCTTTATCTTGTAGTCCTCGCCGAAGATAACGGCGCCGATGTTGTCTTCCTCAAGGTTCTGCACCATACCGGTAATACCGTGGGGCAGCTCAAGGAGCTCGCCGGCCATGGCGTTCTCAAGCCCGTATATCCTTGCGATACCGTCGCCCACTGTCATGATGACACCGGTTTCCTGAAGGTCGATCTCCTTTTCGAAACCCGATATCTTCTGCTCTATGATCCTGCTTATTTCGTCGGCCCTGATCTCCATAGACACTACTCCTTCAGTATATTTTCCTGCAACGTGTGCAGCTGTCTTTTCACGCTTCCGTCTATTATCGTTCCCTTTATGGCAACCCTGACCCCGCCGATAAGGCTCTTGTCCTCCCGCACCGTCAGCAGGACCTCTTTCCCGAGTTTCGCCCCGAGTTCCTTCTCTATCTTTCCCTTCGCGGCATCATCCATGGGGAAGGCCGTCCAAAGGGTGCCCTTGACCCTGCCTTCCTTCTCGTCGACGAGCTCGTTGTAGACATCCCTGATCAGCGAGAGGTACCCCATCCTGTTCTTCTCGAGAAGCATGGTGAACATACTGGCGAGTGGAGAGGAGACCTGAAGCGACTTGAGAACGTCGCTCAAGACCTCGCGGCGCTTCTCCACCTCCACGAGGGGCAGCACTATGGCCCTTTTGAGGCGCTCTTCCTTGTCGAAAACACCGAGGACGCCTTCTATCTCGGACTGGTACTCCCTGTATTTTCCGTTCTTCTCACCTACATTGAACAGACCCTTGGCATATCTCTTGGCAATGGATTGGCTTATCAATTCATGCTCCTCAGTTTTACGATGAAGTCTTCCACCAGTTTGTCATGGTCGGACTGGGTGATCTTTTCGGTGATGAGTTTCTCCGCCTGCTCCACGGTGAGACGGGAGATCTCTTCCTTGATCCTCCGGGCCACCTCTTTATTCTCCTGCTCTGCCGTCAGGCGGGCCTGTTCCCGTATTCTTGCCGCGAAGCCCACGGCCTCGTCGATGATCTTCTTCTTTTCCGCTTCCGCTTCCTGCATCGTCTGCTTCTTGAAGGCCTCCATCTCGCCCTCGAGCTTGTCCATCTTCTCCTGGTACTTCGCCCGCAGGGCCTGGGCCTCGCCCAGGGCCTTCTGCGTCTCCTCGAGCTGCGTCTTCACCGTCTGGTGACGCTTCCTGAGGAAACCCTTCAAGGGCTTGCCGACAAAATAGATAAGCAGGCCGACGAGAACAAAAAAATTGAAGAATTTGAATATTAGACTCCAGACCGACTCGCCACCGGGTGCCATCAGATACTCCTTTTCAAGATCTTTTGCGCCGCTTCCATTGAAAGCTTGCCGACATCGCCCTTAAGCGCGTCATAGACCTTCCTGCCTTCCAATTCTATCTCACTCTTTATCTTCGCCAGTTCTTCGGACAGTTCGCTCCTTGCCTTCTCGATCACATGCACGGCTTCCTTATTGGCCTCCGAAATGACCGCGTCCCTGCTGCCGATGATGGGCTTTCTCTTTTCCACGAAGGTGGATTCGTAGTTCTTCTCCAGGTCTATCGTGTCCTGCTTTGCCTGCTCGACCCCGTCCGTCAATCCTTTGATGGTGCTCTGGCGTTTTTCCAGGGCCCTGAGGACCGGTTTGAAGAGGATGAAGTTCAGGATAAAAAGAAGGATAAGGAAGTGAACAAACTGGTACAAAATGGTCACATCGAAGTTAATCATAGGGAACTTCCTAATTAGATTGGCGTTTAACTATCCGTAGGGTTTTAACACAATTCCCGTCGGCATTTCAATTATTTTGTTACATATTTTCAAGAAACGTTGATTGATGTGCTTCAACCCCGATACAGCCGTTAATTCAGCCGGTTATCAACTCGGACAGGCGCTCCAGGTCCTCCCGGGAATAGAATTCTATTATGATCTTGCCCCTGTTCCTTCTCATCGCGATGTTCACCTTCGTCTGCAGGGCCTTGACCAGGGTCTCCTCCAGGAATGCCAGTGCCGGCTCCTTGGCAGGGGCCGCCCTCCTTGCCTGTCTCTCCAGCTCCCGGACGGAGGTCCCCTCGCGAAGGACCTTCTCCACGAACTTCTTCTGCTCCCTCTCATTCTTCAGTGAAAGGATGACCCGTCCGTGGCCCTGCGTGAGCTTACCTTCTGCCATGAGCTCCCTCACCCATTCGGGCAGCTTCAGGAGGCGCAGGCAGTTCGTTACGGAGCTTCGGTCGACACCCATCTTCTTCGCGATGTCCTCATGGGTGTACGCAAATTCCTCCACGAACCGCTCGTACACCGCAGCCACCTCCAGGGGACCGAGATCCTCTCTCTGGAGGTTCTCCATGAGGGCTATCTCCAGTGCCTCCCTGTCGTCGACGTCGCGGACCATGGCCGGGACCTCCCGCAAGCCCGCCAGAATGGCCGCCCGGTAGCGTCTTTCCCCGGCGATGATCTCGTAGACGTTTCCCTTCCTCTTGAGGATGATGGGCTGGAGAAGGCCCTTTTCACTGATGGATGCCGCCAGCTCGTCGATGCCTCTCTCATCCATTCGGATGCGCGGCTGGGCAGGGTTCGGCACGATCTGGTCGATCGCGATGAGCCGCGTCGTCCCCTTCTCCTCTATGTCCTTGAGTATGGCGGAGAGTCCTCTTCCCAGGGGGTCTTTCTTCACGCCTCGCTCCTCTTTTCAAGAATTTCCGACGCCAGACGAAGATAGCTCTCGGCGCCCCGTGAACTTATATCATAAAGGAGTGCCGGTTTTCCATGGCTCGGTGATTCGCTGAGCTTCACGTTGCGGGGGATGACGGTCTTGAAAACGCTGTCGTTGAAGCACTTCGTGACCTCTTCCCACACCCTGAAGGAAAGATTGTTCCTCCTGTCGAACATGGTGAGGAGTATGCCCAGGACCTCGAGTCCGGGATTGAGCTTTCTCTGAATGATGGAGATGGTCCTCAGGAGCATGGCAAGGCCTTCGAGGGCGAAATACTCGCACTGCAGGGGTATGATCACACGGTCCGAGGCAGCCAGCGAGTTTATGGTGAGAAGACCGAGCGACGGCGGGCAGTCGACGAATATGTAGGAATAGGTGTCGCCCAGCTCTCCGATGGCCTTCTTCAGGGCGTACTCCCGTTCGCTCGTGTCGAGAAGCTCGATCTCCGCCCCTATGAGGTCGGGGTGGGCGGGAATGATGTCGAGGTAGGGGACCGCCGTGGGCCGGACCACCTCGGCCATCGCCTTCTCGCCGATGAGCACGTTGTAGATGTTGCCGGCCACGCTGTTGTAAGGGATGCCGAACCCGGACGTGGTGTTGCACTGGGAGTCCATGTCGATGATGAGGGTCCTCCGTTCGGATACCGCGATGGACGCCGAGAGGTTGACCGCGGTTGTCGTCTTGCCGACCCCGCCCTTCTGGTTCGCGATGGAGATCACCATGACAGTTTCATTACCATACCACATTACCGGGCACTAGGAAATTCTTTTGTATATGAGAAGGCGGTAGGCCCTGACAACCCCCGGCAATGAATAGCCGAGGCTCTTCTCGAGCCTGTGGCCCGGGAAGTCCTCATCCCGCTGCCCTCTTCCCTTGAGGACGAAAGTGAGCCCTCCCGCCGCGAGATGCCTGTCCGACGCGGCGAGGATCGCACCGGTGGTCCCGTACGCCTTCGCAACGAGGCCGTCGGCGTCAAGGGGGTCAATCGCCTCTATTCGTCCCTCGACGGGACGGAGGTTGGTGAGCCCGAGGGTGCGGCGGACATGACGCTGGAACTGGACCTTTCTCAAGCTCTTGTCCACGGACATGACCTCAAGGGACTCGTTGAGGATGGCCAGAGGCACGGCAAGGATACCTGACCCGGAACCCACGTCGACGAGCCGTCGCCGGTCCCCGACGAAGGCGTGGAGAAAGAAGGAGTCCGCCAGGAGCTCACGGCAGACACGCTCCATGTCCTTGAGACCCACGAGGTTCATCCTGCGCCCCCAGCGGTCGAGTTCCTCCACGTAGCGCACCAGGGACGCCAATCCGGCCTCGCCGGGAGAGATGCGGAAATGTTCCAGAGCCTCGGCTATCAGTGCTTTCAGGTCCACGCGTTAAAGAATAGCATAATTCTTTTTCTTCTGTTATACTAAGCCCATGCGAAAATTTCTCTTTATTTTCATCGCCCTTTTCGTACTCGTCTCATGCTCCTCAAAGACCCCGAAGAAGGCCGAGAACCCCGTCGACCTTTACGTTGCCGGCGTGAACCTCATGAACGCCAAGAAATATGACAAGGCCGTGGACAAGTTCAAGGCCATCCGCGAGCAGTACCCCTTCGACCCCATGGCCCTCGTCGCTGCCGTCAAGCTCGGCGACACCTATTTCCTGAAGAAGGACTACGTCCTGGCCGCCGGCACCTATGAGGATTATTTCAAGGCCCACCCGGACGAAGAGAACATCCCCTATATCCTCTTCCGTCTCGGCGAATGCTATGAAAAACTCTCGCCCAGCATTGACCGCGACCAGGCGAACACGGTGAAAGGCATCGAGAGGATAACCTACCTGAGGAACCGGTATCCCACAAGCTCCTACGCAAAGGAGTCCGAATCGAGACTGAAGAGGTTCATACAGAAGCTCGCCGACAGGGAGCTTTACGTCGGGGAATTCTATGTCAGGACCGCCCAGTATAACGCATGCGTCATCAGACTCGAGGACATGCTGAAAAGATACCCCGCGTCAAAGAACATGGACAAAGCCCTTTTCTACCTTGTGACCGCCCATCGGGAACTGGGCAACCAGGACAAGAGCGATGCGTACCTCGAAAGACTGCGCAAGGAATACCCGAAGAGCATCTATTCGCGCTCAACCGTAAGGCAGCGCAAGACCCTCAAGGTGGTGCGCGAGGAGGAGAAGAAAGCCACCTCACCCGGTACCACCGCCGCATCGGCGCCCCGGGCGGCCGCCTCCGATCCTGCCAGGGCATCCTTGCAGGCAACGGGCATACCAGTGGCCAGCGCGACGACCTCCACCGTCCCTGCCGCCGAAGCAACAGCAGCAACACCGCAGTACAAGGAAAGGAAAAAGAAAGAGATAGATCTCAGGCCCCCCGAGGCTGAGCCCGCTGCACAGGCATCCCCCGAGCCGGTAAAGGTGGCCGCGGTGCAAACGAAACCCGCCGAAAGCGCCGCCGTCACAGCCCCCGAAACCAAAGAGCAGGGCAAGACAGTCCCGGAGGACAGATCAAAAACAAGAGGTGCTGACAAGGCACTGGGCTTTCTTGACCAGAAGAAACCCATAGATATCGTCTCCGATACCATGGAAGGCTTCGACAAGGAGAAATATGTCTTCTTCAAGGGCAGCGTCGTGGCCAAGCAGGATGACCTCTACATCTATTCCGACACGATGGAGGCCTTCATGAGCGCCGACACCAACGAGATAGAGAAGGCCAACGCGAAGGGCAACGTCAGGATCATCAAGCAGAACAGGACAGCAACGTGCAAGGAGGCCCTCTTCGACAATCTCAAGGGCGAGATCATCCTCAAGGGGAACGCCGTAGTGACGTCAGGCAAGGACAAGGTCGAAGGCGACGTCGTCACGTACTACGTGAACGAAGACCGCGCCGTGGTCACCGCGGAAAAGAGCAAGAAAGCCAAAGTGACCATATATCCCCAAAAGAACTAGAAACGGTTTCAGGAAGAAAACTCCAAAATAAGATCGAGTGTCAACGCAATTACTGACCAGTGCATTTCGGGGAAGAGAAGAGTAACGGCCTTACCGGAGCTTCCTTCTCAGTTGTTCATTATCCCGTATTTTGCCTGAAACGTGAAACCTGAGACCTGAGACTATGTCTTCCCTTCCAGGAAGGGTATGGGGTCGGACTTGCGGTAGACGAGGGCCTGGCATACCGCTATGGTGTCGTCACCGTCCTTTACCGTTATGTAATAGGAGGCCGTCCTGTTCGTCTTGTGTGTTTCCTTCGACTCCGCGAGAAGGAGCGATCCCTTCCTGGGTGGTTTCATATAGGTTATGTTCATGTTGAGGGCAACAGCCACTCTGTCGTGGCTGTTCGACGAGATCTCGAAGGCCTCGTCGATGAGTCCGAAGATGGCCCCGCCATGGGCGTTGCCGTAGATATTGTCCATGTCGCCCGTGTAGCGCATCTCACACAGGGCATATCCTTCGCTGACATCTCTGAGGTGTATGTCGAGAAGACGCGCAAAGGGCTCTTTTCCAACCCGGTCGAAATAGGCGTTCCTTTTTCCGTCCTCCATCCCTCACAGCACCTTCTTCAAGGCGTCGTCGACGTTTCCCCTGGGCTGTGCCCCGACGAGGCGTCCCGATTCGGCACCGTTCTTGAAGATGATCAGGGTGGGAATGCCCCGGACCCCGTATTGCGAAGGCGTCTGAGGGTTCTCGTCGACATTGAGCTTGAGGATCTTCACCCTGCCCTCATATTCACCGGCAAGTGCATCGATCACAGGCCCCATCACCTGGCACGGCCCGCACCAGGTGGCCCAGAAATCCACGAGAACAGGGATGCCTGATTCGAGAACCTCCGCCTTGAACTCTCCATCCGTTACCGCTCTTGCGTTGCTCATGCCTTCCTCCTTATTCTTTGTCCACCATAGGACTCCCTGACAGACGAGGTTTCTATAATAGTTAAGCCCTCCACCGGTCGTTGTCAACCATGTCAGTCATCGAGGCATTCCTTCCATTCCTCTTCGGAGATGCGCCGGATCCTGCCCCCGTCGTTCATATCCCGTACGAGGCCCGCTTCGAGATACGCCTCATCGGTGTAGCCCCTTTCCTCCCAGTAGCCGGACACGTAGTGGTCCATAAGGGTGACGCGGATGACGCTCTTCGCCGACTTATATCCCCAGAGGTAGGGCACGAAGGCCCTCACGGGCCCCCCGTAATCCTCCTCGAGGCACTCTCCGTCGAATTCGTAGGCCAGGAGGGTCTTGCTCCTCACGGCCGTTTCCACGGGTATGGACGTGTCGTAGATCCGCTTTATTGACCAGAATCGCACAAAGGAAACGGAGGGATGTGCCTTCACGGCGTTCATGATGTCGAGAACCCTGACCCCGCCCCAGTTGCCCCGCACGGTAAAGCGCGTCACGCTCGTCAGACGCGCGTCGACGACCGTCTTCGGCATCACCTTGAGGTCGGCCCACGTGAACGTCCGCGGCGCGTCACAAAGCCCCGTCACCTCTATCTCCCACCCTTCCCTGTTAAGGGCCCCGGGGTGTCCTTCGGCCCAGAACACGGGCGTCCTCAATTCCTTCAGCCGGCTCATCGCAACCTCCTGCCCCAAGCAATATGATAGCCGAATTCCGGGGGTCCGCAAACAGAAAAGACCGCCCGGGAGCAAAGCCCTTTAGTGTCCTATAGGTCCTAAGTGTCCTATAGGTCCTATGGGTCTTATAGGTCCTATTCCCCTATGAGCCCTATTATAGGACCAA
>Ga0302250_1002042_pt1 | contig 13362 bp, 10 predicted proteins | sample AAG_RA_Asp_MG_FD_193536 | JGI IMG/M metagenome (GOLD analysis project Ga0302250, IMG submission 193536) | Enriched activated sludge microbial communities from anaerobic digester in WTTP, New Holstein, Wisconsin, United States - AAG_RA_Asp | ecosystem: Engineered > Bioreactor > Anaerobic >... | reverse complement strand
GCGAAACTGTCCCTGAAAACCAAGTTTCAATCCTTGTTTTTCTGGATGACGCTCTGAAAGAACCAGAACATGGTTATGAATCCCCCTCCCTCTTCTTGTTTCAATCCTTGTTTTTCTGGATGACGCTCTGAAAGACGCCTGCAAGCATTGGGACAAAGAACCGGGTTGTGTTTCAATCCTTGTTTTTCTGGATGACGCTCTGAAAGGCCGCCGAACGAGAAGAAGATCCGGGGGATTCCGGGTTTCAATCCTTGTTTTTCTGGATGACGCTCTGAAAGCACCCTTCATGTTGAGAATGGTATTTGTGAATAGGGTTTCAATCCTTGTTTTTCTGGATGACGCTCTGAAAGCCGCCGAACGAGAAGAAGATCCGGGGGATTCCGGGTTTCAATCCTTGTTTTTCTGGATGACGCTCTGAAAGCCACCATGGGGTCATATATAATCCGGGAATACTTGTTTCAATCCTTGTTTTTCTGGATGACGCTCTGAAAGTCATTCCTGCAAACGGAACCCAGAAAGGTATTATGTTTCAATCCTTGTTTTTCTGGATGACGCTCTGAAAGCGCCTTGTTATGGGTTCTTGATCTTGATATAGGAGTTTCAATCCTTGTTTTTCTGGATGACGCTCTGAAAGCGGTCAGTTTCCTCAATTTGAAGGTGACTGACGAGTTTCAATCCTTGTTTTTCTGGATGACGCTCTGAAAGTCGAGTTCCTGGTGGAAGTGAAGGCATGATCCCAATGTTTCAATCCTTGTTTTTCTGGATGACGCTCTGAAAGCTTCCTTGCTGAAGGACTCCTCGATACCCTCCGATGTTTCAATCCTTGTTTTTCTGGATGACGCTCTGAAAGAAGATGGCCGCAGAGGTCCTGCCGAACTGGGAGCGGGGTTTCAATCCTTGTTTTTCTGGATGACGCTCTGAAAGATCGCGGCGGAGGGCCGTTAATCAAAGGAGGATATGTTTCAATCCTTGTTTTTCTGGATGACGCTCTGAAAGACCGGGTTGTTAGTGAAGTATCGAAGTCAGAGAGGTTTCAATCCTTGTTTTTCTGGATGACGCTCTGAAAGGCAGATGATCGGACCCTGTGCGAGTTTGTCCCAATCGGTTTCAATCCTTGTTTTTCTGGATGACGCTCTGAAAGCCGCGATCCTGGTCTCGTTTTTCAAGGAGTAAAGGAGTTTCAATCCTTGTTTTTCTGGATGACGCTCTGAAAGGCCGGTCAAGGTAATCCAAGCGGGAGAGGAGGAAAGTTTCAATCCTTGTTTTTCTGGATGACGCTCTGAAAGATGCATATTCCTCCCCTTTTGGGTGTGTGATACAAGTTTCAATCCTTGTTTTTCTGGATGACGCTCTGAAAGATGAAATGCTTTGGCGAATCTTGCGTGAAGAAAAATAGTTTCAATCCTTGTTTTTCTGGATGACGCTCTGAAAGAGTAATATCGGACGATTAATACAAAAGGTGAAATGTTTCAATCCTTGTTTTTCTGGATGACGCTCTGAAAGATACCCATACTTGATGAGCGGGTCTTTCAATGAAGTTTCAATCCTTGTTTTTCTGGATGACGCTCTGAAAGGGTAAAGTGCACGGTTTTAATACCCGTTTCTTCAGTTTCAATCCTTGTTTTTCTGGATGACGCTCTGAAAGAGGGCTTCAGCCAGGTGATAAGCCAGGACTTGTTTGTTTCAATCCTTGTTTTTCTGGATGACGCTCTGAAAGCGACACGAGGCTGGTGGTTGAACGCCCACCAGATCTGTTTCAATCCTTGTTTTTCTGGATGACGCTCTGAAAGCATATTCCACCCTGCCGTGAGCGGGTTCAACCCGAGTTTCAATCCTTGTTTTTCTGGATGACGCTCTGAAAGAGAGAGAGAGAAGAGAGAGAACGACTTCGGGAGGGATTATAGTTTCAATCCTTGTTTTTCTGGATGACGCTCTGAAAGCTGCATGAGAGGATCCTCCTCTTCATCGAAAGATGGGTTTCAATCCTTGTTTTTCTGGATGACGCTCTGAAAGCGTTAAGGCCCATCTCGAGGCGCATCTCAGGGAGATGTTTCAATCCTTGTTTTTCTGGATGACGCTCTGAAAGCGAGCCTGGTGGCCCTGCTCGGCCCGGGGAAGGGTAGTTTCAATCCTTGTTTTTCTGGATGACGCTCTGAAAGCGAGGTCGGGGGCTCGCTCGGACAAGAACTATCCCGGGTTTCAATCCTTGTTTTTCTGGATGACGCTCTGAAAGATGCAGCAGACCAAGATCCGTATCCCCACCCGTAAGTTTCAATCCTTGTTTTTCTGGATGACGCTCTGAAAGCCGTTGTCAAACAGAGGATGTTTTCACTTGAACTCGAGTTTCAATCCTTGTTTTTCTGGATGACGCTCTGAAAGAGAGAAGATTGCCAGGATCACTGCATTTAGAAGAAGTTTCAATCCTTGTTTTTCTGGATGACGCTCTGAAAGTCTCTTTCATCACCTGGTGGAAATCCTCCTCGATAGTTTCAATCCTTGTTTTTCTGGATGACGCTCTGAAAGGGTAGCGATTCCAACCTCCATATATCCGACCCACTTGTTTCAATCCTTGTTTTTCTGGATGACGCTCTGAAAGTTAATTATTGGAATCGGGGAACTCTGGCAGGAGAGTTTCAATCCTTGTTTTTCTGGATGACGCTCTGAAAGACTCTCTAAAATGGGGAAAAAGCAGGCAGTAGAAGAGTTTCAATCCTTGTTTTTCTGGATGACGCTCTGAAAGGAACACGCACCCTGCGATTGTTACCCTTTTCCGGGGTTTCAATCCTTGTTTTTCTGGATGACGCTCTGAAAGCGATACAAATTTACAGGGTCGATATCAGTTTTGAATGTTTCAATCCTTGTTTTTCTGGATGACGCTCTGAAAGAGAACAAGAAACGACAGATGCATGAATCAAGACAGCAGTTTCAATCCTTGTTTTTCTGGATGACGCTCTGAAAGTCCCATCATGTTTTGCCCTGAATGATCCATCGAGGGGTTTCAATCCTTGTTTTTCTGGATGACGCTCTGAAAGAGGGGGCGGGAACACCAGAGAAACGGAAAGAACAGCTTAGTTTCAATCCTTGTTTTTCTGGATGACGCTCTGAAAGAACCGGGTTGTTAGTGAAGTATCGAAGTCAGAGATGTTTCAATCCTTGTTTTTCTGGATGACGCTCTGAAAGGCGATGCTGGCATGCGAACCACGTCGTCGTTGCGGAGTTTCAATCCTTGTTTTTCTGGATGACGCTCTGAAAGCGTTCACATTCAGGGTTGTCGGGAGCCGCATCCAGGTTTCAATCCTTGTTTTTCTGGATGACGCTCTGAAAGCTCTTCCGTTGAATCGGGGCTATCATGGTTGGTGAGTTTCAATCCTTGTTTTTCTGGATGACGCTCTGAAAGGGAACTCGACCGGAAGGAAGGATCATGACTAAAAGTTTCAATCCTTGTTTTTCTGGATGACGCTCTGAAAGAAGAAAAAAAGGTCATAATTATAGAGGAGTCATGAGTTTCAATCCTTGTTTTTCTGGATGACGCTCTGAAAGTGACCCGGCTAGGATTCAAAGAGAAATATTCAGAGAGGTTTCAATCCTTGTTTTTCTGGATGACGCTCTGAAAGTGCGATACGGATTCGCGTATAGCATGACGGACACGGTTTCAATCCTTGTTTTTCTGGATGACGCTCTGAAAGTGGTCAGACCTGAACGTCCCCGGCAAGGTATCCTGGTTTCAATCCTTGTTTTTCTGGATGACGCTCTGAAAGCAGCGTGGAACTGAAAAACCCGTCCCCTCTGAAGCCGTTTCAATCCTTGTTTTTCTGGATGACGCTCTGAAAGACCTGTGGGTATCATAGAGGATATGGCAAACCCTAGTTTCAATCCTTGTTTTTCTGGATGACGCTCTGAAAGGGTGAAACATTCGATCTCGATCTCAAAATGAGATCCAGTTTCAATCCTTGTTTTTCTGGATGACGCTCTGAAAGCCAGATACGCAATTGCCAAACGGCTCTGTAGGTGCAGGTTTCAATCCTTGTTTTTCTGGATGACGCTCTGAAAGCTCCCGGGACGAGTTCGACCAGCAGAACACAGCATGTTTCAATCCTTGTTTTTCTGGATGACGCTCTGAAAGTCCTCTCATCCACGTCCATCAGGAGGTCGTAGAAGAGTTTCAATCCTTGTTTTTCTGGATGACGCTCTGAAAGCTAATAGAAAGTGCGTGATTTGCGGGCTTAAAATCCAGTTTCAATCCTTGTTTTTCTGGATGACGCTCTGAAAGATCCACCAACAGGGGAAGAACTGGGAAACGTATTGCTCGTTTCAATCCTTGTTTTTCTGGATGACGCTCTGAAAGGGCAGACTACTTCCTGTATCCCACCACGGGTGGGTAGTTTCAATCCTTGTTTTTCTGGATGACGCTCTGAAAGGGTTCAAGAAATTCGTATCCTTCGAACCTTTACTGTTTCAATCCTTGTTTTTCTGGATGACGCTCTGAAAGTCGAGAAGATCCCCACAAAACAGAAAGGAGGAGAAGTTTCAATCCTTGTTTTTCTGGATGACGCTCTGAAAGTCGGAGATCCTGATAAGCCCATGTTTGTTATAGATTAGTTTCAATCCTTGTTTTTCTGGATGACGCTCTGAAAGACCGCATTTTTTCACCGTTTTTGACGAAAAAATGCCTAATAGGAAATGAATTTGCAATGGTATAATGCTTGTTGAAAAATTATGGAACTCAATATAAAGGCCAGAATATCAAACACAGATCGCCCTGTAACAGCAGTCGATACATTTGCTCTCTGACTTTCCTTTGGAGGGATAATATCCTTTGTCGATAATCTCAAGAATACTATTCACGACTGCTATAGCCCGGCTGAAATCTTTATCCGTAAACCGTACCTCTTCTACACGACTATTGCTTCGTGTGAAGCATAAGTATCCCCGGTTAACCTCCTTATGGAAATTCTCACGTATCATAATAGCGTGGAGCGCCAGCTGGTTTTTATAGGTTTGAAAAATTTTCTCTTTGAATTCAGCAAACTTATATTCAAAAGGAGCAGCAGTGCCGTCTTCGAGAAACAATACCTCGTCAACAATACCTTTTATGTGATAGTCTCGAGAAGTGAGGAATATATTGAGCTCCTTCCCAATGACATGCAACTTTTTCCTCAAGTAGTCTGGATTTGTCTTCATCCTCTCATCGTGGACTTCTCTCCCCCGCAATACCTTGAACCGTTGTTCTTCATGCTGCGGAATACAGAGACAATGTATGTAAAAAATGAATTTTGGGCAGAAAGAATATTCTAATACATCCGATATCGTGATGAGAGTTGCAGTGTCCTCCATAATTGTCAGAAAAATTTCGTCAATAGCTCATCGCTAACGAGTTTCTTGTCAAACGCCTGGCCAAGTAATTTCACTTTTTTGAACGATTCGTTATCCATGGGGAATACATAAACCGAATCAATGTCTGGATCGATCACATATTCGCATTCAATTGCAAGGGAATCGCGTTCGTTGACAGTAAGATCTCCAAGAAAGACACTCTTCTGGACGCGGTATAGTCCTTTGTTAAGGCATATACGGGCGATCTTGCTCCGTGTCTTATTCTCAACAATGTCATATACCACCCATACCATGGTCATTCAGCACTCTCCGGTTTGATGAGTTGGTTTGCAATCCTGTGACATTCCATGGGGATAGTATTCCTGATTTTTACATTTCGGCCATAATACAGAATCTCTCTGTCGAACATATCGTTAAACGCGCCGATGAGCACCTTCTTCCCTTCCTGGTTCAGGTAAAGGCCTCCGGGAATTACATCGAATAGTTCTTGAGAGACCTGTTTTCTTGAGAAAAGGCCGACGACAGCCCTGTCCACATGGGTTCGGAATAATTCGATGAGATCAAACACGAATGACTTTTTATTGTAATTGTCTGTGTGAAGGAATCCAATATAAGGGTCAAGGCCTGCGATGATACATGCCCGTTCAACCTGGGAATAAAGGATTCCATACCCATAATTCAGAAGACAATTAAACGCATCGCGTGCGGGGTCCCTGCTTCGGCCTTTAAATTTCCATTGCTCTGGCAGACTCTCGCTGAGTGTAGAGAAATAGATCTGGGATGCCATCGCTTCATATCCCATGATAGATCCCCTCTTCAAATCCAGCGACCCAGTCATTTTTGAAAGAGACTGATGAATATCTAGCATTTTCTGAATTGAACTATCAAATAAGTCCCTTGAATCTGGGCGGTTCTTCTTCAGGTCTCTTAAAAAATCAATTTGATACTCAATTTTCTTGGATATCCAGTTCCGGGCAAAACGAAATCCAACAGAATTTTTTTCACCTTCAAGTTGTTTGCGCCTGATACGAGTCGTGCTTCCCAACTTCGAATGCCAAACTCTGCCAAAGGGATCTCCGAACTGGTTGAGGAAGATAATATCGATATTTTTCGAAACGGCAAACTCAATTGCATCCGTGGTAATGGTAGCTGACGTGGTGATGAGAATACTATCAACCTTGTCCGCAGCGACCTCGAATACCTTCTCATCATTCTTGACCAAGAAGCATTGTGCATTCTTTTTCAGATATGATCCCCGGGTATTGATGACAAGCTGCATAGATTTATCAAGGTTCTTTTATCTTTATGCATTGTTTCAGAGCCCCGAACCCCCGCGAAACCGATTTGCCAATCCCAAGATAGTCCGGGACCTGGAAGTTGCAGTAACATTTTCCGGTGAATGCCATGACATTCACATCCTTTAATCGCTGTTTGAATGGCCTGACCTCGACTTCTGCCCGAATTTGTCCGGGAACCTGGTACCCGAGTGATTTTGCCATTGAAAGAATGTTTCCGGTAAGCGTTCGCCTGAGCAGGTCGCGCCGCTCTTCGGCATTCCTGGTCTGATAGAATGCATGGTAATTCCCCTGGTTTAATGCAATCCATGGCGTGACAAATTCATAGGTGCGAAAAGTGGTGTCAATGCCAAATGGAATCCATCTCACATCGATACCCTCCCTGATAATGCGGTATTCATCTTCACCGAGGCGAATCGAGGGGGAAAGGTGATATATCTCCTTCAGCAGATCAGATCCTTCGTTGATGCCGATGACCGTCGGAGTCCCATTGATGATTTTATACTGGACAAGGGGATATCGATAGACAAACTTGTCAGCGTGGTGATGGTGAAGGAGGATGTATTCATTGAATTTCGTTGCAAAGAAGCCGCGAAGCTGAAGAGCGCTTCCTTTAATGGGCCGATCTGACACGAGAGTGAGTGTGAAAATTTCCAGGTCGATCATATCACAATATACGCAAGTTCCGGGGTATCCATAAATTGTGCCCCAATCTCAGGATCATACTTCATCTCACAATAGATCACTTCATCCTCAACCATCCGATGTTTTTTGACATACCATGCCGGCATCTTCACCTCGTACCACCTTCGTTCCCTTGGTGTGCATGCTCTCACCTCGTCACGGAACATATGAGGGATTACAGAAACATGCGGGTAATCGATCTTTCTAGTCACTTCGAAATGCGGGTCACGTTGTGGATTGTCAAAGATCGCCATACGCTGACTTTGTGACTGGGAATACTGGCCTATAGCCTCCTGGAATCTGTCATCCTGTGCAATATTTTTGCCTGTATAGACAGATTCGACAAGAGAGATCAAATCTGCTTCGGTTGGACGAGAAGGGCCGTCGCGAAACGCCTCAAACGACTTTTCCAGCAAGCCTGTCTGGTCGGGATCGTATATCTTCTCCGAAACCGATGAAGGCTGGTAAAGTGATATACAGGTGTTCTCTTTTTCGCGTCTTCGGTTCACCCTGCCGGCCCGCTGGACAATCGCATCGGGGGGTGCACACTCGGTAAACATAAGGTCAAAGTCGATATCAAGAGACACCTCCACGACCTGAGTAGCGATAAGAAGCCGTGTGGCTGCAGATTCAATCGCCTTTTCCTTTCTGGCACGGTCACGGAGCGTAAATTTTGAGTGATAGCAGACCGGATCGAGGTCATAGTCCCTGAACGTCTCATAAAGGTCCTGACATTCTCCTACACTATTGGCTACTACCAGAGTCTTGGCACCGTTATCCACCGCATCAATCACATCGTCGACCGCTTTTTCAATAGGTGTATCCACGGTGAGAAACGAGTTCCTGGCCGAACCAAGAAGCGTGTCATCTCGGATGATGGATGCATCCGGCAGAACTGCTACGAGAAGGTCAAGAATATATCTCGGCAATGTCGCGCTCATGAGCATAAACCTGGCACCGTATTTCGAGAAGTGCCTGATTGCCTCGATGAGAAGCCCGAGAGTCCAGGGGTCGTATGCATGGATCTCATCAATGATAATGACGCTATTCATCGCGTTTGATTCGACCACCGGCCATTTTCCCGTGTTAAATCCTGCAAACAATAATTGGTCAACGGTTGCAACCGTGGCCGGGGTCATGAATGTCTTGTCAAAGAGTGCGTGCCTGACGACAGCACGGTCTTCTTCTTCATCAGCAAAGAGGAGTGATGCAGTGGAATGGGTTAAGCCAACATTTCCTTCCCCGAAAAATTCCCGGAGCCGGTGAAATATGCTGTTTGCTGTCACCATCGTAGGCAACAGGTAGATCAGCTTGCTGCCACCTATGTCCTCAAGATTGCGGAGTGCCCAGAGCAGGCTCGCTTCAGTCTTCCCACTCCCCGTAGGGGCAATGGCAATGCAATGTCCACGCGCAGAGGCACAAGCTTCCTGAAACGGTCGAAGCCCCGAAAATGGTATGCGTTTAAGCGCGCACCGCGTTTCTATCCTTCCGGTCAGGTCAGGCACCCGGTCATGAAGCGCGTAATTGATGGCAACTCCTGCCGACCCATGCCAATCGGAGTAATGGAGGATCCCTTTAAGAAGCGCGTACGTGGACCGCAAAATGTCAGGGTCGGAAAATTTCTCATAGAATTTAAATAGAATACCTCCGGGGCCGATGAGATTTATCACGGATTTTTTAGGATCACATTTCGGACATTGAAAATCCGGGAGAATATATCCCTCTTCTTTGAAAATCTCGGAAGCTAGCTCGATTGCATGCGACATGCCGTCATCGCAGATGGTGGGGGCGGTAAATCCCGGCGTGAGTTCCCTGCTGAATGCCGCCATTTCGGGATTAATGGCTTTATGGTGACCGAGGATTGTAAATGCCTCTATCGGGAATGGGACTGGCAACAGGCTGCCCTCCTGCTTCTGGAGTTTAAAACCTGCATCCAAGGCACATGCATAGGAAACAATCTCGTGGCGGTAATTATCATCCGGATTGGGGCGTCGACCCTGCCTCACAATCTGCATCATACGCTGAAATTCCAGGGTGTTTTTTCCCAAATCATGGAGGATAACCGTGAGAAGGGAACTCTGGAGAAACCGGTCGGGATCAAACCCGCAAATCCTGCCAGTGCGGTGAATCAGCCCTTTCTTTCCTGTGACAGTCTCCTTCCATGCCCGGTATGCCGCAGTGAGATGCTCGTCGTAAGTCTGATCTGGTTTCGCCCAATACTTCCGAATCATAGCATAACGATGTGTTTTCCGCCAAATACATAGCCAGGAACAGGTGCCGTGAGGGTAACAGGAGACCCTACAAAGGTGAATGGCATCCGCTCGACAACCGTCCGCCGGTTTCCATTAAAGGCAAACTGCGTGGGGAGCAGAAATACCTGGGGGGTGTCCACAGTCTGGGTCACCGGAAGCGTGCGGAAATCGATTGCCGGTTGACACTCGGCCGAAACATCCCCCGGAAGGATGGTGTGATCGAACTGCGTAATAGGCTCCTCATTTACCTCCTGAATTGGAGAGATTGCGGCGATTTTCAGAAGATCATCACTGTTCCCCGCCGTCAGTGCATACACTGGTCTTGCCATCGCATCACGGATATCGGCCAACGATTCCTTTGATGCAGCACCAAAGAAGAAGGTGAAATCGCAGTCAGTGAGGTATTCCCTGATGAGAATGCTGTAATGTCTCCGGTTTTTGATATCGATGGGAGTATAACTCTTCTCCTTTCCGGTCACCTTCCGGTAATTCCAGAGATCTCTCATCAGGCCCTTGTGTGAACCATACACCCCAATCTGGATACCATGTGTGCGGGAATATGCATGGGCATCCTGGAGAACAAGTCCCAGCGCAGCACCCATCATCCCGATAACGGTTGTCTTTGGTGGGAGGGGTAACGTCTGGTGATACGTATGCGTTTCCGGAACCCGGAATGAAGCCGTGGTTGCCTTTCCAGATACGAAGAAGGCGTACATTGCCCCCTCCTTACCGGTAGTATTGGTCCACCCACTTCACCATCGTATTAAAGGCGTCGCCTATCGTCACGGATCCCTCGATCTCCCCGTTAAAGGCCCCGGTCCTCACTCCGATTACTGATGCCGCAATCTCGTCCTGGTAATCTTTGATAGTCTCCTGAACCATGCGGGCAGTTACCGCACCATTGTCATCGACCTTGACACTTTCAAGAAAGATCGGAGTTTTCGCTCGCATCATTGCTGCCGCGATAAATTTGGGGGAAACATCGGCAAGATAACGGCTCTGCCTCCCCGGTACCCAGAGGTTCTTTACTGCGGTGAGAAGGCCGGTAACTCTTTTCGCTTTCTCAGTCGAGGGGAGATCCTTATCGAAGCCATCGCCACAGCCAACACGATCGAGCTCGATGAGAATCGATCCTCTATAGAGCCCGGAATGGACCTCTGTCTCAAAAATATTCGGGTCTCCACCGGACTTGACGCCCATGTAGTTCGTTCCGAAGTCAAGGTCCCCCTGGTAGGGAGTCAGTGCAATCAATGGCGAGACACGAACTACCGAAGTCCTCTTGGTCGCTTTCCCCTTTTTCCCTTCGCCCGCAGACTCAATCCCCATGTAGCCAAAGAGGTCATCATCGATGTACTTGTCTGGCTCCTGCTGTGTGGTCGCAGCGCCTTTCTTGATTGTTGCCGCAGCCCCCTCGGAGAGTGGCCATCCAAGGACTTCAAGCTGGTTCCTTAATGCTCGCCGGACTGCCTGGGAAGAGACATAGGGGTATTGATCAACCCCCATCGCAATCTTCTTGATACTCGATATGTTGTCAGCTTCCTTGTCGCCACCATTCAGCGACGCAAATGATACCGGGGTAAGATAGGTGATAGTCAGTGCTTTTACCTGCTTCATGATTTTTCCTCACATTAACTCGAATTTTGTTTTCCTTCATCGCGCCTGTTCATTGCATTGTAGGTGTTCAATGCTGCAATCATGCAGAAATGTTTGAATTCGGTGAAATACTGTTCAAACGCCTCACCTTTCAGGTAAAGATCTGCAGTGACTGCCGCATCGTACTTCATCTGGATCCGGTTCACTTCGTTGAGAAAATCTCCAGGTCGCCGCGCCTTCCGGAGCCTGAAGAGATCTCCCTTCCCTTTCTTCCCCTCTGCACCAAGTTTCATGCCTATGGTCTTCCCAAGGCTAACTGCGGTATCAATCAATTCCTGTTTCATACTGTTCGCCTCCTCACCAAGGATCTTCTCATATTCAATCACAAAATCAAGCACTGGTTTGATGAACACGGTTTTCGACGTGTTCACGTGAAACACATGCTGGTCGACCAGGTCCACTATTCCCTGCTGCTTGAGCACCCTTTCGCAAATGCGGTTGCGCATCAGAGTCTTGTTCTCGCCTTTTTTCTGGTCAAAATCAATGAGAATCTGCATCACCTGTTTAAGGATAATTCCCTTTTTTTCCAACCGTTCGAAGAGGCGAAATATATAGACGGCCTCCCTGAAGGGCCAGATCATCTTGCCCATGTAGGTGTCTCCCAGTGCTTCCGTATGAACCACGATGAATTCAAGTGGTGCATGTGAAAGGGTCAGATCATACATCTTTTCAAAGTCGAAAGACGTACTGCCACCCTCGGAATCATCGGGATTTCCGGTGCTCAGGACTCTGCGATATACCGAGTAGAGGAACGAGAAAAACTGCTCATAGGATTTTGTAAAATATCCCCCCAAATCAGGGTTGAAATTCCGGAGGTAATATGGATCACGAATTTTCATTGATTCAAAGGAACGAAACATCTCGTGCATTTTTGAGAAACTCGTGGAATAGGGGAAATACATATGAATTGCATTCTTGTCAGCGACATAGAACCCCGTGACTGGAACAAATTTTGCGATATAATCGCATTTCCAGCATACTTTTGCAGGACCTGTACATCCTGGATTAAAATTGAGCGCTCCCGATGACCCGGAGATCATGGGAAATACCGTCCCCCCAATTTCACTCAACGCATGCGATGAATTGCCGCAGAGGAAGCAATGTCCCTTCTTCTTCCCCTCTTTCGGAGAAATGGCTACTTTTGGTTGGTATGCATTAGGTCCATCGAGAAGCAGTCCTTTCCCACCAATCTTGAGGTTGTTTGAAGCAAGATATTCATTCAAACGTTCCTGGAGATGTGCATATTCGGGGGGTAACAGACCCTTTTTTGCATCAACATATTTCTCTTCTCTCACCATCGGGCGCGGAGCTTTGCTGAAGATAAGCCCGGCGATTCCCATCGATTTTACCTTAGGGAATCTGACAAATGTGTCTTTTTTAGAATCGTAGTAAAATCCTGCTTTCTCTTGCTCTTGTTTTTCGCTGGATGTGTTGTAATATCTCTCAAGAAGGACCGTATAAATCGCTTGAAGATATGATTGAATATCCTCCTCTGTTCCTTTGACAGTTACACCTTTATCATCAATTGCGACACTGACGTTGACTTTGTCTGGATGTTCCCGAGAGGCAAGCTCATAGAAGCCCAGGAGCCCTTCATCAATCCAGAAATGCCCAGTTTTTGGAAATGAAATTTGTTTCATCGCATCTGACATTTGCTATCATTCATTTTTGATTTTTATTCGTTACTTTTTATTGAAATGATATGAGTGTTCCGATTTTTTCCTCCTCAAAGCGGGTTTGCTCAGGAATATACCAATCCAAAACTTCATCTCATTCCCTGAAACTAATAACTGAACCCTCCCCCTACCCACACAAAGGTTAAGAAGACAGGAACAAAAATATGAAAAAATACTTCATTTTTCCTTTCTTACGCCCTTAAATGGTTTCCCGTCCTGCTTGACATCCATGAACTTGCCGGTCCCAGTATCCCGTTTCACATATTGATCTGTTTTGGGATTTTTTACCTGGCTTCGATCATCAACTGCCCCTCGTCGAAAGTTCGTCCCTGTATTTTTTGCCATCATTTCACCTCCGAATAATTCTTCCCTTAGTAAGGGGAATTATTGGCAATACGGTATAACAAATATGAAATAAAAAGTGTTGGGGATATGGGGTGAAAGTAATTATCCTGATCAAGTGGCAGA
>Ga0302250_1002036_pt1 | contig 13395 bp, 10 predicted proteins | sample AAG_RA_Asp_MG_FD_193536 | JGI IMG/M metagenome (GOLD analysis project Ga0302250, IMG submission 193536) | Enriched activated sludge microbial communities from anaerobic digester in WTTP, New Holstein, Wisconsin, United States - AAG_RA_Asp | ecosystem: Engineered > Bioreactor > Anaerobic >... | reverse complement strand
TTCGGCAGGCGGTGGGCGATGCCCTTGTGGCAGTCGATGCAGGTCTGCCCGGCGTTCAGCCCTTCCTGGTGAACTTCAGCCGCGCGGCGGCTCTGCTTGGCGTAGTCGAAGCTCTGGTCGTCATGGCAACCGCGGCATTCGCGCGAGTCAGTCTCCTTCATCCGCGCCCATACGGCCTCGGCCATCTTCGAGCGATAGGCGTCGAATTTCTCCGGCGTGTCGATGGTACCGAGGATGTTGTGATAGACGTCCTTGGAGGCCCGGATCTTGGCGTACATCTTCGGCCCGAACGCCTTCGGCACGTGGCAATCCGGACAGGTCGCCCGGACACCGGTGCGGCTGGAGGCGTGCGTGGTCAGGCGGTATTCCTCGTAGGAATTTACCTTCATCTCGTGGCAGGAAATGCAGAACTCCTCGGTGTTGGTCGTTTCCAGCGCGTAGTTGAAGCCGATCCACGAGACGATGCCGGCGATGAACAAAGCCCCCACACCAACCCATCGGGCCGCATGGATGCGGCGCAACACAGCGGCCGCTACGCTTTTGAGTTTTTCGAAATTCATGCGTCCTCTCCCTCTGCCCGCTTAGCGCAAGCCCGCGCCCGGCTTGAACGTGTTGCCCACCAGCGGCTTGGCGTCGGTCTGCGAGACGTGGCACTGGTTGCAGAAATAGCGGTTCGGCGCGACGCTCGACATCTCGGCCCCTTCGCGCGACTTGAAGTGCGTGATCGAGATCTTCGTCGCCTTCGCTTCGCCGGCACGCGACCAGGCGTGGCAGTCCATGCACTTGTTGAACTCCTTGCTGACGATGTAGCCCTCGATCGTGTGCGGGATCAGTGGCGGTTGCTGCACGAAATCGCGTGGCAACGCCGAGGTGTCGGGCGCATAGCGCGTCCCGTCGCCGGCCGGATCGCTGGCGGTGATGTCGACGCTGCGCAGCGTCTTGAGCTTGACCGGCTCGAATTTGTCCTGGGCCGCGGCCGGTCCGGAGAGCGCCAGCAGCAGGCTCATGGCGATCGCCCAGAACAGGGCGAATGGTCGGGCAAAACTGAAGGTCGGCTGGTTCATCACTCGCTCCTCTGGTCGAATCGATGGGTCATCTTGAAAACATGGCGGTCGCAAACGTCGATGCAACGGCCGCAATTGGTGCAGTCGCCGGAAAGAATCAGCGGGTGCGTCTGCCCGGCCTGTTTCAGGGCCGGCCGGATCACCTGCGGCTCGGGGCAGACAGTGAAGCAATCCATGCAGTCGTCGCAGGCGCTCCGCTGTGCGGCGGAGACGCGGATCAGCGCGGTGCGCCCGAGCAGACTGTAGAAGGCGCCGACAGGACAGAGGTGACCGCACCAGCCGCGGCTGGCGATCAGCAGGTCGTAGGCGAAGATGCCTGCAATTGCCAGCAGCGAGCCCCACAGGCCGAAGATCAGCGCCCGATGCAGCAGGGAGACGGGATTCACCCATTCCCAGACCAGCACGCCGGTCACGGCGGTTGCCAGCAGCATCGCGCCGAGCAGCCAGTAACGGGTAGAGGAATCAGGCACGCGGCCGGTCTTGATCCCCAGCTTTCTCCGCGACCAGGCGGCGGCGTCGGTCGCCATGTTCACCGGACACACCCAGCTGCAGAACACGCGCCCGCCGACCAGAAGGTAAAACACCAGCACGATCGCCGCGCCGGTCAGCGCCGTGACGTGCGGCCAGTGCCCGGCGACCATCGTCTGCAAAGCGAGCAGCGGATCGGTCAGCGGAACGGTATCGAGGATCAGCGACGCCGAGAGGTTGCCCTTCAGCACCCACACGCCGAACCACGGGCCGGCAAGGAAGAGCGCGAGGATCGCCAGCTGACTCGCGCGACGCAGCAGCAGCCAGCGCTGACGGGCGAACCAGGAACGCTGCGCGGATTGCGAGGACGGCGTGCTCATGGCTTCCACCTCGAATCAAGGGTGCCGGCCTTGCCGGGGGCGGACACGGGCGCATCCGGCACGATCGGCGCCGCCGGGGTCGCAGGCGCCACGACCGTCTCGGTCGCTGAACGGCCGGCCGTGGTGCCCTCGAAGCCGCGTACCGGCAATTTGATCTGTTCGCCGATCAGCGATTCGCCCTGCCGCGCCTTTTCTTCCCAGCCCTTGCGGTAGTGCGCCGGCAAGGCGCCCTGCGCCAGTTTGCGCGGGAAGACCTTGATCGCCGGCTCGGGCAGCACGCAGGATTTCTCGCATTTGCCGCAACCGGTGCAGGCGTCCGAATGCACTGTCGGCAGCAGCAGCGCGTGCCGGTCCGAACGCGGGTTGTGCCGCAACTCCAGCGTAATCGCCTTGTCGATCACCGGGCAGACGCGATAGCAGACGTCGCAGCGCAGGCCGAGGAAGTTCAGGCAGTTCTCCTGATCGACCAGCGCCGCCAGGCCCATGCGCGCTTGCGTGATGTCGGTCAGTTCGCGGTCGAGCGCGCCGGTCGGGCAGGCCTTGACGCAGGGAATGTCCTCGCACATCTCGCACGGGATGTCGCGCGCAGTGAAGTACGGCGTGCCAGTCGCCACCGGGTCGCCCAGGTCGGAGAGTTTCAGCGTGTCGTACGGGCAATCGCGCACGCACAGCCCGCAGCGCACACAGGCGGCGAGGAAGTCATCCTCGGCCAACGCGCCGGGCGGCCGGATCGCCTGCGCCGGCAAGGCCGAGGCCTGCCGTGCCAGCAGCCCCGCACCGAGCGCCAACAGGCAACCGCCGCCGGCCGCGGCGGCGACGCTGTTGATGAACTTGCGCCGGGCCAGCGACGCCGGGGAAGCGGCGGCGCTGGTCGGGTTGGCGCTTTTCTTGGTCGGACTCACGGGGCCTCGGATTCAGAGTTCTAAAACCCACCGCAAAGGCGCGAAGGGGCAAAGGTTACGCAAAGAAAACCGGAGCAAGCCACACCCGCGGTTTCTGTCGTTGTTTTTCGCATTTCTTTGCGATTCCTTTGCATCTTTGCGCCTTTGCGGTGGGTGTTCACGTCACGCCCTGACCACCTTCACCACCGCCTTCTTGAAGTCGGTTTCCTTCGAGATCGGGCAGGTGGCGTCGAGGATCAGCTTGTTCACCAGTCGCGACTCATCGAAGAACGGCACGAAGATCAGCCCGACCGGCGGCTTGTTGCGTCCCTTGGTCTCGATGCGCGCGGTCATCTCGCCGCGCCGTGAAATCACCTTGACCAGCATGCCGCGCTGCAGCTTGCGTTTCTTCGCGTCGTCCGGGTGCATGAACACCTGCGCCTCGGGGACCGCCTTGTGCAGTTCCGCGACCCGGCGGGTCATCGAGCCGGTATGCCAGTGCTCGAGCACGCGGCCGGTGCACAGCCACAGGTCGAATTCCTTGTCCGGCATCTCGGGCGGATCCTGGTACGGCAGCGCGAAGATCACCGCCTTGTTGTCCTTGTGCCCGTAGAACTTCACGCCCTCGCCGGCCTTCACGTACGGGTCGTAGCCCTCGCGGAAGCGCCACAGCGTCTCCTTGCCGTCGACCACCGGCCAGCGCAGGCCACGCGCCTTGTGGTACATGTCGAAGGGCGCGAGGTCGTGCGCGTGGCCGCGCCCGAATTTCGCATATTCCTCGAACAGCCCTTTCTGCACGTAAAAGCCGAAGGCCTCGGACTCGTCGTTGGTGTAGTCCTTGATGGCGTGAGCGTTGACCTTCTGCAGCTCGTCCTTGCCGAACTTGTTGACGACGCCGTTGGCGTACAACACGTCGTACAGCGTCTTGCCCTTGTATTCCGGCTTTTTGTCGAGCAGCGCCGCCGGCCAGACTTCCTCCATCTTGAAACGCTTGGAGAACTCGATGTACTGCCACAGATCCGATTTCGCCTCGCCTGGCGCCTTGACCTGCTGCCGCCAGAACTGTGTGCGCCGCTCGGCATTGCCGTAGGCGCCTTCCTTCTCCATCCACATCGCCGACGGCAGGACCAGATCGGCGGCCAGCGCCGAAACCGTCGGGTAGGCATCGGAGACCACGACGAAGGTGTCCGGGTTGCGCCAGCCGGGATACATCTCCTCGTTGATGTTCGGCCCGGCCTGCATGTTGTTGGTCGTCGTCGTCCAGTAGCACTTGAGCTTGCCATCCTTCAGCGCGCGGCTCTGCGCCACGGCGTGCAGGCCGATCTTGTCGTTGAGCGTGCCGTCCGGCAGTTGCCAGAGTTCCTCGGTGTGCTTGCGGTGCGCCGGGTTGGTCACCACCATGTCGGCCGGCAGGCGGTGGGCGAAAGTGCCGACTTCGCGCGCCGTGCCACACGCCGACGGCTGCCCGGTCAGCGAGAACGGCCCGTTGCCCGGCTCGGAAATCTTGCCGACCAGGAGGTGCACGTTGTAGATCATGTTGTTCACCCACGTGCCACGGGTGTGCTGGTTGAAGCCCATCGTCCAGTAGCTGACGACCTTCTTCTTCGGGTCGGCATAGAGTTCCGCCAGGCGCTTGAGTTTTTCCGGCTGCGTGCCGGTCAGCCTGGAAACCTTCTCCAGCGTGTATTCGCTGACGAATTTCTTGAACTCCTCGAAGCTGCTCGGCCTCGCGTCGTTCGGGTTGTTCTTCGGCTTGCCGTCCGCTCCCGGATAGCCGTTGAACTTGGCGTCCTTCTCCAGCGCGTGCGCCGGCCGCAGGCCGTAGCCGATGTCCGTCTCGCCGACCTTGAAATTGACGTTGCGCTTGACGAACTCCTCGTTGACCTTGCCGCTCTGGATGATGTGGTTGCAGATGTAGTTGAGGATCGCGAGGTCGGTCTGCGGCGCGAAGATCATGCCGTTGTCCGCCAACTCGAAGCTGCGGTGCTCGAAGGTCGACAGCACGTGCACTTCGACATCGGTCTTGGTCAGGCGGCGGTCGGTGATGCGCGTCCACAGGATCGGGTGCATCTCGGCCATGTTCGAGCCCCAGAGCACGAAAGCGTCGGCCTGCTCGATGTCGTCGTAGCAGCCCATCGGCTCGTCGATGCCGAAGGTGCGCATGAAGCCGGCCACCGCCGAGGCCATGCAATGGCGCGCGTTGGGGTCGATGTTGTTGGAGCGGAAACCGGCCTTGAACAGCTTGGCCGCCGCGTAGCCTTCCCAGATCGTCCATTGCCCCGAGCCGAACATGCCGACGCCGGCCGGCCCGTCAGATTTCAGCGCTGCCTTCCACTTCTCGGCCATCACGTCGAAAGCTTTGTCCCAGGAGATCGGCGTGAACTCGCCTTCCTTGTCGTACTTGCCGTTCTTCATGCGCAAGAGCGGCTGCGTCAGGCGGTCCTCGCCGTACATGATCTTCGACAGGAAGTAGCCCTTGATGCAGTTCAGCCCGCGATTCACCTCGGAATCCGGATCGCCCTGGGTGGCCACGACGCGCCCGTTCTGCACGCCGACGAGCACCGCGCAGCCGGTACCGCAGAAGCGGCAAACGCCCTTGTCCCAACGCACGGCGGAACTCGGCGGCGCCTTTTGCTGGGCCACGGCGGGCAGCGCGATCCCGGCGCTGGCGGCAGCGGCGGCAATGGCCTGGGTCTTGATGAATTCGCGGCGGTTGATTGTCATGGCTGAGCCTCCTGGCAGGGCAGATTCCTCGGTGTCGGGATAGGGGTGATTGGAACGGCGTTGTCGCAGTGTTCGTAGGCCAGCGTCGCAGCCAGCACCTGCGGCACGCGATGAACGGCGATCAGCGTGTCCGACATGGCCGCGCCGGGCGCGTCCTCGACGGTGACAATGAGTTTGCCGTCGTCGCTCATGTGATGGCACTCGACGCCGGGCAGCGCGCGCAGCGCGGCTTCGGCCTCGGCTCGTGTTTCGGGACGGATGCGCAGCACCAGACTGGTGATGTTCATGACAACTCCGCAGGAAGAAGAGAGGAGCGCGCCACGCGCGCAATGGCGCCAACCGGGCACGGCGCCAGACAGGCGCCGCAGCCGGTGCAGGCGGCATGGTCGACCTCGGGGCGCGAGACGCCACCGAGCGTCGGTCGGAAACGGATCGCCTTCGTCTCGCAAAGCTCGCCGCAAACGCGGCACTCGACGCGCTGATGCGCGAGACAGCCGTCCGCGATATGGATCGAAAAGGACCAGGGAGCCGCGGCCAGTTCGCGCGATATGGCGCTGGTCGCGCAGGCTTCCGAACATTCGCCGCAGAAGGTGCAGGCCGCCACAGTGAAGTCGGCCACCGGGAAGCCGCCGTCACCGCGTTTCAACAACCCCGTCGGGCAGGCGGAAACGCAATCGTCGCAGCGCGTGCAGGCGTCGACGAACACAGCCTCCGGCATGCTCCAGGGCGGCCGGAACGGCGAAACGCGCGTGCTTCTGCCAAAAAAGCGGCGACGGGACGGATCCATGATTCACGAGACCTCACGATGAACCGGCAATCTACCCGTCAGGATAGGAGGAAACTTTGATCTTTGCTAAAAAAGAACGCCACGCCGTCGCCGATGGCGGCCTCAGGAGAGTCCGCTGCCGAAAAAGATGACGTCGTGCCTGACGGCCTCCGCCCATACGGGCGGCATGCTCCATGTCGCCAGCCAGCCCGGCAGATCTTCCGGCGGCATCGGCCGGGCGATCCCGTAGCCTTGCGCGCAATCGCAACCGCAACGGATCAGCGGCACACCATGAGCCAGTGTCTCCACGCCTTCGGCGACGACCTGCCGGCCGAGGGTATGGGCCATGCCGACGATGCTCTCGACAAGCGCCCGATCATTCGCGTTGTCGAGCATGTCGCGCACGAACGAGCGATCGATCTTGACCTGCCTGGCCGGCAGCTCACGAAGGTAGGTCAGCGAGGAATATCCGGTTCCGAAATCATCCAGGGCAAAATCGACGCCGAGCTCCATGCAGCCGCGGATGCGCGCGGTAATCTCGTCGAGGTCTTCCAGCGCCGTCGTCTCGACCACTTCGAGTTCGAGCATGCCTGGTTCGCCATCCGGGTAGACCTGCAGGATGTCGCGGAGCCGCTCGACGAAGTCGGGGCGCTGCAGATGCAGGGCGAAGAGATTGACGCTGATCCGCATGTTCACGCCTTGTGCACGCCAGCGCTGTTGTTGCCGCAAGGCTTCGTGGATGATCCACTCGCCAACGGGCAGGGTCAATTCGGAGGATTCGATCACCGGCAGGAAGTCCGACGGAGGCAGCAGGCCGCGCTGCGGGTGCTGCCAGCGCAGGAGCGCCTCGACCCCGATCGGCTGCCCGCTGCGCAGATCGACCTTCGGCTGGTAGTGCAGCCGGAACTCCCCCTGCGCCAGCGCTTCGACGAGGCGATCGTAATGCGTCTGGCGCTCGCGCAGGAAACGCTCGCTTTCGAGATCGAAAAAGTGCATGCGATTCCTGCCGTTGCGCTTGGCTTCGTACATGGCCTGATCGGCCTGGCGCAGCAGCGCGTCCGGCTCTTCGGCGGTCCCCGAGGGATAGAGCGTGACGCCGACGCTGAGGGCGATCTTCGGCCGGGCCGGGCCGATGGAGCACGGCTCGCCAACGCAGTCGATCAGTCGGGAAACGGCCTCGCAGGCATCGCTCTCATCGCCGAGATCGCTGAAGAGCACCACGAACTCGTCGCCGCCGAGCCGGGCAACGGTGTCGTTGTCCCGCGTACAGCGACGCAGGCGCAAGGCGACCTCGAACAGCAACCGATCGCCGACGGCGTGCCCCCAACGGTCGTTGATCTCCTTGAAGCCGTCCAGATCAAGACAGCAGACGGCCAGCCGCGAGCCGTTTCGCCTACGACACTCCGCCATGCTCTGGCGCATCCGGTCGGAGAGCAGCGCGCGATTCGGCAAGCCGGTCAATTCGTCGTAGAACGCCATGCGCTCCAGGCGCTCATAGCTATCCGCGAGAGACAGCGCGTCCCGGCGTTGTCGCCGCCACTGACGGTACACCAGCGCCGCCGCTGCATTGGCGAGCACCAGAAAAAACCCGAGGAATCCGGCAAGACTCCAGGCGGTGTGCTCCCAGCTTTCGAGCACCGCATCCTTCGCGATGCCGGCAACCACATGGATGGGCGCATTGCTCAAGCGCCGAAAACTGAAGATCCGCTCGACGTCATCGAAGGGCGACGAGGCGTGATAGACCGCCTGCGCTTTCCCCGCCGCAACGAGCTGCTGAAACTGCGACGAGACGCGGGCTTCACCTTCCCTGGGCATTGCCGTCCGCGCACGCGCCGGAACCCGCGTGATGAAGCCGAGATTCCTGTCGCGCAAGGCCAAAACGCCCTGCGGCCCGACGTCGAACTCCGCAAGCAGGCTATCGATGAACGAAAGCGGCAACGGCACCGCGACAATGCCGGCGAAGGTACCGTCCGGTGCGCGGAAAGCGCGCGCGATGATGATGATCGGCTGTCCCGTCAGCCGGCTGGTCAGCGGCCTGGAGACCAGCAAGCCTCGCGACCGGCCTGATTTGAGATCCTGAAAATAGTCGCGGTCGGCAATTGAAAAATTCGCCGCGCTGTCGCCGTCGTGAACTACGATCTGACCTTCCCGGTCAACCACGCTCCAGGCTTCGGCTTCCGGCAGCAGCGAATGCTGTTGCCGGATCAACCCCTGCAGGATCAGCCGATCGATATGCGAGGGTAGCAACGACACGCGCTGGTTCAACTGGGCCACGACGGTCCGGAGCGACAGGTCGATCTTGTTGATCTCGTTGCTGAGATTCAGGTCGACGGCCAGCGCGATGTTCTGACTGCGAACTTCCGCTTCCCGAAGCGTATGGTCATGGAGGTGGCGAAGGACGACGACGGCGACGATCACGGCGACGATGTTGAGCGTGAGCAACGCCGCGAGCAAACGCTTGCGCGGAACCGGACGGTCATCGTGCCCGGCGAGTCCTTCCGGCAAGGCACCGGACAGGTCGCGCGCCCTTTGCCCGGCGGACTCAGCAGACATCCCGTGCCCGCCCCGTCAGCCCGGCAAGCTGCGTCTTCAGTTCGGCGCCGTCGGCACATGCACAGCGGCGCAACCGGTGCCGACGGTTGCGCTCATCCTTGCTCAGAACCGCCGACTTCGGCACATTGCGCCCGGGGCCGGCGACATACACAGGCGACATGGGTCCGTTGCGCGACCGCCGCCATTGCGCGATGTGGATTCGTCCCTGGGCCAGCAGGGCATCCAGGTAGCCGCTGTTCTTCACGGTATTCGGCGAGAGGCCCGAGCGCGCGGCGATCTCTCGCTGGGTCAACGCGCCGAACTCACGCAAGACATCGACGATGCGATCCATCCCCGGCGCGCTCCGGTTCGTTTCATCGATCCGCGGCCGCTCGACGTCGGGCTTGTCGCCAACGCTGTAGAGGGGCGTCGAAAAACGCCCATTGACCTTGCGCCATCCGCTCACGTGGATCAGCCCGCGCGCCCTCAGCGTCCGGATATAGCCGCCACAGGCCAGGGTCGATACGCCGACAAAGGCCTGCGCGGCGATATCGGTCACCGCCATGTTCGACTGGCGTGCGAGTGCCTGAAGCACGCGTTCGAGCGCCGGCGTGATGCGAGCGGACGACAGGGTCGTCATCACTGTCAGCTGTCTGTCGTTCATGATCGCGGGGGCAACGCGCCTCAAAGCCGATAGGCGCTCACGATGCGTTGCATTTCCGCGGCCAGCCGGTCGAGATCGCGAGCGGCCTCGGCACTGTTGCCGGCCGCCGCGCTGCTTTCTTCCGACATCTGGGCAATATGTTCCACCTGGGCTGCGATATTGTTGGTCGCGGCACCCTGCTCCCGGATCGCCGAGGCGATTTCCTCGACCATCGCCACGGTCTGGCGACTGTGCTCGCCAATCTGGCGGATTGATTCGTTTGCTTCACCGGCGCGACTGACGCCTTCACCGACCTTGCCGACGGCGCTTTGCATGCAGGCCACTGCGTTTTCGGCGCCGAGACGCATCGTTTCGATGGTCGCGGCGATCTCCCGGGTAGAGGCCGTAGTCCGCTCGGCCAGCTTGCGCACCTCGTCAGCCACGACCGAAAATCCGCGCCCCTGCTCGCCTGCGCGCGCAGCCTCGATGGCGGCGTTCAGGGCAAGGAGATTCGTCTGGTCGGCGACCTCCTTGATCACCTCCACCACGCTGGAAATCTGCTGGCTGTGCCTTTCCAGACCGTGAATCAGCCCGGCGGCCTCATGCACGGTCGCGGCGATGTCCTGGATATCGGCCGTCGTCTTGCCGATCACCGCCTCCCCGGACACCGCCAGATCCCCGGACTCGCTGGAAGTGCGCTCCGCCTGCTCGGCACGGTCCGACACGTGGTTGACGCTTACCGTCATCTGTTCGACCGTCGCGGCGACGCCCGAAGCAGCCTCGCTCTGCTGCTGGGAAGCCGTCGCCACCTGCGACGACGTGGTAGCCATCAGGCTGGCCGCCGAAGCAACCGACTGCGCGCCGGAAGCGATCGACCGGAGGTTCGCCTGGAGTTTCTCCAGCAAGCGGTTCAGCGCCAGCGCCGTCATGCCGATTTCATCCTTGTTCTTCACGGTCGCGCGCACCGTGAAATCCAGGTTGCTCTCGACCTGCGCGACCATCGATTGAATCTGCCCGACCGCCGCACGGATGTTGCGCAGCAGGAAAAATCCGATGACGCCCACCGCGAGCACCCCGGCAACGATCACCGCCAGGGCAGCCAGCTCGCCGGCCAGCGTGTCGCTGATCGCCGCCTGCGCGGCCTTTTCTGCCAGCGCCTCGTTGTGCGACATATGCTCGTCGAAGCCCTTTTCGGTTCCGGCGGCAAGGGGAGCGATATCGGTGAAGATCAACGCCCGGACGCCGCCCATGTCGTTGGCCCGCGACAGCGGAAACAGCTTCCCCTTCATCGCGTCGACATAGGCCTTCATGTTCGCGGCATTCTGATCCAGAAGACGCCGGTCAGCGTCGTCTGACACCAGCGCGCCGTAGCTTTCCAGAAGTTTCGCCAGTTCCGCCGCCTTCTGGTCGAGGTTCTTTTCGGCGATATATTTCCCGTCGTCATCGACGGCGAGAATGTGCGCGTAGACGATGGTGCGCATCTGCATGAACGCCTGCCGGGCATTGGCGAGGGTACGTACGCTGGCGAGGCTGTCGTCCTTAAGGAGCGCAAGGCTGTCGCCGCTGCGGTTGGCCACGTAGAGTCCGGCGGCACCGACCGCGAGCAGTGAGACGATGGAAACCGCGATCATGACGAGGATGCGGTGGGCAATGGAAAGATTCTTCATCGAGAGAGGCCGGATCGCTTCATAAAAGGAAAGCCACCCGCCGACCGGACCGGCCTGCGGACGAATAACGCGAACAATGAAGCAGCAACCGACCGAACCGCGGGACCGCCGCACCGGACCCCTCATCGCTGCGCGCTGAAAAAAAAAGAAGCCCTCGAACCTTGTCGGTCGAGGGCTTCTTCTCGATATACGCAATTGCGCAACATCCAGGCGCAACGATCAAGACGAACGCGAATCGTCTCCGATTGCGTCCGGCAACCCCGCCGCCATGGATATGAATCGTTAGGCCGGTGGCTTTGCGTCCCTGCTTTTCAGTCAGGTATGCCCTTCAAAGCGCGCATTCTACTCTTCGGACGAGGGGAGCTCCAGCCCGGAAAACAGAATCGTTCGCAAAAAGTTGGTCAATAGCCTATCGCCGCACCCGCCGGCCGGCGCGGATCGTTGGCGCCGTAGATGAACCCTTCGCGCACCTTGCCGGACACCGCGCCATCGTTGCCTGAACTGGCGGGCGCCACACCGGCCGCCCCCGGCACTCCGTACAGAATCACCTCGGCCGCGCCCCACGGCGTCTGCTCGGTCATCTTGTAGCCCATGACCTTGAGTTCCTTGAGCGTATCCGCGGACAGGCCGCGCGTTTCGTAGTACACCTCATCGGGCAGCCACTGGTGGTGGATGCGCGGAGCATCCACCGCTTCCTGCGGAGTCATGCCGTGATCGATGACGTTGAGCGCGGTCTGCAAGGTAATGCTGATGATCCGCGAGCCGCCCGGCGAACCGAGCACCATGAAGGTCTTGCCGTCCTTGGTGATCAGCGTCGGCGACATCGACGACAGTGGCTGCTTCTTCGGAGCGATGGCGTTGGTTGCGCCCTGCACCAGGCCGTAGAGGTTCTTAACTCCCTGCTTGATGGTGAAGTCGTCCATCTCGTTGTTGAGGAAGAAGCCTGTTCCGGGCGCAATGACCACGGCGCCGAAGCGGCCGTTGATCGTGTAGGTCGTAGACACGGCGTTGCCATCCTTGTCCACGATCGAGTAGTGCGTCGTTTCCTTGGACTCGACAGGCTCGTGCGGTACCTTGCCCGGCTTCACCTCACTCGATGGCGTCGCCATCTCGGAGATTTTCGCCCGGATTGCCTTGGCATAGTCCTTGGACAGGAGTCGTTCCAGCGGATTCTTCACGAAGGCCGGATCGCCGAGGTAGGTGTTGCGATCCATGTAGGCATGGCGCATCGCCTCGGTCATCAAATGAACGGTTTCAGCGGAATTGAATCCCGTGCTCGCCAGATCGTAGCCTTCCAGCGTGTTCAGGATCTGGCACATCGTCGTCCCGCCGGAGCTGGGCGGCGGCGCGGAATGAAAGACGTAGCCCCGGTAATCGCAGGTCACCGGCGCACTTTCGCTGACCGAATAGTCGGCAAAATCAGCCGCGGTCAGGATGCCGCCGCCTTTCTTCGCCGCCGCTTCGACGGCCTGCGGAATCCGCCCCTTGTAGAACGCATCCGGGCCGGTCTTCGCGATCGCTTCCAGCGTCCTCGCCAGATCCTTCTGCACCAGGCGGTCGCCCGGTTGCAGCGGCGTGCCGTCCTTGCGCAGGAAGATGCGCGCGGCTTCCGGATCCTGCCTGAAGCGCTCGATCGTCGTATCGAGGATGTCGGTGTCCGCCCGGGTGAGGACGAAGCCCGCGCGCGCCAGTCGGATCGCCGGCGCCATCACTTTCTCGCGGCTCAGGGTGCCGTATCTTTTCAGCGCGGTATCGAGTCCGAGTACCGTGCCCGGCACGCCGACGGCGAGATAGCCGTACAGGCTGGCGTTCTTCACGACGTTCCCCGCGGCATCGAGATACATATTCGCGCTTGAGGCCGTCGGCGCCTTTTCGCGGAAATTGAGGAACACATCGCGTCCGTCAGCCAAATGGATGGTCATGAATCCGCCACCGCCGATGTTGCCGCAGCAGGGATTGACCACCGCCTGCGCATAACCCACGGCCACCGCCGCGTCGACGGCGTTGCCGCCCGCCTTGAGAATCTCGACGCCGACCTTCGACGCCAGATGCTGCGACGAAACGACCATACCGTTTCTGGCTTCCACCGCGGGCAGCGATGCCGCCAGGAGGGGTTGCGAAAAAAAGACGGGGAAAACCGCGAGAACCAGCGCGTTCGCCACCACGCGCCGGATCGTTCCTGCGACAGCCATGCTTGTCTCCTTGAAAAAACTGCCGGAAGCGTCTTGCCGGAAAGAGGCTGCGGCGCAAAACCAGCAAACGGCATTTTA
>Ga0302250_1002033_pt1 | contig 13409 bp, 22 predicted proteins | sample AAG_RA_Asp_MG_FD_193536 | JGI IMG/M metagenome (GOLD analysis project Ga0302250, IMG submission 193536) | Enriched activated sludge microbial communities from anaerobic digester in WTTP, New Holstein, Wisconsin, United States - AAG_RA_Asp | ecosystem: Engineered > Bioreactor > Anaerobic >... | reverse complement strand
CGTTTAAAGAAGAGACGGTCTGTGATGGTGCTGAATTTGTCATGCACCTTCAAGAGATTGTCATTCATTGTGAAAATTGTCATAATGAGGCAACATTGAGTCAGAATGAGTTTATTTGTCCAACGTGTCAAAGTACAGATCTTCGTGTCATTGATGGCGAAGAGATGTATTTGATGCACTTGGAAATGGAGTAAAGAGAGCCTAAGAGATTATATGATGATTTGTCAAGAGCTAAAGCGGTAAATTTGAAAGATTTTGTATTTTTAGAAGTTTGAAGAGGAAAGAGGCGTTTTAGCCTCTAACCTTGTTTTTGTGACATTTGAGCGATAAGCATATCCAATTTAGTATCAATCTTAACGATCATCTCATGTTTTTCTTTTGCTTCGTCCTGAACTTCCCATAGCTTAATCACGTCAGTTTCAAGGCGTTTTACTCGCTCTCTCATTGAAACAAAGAAAGAAATGATAACTACAAATTGAACAACAAGTGTCAATAGAAGTTCAAGACTAACGCTAAAATTCATTATCCAACACTTCTCATGCTAGTAATAGCAATGTTATCGAATTTAACACCGTTAAGTGTCAGACCAGCAAGAGCGGTATAGATTTCATCTTCTGTCTTAGTAGCTTTAACCGCTAAGTTAAGATACACTTTACGTCCTGCTTCATTAGAGCCGACAACAGTTACCTGATTGTAAGACGTTGAAACATCTGTACCAGTTGTTGAAGTAAGCTCAAATACTGCATATTCACCATCAAGGAAGTTTTCACAAAAGCTTTGCGCCACAGTTGTACTAGCAGGAAGGTAAAACGAATTTGTTTTAACGCCTAGCTTATTTTGTACCATAGTTTTAGCCATCTTATACCCCTTTCTTATCGTAGAATAGATTTGAATACTCACACTTAACAGAACTCTCGAAGCTCTCATCAAATTGACCGATAACAGCGATACGAATATCGTTAAAAGACTTAGAAGCCTTAATGTGTGGAATTTGAACACTCGCACTAGAAGCACCAGCGCCTAAGTATTTTTTGCCAACGCTAAATTTTTTAGCATTGAGTGGAGAAGGATTAGCAGACGTGCCACCCTCAAACTTTTTATCCCAAACTGTCAACTCACCTTCAAGAATTGAAGATAACGCCGTAATATCCGCAACACTACCATCAGCCATTACAGTATTAACGGTTTTACCGTTGATTTTTTGTTTAATCATGGTTTCTCCTTGCGTTTCATTTTTTTGTTTTGCAAAACATGGGAAGAAGTTTAAAAAAAAATACGTTGATAAAATAGAGGTACGAGAAAATATCGAAAAATAGGGCGCAAAAAAGAGGGCATTTGTATCAAGGATATAAAAAAATAACATTTCATCATAAAAATTCATAAAAAAGAGGTGAAAATGTGATTATCGACAGTCAAGATTTTAAGACATTCTTTGAAGTTGCATATGATGTAACAGACATAAACAATCTAAGGTGTCTTAAATGCGGAAGAAAAATAACAGAGTTAGCAGATCAAAGCGGACTTATATGTTTGAATAGCCATAAAATAGGCTATTTGGAATATATGACAACATACGCAAATATACTAAAGGGAATTGCCGACAATGCAGAGTTAAGCAATATGGCTTTTACAGAGAAAATCATTGAGCCATCAAACATCATGTATTTAGGCAATGAGATTTTATTCATTGATAAACAAATAATAAGGAGTTAAAACAATGCAACATAAAGACGTTGGAACGGGAAGTAATCATATCATACACAACTATCAATTTGCTGATATTGAACAAAGAGATCAGTTTGTGGGAACGGAGGCAGATTTATTAAAAGTGTGTTTAGTCTTAACACCATTTAGCTACTACACATTAAGTTCAATAAATCCTATCAAGTGGGAACAATTTGGAAGCGGAACAAGCGGAGGCGGAAGCAGTGAAGTACAAGAAATTATAAGAAGTAACGAAAACCCTACAACAACAATCAACCCAAGCGAAAACGGTATTTTATGGGTAAATTATACAACCAATGAGATTTTCGTGTGTATGGATAACACATTAAATCAAAACATTTGGAAAGGTAACAACGGGACAAGCATATCACCAAAGCCAGTTTATAAGTTTGATATTTTGGGTGATAACTCCGCAGTTTCATTTTTACAATTAGATGATGATTTAACAGACATGGGCGGAGCTTATACCATAGCAACAACTAACACCGTGTTTGAAGTAGGGAAAATAGGAAAATGTTTAAAATCAAATAGTGACAGTTCAAAACTTGAAATAGTTGGAACGATGAAATCTATATCATTTTGGGCTTACTTCCCAAGCAGTGTAACTAGAAATGGTTATTTTTTTGATAGCAGAAGTTTTGGAAATGACGTATATTGTTATATGAATTCAAACGTAAGCCCATGCAGTATAAGTCTTACAACAATATATCAAAATAAAAATATCATAGGGCAAAACGTTCAATTTACCAAGGGGGAATGGGTGCATATAGCTCTAAATTTTAATAATACAATTAATGGAATAAGGCTACTAAATCACAATTATTCACCGTTGAAATTTGGAATAACTAATGTGAAAATAGATCACGTGAGGTGTTTTAATAGAGCATTAACAACAACAGACTTAGAAAAATTATTTGCAGAGGTGTAAGATGATAGTAAGAAAAATTGAAGATAAAATATACAAAATTGATATTACAACAGATGAAAAAAGCTTCATGGAAAAAAATGATAGTGGCGGTTTCTTCATTGTAGATCAACTCCCATTTAGCAAGTTTAAAAAGTGGAAGATTGTCAATAATGAGATCGTAGTTGATGAAGAAGCAGAGCAAGAGATCATAGCTAAAATGTACGAGAGAGAAGTTGAACAACTCTTAAACAATACAGCAAAAGAACACAGATATGACAGCATTGATACAGCGTGTAGTTATGCAAGTGTAGAAAATCCATTCCAAGAAGAAAGCAAATTATTTGTTGCGTGGCGTGGTAATGTATGGGCCTATTGCTATCAGATTTTAAACGATGTGAAAGAGAAAAAAAGAGCCATTCCAAGCCTAGATGAACTTATGGCAGAATTGCCAAAGTTTGAAAGTCAAACAGTCTAAAAGAAAGGGAGCTAACGCTCCGCTTTATATCCTGTTGCGTCACATTATTTTCGTACAGATCAGTCACATTTTTTAATCCAGGTGAGTCACACACTTTCACGCTGCGGAGTCACAAAAACAAAAAAGAGAGGGAGCTAACGCTCCGCTTTTTTAGTCACGTAACCGTGTGAGAAGTGGAAAAGCAAGAGCAGGCTTTTAGGAAGAAGTTTGTAAAATTTTATGTATTTTTTTATGTTTTTGGCGTTCTAATCGTTATTGCAGTTCTACCAAGTGGCGAGGGCGCCAAGCGCACTTTAGGCTACGGCACTCTATCACGCCAAAAGGGGGCACAGCCCCATATTTTGCGTGATGTGCCTATACGCTCTAAAGAGCGTGGGAAAGAGCAAGAGCAAGGGCAAGCCTCAAGGGCGGAGTTTCCCTCTTTGGTTTGAGGCAGGAATACATAAACACTTTTATTTCTTCAAAAGATCAACCATAACACTATCAATTCTAAAGCCGTTTATCTCTAAATGTGCCATAAGAGATTGGGCAATAGTATCCTCGTTTTTAGTAAGCTTCACGTTATTAAGTAAAACCTGATAACTCATTCTTTGAGCAGATGAAGAAAGCATACCTTTATAGATCGAAAAATAATTAAAATCATCAATAGGGGGCTTAGTATCATCAGTATATTTTACCTCTAAAATCTCACTCACTTTCATGGTAGTAAGTTCATTAAACAGAGCCAAACAATCCGAAACACTTTTAGCCTCTACTTGATTAACAATAGTGCGTGAGCCTTGTTTTAACTGTACTTTATATTTTGGCATATTAACCCCCTAAAAATTGAATAATACGTTGTAAATAACTATTTGCTAAAGCACAACCAGTCAAGCCATTATCGCTTGTATCAATACCCAAAAGCTCACAAATAATCTTTAAATTTTGTATTTGATCGTTCATACTGGAATTCCTCCTAAAAGCTTAATAATAGGTGTATAATCAAGAACACAACAAGAAGGATAAAGAAGAGGTCCGAAATTATTATTAAAAGTATAAATAACAAAAATATTGACATAATCGCTATTTACAACCTCAAAAGAAGAAACACAAATAACACTCATGGAAACGATATTATCTGTTTTAGAAAAATATTCTGCACACTTAACCAAAAAGATATCTAAATCATAATCAGAAAAATCCGTAACAATCGAAAATGACCCATTTAAAAAAGAAACATAAAGATAATATTTATTAGGATTTAAAATACCATAACCATAAATAGGACTATTTTTAGAAACATATTCAAGCTTAAAAAAAGAATTTGACGTACCATCAAAATTACGAGGGAAGCTTGTAAAAAAAATAGTATTATCATATTCAAAAAATTTAAAATAAGGAACACTATACAATGGGGAGGGATCATCATACGGACCTGCATAATTAGGAATAGAAAAATGAGGAGCGTCGTTATATGGACGATCAATAAAATAAAAAGAACCATTGAATAAAGGAATTTTTAAACCATTGACAGAACAATAAGAAACAACAATATTACGTGTAGAAAACTGTTCAAAATCTGAAAGATAATATTTATATTTCATAAAAACTACTTTTTATTAAGATAACCAAGACCATTTAATAAACGATACATTGTTTCAGCTAATCCAATTAAGTTACCGTTAGAGTCCTTCACAAACATAAAATCGCTTATCTTATTAATGTCAGCGACATTCAAAGTTGAAACAGAGTCACGACCTAATATTTTCTTCAAGATAAGTTCATCATTTGGAGTAAATGATTTTGTAAAAAGTTTAAACATTAACGTTTCTCTATATCCTGATGTCATATTATTGGCTAAGTCCATGTGTAACTGTTCACGCTGATATAATGAAGTTTTAGTGTCTAGTTGCATTTGATAAGCACCAACAGCACCCGAAACATTGCCATTGGTAGAGTGAGCCATATTCTTAGAACCAACATGAGTTGCAATAACTTGAGCAGTCATTAAGTTTTCTTGGTTAGAGCCTTGAAGAAAAGAAATAAAACGATGTAACTTAGTACCTTTTTTACCCTTTAACTTATTAGCGTATTTATTGACTTTACCCACTAATGCAAATAAAAGAACTTCGGCTGCGTCAAAAAGCTTAGAGATTAATGCCTCTTGTTTCTGAACAGCGTACATGATCGCACCAAATATTAAAACATTCATAGAGCTTTGGATAGCGTCTTGCAAAATAGGGCTGCTTACGTCTTTCGTAAATTCTTGTATCTGTTCTCTACCTTCATTGTAACCAACACCATAGATATATGTTTCAATAAACTCCTGAGCCGAGTTTTCGCCAAGATTTTTTAAAGCCATCTTTTAACACCTCGTTATTTTTCGAGAATGTTAAAAGTTAAAAAATAGATAAAATACACCCCTTAAAGAACAACGAAAAAAAGGGATTAAAAAAAAGGGCTTTTTTATCAAGAATAAAAAAAAAGAGTATAATAAGTAAATTTCAAAAAAGGGAAACTATGAAAAAAATACTTGCATACACATTTTTAAGTGCAACATTTTTGTTAAGTGGAGTTTTAGAAAATAGTTATACCAAAGAAGATTTTGAAAAAATTGATAATAGATCAGGCGAAGAAATTGCAAAAAATTACATTAACGAAATATCTAAAAATTTACCAACAAAAATAGATAACTTAACAGAAATAACAAATGCAATTTCAATAAATTCAAAAATGTATTTTAGAAAAGAATTTGACACAAAAGAAAACGAAAAATTAAAAAACATGCTATTAACAGAAAAAGGAAAAAAAGCATATATAGAAATGCAATATGAAAAAAGAAGAAAAGAACTCTGCGAAAATACAAGAGAAAAAGAATATATGGATAAAAAAAACATAGGAATACAGGACGATTATTACGAAAGCAATACAAAAGAATATATTGGAAGTTATAGTATTGATAAAAGCGATTGTATTAAATTAGAACAAGAACAAAAAAGTAAAGGGAAATATTCCCTTTACTAAGTTGAAGGCAAACCAACACCACCAAGACGAGAAAACATCTCTTTAATAGCGCCTGAGTCGTCAGCATAACCAAAAATAGATTTGATATTTTCAGTTGTCAGAAGATCGACATCTTCATCATCAAGTTCAAAATTGATCTTATCAGTAGTATCAATCGCTACCGTTGCGTCCTTCACTAAACGAGCCTCGCGAGGTGAAATATCGGCAAGTTCATTTTCGTCCCAATCCTTAACTTTCTGAGGTGTTTTAGCAAAAACTTTAGCCTCAACCTCAAACGATCTATGACTAGCTTCGATCTCTAATGGTGTCATTCCAACAACGTTTTCAGCCTCTAAAACAGTTTGAGAAACTGGTGTATTTTTAAAATCGTAAGCTTTAAGCATAGCAAGATTTTTACGAGCTTCTATCTCAGCAGGAGACATTTTACTGTCACCAACTTGAAGTGAATTATCTTTCTCTTTTTTCTTAGCTTCGTCAGATAACTCTTTGTTTAGAGTATATGATTTATCCATAAAACCAGTTGCAATATCTAAATACGTCATTAATCCATACATATAGTTATTTAAAACGTCAATTTTATCACCAAATGTAGAAGTAAGCGTATTAACAGAAGTTACAAGCTCTTTAGCATTTTTAGTTAAAACAGAAGGCAACGTTTCACCAGTAGCAGGGGGAGTCATAGCCTCTTGTTGACGAGAAATAAAGTCTTCTAACTGAATTTTATTTTCTAAAGTATAAGAAAGATTAGAAGCCTCTTGCATCTTCTTTTTAGCTTCATCTTTTTCATCTTCTGAAGCAGTAGAAAACCAAGAACTCAACAAACTATAAGCCGTACCAAAAAGCTCTAAAGCTACTTTATACTTAGCAGGAATTTTAGACGTAGCAATAGCAGTTTCAAGTGCCTCTAAAGCAACTTGTTTACTCGTTTTTGGTGAAATACCTTGAAAAGAAGGGTTATTAGAAGGAATACCGAAAGGAACTGTTTTACCAGTGTCACCTAAACCAGCCCAATTACCATTATTAACAGGAGTAGAAGAAGTAGCACCCTGCATAACAGAAGAAGAACCCCAATTATAATCAACGGCTCCCATCAAGAAGCCTTTAACGTAACAAGGAAATGAGGAGCCAAAAGGATTTTACCATTTTGAGAAAGCTTATAAATTACACAACTACCTTGAAAGCTATCAGCAGGGAAAGACCAAAGTTGCTGTGAAGCTTGAATAGTATAATCACCTTTACGACCTAAGACCGTTACTATTGAGTCGTTAGGATAAGCGCCAAAGTTACCATCAAGATCAGGAACAGAAAAACCACCAGTATTAGTCGAGCCACCACTAGAAGAAGAAAAACCCAAAAAATCATAAACTGATTTATCAATCAATGAAAAATAATCAAAATTACCAAAAGTTGGATAAATATCAACAAGGAGTTGTTTTTGCAAGGACTCATCAGAATATTGTGTAGGATAAAACTTTGCACCAATTGAAAGACCGCTATCGTCAACGGGTGAGGAATATGTTGAAGTATCAATAGTATAAAAGCCCTCAGCAGATAAAGAAAGCGCACCGTGACAAACTTCTTTTAATGTTGGAGAACCGTCAGAAGCGTTTGACACAACAATAACGTAAATGCTATCAGAAGAAAGAGGAGCACCGTTAAACAAAAGATCGTCACGACCTAAAGGATAATGAACAAATTTAACAGCGTAACCGTTTAAAGGATAAGTAAACATAAAACCCCCTTACTTCATAATTGCAACTGTTTTATCGAACAGTGCGTCAAGTGATCGAATATTTTGTAAAACAAGTTTTACATTATCAAGAGAAACTTCTTGACCTAATTCAATCTTTTGTAAATAATCAGAAAGAATATCACCACACGCAGTAAGCCCTAGAACGTTATTTTTTAAGACTTCATTATTTGATAGTGTATTATCACCATTAAGTCGTTCTACGACCTCACTAGCCAAAATTAAACCACTACCAACAGCAGGATTAAACACGGTAACAACTTTAGCAACACCTTCAAGAATAGGTGACCATTTAATATCTTTTAAATCCATTTTTTTTCCCTTATTTCATAATTTTTAAAATAGGATTTGGTTTTGTCAAATCCATATCAACGTGAATAAACGTATCATAAATAAGAACACGTTTAAAACCTACACTTAACAAAGCCGAAACAACAGCAAATCTAACACTATCGCTAAGAGTGGAAATATCCACTGCCAACCCTTTACAATGCGCACTATCCTTAACACCCCCAATTTTTTTATTATGTTTTTCACAGCGATAAGCCGAATTAATAGAAAAAGGCACTTTTGCCAATCCTCTCGCAATATCTAACAACAAAACAAGTTCATCATTTATGTTGTTAAAACCACACCCACACTTACACGTAAATTCTTCTTGTTTGAAGTGTTTTACCTCAGACCAATTAATCATTATTAAGCTCCTATTTGTTGCTGCAAAGTCACAAAAGATTTATCTCTGTTTCTTTGCGCTCTTTTACGACATGAAAAATCATAATATTTACCGCGCAGCGCAGTCACAATTCGACCACAACCACACTCACAAATTTTCTTATCCTGTTGCGTCACATTATTTTCGTACAAATCAGTCACAGCTTTTGCAAGTACACGACCAATAGAAAGAGGTACACCGTTACCAACAGCTCTTTTTTTACCATTTACGTTAAAACTAGACAAATCAAAATCATCTTCTAAACCTTGCAATCTACAAAGCTCTCTAAAAGAACGACTATCATTTGCTAAAGCGCATGATTGAAAGTGTGATCGATCAGTCACATTTTTTCTTTCTATTTGTAAGTATTTATTCTCTTTATGACCAAATTGGATGTGACGCAAGCGAGTCACATTTTCATACCAAGCTTGGTTAATATCTATTCTTTGATGTGAATATCCATCAATTTGAACGTTAGGAACGCCACGCACATTTTCTAAAAGATACCAGGAGGGGTCACACTCTAAAACAATGCGTTTAAATTCCATGAGCATTTCAAAACCATATGACTCATTTAATACAGGGCGGTCACGTTTTAAGGATGAAAAATCAGGACATGGAGGACCACCGATAACACCATCAATTTTTCCTTTTATACCTTTGAAAAAACGAATATCATGGTGTTTACCCAAGATAAGGTCACCAGCACTAACAACACAAAATCCTGCTTCTTTAAATGCACGATCTAATAAACCAATACCTGAAAAAGTAGAGAGAACTAATTGCATTTAAACCGCCTTACCAAGATAACCAGCAAACTTATCTATAAAGTAGCCGTTAAGATCAACACCATGACCGTGAATGTCATAGTATGATCGTTCTATCGTGTCAAATACTCTATTGACAAATCTATGCTTGTCCATGTAAAATTTTTCATCGTCAGGATTGTAAATTTCGAGTTTATTAAAACGATCTAATCGCTTACTGTAAACGTCCTCTAAAACTGTTTTTTCATGCTTTTTGAGTGTGTACTCACCTACTTTATGTATAGCTTCCTCAATAGTTGAAGGGAGCAAATCACCAAAGTGACTCAATGCAGTAGAAAGAAACGCTTTAAATGAATTGTGAACATAAAGAAAATCTTTTGTAAAAGGTTTGACAAACGTATCGATTTTATCTGTTTTAAAATGACCGTTAAACGTTTCAATAACTTTCCAAAGTGGGTGAACATCACTACGTGTGAAACGCTGACGAACTGCGTCAAATTCGAGAATTTTCTTTTGACCGTTTTTAAGAGTCTTAAAACCAAGCATGATCTCAGTTGTATCTTTATCACTCATATCTCTAAGGCTAAAATCCTCTAAGCAACGACCCCAAAGGTTATTTAAGTTATTAAGTATGATCTCAAAACCGTCTAAAACTTGACCGTCAATAACCATATTTTTAAGCTTCTCTCGTCTGATCTGAAACTCAATTCTAAAGACTGGCTTTGTCTTATCATAATCTTTATTAGTAGCCCAAAGACCCTCAATAAAAGACTTATTAGGATATTTTTTAATTTCTTTGGTTTTATTGTAAACACGCATAAGGTAATCGCCACCGCCTTTCATAAAACCTTGAAAGGAACGACCACTATAATAGAAACTATCGCAACCGATCTCGTCATCATAATAACGATTATTGCGTGTGCGTGTTTTTGTACGGTGAAAGTCTAAAATAGTAAAGTCGTAGCCCTGAACATCACAATGTAAATGGATTTCGCTAATTTTGATTTTATAAGATGAAATGATGTGATCTTTTAAAAACTTATTGACTTTTTGAACAGCAGAGATATAACCATAGCGTTGTAAAAAGTGCGCTCTAAATTCAACTTTACAGAATGGGCTTTGATCTATTGAAATAACAAGCTTTTTTAAATGAATTGTTACATCATGGTTTTGAATAGAGACACTAAATCCACGCACGGTAGAGGGCAAAATTTGAAAGAAGTCACCATTGAAAGAGTGTTGATACTCTTTAAAGCTTTTATTCTCGTTTTTTTGCGTTTGTGCTTCAAACTTACCTGAGAGCAATTTATCAATGAGGATATTATAAGACTCTATATCTTTACCAGTTAAAAGCAAAGAGGGATAAAGATGATATTTCAATGTGTCAATGTTTTGCCAAAGTTTAACCATTTAAGACCTTTTAAAATTTGTCGCACAAAGACCCCCTTGATAAAACATTGTGGGGGTCAAAGTGATTTTCGCTTTTTGAAGCCCTAAAAATAGAGTTTCAAGAAACGAAAAAGAGGGCAGTTAAGCCCTCGTATTACGCTACTTTTTCCCAAGATTGCCAAATAGGTGAAAGTACATCATTTCCAAAATCTTTAACAAAGCCCAAAGAGCCTTTAAACATATAAGTGCTATTCAACTCTAACTCGTTATACATTGTTTCACTTACATTCTGAACGAGCGTACCACCTTTAAAAATTAAAGTGATTTTGTAACGGCTAGGATAAAAAGTTGGGTTACCGTCATTATCAAGATGAGGAGCGTTTGTTGTTTTATCAATTCTTTGTTTGCCAACAATAATTTCACGTTGAGAAACCTGAGCAGACAAAGTAACCTCATTCGCATTTACTCTTGCGTTATAGAGAGCCATCATGCGGTTAAAATCATCCATTGTCATAGCACCTTCACCCTCACCAAATTTTGGAGACATATCTTTGATATCTGTATTGTTTGCACCTTCACCATTGTTAACTGGCGCATGGGTAATGACTGGAACGTCTCTACCGTTAATTTTTTTTGTTTCAACTGTTGGTTTTGTATTCATGGTATATTTTCCTTTAATTGTTTTTGTTTTAAATATGAATTTTTAATTTTATAAGACATGAGAGCGTTACTAATGCCCGACTCGACTACAATATCCCTGCGTGTTAAACTTGGATTGCGACCCCCTTTTTCTCTTAATATGTTTAAAACAGAACACAATAAATTGTAATCTGTTTCTGTAACTTCAAATCTCATTTAACTATCTCTATAACACGACCTATTTGATCTTCAATAGTAATAATAGGTTGTTTTGTGTAAGTATTTTTTGCACGTGTTGCAAGATCACGAGCACCACCAAAAGTTTTACGAGAGCCAATTAGCAAGCCATTAACTACAACTCGAAACATTGTTGACCCTTTGGAATAAAAGAATTAAAACGATTAACAATCTCATTAGCTAAGGCAATAGCACTCTCAAAAGTTTGCTCAAAATTGTGCATTTTTGCGGAGTGGTATAATTTAATTTCAGCGATTACAGTTGATCTCTTATCATGTTCAACTTCAATGAAAACACGATTAAAACGTCTATCAAGTGAATATGAAAGACGTGAAGAAATCAAATCAATTTCATGATCGAATTTTGATAATGGGAAAGGTGAATATGATCTAGGACAATCATTAAAAACGATTTTAGGCATTAACTAATCCTTGATGAAATTTAATATAAACAGCACGAAACAAATGAGACATACAAGCAACAATAGAAACCATTTTATTTTTACCACTAGCAACCATGCGCAAATATTTTTCTCTTATAATTTCGTTATGACGAATAGCCGAAAGCGTAGAAAGATAAAGAAGTTTTCTAACTAATGAACTCCCACGCTTTGACATAGTTTCTTTTTTACGAACAGAGCTACCGCTTTCATACAAACGAGGACTAAGACCCACAAAACTTTGCAATTGCTTTAAAGTGTAATTATGTGATTTAAGGAAAATAGGGATTAGTTCTAAAAGCAGAGCAAAGCCCACACCCTTAATTTGTTTTTGAAGTTCTATAACATGAGGGAAAAGTTCTTTTAAAACTTTCTCAGCTTCTTTCTCTAACTCTTTTTTAACTTCTTTGATTTTTGCCCTCAATGAAACGATAAGAAGATCAATTAAAGGAATGGGATTATCTTTTTGAGAGTGAACAAAATTTGATAATTGAGTGTCAAGTTTTCTTAAAAGATTGATAGTTGATGTGTATTTTCTTAAAGACTTTTCAGACTGATTAAAAACCGTTTTAAAATCTTCTTGATCTAATGTTTGAATAAATTTAGCAATACCAACGCTATCAAGTATGTCAGTTTTTTTGCGAGAGTTTAAATGTCTTAAATAATGTGACATCATATAAGGATTAATCATAATATGACTAAAACCGTTTTGAGTAAGTAGTTTTTGAAGTACGTGCATATAGTTAGACGTAGCCTCATATCCGAAATAGAAATCACTTTTTTTATAAGTATTTTTAAGATAGACAAAAAAATCTAAAATAGAACCCTCTTTATTTAAAATTTGGAGAGTGTCATATTTTAAACCATCAAGAGTTATAGAAATATCCAACTTGTCTTTAGCAACATCAACACCGACAAAAACCTTACGCATGGTAAATCCTTTTATTTAAAGTGTGTGTGTACTTGTTTATACTTGTAAACGTGATCTAATCACTAGATTATTATTAAAACTTAGTACACGAAAACCCCTATCTCTTAGGGAGGCTCAAAGACCTAGTCAGTAATACGGGGTTAAGCGTGTATATCGTGGAAAAAGAAAGAAGATAAACAAGCAAAAAAGCAGTTTAAGAAACCTCTTAATTTTTCTAAGGGTATCTTACAAGTCAGTAATGTATAATCAGTGATTATATATTATAAGCTCTTATAGGGCTTCAACAAGGATAACAATGCTAAATGAGCTAAGACGAGCGACTCTTGAAGACTTACCAGAAATTATTAAAATATATAATGAAGCGATAAAAGATGGTATCTCTACGGCTGATAGTAAAGTTGTAAGTGTTGAAGACAAATTAGAATGGTTTAACTC
>Ga0302250_1002029_pt1 | contig 13442 bp, 11 predicted proteins | sample AAG_RA_Asp_MG_FD_193536 | JGI IMG/M metagenome (GOLD analysis project Ga0302250, IMG submission 193536) | Enriched activated sludge microbial communities from anaerobic digester in WTTP, New Holstein, Wisconsin, United States - AAG_RA_Asp | ecosystem: Engineered > Bioreactor > Anaerobic >... | reverse complement strand
GCCCGTTCCCCGTTCCCCGTTCCCCTTTTCAACAAATATTTGGCTACGCTGTAGCCTGCGATCCGGGTATGGTTTTCAAACCGTGGATTGCACCAGAAAAAATCCCGTGGCCGCCCGTTCCCCATTCCCTTTTTCTACCAATATCTGGCTACGCTGTAGCCTGCGATCCGGGTATGGTTATGAAACCGTGGATTGCACCAGAAAAAATCCCGTGGCCGCCCGTTCCCCGTTCCCCTTTTCTACAAATATTTGGCTACGCTGTAGCCTGCGATCCGGGTATGGTTATGAAACCGTGGATAGCACCAGAAAAAATCCCGTGGCCGCCCGTTCCCCGTTCCTTGTTCCCCTTTTCTACCAATATCTGGCTGCGCTGTAGCCTGGGATCCGGGTATGGTTTTCAAGCCGTGGATTGCACCAGAAAAAATCCCGTGGCCGCCCGTTCCCCGTTCCCCGTTCCCCTTTTCAACAAATATTTGGCTACGCTGTAGCCTGCGATCCGGGTGATGTTTTCAAACCGTAGACTGCACCTGACAAATATCACGTGGTTGCCCGTTCCCTGTTCCCCGTTCCCCGTTGCCCGTTCCCCGTTCCCCTTTTCTACAAATATTTGGCTACGCTGTAGCCTGCGATCCGGGTATGGTTTTCAAACCGTGGATTGCACCAGAAAAAATCCCGTGGCCGTCCGTTCCCCGTTCCCCGTTCCCTGTTCCCCTTTTCTACAAATATTTGGCTACGATGTAGCCTGCGATCCGGGTATGGTTTTCAAACCGTGGATTGCACCAGAAAAAATCCCGTGGCCGCCCGTTCCCCGTTCCCCGTTCCCCTTTTCTACAAATATTTGGCTACGCTGTAGCCTGTGATCCGGGTATTGAGATCAGTCTGACACAAACGAAATTATTATTCCGGTCAATGTCTTTTGTCTTTTTCCTTTTATCCTGGCTCTTTTTCCTTATGTTTCATTTCTAAATTTCTAAATTTCTAAATTTCTAAATTTCTAAATTTCTAAATTTCTAAATTTCTAAATTCCTTTCCCTCTTGTCATCTATCTTTCCTTTTCAAATTTCCCCTTATCTGATGTCTCAATCCCGATGTGTACTTATGGTTTCAAACAGGCCAGGGGTACCACCAGTACACCATCGTGGCGCCGGTATGCGTACTCACCTCCAGTAATGACCATCAAGAAGGAAGGCTCGCCCATTTTATCATGATTGATCTTGCCTTTTAGCGTCAGGAGGTTTTCTGCCGCTTCATCGGTCTGTTTTTTACCCAGTTTTACCTCGATGGCAGCCCAGCGGCCGTTGCGCAGGCGAACAATCAAATCAGCTTCCAGCCCGCTTTTGTCGCGATAATGAAAAACATCCCCGTCATTTTGCTGGGCATACACCCTCAAATCACGGGTAACCAAAGATTCAAAAAGGAATCCGAAGTATTGAAAATCGTTCAAAATACCTTCGGGGTTGGTGCGAAGTACCGCTGTGGCAATTGAAGGATCTACAAAATGTCTTTTTACAGAGGTTCGAATGGCCGTTTTTGAACGCAAAGAAGGCGACCATGCCTGCAGATCTTCCACCACAAAAATACGCCTGAGTGCATTCATGTAGGTACTGATGGTTTTGTCGGACAAAGTAATGTCTGTAGCTTCCATATCGGCCCTGATAGTCTGAAAATTGGCCGTGGTGGAAATATTGCGTGCCAATGATCGTAACAGTAATCGAACTCTTTCAGGATTCTTTTCAACATTATCCACTCTTGACACATCGAGACTGATCACAGCTTCCACGTAATCCACTGCCATGCGTAAAGCAGCTGTGCCTTTTCGCCGGATACTTGCCGGCCATCCACCCCTGCAAATTGTATAAGCAATATTTTCAATACTTAAATCAGATACGGCGTCAACATCCTGTACTCCATCAAACAATGCACCCAGCGAAACCGAACCGTTCGACTCCCCGGACTCAAACAGACTCATCGGACGCATCAATAAACGCGAAATTCTTCCGGTTCCTGTATGTGCAGTCATATTATCAGAGGGAACTGCCGAGCCCGTTAAAATAAATTGTCCGGTTTCTGCTCTTTTATCCACTTCATACCGCACAGCATCCCAGATTACAGGCGCCATTTGCCACTCATCCAGCAACCGGGGAGTATTTCCTTTGAGCAGTAAAGAGGGTTTTGTGTCGGCCATTGCCAGGTAGGAAGCTGCTTTATCAGGATCCTGCATGAGTAACTCGCTGCGTGAAACATGGCTGGCAGTACTGGTTTTACCACACCACTTTGCTCCCTCAATGAGCACCGCTCCTGAAGATTGAAGGGCTGACTGTAATTCATCGTCGCAAACCCTTGGCATATAAAGTTTTTCATTCATAGTGGCATCTTACTTTTTGGTTGCAAATATAGCAATTTTACAGGAAATATCACATATTTACTTCCGGATTTGGCATCTTTTCAGTTCTGAATTTGGATCATTATAGTTTCCCGGTTCGGCAAGATGATGAGATTTGTCAAAATGGGTTTGTTCCTGAGATTATTATGCTTTGTAACCGCCAACTGGTAAGATTCCGGTGCGCTGCACCTTTTTAAATTCCAGTGGTCGCTATTTTCTACCAATATTTGGCTACGCTGTAGCCTGCGATCCGGGTTTGGTTATAAAACCGTGTAATGTACCCGACAATGTTCCTGTGGTCGCCCTTTGCTACCAATATTTGAGGCTGTCTCAAAATTTGTATTTCGCCACAAAAACACAAAAGCACAAAGATTCACAAAGATAGTCACGCATATACATCAATGCTTTGTGAATCTTCAAAACTTAGAGTCTTTGTGGCTGGTAAGATGATTCGTATTTTAAGACAGCCTCTATGATCCAGGTATTGAGATCAGTCTTACACTTTAAATGAATCACTATCAAGTCTTCATGCACTAAGATATTCAAAAGCCGGCACGACCTTTATCCGTTTTCCGTTAAAACTGATTTCATCCGATTGATTCAATGTTATGATAGTTCCTGCGTTTTTTTTGAAATAATCCATGGCATCCATAAGCCCTTTTTTTTCTCTGGTTGAATTTTCTAAGGAAAGCTCATAACAAACTTGTATAAGTTCCTCAATTTCATTATTCTTACATACAACAAAGTCGCATTCCGATCCGCTTTCGTTAAAATAGAACAATTCTTTATTTTGCTGGCGAAGCGACCAATAGATCATATTTTCAAGTTTTTTTCCACGATCCTTCGTAAATGATGGAGTTACCGCATTGACCAGCCCATTATCAATGATGTATATCTTACGGGGATTCACCAGTTGTGACCTGTAGGAATATGAAAAACGGGGCATCAGATTTAATAAATAAGCCTGCTCGAAGAATGAAAAATAGTCTAAAATGGTCGCTGCACTTTTTATTTCCATTAATGTTGTCAATTTGGTTGCTGTCACCAAATTTCCGACATTGGCTGTCAGGTACATCAATAATCGTTTCAGCGATTTAACATCACGGATATTATATCTTACGGCGATGTCCCGGAATATAATATCCTCAAACAGCGCTGTCAGAGAATCAGGATTATTATATCTGACAAATTCAGGAAATCCGCCCAGATCAAGATATTGAACAAGAGATTCCTCACATGGTTTTTGATTATTAAACCGTGAATATTCCAAAAACGAAAACGGGAATAATTCCCTGGTAATATGTCTTCCTGTTAAGCGGGTACCTAATTCCCTGCTTAACATCGAGGCATTTGATCCGGTCACAAACACTTTATAACCTTCATCCAGTTTCTGCCTGACGTACAATTCCCAACCATCAATTACCTGCAAATCATCAAAAAAAAGCCTTTCGGCGTTGTTTTCCGAGATAATGAGATCCAAAATAGCAAAATCGCTCATTTCAAAATTGTACAATCCGGGGGTATCAAAATTGAGATAGAAACTTTTACCAGCCCCTGCATAGATCATTTGCTTCAGCAGCGTACTTTTACCACACCGGCGGATTCCCGAAATGATTAAGACATGTTGAGACAGGTCTGATGGTAAGGTTCTCAATAAGTCTCTTTCCAAATCATTACCTGATGATCCGGAGCGTTCTTTTTGAGAATTTATAACAGCAGCAAGGTCTGATTTTGTAATCATAGTGATCTGAATTTCACTGCAAATATAACTTGTTTATTGATAATAAACAAACTTATTTATTGTAATTTAACAAGATTTTGTGATTTTCAATGGATATCCAATCGTCTTTTCGTCTTTTTGCAGTTGTCTACTTATCTCCTTATAATTATATTACGGTGCGCTGCAACTTATAAAAATCCTGTGGTCACCTGTTTCTACAAATATTTGGCTACGCTGTAGCCTGCGATCCAGTTATGGTTTTCAAACCGTGAACTGCACCAGAAAAAATTCTGTGATTGCCCTGTTCCCGTTCCCAGTTTCCTGTTCCCCTTTCCCCATTGCCCTTTTCTACAAATATTTGGCTAATCTTGTAGCCTGCAATCCGGGGAATGCGATCAAGCAGAACACCTCCGAAACCATTAGTAATCCGGTCAATGTCTTTTTCCTTTTATCTTTTATCTTTTATCTTTTATCTTTTGCCTTTTGCCTTTTATCATTTATCTTTTGTCTTATCTATAAAAACCAGGGGTAGACCACTTCAGGTACATTAACGGGAAAGTTACTTACAAGATAACATTTTTCAATACCAAGATTTCTGGCTACTTTTTGAAGTTTAGTAACATCAGATGAGGTGGCTTTTTGTTTTACTTCGAAGGCAATTTCGCCATTCAGGATAAAATCAATTTCCGAGGTGTTCCTTTTATTGTAAAAAGAGAGTGTTCCGTAATTTTGCAGCTGTGAGGCAACGGCTACTTCCAATAACTGGCCCTGAGTAACTTTTGAAATTAGATTTAGCATACCGGTGTCAGAGAAATACACTTTTTTACCCCCGGCGATGCTTCTGTCGATGCTGCCTGAAAATTTCGGCAATAAACGAAGAAAAAAAGTTCCCTCTAAAAACTCAAGGTAGTTGTATATTTTAACCCGGTTAATCCCAAGTTCAGATGACAATTTCGAAACGTCGATCAAATTTCCATTCCGGGGGGCAAGGATCAACATCAAGTCCCGTAATTCTCTCACATCCTTTAATTCACTGAACACCTTTATATCCTTTTCGAAGAATGAAGCAAATATATTCTTCAGTATGAGCTTTTTGATGTTGGAATCTTTTGTAAGTACCACCTCCGGAAATCCACCAAATTCGACATAGTCATCATATAGTTCCCTCTGTTTGTGAATGGAGTATTGATCACGGAGCGCCAGCGCATCCTGGATATCGTAAGTCAAGGCTTCCTGCGGGAGGCGGTCATTAAAATGAAGGTATTCCTTAAAAGACAGTACAGGAAGGATATACAGGAATTTTCTACCACTCAGTGATTCCGGAAACAGATTGCGCAGGTAGTAATTAGACGAACCCGTAAGGATGAATTTTACGCCGTAATGGTCAACTAAATATTTGATCACCTTTGTAATAGCGGGATAATTTTGGATTTCATCAATACAAACTAAAAATCGTTCATCCTGCTTCGCCCCGGCAGCTCTTTTCAGATTCTCAAAAATGGCATCATAATTCATATTTTCAAACAGAAGCAGGTCGAGGGGATTGTCAAAATCAAACCACAACGGCTTACCCTCCCAGCTTTCATAGAGTTGCCGCATAAGGGTAGTTTTCCCTACCTGCCTCATCCCGGTGATTACAATCGCATTTTTATGTGCTAATTGCGGTAAGATCGTATAGTATAATGCCCGTTTATACATTTTTGTAAATATTTATTTACAAAATTACGCATTTTTGTAATTTATCCAGAACAAAATATTAAAATGAATTGCAATGGAAATAGAAGATTTAAATGGTAGCTTTCAAAAAGATCGAGGGTAAAGTCCATTGGGTTTAGGGAAAGTATCTATAAATATCGGATAAATTTATCCCTTTCGTTCTCATTAAGAAGGCCTGAGCGTAAACCATCATTAATGGATTTAACAATACCTAAGTCCTCTGATTCTTCTTTAGAAAGCCGTTGAGCGCTAAAATTCAGTTTTTTGGCTAATTGCAGAATCAAACGGGCATTTTCATCCGAAGCGCCCCTTAATATGATCGTTTCCATATTCATTAATTTTATAATTCATTTTTTGAATAATTATCCAACTTACCGTTGTTGCAAAGATAGGATTTTTTGAAATAAAAAAAGCCTGCGGGCGGCAAGCTTTTCAATATTTATGGGCATTGTTCCAGGGTCAAGTAAAATCCTTTATTATTGTGTAGTCGTTGCTACATTTGGTTCAGCCAGATTTTGAATAATGGATCCGTAAATTGCCAGGATTCTGTCTCTTTTTCAATGATGCCGTCTTTTACCAGTAGCTCAATGGCTCTTTGTGTGGAAGCATGATGCTAAATCACGCAATTCTGCGTAATGCAATGCTGCGTATTAAAGCAGTATAAAAAATCTGTTACACTGCTGATTTTCCTCCATTAATGATGATTCCCGTGCCTTTTCAATTTATCTTTTAAAATCCGAAATATTCCGGTGCGCTGCACCTTTTTAAAATTCCAGTGGTCGCTATTTTCTACAAATATTTGGCTACGCTGTAGCCCTTGATGTATATACCATTTTAATCAGAATAGCTTAATTGGAGGGGTCAATATCCGCCGGATTGGCAGTTGTTATCGGGGAAATTTTAAACCCCGATTCACTTCCCGAGGAGGGGTAAGGTTAGTCCGGAAAATCAATGTTTCAATATCGTGCATGTTGGCCGTCAGATCGTTGATGTTGAAGGTCCGGATTAGCTAATGGCTTTTAGCGGATTATCGGGTTAAGGGGTTAACTTGGCAAGATTTGAGGATTTGAAAATTCGAGGATTTGAAGTTTCAAAAATAGTTAGTGGGTTAGCTTGTTACGATTCAAAGAATTGAGATTGAGGTTGAGGATTCACAGATTGAAAGGATTTATAGATTTGCCACAAAAGTAACTGGGAGCAATCAAGTCAGGAAGCGATTTTTGCGAATTCATTAAAAGCCATCAGACAATAAAAAGTCTGCGATGTATATATGTCTTACCCCTTCTATGGAATCTTTCCAAAAGTCGTCCATTGTGACAACATATTTTGGATAGTGGTCTTCAACTGCGAGGAGAGGAGAAAATTCTCTTTCAACTGTTTGATTGCTTTCCAATTTATATGTTACCTGAATATAGATTTTCTCTCCGTGTTTTTCTGCAATAAAATCAATTTCTTTATTATCAAGTTTTCCAATATATACCTGATATCCCCTTCTCTTTAATTCCAAAAAAACAATGTTTTCCAATATTCCTGAAATCATCCGGTCCCGGTAGCCCATGGTGGCATATACAAGCGAAACATCACTTGCATAAAACTTTTCCTGCGTTTTAAGTATTTCCTTTCCTTTAATATCATAACGGGGAACACGGTATAAGATAAACGCACCTTCAAGCGCATGCAAATAATTATAAATGGTATTGATATCAGTTTTACGTTGTTGATTTTTGAAATAATCGGCCACATTTTTACCCGAAAAGGGGTTTCCGATACTGTCAAAAGCAAACCGGATAACGCGTTCAAGCAATTCGACTTCCCGTATTTTGTATCGCTGAACGGTATCCCGCAGGATGACCGAAGAATATATATCACGAACTACTTTATAAGCTGTTTCTTCGTCGTAATTTACGGTATGAATCACCGGAAAACCTCCCATACGCAGGTAAGCTGTAAAAGGATTGATCTTTGTTTCCTCATTAGGAAAATAGTGCTTTCTAAAATCCAAAAACTCCCGGAAAGAAAGTGTAAAAACAGGAATTTCGACATAGCGACCTGCCAGATAAGTGGCCAGTTCAGAGGAAAGCAAATGCGAATTGGAACCTGTAATATAGATGTCTGTATCAAAATCTGCCAAAAAGGAGTTAACCGCTTTTTCCCAGCCGTCCACTTCCTGGATCTCGTCTAATAATAGATAACATTTTTTATCCTGCTGTATCTTTTCCTTTACATATTGATAAAGTTTATGTGCTGTGGTAAACTCAGAAAAGGCAAAACTTTCAAAATTTACTAAAATTAGCTGGTCCTCTTTAACACCTGCACTTACCAATGCCTCCTTTAGCAAGCGCAGGATGGTTGATTTTCCCGATCGTCTGATTCCTGTAATGATCTTTATCTGTGGTTTGTTGATAAAGTTCTTTAACTGTTCTGTATAGTTGGGTCTTGAAATCATTTTTTTGGTATATAACCACAAAAATAGTTAATGTTTTAGAGTTTTTAGGGTTATGCGCATAAAAACTTTTCAGTTTGTTTCCTGATGAGATTTGAGCGTTGCGATCAGGGGTCAGTGGTCAGGGATCAGAGGCCATTCAAGGATTCAACGTTTCAAAAAATTGCGGTATGGAAGGAGATACTGAAGGCCTAAGGTGGTACACTTTCATCCGGAATGGGTGGTACAATTTGTCCGGAATAATCAAGAAGGTGTAAAAATTCGAACGGCTAATTCTTCAGGATTATATCCTTTCTTAGCGTAGATACCTTGCCTGAGATTCTGTATTTTCCCTGTCCTGACATAGTGGTTAACTTTTTTAGTGAGAGAATGCAGATCAGTTTCACCTGTAAGCATTGCAATATCTATTAACCGAAAAACCGTTCTTTTATCATTATAAAGGGAAAATACAATGTCTCTATTCTGTGAACTATTCATCTCAATTTTTCGTATTATCAGTGCACGAAATTAACATTTATTTTTGCAACCTTTTAAAATTTAAAAATTTAGAAATTTAGAAATTTAGAAATTGTTTTGACCTGAAACAGGTTTAAAGAAAAAGTAAACAAAAACCATTGCGAGCCAACTGTCAACCAATTCTTTTCTTATCTACTAACTAATTGTATTTCAATTGCTAATTGCTAATTGCTAATTAGCTCCTGTCGTTTTCCTTTCACCATCCACCCTTTCACCTGGTTTTTTGCGGTTTGCCAGATTAGTTCAGCAGCACAAAGGGCAGCCATGATTTACTCATTCGTAATAACCTGCAAGATAAACAATGTCGATCCTTACGATTGGATGAAAAACACCCTCTCAGTTATCCCCGATTACAAGATCAGTCAACTCCCAGAGTTAATCCCGGGCAAATTATAGGCTCTTTTTACTACATGGAAAAGATGTAGTTCCCCGAGGGGATACCATTAAAAAATGCAGTATAAATTTATTATCGTTCCAAAAAATGTGTTATATTTGCATTTTAACAAACCTATAAATGAGTTTTGAAAACAATAAATGGAACGTAAAATAAGCAAAACACTTCATATCTGGAAAAAATCCACTACCCGCCAACCTCTGATTTTGCAGGGGGCAAGGCAGGTTGGCAAAACATTTACCCTTTTGCAATTTGGAAAGGACAATTATCGCAATGTCGCATATTTTAATTTTGAAAGTAATCCGGAATTGCATGCCGTATTTGAAAAGGATATTACTCCGGCCACATTGTTGCCGCAATTGATGCTGATTTCCAACCAAACCATTTTTATTGAAGAAACCCTGATAATTTTCGACGAAATACAGGCTTGTGAACGAGCCTTAACTTCTTTAAAATATTTTGCCGAGTTGGCTCAGCAATATCACATAATTGCGGCCGGAAGCCTGTTGGGTGTGGCTGTTAACCGTGAACAACACTCTTTTCCGGTGGGTAAAGTTCAGATGGTGCAGCTTTATCCGATGGATTTCGAGGAGTTTTTATGGGCTATGGGAAAGAAAGAAGGTGCAGCAATCATTCTCGATTGTTTTGAACACAATTCCGAATGTGCATTACATACTCATTTTCTTGAATTATTCAAATTGTATATCGGGTTGGGAGGAATGCCGCAGGTAGTGAATGAATATTTGCTTAAAAATGATTTTAATTATATTGTTTCCCTTCAAAAAAGCATCATTGATTCGTACATTGCCGATATGGCTAAATACGCTAGCCCTATGGAAACCGTGAGGATTATGGCAGCCTATAACAGCATACCTGCCCAATTGGCTAAGGAGAACCATAAATTTCAGTATAAACTTATTAAATCAGGGGCGCGGGCCAATTTATATGAAACACCGCTTGATTGGTTAAAGGCTTCCGGAATAATTCAAAAAGTTGTAAAATGCCATACGCCTTCACTACCCCTGATTGCTTATGCAGTTCCGGATTATTTTAAGGTTTATATGTCAGATACAGGTTTGCTTTGTTCAAGATTTGGGTTGAATGGACAAAATTTGATAGCCCAACCGTTTCAATTGAATGGGTTAAAGGGCGCGCTTGCAGAAAATTATGTTGCTTCTGCCTTGCAGGTAAATGGTTATCTGCCTTATTACTGGGAGTCGGAAGGGAAAGCCGAAATTGATTTTATTTTTCAGGATAAGCTGGGAGACATTATCCCCGTGGAGGTTAAATCATCAGAAAATGTCCGTGCCAAAAGTTTAACCCAATACATCAAAAAATATAAACCTATTAAGGCATATAAGGTTTCGGCAAAAAATTTCGGCAACGAAAACAATATCATTTCAATACCGCTATATGCCACGTTTTGTATTTGAGACAGAAAAAAATGTCATTGACCAATTGTCGCGATCCGTTGTAACTGTAAATCAAATCAAACACCATAAGAAGTTAATTTGACAAAATACAATCTTACTTATTAAAGCAGAAGTACACATTTTCAAGAACTGTCATTTAGAATAATTTTCACCAGTAGATGTGTACAGTTGGCCAAATGTTTGGAAAAAAAGCCTGCGTTTTGCAAGCTTTTCAGGAGTTGGGTGTATTGTTTTATTGGAAAGTACATTTATTTGAAATTGTAATGATATTCAGGGTTTTGTTTCATAATGCATTTGCTTTCCGGGAAGTTTTCGATGAACCAGACAAGGAAGGCAGTAACATCAATTTTATCGGCAAGCATTTTATCTCTTCGGTGCTGCCATTCCTCCTTTAGGCCAGGTGTTTGTAACAATTCAATGCCTTTTTTGATGGCAAGCAGCTGATCCTGCTCTGATTCTAAATAGCAGTAGCAAAGACCATATTTTTCCTGTTGCTCAGTTAAATAAAATGATTTTGTATTATGAATCACAATCGATGGTGTACCTAATACTGAGCATTCAGCCGGCATTGTAAAACTTTCAGCCCAAAGAAGGGAAGCAAAAGCCATAGCATCATGCATGCAGTGTGCCGGAATATTGATTTTGTAGGGTTTAAGTTCATCCGGAAGACTACGTTCAGACGAAATAAACACTTTTGCATATTTCGAAAACTCTTCTACAGCCTTAATTTTTGAGCGTAGGAAATTCCTTTATGTCCGATGTCATGACTTGCGGACCAGGAAACAAAGCGAAGGATGACGTATGGATTTTCCATACTCTTTTTCTTGGCAGGTAAAGTGTACTTTGTGTCCTTTATACATCAGTTCCTTTGTAAAATACCTGAAAAGATGAACATGTGCCGGATAACCTATGTCTATTAGAATTCGCATTAACCTTGATCTTACTATCTTCCTTTTTGCTGAACTAAGATCTTTTTTCCAACATTCTTAACGTTCTGCCATACCAGCTCTTTAAGCCAGGGTAACGGTTTGTCGGTCCAACGCTGAGGGTGGAACGTCATCATGATTTGGTTGGGCAGCCGGTTTTCGCGGGCCGCCCTGATGATATCGGCTGTGGAGTGAAACACCAGGCCGCTTTTTACCCATGCTGTCTGCTGGGGCATTTTGTCGCGTACGCTTACCTTCCAGCCATCCCACCGGCGACCGGTATCGGTGAGGTAGAAAAAGTTGGGGGGGGGAGGTTTCTCGCCCGGTAAATTGGGCTCGAAATGACTCGTGGAGGGCGTTGGAGGTTTCTCACCCAATGAATTGGGCTCGAAATGACTCGTGGAGGGCGTTGGAGGTTTCTCGCCCAATAAATTGGGCTCGAAATGACTCGTGGAGGGCGTTGGAGGTTTCTCGCCCAATGAATTGGGCTCGAAATGACTCGTGGAGGGGGGTGGAGGTTTCTCGCCCAATGAATTGGGCTCGAAATGACTCGTGGAGGGGGGTGAGGTTTCTCGCCCAATGAATTGGGCTCGAAATGACTCGTGAAAGGGTTGGAGGTCAGGGGTTTGGGTGTTGGGTAGAATAGGGCCGAAAGTGAGATCGAAATAGGGTTCGCCGAGAAGGCCCAGGGTGTGGTAATCGTACTTTTTCCAGAGGTCTTTGTTGTCGTATTTTGACCGGGGACTGCCATGCATGCAGATGGTAGTGACCGGAGCCAGCTTCCGGAGCCGTTGGAGGTTACGGCGAAAGTCATCCCAGGCAAGCTCAGTATTGCCCTGGCAGGTGTCCATGTTTTCGTAATGGTATCCGATTTCATGTCCCAGGCGGGCTATTTCCTGAATAATCTTTTCATCCCAGCTTTCAGGCACAGCCCGGAAGTAATAGGTTCCGCGGATGCCCAGTTCATGCTGGATCTGTGCAAAGCGCAGGGAGTTAAGGGGAAGGAGGTCGACATCGTGGCGGAGGAGGAGGCGTTGGGCGTTGGGCGTTCGGGGTTGGGAGGTTTCTCGCCCGGTAAAACGGGCTCGAAATGACTCCTGGAAAGTGTTGGGAGGTTTCTCGCCCAATAAATTGGGCTCGAAATGATTCGTGGATGGGTTGAAAGTTAAATATTCGTGGAAGGTTTGAAAAAAAAAGCCTGCGGAATGCAAGCTTTTAAGGAGTTCTCTGTATTGTTTTATGGTAAAGTCCATTGGTTTAAGGAAAATATTTATAAATTTTCTGGAAATCTCAACTTTCATTCTTTGTCAAATGCTTAACAAAGTCATCCAATTCAATTTATTGGCCAGTTGTAAAATTAAACGGGCATTCTCATCCGAAGCGCCCCTTAAAATGATTGTTTCCATAGTTATTAATTTTTACATTGCATTTTTGGAATCATTATCCCTATTTACTTTGTTGCAAAGATAGGACATTTTGAAATAAAAAAAAGCCTGCAGTCGGCAAGCTTTTCAATGGTTATGGGTATAGTTTCAGATACAGTACCATCCTCGCCCGGAAGAAAGCCATCCAGAAATGTCACGCATTTCATCCTGTCTCCCGATGAAATAAGGATCGTCAACGGTAATTCCATATCTGAAAGGATTTGACATGGTCACCGGTTTTTCATTGGATGCAAAATTACGCAATGCCGCGGACCGCTACACAACGTTTTGAACAGTGTAAAAAATTGGTTATTATCCTGATTTTCATCCATAAGTGATAATTCCCGTGCCTATTCAATAGTATCCACCCCACCAACCCATATTGCCCACCCCAAAAACCGGGGTTAGTTTTGCGGCAAAAATGGTATGAAGAACATTGACAGAAATTTATTGGTAGAAAAATGGCTCAAGGGTGGCCAGAGCCAGA
>Ga0302250_1002023_pt1 | contig 13458 bp, 15 predicted proteins | sample AAG_RA_Asp_MG_FD_193536 | JGI IMG/M metagenome (GOLD analysis project Ga0302250, IMG submission 193536) | Enriched activated sludge microbial communities from anaerobic digester in WTTP, New Holstein, Wisconsin, United States - AAG_RA_Asp | ecosystem: Engineered > Bioreactor > Anaerobic >... | reverse complement strand
CTTTCTGGGCGCCCCGCAGGCGCTGACCGAGCCACTTCGGCGGAAAACCCCGCGGCGCCCATGCAAATCATCCTGCCGCGCCTGCTGACCCTCATAGCGATTGCGTTTCCACACAGCCTCGACCCTTTGCGGAAATTGTCCATTTGGAAAAGCGGCCTTTCCGCTCACCTTCGGCCTTACCACAAAAAGCTGTTTCCAGAGAATCCGAACCGGGTTTGTTCAACAACCGGTTCATGTCGCGGCCCGCTTTTCAATAATTCCGTAACCATAATCGTTGGGTGTTGCTTATTTGCGCGTTGCGTATTTTCGAGCGAGGCGATCTAGCTCTTTGCTGTGAAAGAAATCAATGCACTTCATAACGGTCAACTTTTCTCCACTTTGACTCATGTAGTTCTTGGAAAGAAATTTCGGAACTAATGCAGCTACCTCGTTGTAGGCATCAATATCAAGACTTCCTAGTTCCTTGTAACCGTTCGCAGAAGCCACTGCGTCATTAACGATCTCTTTGGATTGATAGCCGTCGGCTATACAGGCGCTTAGGGCGTAATTCTTTAAGTACTGAATGGGAGTGTAGTTCCCTCTTGTTGAAGCGCCGGCATAACAAGTGGGAGAAAGTATTGCTAGAGTAAAGCACATGGCGGATATCACTTTAGTAGCCATATCGATGCCTCCGAAGCGACGGGGAAATAGCAGTGATCTGAACAGGTACTTCCATTCCATAGCGTGGCGTGACCGGTGGCATCGCTCCACTGGACGCCAAAGACGAGAATTCCTTTCACTCCTGCGAAGTCGCTGGGCTTGGGGTTTTTAACCGTCGTATCAGGTTTGCCAAATGTGTTGGTTAAGTACTTCGATAGGTCTGAGACCCGGTAGATATACTGTTTCTTGTCTCCTCCTGAGACTGTCTTCCAGATTCCCCTTGGGATAAGAGAGCCCGAATTGTTCAGGCTGTAGCTCATACGAATTGCACACGCGTTAGTAAAGCCAGCTTTTGGATCCTTGACTCCCAAATCGATATTTTCCTGGACCTTTCCCCCAATTTTTTTACCGACACTCGGAACGCTCCCGTCACCGTAAACGGCAATGAAGTTATGCCACATGGTTTGAAATGCCGGTCTTGGTGATGCCATTTGTTTCTCCTATGTGGATGCCCAGCACTGTTTACTCGGACGCAGGGGGAGGAGCCGTATACCAATTGATATTGTTGACGCCGAGTTTGGCTGAATGAATCCATGATTTACATTCATTTGGGATTCTGGTCGTCAGTATAACAACACAAATATGCCATACAACTTCGCCTGAGCAATGTCTGTTTCGGGGAAATGCATCCATAGGGCCGTTTCTGGCCGAACCTTGACATAAACAACAGGCAATGCAATTGCGCTCTGAGGCATTTCAGGGCCGCCCACCGTTTAATCCGGGTACCCGAACAACCGCATAAACTACTCTCCTGAGTCGAGCCCGAGCGCGCCGATCTGCGCCTTCCATTCCTGCTGCTCGGCGCGCAGCCAGTCGAGAAAGAGCTTGACCTTGCTCTTGTGCAGGTGGTCGAGGGGACAGACGATCCACTGCGTTGTCAGCTTGATCGGCGGTGGCGACTGGACCGGGCAGACCAGCGCGCCGCTGCACAGCTCGCGCCACATCATCAGCGTGCTTTCCAGCGCCAGGCCCATGCCATCGACCGCCGCATCGACCGACATGTGGCTGCGGTCGAAGAGCACGCGCCGTGATTCGTCGGCCGGGGGAACGCCGGCCAGCGCGAGCCATTGCGGCCATTGCACCTGCGACTTGAAGGAATAGATCAGGCGGTGCCTGCGCACGTCGTTGGCCGTCATGCTGCCTGCTGCGGCGTAGCCCAGCGCGCAAACCGGGAGGAACGACTCCTCGGCCAGCCCTTCGACGAACAGGCCCGGCCAGCGCCCCTCGCCGTGACGGATTTCGATGTCGACCGCCTCGCGCGAGAAGTCGGTCGGCTCGTTGGTGCCGTTCAGCCGCAGTTCGATGTCCGGGTTGGCGTCGAGAAACGTGCCGAGGCGCGGACGCAACCACTTGGTGGCCAGCGACGGGGTCGAGCGCACGATCAGCACCGAGCGCGAGCGAAAGCCGCGGATGCGCTGGGTGGCCTCGGCGATCTGCTCGACGCCGCCGGAAATCATCTCGAAATAGCGCTCGCCGGCCTCGGTCAGCACCACGCCCCGCCCGGCCTTGGTCAGCAGGGTCGTGCCGAGGTGTTCTTCAAGATTCTGGATCTGCTGGCTGACCGCCGAGGTGGTGACGAACAGTTCGCTCGCCGCGCGCGTCAGGCTGCCGTTGCGCGCGACGGCGTGGAAGACGGCGATGGCTCGCAGCGGCAGCGACATGGCGTCAGCGCTTCGCCGCTTTTTCGCGTGCCTCGGTGACGGCCTGCTCTACCGCGCGCGCATCTTCCGAACCGGGTTCGAGTTGCAGCAGCAGGCGGCCCCAGTAGTCGGCCACCGCGGCGAAGTCCCCACGCTCGTTGGCGGCGGCACCGGCCATGAACAGTACCTGCGGCTCGTTCGGGGCCAGCGCCAGGGCGCGGGCGACCAGCTCGTTCGGCTTGCCGGCGAAGGTGCCGCTGTGCTGCACGAGCACCTCGGCATAATCGGCAAGCAGTGCCGGCTCCTGCTCGAGCATGGGACCGACGCGGCCGAAGGCTTCGGCCGATTCGGCATAGCGGCCGAGCACCTTGTACGAGCGGGCGAGCATCAGCCAGCCTTGCGGATCGTCCGGGTTGGTCCTGAGCCGATCCACCAGCTTCTGCAGCATGCCATCGATCTCCTGCGGGCTGACCCGGGCCTGCGTGGCGGCGGGATCGAGCGCTTGCGGCATGCCGAGCAGCGCGTAGCCGCCGGCTGCTGCGAGCGGGAGGGCAAAGAGCAGTATCAGCACGGTGCGCTTGCCTGCCGCCTGCGTCGCGGGCGCCGCCACCTCGGACTCTATTCCGGCCTCTTCGAGAAGACGGCGTTGCAGTTCCTGCCGGGCCTGGGCGAAGTCGTCGGCGCTCAGGGAACCTTCGTCGCGGCTGCGTTCGAGTTCGCGCAATTCGCCGCGCAGGATGGCGAGGTTGGCGTCGCGCTGGTTGATTCCGCCGGTTGTCGCGGAGCGTCGGCGCAACAGCGGGCGCGCGAGGATGAGCAGCACGACGGCCAGCAGCACGGCCGCAGCAATGAAGAAGGCGGTGGCACCGCTCATGACTTCCTCCTGTCATTGTCGAGGAGGCGGGCGGCCTCACGCGCCTCGGCCTCGCTCAGCGGCGTATCGGCCAGCAGCCGGGCGCGTCGGCGCAGGAAGACGATAAGCCCGCCGATCCCGCCGACGAGCAGCAGGCCCGGCCCGAACCACAGCAGCAGGGTGGAACCCTTGAGCGGCGGACGGTAGCGCACGAAGTCGCCGTAGCGGCTGACCATGAAGTCCATGATCTCGCCGTCGCTCTTGCCGGCCTGGATCAGGCCGCGTATCTCGCGCCGCAGGTCGTGCGCCAGTTCGGCATTGGAGCCGGCCAGTGACTCGTTCTGGCAAACGAGGCAGCGAAGCTCGGAAGAAATGGCGACAAGGCGCTTCTCGGCGGCCTCGTCCTGGGCCAGCGGCGCGGCCTCTTTGGCCATGATCGGGAAAACATGGAATACGGCCAATAGAAACCAGACAACAAGGAATCTTTGCGAACCTTTGCCCCTTCGCGCCTTGGCGGTGGACGTTGAATTAGTCATTTCGAAAGCTCCGCAACCAGCGGCAGGATCTTGCCGGTGAAGATGTCGGGCGTGACCGGGCCGATGTGTTTCAGGCGGATCACGCCGGCCTTGTCGATGACGTAGGTTTCCGGCACACCGTAGACGCCGTAGTCGATGCCGACGCGGCCGTCGAGGTCGAGCACCGACAGAGCGTAGGGGTCGCCGTGGCGCTTGAGCCAGGCACCGGCGCGCTCGACGGCCATGGCTTTTTCGCTTTCGGCGGAAATCTTGTCCATGTCGAAACTGCCGTCGCCGCGCACCTCCTTGTAGTTCAGGCCGACGAGGCTGATCGCCTTGTTTTTGGCGATCTCGACGAGGATCGGGTGCTCCTGCCGGCAGGAGACGCACCACGACGCCCAGACGTTGAGCAGCCAGACCTTGCCCTTCATCTCGTCAGGCGAGAAGGTCTTGTCCAGTGCGTCGAGCCGCGGCAGCGCGAAAGCCGGCGTCGGCTTGCCGACGAGCGGCGACGGGACCTCGCGCGGGTTGAGGTTGAGCCCGACGGCGAGCAGGACGACGAGGACGATGAAGCCGATCAGCGGCCAGAGAAAACGGTTCATGCGCGGGCCTCCACGGCGGCAGCGGATGCGGGTTCGCGCCGGACGACACGGTAACGGCGGTCGCAGACGGCCAGCAGGCCGCCGAGCGACATCAGCACGCAGCCGGCCCAGATCCAGTCGACGAAGGGTTTGAAATAGACGCGGACGACCCAGGCGCCTTCCGGACGCGCCTTGTCGATCGGCTCGCCGAGCGAGACATAGACGTCGCGGAAGACGCCGATGTCGATCGCGGCCTCGGTCATCGGCATCGACGAGGTCGGGTAGGCGCGTTTTTCCGGCAGCAGCTTGCGCTCGCTGCGGCCGTTTCGGATCAGATCAAGGTCGCCGACCAGCGCCGTGTAGTTCGGCCCCTTCTCCTGGCGGATGCCGTTGAACTTGAAGGTGTTGCCGGCGAGCGTCACCGTGTCGCCGACCTCCATCTTCACGTCCTTTTCCTGCTCGTAGCCGTTGACGATGGCCACGCCGACGACGAACACCGCGACGCCGAGGTGCGCCAGATGCATGCCGAGAAAGCTCGCCGGCGGACGACCGCTCGTCGCCCGGACGCGCTGGACGATGTTGAGCACGCTGGTGACGACGATCCAGGCGGCGAGCAGCAGGCTCAGGGCGACCAGCGGTTTCCACTCGCCGAGGAAAAACGGCGCGGCGACGCCGACCACGGCGGCGCTGAGGAAGGCCCAGCGCAGCAGGCGGGCAAGCTCGGGTACGCTGGCCTGCTTCCAGCGGGCGAACGGCGCGACGCCGATCAGGAACAGGATGGGGAACATCAGCGGCGCGAACACCGCGTCGAAGTAGGGCGGCCCGACCGACAACTTGCCGAAGCCGAGCGCGTCGATCAGCAGCGGATACAGCGTGCCGAGCAGCACCGTGCCGCAGGCGACGACGAGCAGCACGTTGTTGGTCAGCAGCAGCGACTCGCGCGAGACGAGGCCGAAGCGCCCGCCCAGCCCGACTTTGGGCGCGCGCCAGGCGAACAGTGCCAGCGAACTGCCGATGACGACGACCAGAAAGGCGAGGATGAAAATGCCGCGCTTCGGGTCGGTGGCGAAGGCGTGCACCGAAGTCAGCACGCCGGAGCGCACGAGGAAGGTGCCGAGCAGCGACAGCGAGAACGCCGAGATCGCCAGCAGCACCGTCCAGTTCTTGAAGCTGCCGCGCTTTTCCGTCACCGCCAGCGAGTGCACCAGCGCCGTGCCGACCAGCCAGGGCATGAACGAGGCGTTCTCCACCGGATCCCAGAACCACCAGCCGCCCCAGCCCAGTTCGTAGTACGCCCAGCCGGAACCGAGGGCGATGCCGAGCGTCAGGAAGATCCAGGCGGCGGTAGTCCACGGCCGCGACCAGCGCGCCCAGGCGGTATCGAGCTGGCCGGAGATCAACGCGGCGACGGCGAAGGCGAAGGCCACCGAGAAACCGACGTAGCCCATGTAGAGCATCGGCGGGTGGATGATCAGGCCGGGGTCCTGCAGCAGCGGGTTGAGGTCGCGTCCTTCCTCGGCGCCGGGCAGCAGGCGCTCGAACGGATTGGAGGTCAGCAGGATGAACAGCAGGAAGCCGGCGGTGACGAGGCCCAGCACGGCGAGCACGCGGGCGACCATAGTGTCCGGCAATGCCCGCGAGAACGCCGCGACGGCCAGCGACCACAGCCCGAGCATCACCACCCACAGCAGCAGCGAACCTTCATGCCCGCCCCAGACCGCGGCGATCCGGTACGCCAGCGGCAGCTGGGTGTTGGAATGGTGCGCGACGTAGAGCACCGAAAAATCGTTCTGCACGAAGGCGATCGTCAGGCAGACGAAGGCGACCAGCAGCGCCAGGTTCAGCGCGCCGGCCGCCGGCCGGGCGATGGCGATCCAGCCGGCGTGGCGGGTATGCGCGCCGACGAGCGGCAGGATGCCCAGCACGAGCGAGACGCAGAGGGCGAGAATCAGGGCGAAATGGCCGAATTCGGGAATCATCGTGGGGTTCGCTCCTCGCGCGGGTTGATCTACGGGCTTACCGTCGTTTCCTGGGCCTTCTTCATCAGCGCCCGCGCATGCGCCTCGCCGACCGCCTGCGCGGCCTCCGGCGGCATGTAGTTCTCGTCGTGCTTGGCCAGCACCTCGCTGGCCACGAAGACACCGTCGTCGCCGATCTTGCCCTGGGCCACGGCGCCCTTGCCTTCCTTGAACAGGTCGGGGAGGATGCCCTGATAGCGCACGGCGATGTCCTGTTCGGTGTCGGTGACGACGAAGCTCAGCGTGACGCCATCGGCTTCGCGCCGGATCGAGCCTTCCTTGACCATGCCGCCGATGCGGAATGCTTTTCCCTTCGGCGCCTCCCCGGCAGCCACCTGCGTCGGCGAGAAGAAGAAGACGAGATTGCTGCGGAAAGCGTTGAGCACCAGCGCGGCGACGGCGCCAAGGATGACGAGTCCGGCCAGGATCAGCAGCAGGCGTTTGTGACGGGTCTTCACGGGTTGTCCTCGCGGGGCGGGTGATGGTTATCGAGTTTCTCGGCGCGGTACTGGCGCTTCAGGCGGGCGATCAGGCTCTTCCGACTGCGGGCGAGCAGGATCGGTTCCAGGATCATCAACGCGGCCATGACGATGAACGAACCCCACACGTAGAGGCCGTGCTTGCCCATGGCCAGGAAGTCAGCCAGGCTGTTCCAGTAGATCATGACGCCTCCCTGGCGAGTTCCTCGCGCACCCACTGCGTGTCCTTTTCGCGTTCGAGCATGATCCGACGCACGCGCATCAGCGCCACGGCGATGGAATACATCCAGCAGGCCAGTGCGCAGAGCAGCATGCCCCAGAGCATCACCGAGGCCATCGACGACTTGGCGAGATTGACCGACGAACCCTGGTGCAGGGTGTTCCACCATTTCACCGAGAAATAGATGATCGGGATGTTCACCACGCCGACCAGCGCCAGGATCGCCCCGGCCCGGTCTGCCCGGCGCGGGTCGTCGATCGCCGACTGCAGGGCGATGAAGCCGACGTAGAGGAAGAGCAGGATCAGTTCCGAGGTCAGGCGCGCGTCCCACACCCACCAGGTGCCCCACATCGGCTTGCCCCACAGGGCGCCAGTCCACAGCGAGAGGAAGGCGAACATCGCCCCGGTCGGCGCCAGCGCCTGCGCCATCATCCCCGAGAGGCGGAAGTTGAAGGCCAGGCCGAGGCCGGCCCAGAAGGCCATCACCACGTAGATAAACATCGACATCCACGATGCCGGCACGTGCAGGAAGATGATCCGGTAGCCCTCGCCCTGCTGCGCGTCGGTCGGCGCGACGAGGAAGCCGACGTAGAGGCCGGCGATGCCGAACAGCGCGGCCAGTGCCCAGAACCAGGGAATCATCCTGCCGGCGAGCGGGTAGAAGGCCTGCGGGCTGGCGAAGCGGTACCAGTTGAACAATCGGTCACTCATTGCGTCATTCCAGGGCGATCCGTAAGGCGGCCGCGGACGGCCAGGGGGAGAAGAACACGCCGGCCAGCGCCAGCGCCGCCAGCAGGGACAGGTGCGCCTGCGCGCCGGTTCCCGTCAGCGTCGCGTCTACCGCGCCGGCGCCGAATATTAGCACTGGAATATATAGCGGCAGGATCAGCAGCGAAACGAGCACGCCGCTGCCGCGCACGCCGAGCGTCAGCGCCGCGCCGATGGCGCCGATGCCCGACAGCGCCGGCGTGCCGATCAGCAGCGAGACGGTGAGGATCGCCAGCGCCTCGCCGGAGAGATCGAACTGGATGCCCAGCACCGGCGCCAGCAGGGTCAGCGGCAATCCGGAGATCAGCCAGTGGGCGACGATCTTGCCGAGCACGATCAGGCCGAGCGGCTGCGGCGCCAGCGCCAGTTGTTCGAGCGTGCCGTCGCGGTAATCGTCGGCGAACAGGCGCGGCAGGGAGAGCATCGTCGCCAGCAGCGCGGCGACCCACAGTACGCCGGGAGCCAGCTTGCGCAGCTGGGCAGGTTCCGGCCCGACGCCGAGCGGGAACAGGCTGACGACGATGATGAAGAAGAAGAGCACCGAGGCGATGTCCGACCGCCGCCGCAGCGCCAGCCGCAGGTCGCGCACGATGACGGCAAGGATTGGCGTCAGCATGCCGCCATCTCGCGAGCAAGTACTAACTCACGCACCGTACCGGCGGCGATTTCCACCGGCTGGTGGGTGGTCAGCACGGCCAGCCCGCCGCGCTGCAGGTGCGCGCCAATCAGTCCGGCGACGAGGTCGACCGCGGCGACGTCAAGCGCCACGAACGGTTCGTCGAGCAGCCACAGCGGGCGCCGCTCGTTGACCAGCCGGGCCAGCGCCACGCGCCGTTTCTGTCCCTGCGACAGGTAGCGGCAGGCCAGATCCTCGCGCCCGGCCAGCCCGAGCGTTTCGAGCGCGTCGAGCGCCTGATCCTCGTCCAGCGGCTCGTCGGCGAGCGCGGCGGCGGTCAGCAGGTTTTCCAGCGGCGTCAGCTCTTCCTTGATCGCGTTGTGATGGCCGAGATAGCACAGCTCGCGCCGGTAGTCCTCGCCGAGCTTGCCGATCGGCTGCCCGCGCCAGCGGATTTCCCCGGCGGCGGGCGGCAGCAGGCCACAGAGCATGCGCAGCAGGCTGGTCTTGCCCGAGCCGTTGTGACCGCGCAGATAGAGCAGCTCGCCCGCGTCGAGACGAAACCCGAGCCCGGCGAACAGGCGCCGGTCGCCGCGCTGGCATTCGAGGTCGAAGGTTTCGAGCATGGGCGAGGTGTCGATGGGACAGAACGGGATGAATTGTGCAGGCGCGAGTGTAGCCGTGGATTGACCTGCGTCAAAGAAATCGAAAGAAACGGGGATCGCGGCGCTAAGATGCGCTCCGGGGAATTCTACGGGAGGCGCAGGTGATTCGCTTGGCAGCTCTGAAACAGCTTTCGCAACGCTCGCCGTCGGTCAGCGCCGTGCTCTCACTCGCCGGAGTGATGGTTCTGGCGACGGTGCTGTCGACCGCCGGCTTGCTGGTCGAACTGCGGAAGGAAGAGCTGGACCACGCCCGCGGCGAGGTCACGACGCTTGCCCGGGTTCTGTCGGAACAGACCGCGCGTACCTTCGACGGGGTGGCGATGGCCTTGCGTGGCGCCAGGGAACGCCTGTCGGACGATGTCGGCGCACGCCTTGATCTCGACAGCGCGCCGGTCGGTTTCATTCTCCAGGGACGCAACGCCGGCTTGCCGCATGTGAAGTCGATCTTCGTCGCGGACAGCAACGGGCGCGGCGTCAATTCGTCACGCGCGGATTTCATTCCGCGTCTCGACGTCAGCCAGCGGTCGTTTTTCCGCTATTTCGCGGACGGCGGGGACAACCCGCTGTTCGTCAGCCACCCGGAGGTCGCCCGGGTCGACGGCCAGTGGACCTTCTACGTAAGTACCCGTCTGGCGCATCCGGACGGGGGTTTTCGCGGGGTGCTCGTCGCCGCCATCAACATCGGCTACTTCGAGTCCATCTTCGAGGACGTCAGGCTCGACTTCGTCAGCCGGATCCAGTTGCTGAATCTGGACGGCGCCTTGATGGCGGGAAAGCCGAACGACGGGCTCGAACTCGGCAAGACGCCCGACAAGGCGACGGACGTCACGGATCTGCACGCCATGGCGCCGGGCAGCCTCGTCGAGGCCCGCGAACAGTTCACTGACGGCGTGCGTCTCGTCGCTTACCGCCGGGCCGGGGATTTCCCGCTGGCGATGCGGGTCGCCATCGACGAGCACGAAGCACTGACGCCGTGGCGGCGGCTCGTGCGGCCCATCGTCGCCGGCGTCGCGGTGGTGCTCTTCTTCGTCCTGGCAACGGCCGTCCTGCTGGCGCGGAACCTGGCGCGCAAGGACGCGCTGGAAGCGGAGCATCTCACCGAGCGCAGGCGCGCGGAAGACGAGCTGCGCGAAAGCAACCGGCAGCTGCAGTCGCTCTCGGCCAGCCTGCAGAACTATCGCGAGGAGGAACGCGCGCGCATCGCCCGCGAACTGCACGACGAACTCGGCCAGTTGCTGACCGGCATCCGCATGGAGGTGTCGTGGCTCGGCAGCCGGCTGCTGCCCGAGCAGCAAACGCTGGCCGACAAGGTTGCGACGGTGAAGGGGCAGATCGACCGCACGATCGCCACGGTGCGGCGGATATCCTCGGAGCTGCGGCCGCTGGCACTCGATGACCTGGGGTTGTCGTCAGCCGCGTCGTGGTACGTCGACCAGTTCTCGGCGCGCACCGGGCTGACGATCGACCTGTCCCTGCCCGACGTCGATCCGGAACGCGGCGACGCCGTGGCGACCGCGCTGTTCCGCATCCTGCAGGAATCGCTGACCAACGTCGCCCGGCACGCGCAGGCGAAGAAGGTGGATGTCCGCCTGGCGTTCGAGAACGGGGTCTGGTCGCTGAGCGTCAGCGACGACGGCGTCGGCTTTGTTCCCGAGCCAGGCAGGTGCGACAACATCGGCCTCGTGGGAATGCGCGAGCGAGCGCAGAATCTCGGCGGGCGCTTCGCGGTGACGACGGCGCCGGGCCGTGGAACGCGAGTCGACGTCGACATCCCGGCAACGCTGAACGAGGAGAGACAGTCGTGGAAAAAGTAGCCGTATTGCTCGCGGACGATCACGCGATCATCCGCGACGGCCTGAAGCAGATTCTGGCCGACACCGACGATCTTGTCGTCGCCGGCGAGGCCGCCAACGGGCAGGAAGTGATGCAGAAGGTGCGCGAACGTGAATGGGGCGTGCTCCTGCTCGACATTTCCATGCCGGGACGCAGCGGACTCGAACTGCTGCACATGATCAAGGAGGAGCGCCCCGAACTGCCAATCCTCGTCCTCAGCATGCACAACGAGGAACAGTACGCCGTACGCGCGATCAAGGCCGGCGCGCACGGCTACCTGACCAAGGAAAGCGACAGCGAGCTGCTGGTGACGGCGATCCGGCGCGTCGCCAAGGGTGGCGTGTTCATCAGCGACAAAGTGGCGGAACTGATGGTGCGCGGCCTCCGTCCGGGCAACAAGCCGCTGCCGCACAATCTGTTGTCGGACCGCGAGTACCAGGTGTTCAACATGCTGGTCATGGGGCGCGGTCTTTCCGAGATCGGCGCCGAACTGTCCCTCAGCGTCAAGACCATCAGCACGCACAAGACGCGCATCCTGCAAAAGATGAATCTCGCCAACACGGCCGAACTGGTGCGCTACGCCGTCGCGCACGGGCTCGCCGAACCCGACGCGTTCTGAGCAGCGGCTCTTCCTCGCGGGTTCCTGCCTTGTAGGAATTTTCCGACAGTCAAATTAATCCCCTTCCGATGTGAGGGGGATTAGCCTTTCTCTACACTTTTCGACATCGCCGGCTGCCGTTCGCCATCGCGGATTCGCACACATTGACTGGCGTGATTCGATATCGACAAAGCGAGGTCAGACATGAAGAGAAAAAATCTGTGGGTCCAGCTTGCCGCGCTCGGTGCGCTTGGCGCATTGGGCAGCATGGCGGCGCAGGCCGCCGATCCGGCGAAGATCAACTGGAAAAAGATTCCGGCGGTCAACGTCGGGCTTTTCTACCCCGGACAATCCTCATACGAGTGGCTGACCGGCAAGGAGCATGACGGCGCCAGCAAGGTCAAGCGCGGCGAGTCCTGCGTCTCGTGCCACGACGAAAAGGACGCCGAGAAGGAACTCGGCGCGTCGCTGGTCGCCGGCGGGCCGCTCGAACCGCGTCCGGTGAAGGGCAAGGACGGCTACAAGGATCTCAAGGTGCAGGCCGCCTACGACAGCAAGAATGTCTACCTGCGCTTCCAGTGGCCGACGCTGAACGCGTATCCCGGCACCGAGCACCAGTACCTCCGCTTCGACGGCAAGGAATGGAAGGTGTGGGGCTTCCCGAAGCTCGACAAGATCGTCCAGGATCGGCACATGCAGGGAATCTACGAGGACCGCATGTCGGTGATGATCGACGATGGCAAGGTTCCCGGCTTCGACAAGCAGGGTTGCTGGCTGACCTGTCATGACGGCCAGCGCGATATGGCCAAGCAATTCACCCGGGACGAAATCGCGGCCAATGCCCTGATGAAGGCGATCAAGCGCAACGATCTACGCAAATATCTGCCGGCGAGCCGCAACGATCCATCCGACTGGAAGAGCGGCAAGACGGTGGATGAAATCAACGCGGTCAAGGCGGCCGGCGGCTTTCTCGACCTGATCCAGTGGCGGGCGCACCGCAGCAACCCGGTCGGCATGGCGGATGACGGCTACGTGCTCGAATGGCGAAACTTCGATGCCGGCAGCAACATGTTCGCCGGCAATGCCGACGCCAAGACCCACGCGCCGAAGTTCATGTGGGACGAAAAGAAGGTCGGCTACAAGTCGATTACCGTCGGCGACCTGCGCAAGGGCGACCACTTCCTTATTCGCGAGCAAAACGCCGTGCCCTTCGACCCGAACGCCGGCTGGAAGGAAGGCGACATGATCCCCGACTATGTCGTCTCGCGCCAGGGCGCCAAGGGGTCGGCCGCAGACAACAACGCAATCGCCGAATGGAAGGACGGCGTGTGGACGGTGGTGATGATCCGTCCGTTGGGCCTGACCAATGCCGACGACAAGACGCTCAAGGAGGGCGGCGTCTACAACGTCGGCTTTGCCGTTCATGATGACAACATTACTACGCGCGGGCACCATGTCTCGTTCAACAAGACCCTGGGTCTCGGTGTCAAGAAAGGTACTCAGGTCGACATCAACGCCGTGAAGTTGCCGTGATTGCCTGTGACCGCTATCCGAGCGGCAATCGGGTAGCGGTCCCGGGTTTGGACGTTCCCGTTGCTGACTCGGTGCGGCAGGTGAAGGCGGGAAGGTGATGCGCAGATTTTTCCAGAGGGTATGCATGCCGAAAAAACTCTTTCGGGCTGCCGGTGCCGGCCTGCTCACCCTTGTGCTTTGTCTGTTCCCCGCCCTGGTTTTCGCCCAAGGCGCCGACCCGACCCCCGAGCAACTGGAAAAGACCCGGCAAGCCAACGCCGAATGTTTCGCCTGCCATGCCCCGGAAGGTTTCCAGGCCCCGCCGAAAGAGGGGCTCGACCTCGGCAAGCTGCGCGGCCTGCTGCAGCACCCCGACGTCTTCGGCCAGTCCGACCACCGCCGCCTCGCCTGCACCAAATGCCACAACGAAGGCTACGACGAACACCCGCACGCCGACGACG
>Ga0302250_1002021_pt1 | contig 13480 bp, 8 predicted proteins | sample AAG_RA_Asp_MG_FD_193536 | JGI IMG/M metagenome (GOLD analysis project Ga0302250, IMG submission 193536) | Enriched activated sludge microbial communities from anaerobic digester in WTTP, New Holstein, Wisconsin, United States - AAG_RA_Asp | ecosystem: Engineered > Bioreactor > Anaerobic >... | reverse complement strand
AGCCGGCGGTTCAGGCCGGCGGGGAACAGGGTCCACTGGACCGCTGGCTGGCCGAGGCCCGGCGCCAGGGGGCATCGGACCTGCACCTGGTGCCGGGATCGCCTCCGGCCTTCCGGATTCACGGGGAACTGCGGGAGATCCAGGGACCTCCGCTGACGGAGGCCGAGTGCCGGGACCTGGTGATGTCGGTGGTGCCGGAATCCCTCCGGGAGGAGGTGGTCCGCGCGATGGGCGGCGACTTCAGCCATGACCTTCCCGGGGTCGGCCGCCACCGGGTCAACGTCTTCCAGGAGCGTCGGGGATGGTCCGCGGTGTTCCGCCTGGTGCCCACCCGGCCGCCCCATGTCCGGGAACTGGGCCTGCCGCCCCAGGTCCGGGAGGCGGCGGGACTGACCCAGGGCCTGGTGCTGGTCACCGGGCGCAGCGGCAGCGGAAAGACCAGCACGCTGGCAGCCCTGGTCGATCGGATCAACGAGGCCCGGCCCTGCCACGTGGTGATGCTCGAGGACCCCATCGAGTACGTCCACGAGCGGAAGCGGGCCCTGGTGAACCAGCGGGAGATCGGCCGCCACTCGGCCTCCTTCCCGGCGGCCCTCCGGGCGGCCCTCCGGGAGGACCCGGACGTGATCGTGGTGGGGGAGATGCGGGACCTGCTGACGATGCGGATGGCCATCGAGGCCGCCGAGACGGGGCACCTGGTCCTGGCGACGCTGCACACGCCCACGGCCGTGGGTGCGATCCAGCGCCTGATCGAGTCCTTCCCGGCCTCGGAGCAGGCCCAGGTCCGGCTGATGCTGGCGGACTCCCTGCGGCTGGTGGTGGCCCAGATGCTGGTCCGGCGGCGCAGCGGCAGCGGCCGGGTGGGGGTCTTCGAGGTGCTGCCCGTCACGATGGCGGTGTCGGCCCTGATCCGGGAGAACAAACTGGCCCAGTTGCTGGCCCAGATGCAGGTGGGCCGCGGCGAGGGCTTCCGGCCGATGGACGTCGCCCTCGCGGAGCGGGTCCGCACCGGGGACATCTCGCTGGAGGACGCGGTGAGCCGCGCCCAGAATCCCGAGGTCCTCCGGGCGGCAGTCGGGGGGGTGCAGCCATGACCTGGGACCTGGACCGCCTGCTGGAGATCGCGGTGGAGCAGGGGGCGTCGGACCTCCATCTCTGCGCGGGCCATCCCCCGATCCTGAGGCTCCTGGGCGAGATGGTGCCGCTGCACCTCCAGGCACTGGGAGAGGAGGACCTGGAGGGAATGCTGGAACGGTCCCTGCCCGGGGACCTGGTGGCCCGGTTCCGGGCGACGGGGGATCTGGATTTCGCATACGCCGTCGAGGGCCTGGGCCGCTTCCGGGGCAACCTCTTCCGGCAGGAGCGGGGCGCCGGGGCGGTCTTCCGCCACGTCCCGACCCTGTCGCTGTCGTTCCAGGACCTGTCGCTGCCGCCCCAGGTCTCCCGCCTGGTGGAATATCCCGACGGGCTGGTGCTCATCACCGGGCCGACGGGATCCGGCAAGAGCACCACGCTGGCGGCGCTGATCGACCACCTGAACCGGAACCGACGGATCCACATCCTGACCATCGAGGACCCCATCGAGCACGTCCACGAAAACCGCCTGGCGCGGATCTCCCAGCGGGAGATCGGGTCCTCGGCGGTGTCCTTCGCCGAGGCCCTCCGCCTGGCCCTCCGGGAGGACCCGGACGTGATCCTGGTGGGGGAACTCCGGGACCTGGAAACCATCCAGATGGCCCTCCAGGCCGCCGAGACGGGGGTGCTGGTCCTGGCGACCCTGCACACCAACAGCGCCTCCCGGAGCGTGGACCGCCTGGTCAACGTCTTTCCCAGCCAGGACCAGGAGATGGTCCGGAGCGTGCTGGCGGGGGTGCTCCGGGGCATCCTGGCCCAGCAGTTGCTGCCGCGGCGGTCCGGCGGCCGGGTCCCGGCCATCGAACTGCTGTTCTGGACCCAGGGACTGCCGGCGATGATCCGGGACGGCAAGCCCCACCTGATCGAGACGGCCATCAAGACCGGGCGGCGCCTGGGCATGGTGGCGATGGACGACAGCCTGCTGGACCTGGTGCGTCGCCGGGAGGTCGAGCCTCGCGACGCCCTGGACCGGGCCCTCGACAAGGGGATGTTCCGCAAGGCCCTGGCGGCGGAACTGGGCATCCGGGACCTGCCCGGGGGTTGACCGGCCGCGTCAGGGCTCGAAGCGCAGGACGCCGCCCTCGATCAGGTCCTGGTGCCGCAGGACCCCGCCGGACACCTCGACGCCGTTCCACGTGACCCGGCTCCATCCCGGCCCGGTCGTCGCCCCGGGGGCCTCCACGACCAGGGTCCCGCCGCCGGGCAGGTCCACCTCGCACCGGGGGAACAGGGGGCTGCCGATCCAGTACCGGTCGTCGCCGGGCATCGGGAAGAAGCCCAGGGCCGCGAAGACGTACCAGGCGGCCATCGTCCCGGCGTCGTCGTTCCCCGGGATGCCGTCGTCCCGGTTCGTGTAGAGGGTCCGGGCCGCCCAGTGGACCCAGGCGGCCGCCCGGTCGGGACGCCCGGCGGCGTGGAACAGGAAGGCGGCGTGGAGGTCGGGCTCGTTGCCGTGCCAGTAGTAGCGGGGGTGGTTGCCGAACCACCAGAGAGGGTCGTCGTTCTCCTTGGAAAAGACCTCCTCGTGCTCCCGCCGTCCCTGCTCGAAGAAGGTCTCCAGCCGATCCGCCATCGTCCCGGCCCCGCCGATCACCTCCCGGAGCCCCTCGGGATCCTGGGGGACCAGCCAGAGGTACTGCCAGGGAGTGCCCTCGGTGTAGGGCCGGTTCTGGAAGGTCATCGGGTCCGTCGGGTCCGCAATCTGCACGAAGGTGCCGTCGGCCTTCCTCGGGGCGAAGAAGCCCTGGGTGTGGTCGAAGAGGTTGCGCCAGTGGCCCGACCGGGACTCGTAGAGGGCCGCCTCGCCGGTCTTCCCGAGGGCCCGGGCCAGGCGGGCCATCGCCGCGTCGGCGACGGCGAATTCCAGCGTCCGGGCGACCGACTGGTTCTGGCGGTCCACTGGCACGTAGCCCAGGCGCACGTAGTCCTCGATGCCCACCCGTCCGGCGTAGGGATGACCGGGCGGCGGCGGCTCGTTGGCGATGGCCACCATCGCCCGCCAGGCCTCCTCGACGTCGAAGTCCCGGATCCCCTTGAGCCAGGTCTCCGCCACGACCATGTCCGCCGGGGACCCGATCATCACGTTCGTGTAGTAGGGGCCCAGGGGCCATTTCGGCAGGAAGCCGCCCTCCCGGGCCATCTGGACCAGGGATCGGACCAGGTCCGCCTGGCGGGACGGCTGCAGGATCACCAGCAGGGAGTGGAGGCCCCGGTACGTGTCCCAGAGACTGAAGTTCGTGTGGTAGACGAATCCCGGGTCCCCGTGGACCTGGCCGTCCAGGCCGAGGTAGCGCCCGTCCCGGTCCTGGAAGCGGTTCGGCATCAGGTGGGCGTGGTAGATCGCCGTCGCGAGGACCTCCTGGTCCTGGTCGGTGCCCCCCTCGCAGCGCACGCGGCGAAGCACGTCCTCCCAGGCCTCCCGGGATCTGCGCAGGGCGCCGTCGAAGCCTCCCTCCGGGAGATCGTCCAGGTTGTTGGCCGCCCCCGCCAGGTCCACGAAGGAGAGGGCGACGTCCACCTCGACGGCCTCCCCGGGGGCCAGGTCCCAGGTGAACCACGCGCCGATGTCGGGCCCGTCCCGGACCGCGACTCCCGGCTGCCGATCCCTCCCCTTCCAGGTGCCGACGCGGTCGGGGGGCCTGCGGAAGCGCACGGCCAGGTGATGGGGGATGGGCCCTCCGGCCCGGGTGAACTCCCCGACGTTCCAGGCGCTGATCCGGACCCCGGAGACGGGATCCGGGATTTCCAGGTGCCCGTCGGTGATCATGCCCGTCGAGAGGGTATGGGCGACGTCGATGCGCAGGGTCAGGGCCGTCGGGGCATTGCCGGCCGGCCAGGAATAGCGGTGCACCGCCGCCAGTTCGGTGGCCGTCAACTCGACCAGCACCCCGTCGGCCAGGGTCACCTGGAAGTGGCCGGCGCTGCCCCGGAGGCTGTCCCGGTCGAATCCCTGTCCCTGGTCCAGGGGCGGCCCGGCATCGACCTCCCCCCGGAAGGGCAAGAAGCCCACCGCCCCGAGGTCCGGGATGCCGGTGCCGTGGAGGTGGCTGTGACTGAACCCCAGGATGTGGTGGTCCGCGATGTTGAAGCCGCTGCAATGGTCCGGCGGCAACTGGTAGTCGTCCCGGCCGTCGGGGCCCGCCTGGATCTGGCCGAAGGGGGCCTGGGCCCCCACGAAGGCGCTTCCCGCGAACCAGCCCCGCCCTCCGGTGCCGATCCGCGTGTTGACCCGCGACGCGACTTCAGCCGAGTCGGTGGACACGTCCCCGGGGACGTCGGCCGGCAATTCCTGGTCCTGCACCGCGTCGGGGAGGGACGTCCGGTCGTCGGCCCCCGATCCCGTCGAGGTGCAGCCCGCCAGGGCCAGAGCGCATCCGATCACCCCCCATGTCCTCCATCCCGGTTTCATCGAACCCTCCGATTCGAGCCGGCCCGATGCTATGCTGAACGGCGGGTCGATGTCCTGGGGGAATCCACGGGGGCACTGCGAATGACTCGCCGGGATGCGCGGCCACGCCTGACGGTCGTGGGACCGATCTTCTTCGAGGTCTTCCTGCCGGGACGGGATCCCTGGCCCCCGCCCGGGGAGGAGCGCTACGTCGGGGCGATCCCCACGGGTTTCGGCGGGGCGATCAATGCGGCCAGCGTGGCCGCGGCGCTGGGGATCCGGGTCACCCTGGTCCATCCCTTCGGGGGCGGTCCCTCCGAGGAGGCGGCCCGGGGCCTCCTGAAGCGCCTGGGAGTGAGGGAGGTCCTCTGGCCGAGCCGCCCGGACCCCTTCGTGACGCTGGTGATTCCCGGGGCGGACCGGTCGTTCCTGAGCGCCGGGGACGACGAGTGCCTGGGCGCCTGTCCCCGGATTCCCCCGGCCCCCTGGGTCCTGGTCGGCGGCGTCAAGGAGGCCCTCCGGAACCTGGACCGGGTCCGGGAGGTCCGGGCCCGGGGCGCCCGGGTCTGCACGACGGGTTGCTGGTCCCTGCCGGACCTGGATCGCCTGGGGACCCTGACGGGCTGTCCCTTCGACCTGCTGGTGCTGAATCGACGGGAGGCGGAGCGGGCGACGGGCCGGACGGGCCGGGATGCCGTCGAGGCCCTCCTGGAACGGGCTGCCCGGGAGGTCGTGGTGACCGACGGTTCCGCCGGGGCCCGGGGGTTCCTGGAGGGCCGGTGGGTGGAGGCCGGGGCGGTGCCGGTCCCGGTGCTGGACCCCACGGGTGCGGGGGACGCCTTCACGGCGGCCCTGCTGGCCGGACGACTGCGCGGCCGGGGGGCCGAAGAGGCGATGGGGCTGGCGGCCCAGGTCGCGGCCCGGGTGGTGGGGATCCGGGGCGGATGCGTCACCGACCCGTCCCTGCTGGCGGGGCTCTGATCGCGGGTCAGGCCGTTTCGGGGCGGACCGTCCGGAGACGGTGCAGCACGTCCTCGCCCTGGAGGACCGGGCCGTGGCCCGGGAAGACCGTCCGGACCGGCAGGCGCAGCAGGCGTTCCCGGCTCTCCTGATACTGTTCCGGGTCGATCACCACCGGGTTCCACTCGCCGCCCAGGAAGTTGCGCACCGTGTCCCCGGTGACCAGGAATCCCGCCTTCCGGTGAAGCAGGCAGGCCGAATCGTCCGAGTGGCCCGGGGTGGGGACGACCTCCCATCCCGGAAGGTCCGGGATCGGCCCCTCGGCCGGGAGGGGTTCCACGGGGGCCTGGAAGGGATTCCGCTGGTGGGTCAGGCCCCGCTGGCGGATCCAATCGAGGTCCTGGGCGGTCAGCAGCGGGAGGCCCTGGTAGAGCCATCCGGCCAGCAGGTCCTTCAGGTGGGGGGCGTGGGGGTATCGCAGGGGCGGGCCGCCCTCGAAGGCCTCGAAGGCCCGGGCCTGGACCCGGATCGGGCAGCCCAGTCGCAGAGCCAGGGCGTCGGCGCCCATCAGGTGGTCGAAGTGGAGGTGGGACAGGACGATGCCAGCGACCCGGGCCCCGGCCCTCCGGGCCCACCGGACGGCCTCGGCGACGTCGCCCACATCCTGGGAGGACCCCATGTCCACCACCACCAGGTGGTCCTCGGCCCGCACCAGGTAGGTGACCCCGTAGCGTCCCGGCAGGGCCATCACGGCGGTCCCCGGTCCGGCATGGACCCGGGCCCGGGCGATGCCGGCGGGAGCGAGCCACCGGGCGATGGAAGGGGTCTTTTCCGGAATCGGCCGGTCCGGGACGATCCACATGGGCCTTCTCCCCTGGGTCCCGGGACATTCTAACGCAGCGCGTCAGCAAGGGCCAGCGGCCGGACGACCGGTTCGGGACGGAGCGCCTGCGGGATCAGGGGATCGCCGTGTAGTGGATGTCCTGGGGGTGCAGGAGCCGCTCGCTGACGGTGTAGAAGCCCGTACCGTTGGCATCGAAGGCCAGGGCCTCCCCCTGGGTCTCGTCGTAGGGGTCCTCCAGGAAGCCGGGGAGGTCGCAGGAACCGGTCGCCAGCATGTCCGCGACGGACTGCCCCGGTTCCCGGCGGAACAGGCCCCCGCCGAAGTATCCCCGGACGGCCAGCAGCAGCCCGTCGGGGGACATGTCGGCCGCCGTCGCGGCGGCGAAGGGGAACCGGGCGACCGGGTCCAGCACGATGGCCGCGGCCGGCACCGCGGGGACATCCGCCGCCGGGGCGGGCAGACGGAACACCTGCGTCGTCTCCAGGACGGTTTCCTTCACCACGAAGTACAGGTCGCCCGTCCACGGGTCGACGAAGAGCGACTCGCAGTCGTGGGGGCCGTCGGGATAGGACACGTCGATCCGGCGGACGTCGGTGATGGCGGCTCCGTCGATGACCGACGGCTCCGGGAACACGTACACCGACAGGACGGTCCGGCTCCCGGCGTTGTCGCCCGTGTCAGCCAGGAACAGGGCGTCCCGGTCCGTCCCGGCGAAGGGCCCGATGGCAATGTCCTCGCAGTCCGTCACGCGGACGCCTTCCAGGGGAAAGGCCGTGACCTCCGTGGCGGCATCCGGTCCTGGCACGGCCTCGCCATCGGGGCGGTCCGGCAGGCGGATGGCGAAGACGCGGGCGGAATCGCCCGAGTCGTTGTGGGACCACAGGATGCCCCGATGGACCCGGCTGGCCGCCAGCCCCGAGGCCTCGGCCAGCCCGGTGCCGTCCAGGTTGCCGACCACCACGGGAAACGGCCAGGGCGGGCAGGACTCCGGGACCTCCGAGGCGGGGTCCGCCGAGTCGTCCGGACCGGCCTCCCTTCCGGAGTCGGAATCCCGGTCGGCGAGGTCCCCTTCGTCGGGGCCCGCCGGATCGCCGGCGTCGATATCTCCCGGAATGTCCATCCAGGGATTCTGCGCCGGGTCCGCGTCGAGGGTTCCTGGGTCGGTCCCCCAGGGGTCCTGCGGGACGTCCTGATGCAAGTCCCCCGGCAGGTCGGGTCCGACCCGGCCCGGGTCCTCGTGCCATGCGTCTCTGGGCGCGGGGCGGCCAGCGCATCCCGACGCCAGGGCCAGGGCCAGCGCGAGGACGGCGCCGCGTCGTCCGGAAGGAATGGGATGTTCCAGGATGTCCCCCGATGCGAACGTCGGGCCGATTCTAGCGCGACTTCCGGCCTTGGACCGCCCCGGCAAAGGGCCGCGGGATGTGGAAGAGCCGCGGAGTCGGATGCCCGGGGTTCCCGGACGGGGCGGGGGCGCTACAATGCGGCGGTCCGGAAGGGGGAGTCCATGAGGCGGGGCGTCGGGGGAATCGGGTGGTGCTGGTTGCTGGCGGCGGCCGCGGGATGCGGCGGATCGCCGGAAGGGTCCTTCGACTGGCAGGCCTTCCTGGAACCTCCGAGGGACGTGCGCCCCTGGGTGCGATGGTGGTGGCCCGGCAACGACGTGTCCCCGACGGAACTGCGCCGGGAGGTGGGACTGCTGGCCCAGGCGGGTTTCGGCGGGGCGGAGATCCAGGCCTTCGATGCGGCCCTGGCCCCCGGGGTGCCGGAGGATCGGCTCCTGCGCCGGCGGTCGGTCGGGAGCCCGGAATTCCTGGAACACCTCCAGGTGGCGGCCGAGGCGGCCCGGGAGGCGGGGATCTCCCTGGACCTGACCGCGGGGGCCGGGTGGCCCCTGGGCGGGCCCTTCGTGTCGGTGGAACGGTCCATGCGCACGCTGATCCACCGGGAGGATGCCGCCCGGGGACCAGCCACGCTGTCCCTCGTGCTCGACGGGCCTGACAAGGGCCCCTTCTACGAGGTGGCGGAACTGGCCGCGGGCCTGGGGGAACCCCTGGCCCGCTACCTGCCGGAACGGGCCTCCCTGGTGTCCGTGATCGGGGCCCGGGTCGTGGACGACCAGCGGGACCCCGACGTCTTCGTGCTGACGGACCAGGTGCGGCTGGACCCGGCATCGATCCGCCTGCTGACCGACCGGGTGGGGCAGGACCGGCGGCTGGTCTGGGAGGTACCCGAGGGAGACTGGCGCATCGTGTCCATCTGGGAGATGCCCGACGGCGAAGAGGTCAGCCTGGCGGCCTACCCGGGGGAGTCCTTCGTGGCGGACCACCTGGACGGCCAGGCGATGCGGGATGCCCTGGAGGCCTTCCTGGGCGGGCAGGAGGCCTCCCTCCGGGGGCCTCCGTGGCGCGGCCTCTTCACGGACTCCTTCGAACTGGAGTGCGAGCGGCACTGGGCGAGGGACTTCCTGGCGAAGTTCCGGGAACTGCGGGGCTACGACCTGGAGCCGTGGCTGCCCGTGGTGCTGGTCCCCGGCGCCGACAACCACCTGTTCGACGGCGCGGCGATCGCCACGGCGGCGCCTTTCGCCTACGGCAGCGACGACGACCGGGTGCGCTGGGACTACGCCCGCACGGTGTCGGACCTGTTCCTGGAGCGGGGCCTGGGGGCCCTGAGCGACTGGGCCGCCGCCCGGGGCTTCACCCACCGGGCCCAGGCCTACGGGGTCCACGTGGATCCCCTCGAGGCGGCCCAGGTCGTGCACATCCCCGAGGCGGAGCAACTGTATGCCGGGGGAATGGACGTCTTCGTGAAGGCGGTCTCCTCCGGGGCTCACCAGTACGGCCGGAACCTGGTGGGTGCCGAGGCCCTGGTGTGGTCCGGCCGGGACCTGATGACGACGCCGCTGAAGGCCAAGGCGGCCCTGGACAAGCTCTTCCTGGCCGGGGTCAACGCCGTCACGCTCCACGGCTTCCCGTATCGCACCGGCGAGGCTTCCTACGGGCCCCTGGACTGGCACCCCTTCTGTTCCCCCTTCGGGGGATCGGGCACCTACTCGGGTCATGTCGGGGAGGCGGACCCGTTCTGGACGGCCTGGCCCGACCTGACCCGCTATGCCGGCCGGATCCAGGGGGCGATGCGCCTGGGCGTCCCGGCCGCGGACCTGCTGGTGCTCCATCCCTGGCTCGAGGTGTCGGCGTCCCTGGTGAACCTGGATCCCGACGGGGAACCCCTGGTCCAGGGCCGGTTCGACGGCGAGCCGGAACAGGCCGGGAACCAGGGCCTGCTGGAAACGGTCCAGGGCCTCTTCGGCGGGCTGTCGCTGCCGCCCTCGGCCCGCTGGATCCAGGCCATGCGGCCGGTGCTCCGGGACCTCGAGGAGCAGGGATACTCCTGGGAATTCGTCCACGGGGCCGGGGTCCTGGAGGCGAAGGCGGACCTGGTGTCGGGATTCGTGATCGGGGAGCGGCGGTTCAAGGCGCTGGTGGTCCCCGAGGTCCCGGCGCTGGACCCCGAGGTGGCCGAGGCCCTGGCCGCCCTGGCGGGCCAGGGGGTCCGGGTGATCTTCCTGGGGGCCGTCCCGGACCGCCAGCCGGGGTATTTCGGCCGGGAGGCCGGCGATGCTAGGGTCGCGGCGGCGATCGCCAGTTCAAGGGAGTCCCGGGGGGCGGTCTTCGGGGACCTGGACCGGGCGGGAGCGGTGATTCGGTCGGCGGGGGCCCTGCCGGGGGTCCAGCATGCCGAGGGGCGATCGATCCTCCGCCATGCCCGGCGGCGACTGCCGGGGGACGAGCGGGTGGTGCTGCTCTGGAATCCCTCCAGGATGTCCCTGGAGGCGCGCTTCACCCTGGACGGGGGCTGCCGGGGGCCCATCCTGGCCGACCCGATGCAGGGCACCTGGGCCCCGGCCGACCCCGATGACGAAGGGAGGATCGGGATCGTGCTGGCGCCGTGGGAGACGCGCCTGCTGCTGTGCGGCGCCCGGACCCCCGCCGACCAGGGAGTCCCCGTGCCGATCGCCCCGGCCTCCGTGGCCGGGGGGAAGGACCTGCCGCTGGAGGACTGGAGGCTCCTGGTCCGGGGGGACGACGTGCCCGGCGGGTCCGTGGAGCGGGTCTTCCAGGCCCTGGGGGACTGGCGGGACCAGCAGGAACTGCGGGATGCGGGAAGCCCCGGGATCTACCGGACGACCTTCACGCTGACCGACGAGGAGGCCGCGGGCACGGTCCGGCTGGACCTGGGATGGCTGTGGGGCATGGCCGACGTGACCGTGAACGGAGTCGAGGCGGGGCGGGTCCTGGTGCCTCCGTTCGTGGCGGATTTGACGGGGCGCGTCCGGGCCGGGTCCAACGACCTGGCGGTGACCGTGACCCCGCCGTTGCGCAACCGCATGCTGGCCCTGGGGGACCGGGGCGAGGCCTGGGCCCGGCAGTTCCGGGGCAAGGGTTCGACCCGGGTCGCCGCGGGCCTGATCGGGCCGGTCCGGCTGCGGCTGGGGGCCCGGTAGGGTCGGCATCCGATCCGGCAGGGATACGGGGCCTTCCCGGGAGGTTCGGGATGAGGGGTTCCTGGCTGGTGCTGGCCTGTCTGCTGTGGGCGGGGTGTTCCGGGGGCCTGACCGTCTCCCGGTCCTGCGAGGACCGGATCCGGGCCTGCCTGGCCACCTGCCCCGCGTCCACGCTGGACCGGAACGAGGAGGGGCCCCGGGCGATCCCGGCCGACACCCGGACCGACTGCGAGCGGCGCTGCCAGAGGACGTGCCTGCCATGACGGACCAGGACACTCTGCCAGGGCACCTCTGGGACGTCCCCGCCGAGGGGGAGGAGATCCTGGAGGCCGTGCTCCGGGGCGCCGCGAAACTGCTGGGATGCTCGTCGGCCAGCCTGATCTTCCTGGACCAGGAGGCCCGGGTCCTGCGGGTCCGGGTGGGGATCACGGCGGTGTCGAACCCGTCGCTGGCCGAGGTCGAGTCCCTGCTGGGGTCCATCCGGACGATCTCCCGGCCCATGGAGTCGGTCCGGAACAGCCTGCTGTACGTGGCCTGGCGGGACCGGGTCGCGGTGGAGTGCTCCAGCCTGACCGAGATGGCCGGTGGGGCCTTCCCGGCGCCGGTGCTCCGGATGGTGGACCGCCTGCTGGGGGACCACCGGTTCGTCGCGGTGCCGGTCATCGCGGGGGATCATCCCGTGGGGCTGGTGCTGTTCGAAAAGAGCGGCGCCCGCCCCTTCAGTCCCCAGCAGCGGGAGGTGATGGTCCGGTACGCCCGGCGCCTGGGGGAGATCGTGCGCCGGGAGCGGGACCCGGAGGCCGCCGCCGATGCCCGGCAGGGGGATGTGCTGCTGCTGGCCGGGCCCCAGGGGCGGATCCTCGGGGGCAACCGGATGGCCCTCTCCCTGGACGAATCGGCCCGCAGGGCCCTGGCCGCACGGGCCTGGAAACGCCTGGAACAACCAGGCGACCGGGGGGAGGAGACCCTGGAGGAAGGGCTGGCCCAGGAGGTCGGGACGGACCGCATCCGGTGGGACCGCCTGCGGATCCGGGGCCAGGAGGCGGCCCTGGTGCGCCTGGAGCGGGCGTCCACGGGGGGACTGAACCCCCGGGACCGGTGGATGCGCCTGGCCCTGGGGGAGCGCCAGGCCACGCTGCTGCTGGGTCCCGACCTGGAGGTCACCTCGTGCAATCCCGACGCCGAGGCCCTCTTCGGGGCGGAGCCCGGGGGGCTGCACGACCGTCCGGTCTGGGATTTCTTCCCCTCCCGGGAGGCCGCCCAGGCCCTGCTGAACCGGCAGATGCTGCTGAACCGGGAACCCCGGGAGGAGGTGGTGACGCTCCGTCGCCTGGACGGAACGCCCTTCACGGGCCGCACGGAGTGGCTGCTGCTGGCCGACGGGGAGGGCCGGACGCTGGGGTTCTTGATGGGCATCCGGGAGACCCTCGAGGAGGAATGGGAGGGGGACGCCGGCGCCTCGCCGGGGATGATCCGACAGGAACGGCTGGTTTCGATGGGGCAGATGGCGGCCCAGATGGCCCACGAGATCCGCAACCCGCTGCTGGCCATCGGGGCGACGCTCCAGGTGCTGTCGCGGGAGGACCGCATCGAGGAGGAGTCCCGGGGGATGCTGACGGCGGCCGCCGCGGAGATCACGCGGCTGGACATGCTGCTGAAGGACTACCTGTCCCTGGCGGTCCGCCACGGGGCGGTCCGGACCCCGGTGGACCTGGTCGAGGTGACCCGGGAGGTGATCTCCCTGTTGCGCCATTCCCCCAAGGCCCAGGACCGGACGCTGGTCCAGGAATCGCCCGAATCCCTGCCGGTGCTGGCGGACCCCGACGGGCTGCGCCACGTCCTGTTCAACCTGGTGCTGAACGCCCTGGAGGCCACGGCACCCGGGGGCCGGGTCCGGGTCCGGGGGGCCCTGGACGGGGAATTCGTATTGCTGGAGGTCGAGGACGACGGCGTGGGCCTGCCCCCGGTGGACCCGGCGTCCCTGTTCGAGCCTTTTGTGACCACCAAGCGCCACGGGACCGGGCTGGGCCTGTCGGTGGTGCGCCAGGTGGTCGAGGCCCACGAGGGCAGGGTGGACCTGGGTCCGGGAGCCGGGAAGGGCACCAGGGCCACGGTGCGGCTGCCCAGGAGGATGTCATGACCAGGAACGCGTTGCCCTCCGGGACGGACTTCCGGGTCCTGGTGGTCGATGACGAGGTGCTGTTCGCCCGGGCGCTGGCCAAGACGATTGCCCGGCACGGCATGGCCTGCGAGGTGGCCCACACGGCCTCGGAGGCCGTGGCCCAGGCATCCCGGGGGCGGTTCGACGCGGTGCTGCTGGACCACAAGCTCCCCGACGGGGACGGGATCCGGCTGGTGCCGGTCCTGCGGGCCCGGATGCCCGACGCGGTGATGCTGGTGATGACGGCCTTCGAGGCCATTCCCAGTGCGATCCAGGCCATCCGGCTCGGGGCCGAGGACTACCTGGTCAAGCAGGCCTCGATGGACCCCCTGGTGAACGCAGTGCTGGAGGTCCGGCGACGGCTGGCGCTGCGGTCGCCAGGTGGCGAGGACGCGGCCGGGGGCCTGCTGGGCCGGAGTCCCGGGATCCGGGCCGCCCGGGAACTGCTGTCCCGGGCCGGGGCGCTGCCCGAGATGACGGTCCTGCTGC
>Ga0302250_1002018_pt1 | contig 13485 bp, 6 predicted proteins | sample AAG_RA_Asp_MG_FD_193536 | JGI IMG/M metagenome (GOLD analysis project Ga0302250, IMG submission 193536) | Enriched activated sludge microbial communities from anaerobic digester in WTTP, New Holstein, Wisconsin, United States - AAG_RA_Asp | ecosystem: Engineered > Bioreactor > Anaerobic >... | reverse complement strand
CGCCGCGGTCTTGCCCGACCCGGTGGCCGCGGCCCCCAGCACGTCCCTCCCCTCCATCAGGGGCGGGATGGCAATGGCCTGGATGGGGGTGGGCCGGGTGAAGCCCATGTCCGCGACCCCTCGCAGGAGGTCGCCGTGCAACCCGAAGGCCTGGAACGCCGGCACCCCCGCCCCGGCATCCCGGGAACCCCTGTTCGTGAACGGATCGAGACTCAAGATTCGAACTCCTTCGCCCTGCCGGCCTGGCAGGGCACTGCATCGGAGGGCGCGATGCCCGTCCGGTTCCGGCCTGGCTGTCTGGACAACGGGGGAATCGCCGGAAGAGGCCACCGTCCTGCCGCCCACTGAGGCGGCGTCGGGAGGCATCATGCATCCTTTCCGCGGTCCTGGCAAGGGAATTCCGTCTGGGTTTCGGACCGACGGCCGGGAAAACAAGGGCGGTGACCCCGGAACCGGGGCTGTCCATCCAGATCCGGAAGGGACGGACAGAGGCCTGCTGGCCGTCGGACGATCGCCGACCCGCCTCCGGACCGGTCGATCCACCAGCCGGTCCGCAGGGTCGTCCTGGCGGGTCACGGACCCTCGTAGATCCCGTCATCCATGCAGGCCGTCTGGCACCCGAAGGCGTCCATCGAATCGGGGTTGTCCGGCCGGTCGTAACAGAGCATCGTCGTCCTCAGATCCCCTTCCTCCTTGGTGCAGGTCGCCACCACGCCCTCCCGGGCACAGGCCCCCGCCTCCCAGGCTCCCTGGAGGGTCGAGCAGATCGAATCGCGAGTCTCCCACTCCCCGGAATCGCCCGGGCCCGTGAACTCGCGGCACACCGAGCCCGTCTCCGTGGAATCGCAACGCATGGTCCGGGTTCCCGCGTCCCCTTGCTGAGACTCCGGACGGTTCCCCGCATCCCCCGGTTGCGCGGCCGTCACATCCTGGAGGTCCCCGTCCCGCGGGGAACCTTCCTCTTCGCAGGAAGCCAGTCCCCCCGCCAGGCCCAACAGCAGCAGAAATTGCCATTGTTTCATGGCGCTTTATCCTTTCCGGATAAAGCCATTATAGGCTGGTGGATCCATGAGTTAATCGGATTCCTGGGAACCGTTTCGACCCCTGGATCCCGATCGAACTGCAACCGGCCAAGACGCACCCGGCGGGGCTTCCGGGGCTTGCCGCACCCCGACAACCGAGGACATCCTCTCCCCGACAGGCGATCCCCGCAGGCCTCGCCGCCAGGCGTCGCGCGGCCTCAGGTCACCGGCGAGGAGTCCCCCCGGGACCTCCTGCCGCGAACCCGCCGAAACGCCACCAGGGGCAGCAGGACCCACCACGGCGGCACGCCCCCTCCCGGGAGAGGACCCGCCCCGCAGCCGGAAGACCCGCCGACGACCTCCCCCGCTCCCTCGAAGTCGGGAACGGGAGGACCGAGGGGCGCCGGTTCCCCGGACTCCGGGGTCCCCGACTCCGGCTCCCCGGCCTCGTCCAGGAGAAGGCCGGTCCATGGGTCCCGGGCCACGCCCCCCGGCACGCGAGCAAGGGCCAGCACGTTCTCGCCGGCTCCGCGACGCAGCACCCGGGCGAACCGGTCCCGGCCCGGATGGTAGGCCACCAGGTAGGTCCCCTGGGGGTACACCGTCGTCCCGGACATCGAGACCTTGGCGATCACCAGTCCGTCCGGTCGCGCGGTGGCATCCTGGAACAGGGTGCCTTGGAACCCGAGGTCCTCGTCCGCCCGGGCCAGGAGGGGGGCCTCCGAGAGGTTTTCCAGCCGGATCTCGTCCCCGCGGTCCGTCCGGACCCGCACCGCGGAGCCGTCCGGCACCAGTTCCGGGGGCTTCGACTGGTCCAGGAAACCCTGGAGCGACCACTCCGCAGGCCGATCCTCGACCAGCCGGAACCCGTCTCCCTGGCGCTCCCAGCGCTCCAGGCGGGACGCCTCCTCGAAGGGCCGGTCCGGCACCACCCGCCAGAGGACCAGGGTGTCCTCGTCCTCGTAGGCGCAGTCCCGGTATCCCCGTCCGCCGATCAGGGCCGTCAGCACGTCAGGGATGCGGGTCTCCTCCGATGGGGAGAACTCGGCCACGCATCCCTGGGGGCACGCGTCTCCCGGTTCCCCGGCCAGACAGAGCCGGCCCTCCGGCGAGACCCCCATGCCCTGGAAGGCGAAGCCCTTCCTGGGGGCGGACCACAGGGACACGAGGCCACCCCGGGGGCCCACCCGGAACAGCATCGCCCCCTCCTCGTCCAGCGACGCCAGGGCCAGCACGTCCCCCGCCTCCACGCGACGGGGGATCGTGACCAGTTCGCTGCCGGTGTTCGCGTCCAGCAGGACGTCGCCGAACCCGCCCACCAGGACCATCTGGTCCAGAGTCTCGGCCCCCAGGAGGTCCCATGCGGCCCCCAGGAAGCCGTCCTCGAGGAAGGGGCCGTAGATCCAGCGGTCCCCGAGGTAGTCCCCCTGGCCGTTGGGTTGGATCCACTCGGGGAAGGGCCACCCGTTCGGGAACGAACCCTCCAGCAGGGGTCCCCAGGCGGTCCGGAGCGTGCCCTGATCCCGGTGGCGGTTCTGGCGGGTCATCCCCTGGGCCCGCTGCAGAATCGACGGCGGGCGATCGGCCGAAACGGCCAGCAGCCAGGAATCCCAGGCCCCCTGGGCCGCGACGATCAGCCGTCGGGATTCCCGGTGGTAGCCCACGGGCCACAGGAACTCCGCCCCCCGATGGGGTTTCGGGTACCCGCTCTCCGGGACGCCCGGATCGAGGGACAGCAGGACCCGCCGGTTCCCCGCCCCGTCGATGTGCACCACTTCCGTGTAGGCCGTGTTGCCGGGCGCGACGACCACATAGGCCGAGTCGGCGTCCTCGACATACCAGGCGAGCCCGGTCCGCTCCCAGTCGAAGGGGGGATCCAGCCAGGGCATGGCGACCCCGCTGACCAGGTCCGTCCGAAACGCCCCGCCCCGGTCGACGGCCCAGCGCCCGTCCAGGGAGACCGTCGCCACCTCGTGCTGCAAGACCTGGGTCCTGCCGTCGGGGAAGAAACACCGGTTCTCGATGCAGAACGGGCCCTGGGTCCCCGGGTTCCGGGCGAATCGCTTCTGCCCGCTCCACTCCGGCCGCGCCTCGGGCAGCCGGAAGGCCGAGAACCAGGGAGACTGGGCGAACCCCGCGGTGCCCCGATCAAAGGCCCGGTCGGCCGCAATCCCCTCGTCCCGCGACGGATCAAGGCCCAGACCCGCCTCGGTGCCGTCCTCGATGCCGTCCCCGTCGGTGTCCCAGGTCCAGTCGTCGGTCCCCAAGGCCTCCTCCTCGGCGGCCGACAGGCCGTCCTGGTCCCGGTCCAGCGATCGGGGGTCCCAGCGGACGAACCGGGCCTGGGTCGGGCGGGAGATCTCGATCCGGGCCCTGGCCCCGTCCAGCGGCACGAACGCGAGGACGCTCGGCACGATGTTGGCCTGCCGGTAGTCGTTGCGGATCCGCTCGTAGGGCGAATCCACCAAAGCGGCCGAGAGAGGCAGGTAGCCGATGCCCGGCCGATCCAGCGCCACGGCCAGCACGCCGGTCCCCGAGAATCCCGGGAAGATTTCGTCGGTGCTTCGGAATCCCTTCTGCTGGGCCCAGTCCCAGTCCGACCAGGGCCAGAGCCAGAGGACCCGCTCCTCGCGGTCGAAGACCATTCCCTGGACCTGGAGCAGGGGGTGGCGCGTATTGAGGAACTGCCGGAGGTAGTCGTTCGGCTCCTCCCATTCCGTCGAGGGACCGTGGAGCACCCGCTCCGTCCGCCCCGTCGAGTCCAGCAGTACCAGATAGGCCGCCCGGGCCGCCAGGGGTCCCCGGAACTCGCTCCGGAGCAGGACCGCGATCCGTCCGTCTGGCAGCGCCTGGGCCTGGTGGAAGCCCCAGGGCTGGGTGTCGAAATCGTAGGTGCCGGGAAAGAGGTCCTGGAAGGTGTACTGGGGTCCCATGGACCAGTCCCAGCGGGGCACGTCGTAGAAGGGCGGGTGGGCGATGCCGGCCGCGACCTCCTGGGCCGAGACCAGGGTCCGCAGGGTCGGCTGCGGGTCGTCCAGGGAGGCGCAGCCGATCCGGTCCCGCATCACCACGCAGACCCGTCGGTCCCAGGCGATCAGGGATCCCACGGGCTCCAGGTCGGTGAAGGCCGGGTCGTAGGAGAGATGGATCGAGGCCGGTTCCACGAAAGACACCCCGCCGGCGTCCTGGATTGGCTCCTCGCAGCGGAACCGGCGCACCTGGAACCCGTCCCGGTTGTACGAGGACCCCTGGTAGTAGCGATTATCGGAATACACCGCGTCGCTGTCGGCCGAGACGACCGGCGGCTGGGGATTGGTGAGGGGCCCTCCCGAGGACCAGACCGGCAGGCGCACCCTCCGGTCCTTGGACAGGCACGAGATCCCGCTTCCACGGCTGTAGAGCAGGTAGTAACCCTCCGAGCCCGGGCGGTCCATCCCGACCACCTCATCCAGGGGCTCCTCTCCCTCCCCGGGGACGTCCTGGTACACCTCGATGTGTCCCGGGATCGAGAAATCCAGGGCCCGGACCGGAGCGGCGGCCGCGACCACCAACCCGAGGACGCCCGCTGGAAACCACCTTCTGGCACGGAACATGACCGCCTCCCTCACATGCCGTTGTCGGGTTGGAAGACTCCCCGGACGTATCGGCCCTTGCGGATCACGGTCCCGTCCGGGGCATATTCGACGTAGGGACCGTCCAGGAGGTCCTGGAAGAAGACCGCCTCGATGTGCAGGGCGCCGGTCCGGTAGTAGCGCCGCCAGGCACCGTGCTGCCTGCCGGCCTGGTACTCCCCGACCAGTTCCCGCTGGCCGTTGTGATAGAAGGTCTCCGACGGGCCGTGGCGCTGGTCGTCCTGGAAGGTCCACCAGGCCGAGAGGACCTCGTCCCGCTCCCACCGCTGTTCCCAGCGGCCTTCCCGGTCCCCCGCCAGGAATGTCCCGCGGGTCACCAGGCGTCCCCGATCCTCCGGGTCCTCCATCCGGGAATCGTCCCAGAAGCGCCATTCCCCTTCCGGGGTTCCCTGGACGTAGCCCCCCTCGAACAGAGGCCCGCCGTCGGGGTTCCAGGCCCGGAAGATCCCGTCGCGGCTGCCCTGACGGTAGGAACCTTCCAGGGCCTTCCGGCCGTCGGGGTGCAGGCACGTCCAGTTGCCCTGGCGCCGGTCCTCCTGGTACCTGCCCTCGCACTCCGGGGCGCCGTCGTCGTAGAAGGTCCGGGCGGGGCCCTCGCGACGTCCGTTCGCCCAGGTCGTCGTCTCGATCACCACCTCACCCGGGACGAAGCGCTCGAACAAACCGTGGCGGAGTCCCTGGGCCCAGGTGCCCCGCTCCTGGAGATGCCCCGAGGGAGACCACAGGGCCCAGGGCCCATCCTGGCGGTCCTGGCGGTACTGGCCCCGCTCCGCGAGGACCCCGTTCCGGTGCCATCGGCGGGCCTCGCCCTCGAGCCGCCCCCGGGCCAGATGCCACTCCCGGATGGCCCGTCCCTTCCAGAAGGCCACGAAGCGCCCCTCGGGAAGGCCGTCCCGGAATTCCCCGACGATCTCGTAATCGCCGTCCCGGATCAGAGAGGGTCCCGAACGGACGCCGGCCTCCTCGCACCAGGTCCCGCCCTCCCCGGCGACGGGTTCGCCGCCAGGACACCGGGAGCCGTCCCAGAAGGACCCCCGGGCGGGAGGCGCATCCCCTTCCTCGCCGGTGCCCGGGTCGGGCAGGTCCTCGCAGGGGGTGAACTCCCGGACCTGGCTCTGGTCGCCCTCGGTGACCTGCAACCAGGTGCCGCAGCGCCGGCCCCGGTCGTACTGCTGCCGGGCGACCAGGACCCCGAGGACGTCCCGTTCCTCCCAGGTCCCGTGGGGCAGGCCTTCCTGGTACTCCTGCCGATATTGGACCGGGTCCTCGGGAGTCCCCTCCGGCACGGAACCTCGGGCGGCCAGGACCGACCTCGGGAACCGGTAGAGGAAGACCCCGTCGGGATTCCCCAGATCGAAGGTCCCCTCGCTCCGGGGCGTGGCCTGATCCGGGTCGTCGGCGACCTCGAAGACCTGGAAGGGTCCGTGGGCCAGCCCGGCGGGGTCCCGGCAGTAGCGGACCCGCTCCTCGGTGCCGGTGACCTCCACCAGGTCCGTCCCGGTGGGACACGGCGAGTTCCCGCCGCAGGCCGCGATGCCCAGGAGACCCAGGACCCAGGGACCGGAACGGCGTTTCCACCGCCCGGGAGCGGCGCCAGGAAGCCTCGAAGACCGCCAGTCAGAAAGCAGATTGCACATGGACAACCGCCCTATCATATCAATGACGGATTTGTATGATATACATTGTCCTGTCCAAGTCCAGTCCCCTGGGCCAACCATCCCGGAGGTCCTGGGGAGGATGCTCTTCAGACGGCGGGTCCCCCCAGCGGCCCCTTCCGGCATCCGGCAGGAAAGGCCCCATGGGACGGGATCGAAGGGGACCGGGGAACCGGTCGGTGGTCCAGCGGGAAAGATCCCTGGGAGCGGAACCGGGGCCTCGCGGTTGCGGCCCCGGACCCAACGTTCCGCGCCGACCCGTCCCGGGAATCCCCGATTCCCGCCTCCCGGTCAGGGAGCGCCGGCCTCGATCCAGGTCCGGAGGTCCGCCAGGAAGGAGGCGGGCATCGCCGCGCCTACGCGGATCTCCATCGCGCTGACCGCACCGGTGGCGCCGTTGCACTCGGGGTACCCGGGCGCCACGAAGGTTTGTCGCAGGTCCTCGTCCAGCACCGCGGCCAGCAGGCTGTCCCGCCAGGTCGCCCCCAGGAAGGCGGCGCCGTTGCACCCCTGCTGGTTGCCCTGGAGGCCCGCCGCTCGGCCCTGCAATGTCCGCCGGGTGCTCTCGACGGTCCGGAAGTCCAGGGAACTCTCGGTCCCGGTGGTGAATCCGACGGCCCCCGGGGCATGGCACTGGGCGCAGTGCTTCAGGTAGGACCCGTGGAGGGCCCCCAGCCCCGACGACCCGGAGGTGTCGGTAGATGCGTCGCCACCGGGAACGTCGGTCCCCGACTCGGTCCCGAAGTCGAAACAGCCCGCCAGGAGCAGGCCGACGGCCAGGATCCCCATCGTCCGGGACTTCATCGTTTTCCCTCCTCCGATGATCCGCCCGATTCTACCGCGCCAGGTCCAGGCGCGTCAGGAAGACCTCCAGCCAGAACCGATCGGCGGCGTTGGCCTCCGTGGGGTGGGCCCCCAGGAAGGCCAGGGCGGCCGACATCCGGTCCCGGAGGTCCGGGGCGATCTGCTCCAGGGGCACCCGGGCCTGGAGGTGCAGCACCGCGCCGGCGGCCATCAGGGCCTTCCCCTCGGCGGTGACCGGCGTGCCGGTGCGCTGCCGGAAGGCCGCCTCCCGGTCCAGGCCCTCCCGGACCCACCGGGCCGCCGTCCGGGGATCCCCCCGGTGCCAGGCGGCCTCGGCCAGCCGATGGGCCGTCCGGGCCAGTTCCAGGAGGTCCTCGTCCAGGTCCCTGGCCCGGAACCTCGCCAGCAGCCCGGTCCTGCGGGCCTCCAGGACCCGGGCCGCCTCCTCCCACCGCCCCAGACGCGCGAGGGCCTCGCCCTGGATTCCCCACAGCAGCAGCCGGTGGTCCTCCCGTCCGAACACCCGAGGAGGAGTCCGGCCCCCGGGCCCGGACACCAGGGGTGGAGGGTCCCCGAGGCCCGCCAGGACCGCCGCCGCCCGGTCCAGGTCCGCCAGGGCCTCGGCGGGCTTCCCGGCGGCAAGCCACGCGGATCCCCGGTTCCGCAGGGCCAGGAAGCGGTGGAAGTCCCCGTCGGTGCCCGGGAGGCCGGGCTGCTCCAGCAGTTCCCCGTAGAGGGCGGCGGCCCCCTCGGGGTCCCCGGCCCGGAGGCGGTAGAGTGCCGCCCGGTCCAGCACCAGCGGCAGAAACCGCCCCAGTTCGGGCCGCTGCCGTACCAGCACCAGGGCCCGATGGGCCTCGTCCGAGGCCTCCCGGTCCCGTTCGGTCAGGAAGAGGCCCCGGGCCAGCACCAGACGCACCGCCAGTTCCGACCGGCCGTCCTCGAAGGGCAGGCGCAGGCGGTCCCGGGCACAGGCCAGGGCGATCTGGTGGTTCCCCAGGGAGGCGTGCAGGCCGGCCATCCCCTGGAGGGCGGCGGCCCGGACCCGGGGGTCCTCCGCCCCCGCCAGGTCGGCCGCCAGCCCGTAGTGATCGTCGGCCTCGGCGGCCAGGGACGGGTCCCCGGACCGCCACCAGGACCGGTGGGCCCAGTAGCCCCACAGCAGGTGGGCCTGGGCGTCCCGGGGCCGGGCGAGGCCGACCTCCCGGGCCTTCCCGAGGGCCCGGGAAATCCCGGCGGACGCGCCACCCCGTCCGGCGGCCTCCTCCCGGGCCTCCAGGGCCTCCCGGAAGGCATCGGCGAAGAGGCGCACCGGGTCCCCTTCGGCCAGGCCCCGCTGGTCGTAGACCGCGGCGATGTCGTCCTGGCCCTCGGCCCGCCGGGCCTCGATGAAGGCCGCATGGGGGTGCAGGGCATCCAGGATCAGCGACGCCCCGAAGAAGACCCCCCGGGCATCCGCCACGCTCCCGGCCCGAAGGAGGTCGTAGCCCCGCTCCAGCGCGACCTGGCGGAACAGTCCCTCGGCGTACTTCCGCTCGACGTCCTCCTTCCGCAGGCCGCTGACCCAGGAGTTCGCGAACTGGTAGAGCAGGAACGGTTCCCCGGCGGCCGCTGCCCGGCGCGCCGTCACCAGGACCAGGACCCGCCGTCTCTCCTCGTCGCTCTCTCCATACAGCGAAAAGAGATCCTTGCGGATCGCCTCCGGGGCCCGGCGACCCAGGTCCTTCAGGATGGACTCCAGGCGCAGGCGGAAGGCCACCAGCCCTCCGGGCGCCGCCTGCTCGATGGCCGCGGCGAGCACCTGGGCTGTTTCCCGGCTCCCCAAACCCCGGACCAGGGTCTGGACCATCTCCTCGGCATGGCCGACCCGGTCCCGGATCGGCAGGGCCGGATGGTCCGCCAGTCCGGCCAGGAACGCCAGGAGGTCCTCCCACTGTTGGAACAGCGCCAGCAGGTGCGCCCCCAGGGCCGCCGCCTGCTGCACCACTTCCGGGTCCCGCAGTTCCCCGACCCGGATCGACCGGAAGAGTTCCAGGGCCTCCCGCTTCCGGCCCGTCACGTCCAGCACCTCGGACCGGGCCAGCCGGACCAGCGCCTCGTTGTCCGGCGACCGGACATGCATCGCCTCCAGCACCGCCAGCCGGGCCTGCTCCGACGCCAGGAACTGCTCCCCGACCTGGCCCTGGACCAGGCGGTGCTCCGCCTCCCGGTGGGCCGCCACCTGGATCATCACGGCCGCCCACTCGGCGACGGGGTCGTCGTCGGGAAGCCCCCGGCGCAGGGACTGGAGATAGTGGTCCGCGGCCACGAACTCCCCCCGGTCCAGGTGCCAGCGGGCCAGGTGCCGCTGGCGGGCCAGTCGCCGCCGGGGATCGGGGTCCCGGGCCGAGGCCCGGGCCAGCAGCAGCAGGGCGTCGGCGTCCTCCCGGGCGCCCGCCGCCTCCCGGTCCAGGCGGTCCACGTCCCATTCCGGCGGCACCATGCCCTCCAGGGGCAACTGGTACACGTCCAGGGACCCGGTCCGGGAGCAGGTGACCAGCAGCCGGTCCCGGGCCGGCATCGGGTACAGGCAGTTCCACCGGGCGCTGGTCAGCTGCTCCGGGACGGCCCCCGATTCCGGGAGCCCCGTGTCGGGATCCAGGGCGACCCGGAAGACCACCCCGTGGTCGTTCCCATCCAGCAGGCCGTCCTGGTTCGTGTCGTCCAGGTACTGGGTGAAGTAGAGCCACCTCCCGTCCGGCGACGGGGACGGGAACCCCGTGGCCCCCGGGAGGCCCGGCTGCCAGGGGACCACGACCCGCCCTCCCGGTTCCTGGAAGGCCAGGCCCGCCGCCGGGACCAGGGCGAAGGCCGGTCCCACCTCCCGGCGCTCCCGCCCGATGGGCACGAAGGCCACCCGCCGGCCCCCGGCCACGAGGGCCGGGGCCGTCAGGTTGCGCCCGACCACCTCCTCCGCCGGGCCGCCGTCGATCGGGATCCGCCGGAGGCGGAAGTCCCCGTGGAGTCCCTCCCGCTGGACCACCCCGATCGACCGCCCGTCGGGGTACCAGAAGGCCTGGACCTCCGCCGTTCCGGGCCCCGTGAGGCACCGGTGCCGTTTCCGGGCCAGGTCCAGCAGGCAGACGTCCCCCGTCGCGTCCCGCTCCTGGGAGATGTAGAGGAGCATCCGGCCGTCGGGAGAGGGCCGGGGCCAGGTCACGTCCCCGTCCGTCTCGACCACCGGCGAGGGACCTCCCCGATGGACGTCCTGGCCCATGATGGCGGTGGTCGCGTGGCGGTCCGTCACGAAGAAGAGGGTGCGCCCGTCGGGTGCCAGGACCCCCATCAGGTGGTTCGAGGACCCCGCCGTGAGGCGCACGGGCTCCCGGAGGCCGTCGCCGGGCCCCGCCGCGGCGGACCGGGCCGCCAGGAAGGCCAGCAGGATCCCCGGGAACAGGCCGATCCGGCAGAAACGCCCCGGAAACGCCAGGCCCCGGCCTCCACGACCCCGGACGCGGCCACGCCAGGCCCCGGGAGGATGATCCCACGGGACGCCACCCGCCGCTTCCCCCGGAGACCCGGTCACGGACATGCCTTCACGTCCCACGAGCCGTCCTCCCGCTGCACCTGGCCACCGCAGACCAGGCCTTCCAGGTGCCTTCGCCTCCAGGCCTTCCGGACCTCCTCTCCGGACGTCCGCCCCCGCCCCAGTTCCTGCCACAACTGCTCCCGGTCCCGGTTGACCCGCTGGACCACCGGCGAAAATGCCCCGGGTTCCCAGGTCCCGATGCAGGTCCCGGGGGTCTCCACCAGGCGCCCGTCCAGGGCCTCCCCGACGCACCGGCGCACCAGCCACTCGTCCACCTGGGCCGCCCGGGACTGCAGGCCCTGGTGGATCCTCGTCAGGCGGCGGAACTCGCTGTCGTCGTCGGCCCCCGCCGCGACGATCTCGGACCGGGTGAAGGGCACGGGGCCGGGCACCGGCATCCCCAGGGACAGGTCCTCCTGGAGGGGCCGGAGGTCCCCGGAGGCCTGCTCCTCCAGGGCCGTCTTCCGGTCCACCACCTGGACGCCGGACACCGTCACGCATCCCGTTCCCAGGGCAGTCAGGGCCATCCCCAGGACCGCCTCCGTCCCGCGCCGGATCCCCCTCATTCCTTCCCCCCTCCGTCCCGGGTGACCAGGGGACCCAGCAGGCGCCGCAGCAGCGGCCCCGTGGGGACCCCCCGGACCTCGTCGATGCGGATCACCGAGGCGATGCCGCCCAGGTCGATCCGGGCCGACAGGAAGCCCCGTTCCAACCGGACCCGGACGTACTTCGGGTACCCGTAGGCCAGGTACTTCCGGACCCGGTTCATCGCCACGTCTTCCCAGGCCGGGTCCAGGGCATCGAGGGCCCTCCGGAGGTGCCCCCGCCCGATGCGCACCACCTGGGCCCGGCCCTCGGCCTCCATCCGGTCCAGGGACACCACCAGCGCCGCGTTGGCATCGAGGCGGGCCTCGGGGTCCTCGTCGCCTCCCGGCCGGACGCCGGTCACCCCGCCCCGGAAGCGTATCGTGGTGTCCCCAGGGCGGTAGTCGAGGATCATCTGCCCGGTCACCTTCCCCTGGCGCCAGTCGGCCTCCATCTGGTCCAGCGCCACGGTCCGCCCCGCGATCCGCAGGTTGCCCGCCCCCGGCCCCAGGGACACCGGTCCCGCCCGGAACCGGCGGAAGGTCACATAGGCGCCCCGGGACAGGAAGGGCTGGACGTCGGGGAACCGCATCCGGGAGACCTCGTTGGGCTCCCCGCCCCCGGCCAGCAGGATCCTCCCCCCCTCCCCCAGCGCCACCTCCTCGAACACCGACACGGCCCCGTCCAGGCCCTCGATGCCCAGGGACGCCCCCGGGATCTCCGCATCGACCCCCCGGGCCTGGACCGCCCCGGCGATGCGGAACAGCGACCAGTCCCCCGACTCGACCCGGAACGGCACCTCGACGGTTCCCCGGCCCCGGAAGGTCTCCGGGGCCAGGCCGACCCGGGCGAGGTCCTGGACCAGGGTGCCTTCCAGGCTGACGGACTTGCGGCCCAGCACGACGGGGATCCGGGGGTCTTGCCCGTCCCCGGCCCGGGCATCCTCGACGGCGGCCTGGACCCGCAGGCTCGTCCCCCCGGCCGGGTTGTCCAGGGAAAGGCTGTCCAGCCGCAGCACCGAGAAGGGCACCAGCCGCCCCCGGGCCGACAGGGCCAGGTCCCCGAGGGGGTATCCCTGGTCGGCCTCCCGGGCCACCTCCCGGACCCGCGCCTCCAGGTCCAAGGCGACCGGCGACTCGTCCGGTCCCCGGAACAGGCCCGCCCGGACCTGAAGTCCCCGGACCAGGACGCCTTCGGAGGCCGTCCTCAGGCGCCCCTCCTCGACGTCCAGGTCCAGGCGGCCCCTCCAGCCGTCGGCCGCCGCCTCCAGGTGGCCGCCCACTCTGACCCCTTCCAGGGGACCGGCCACGTCCCCCCGGAGTCCCAGACCCCGGATCCGGAAGTCCAGGTCCGCTTCCCCCCGGGCCCGCCGCAGGGCGTCGGGGGCGACCGCCGGGATCATCCCCCCCCGAGCCACCCGGGTGACCCCGGTGAACCGGGCCTTCCAGGTCCCTTCCACTCCGAGGCGGTCCCCGTCCAGCCGTTCCCTGGCCTCCGGGGGCAGCAGGGCCAGCCACGAGGGGCTCCCTGACAGGACCGCCCGGCCTTCCAGGGCCAGCAGGCATCCGGTCGCCTCGATCCGGGTACCCCCTTCGGCCACCACGCGCCCCCCGTCCAGGGCCCGGACTTCGAGGCCGCCCCGGATGCCGCCCGGACGGCCGGCGGCCCGGACGGAGACCTCCACCGAGTCGGCCAGCAGCCTGCCCCGGACCCTCGGCGAGTCGAGCGTCAGCGTCCCGTCCACCTCCGGCGCCGACAGCCGGCCCCCGAACCTCCCCTGGAGGCCCGCCCGGTCCGCCGAGAATCCGCCGCCGGGGGCCGCGGGGCGATCCACGGACAGGGACAGCGATCCCCGGCCCGAGGGCAAGGGGGACCCCAGTTCCGACAGGTCCGCCGCGACGCGAGCCGTGACCGACATCCGGGACAGCGGAAGCCCCCGGGGCAGCCAGGGCGCGGCGAAGTGGAGCGACGGGGAGGCCAGGTCCAGTCCGACCCGGGCCGATCCCCCGCCAGCGTCCGCCTCCATGCGCGCCCGGACCCAGGGGGAGTCCAGGTCCGCCCGGACCCGGCCTCCGGAGGCTGCCAGGGGTTCCGCCGGGAGGATCCCGTCGGCGTCGAACGAGAGGCGGATCGGCCCCGGGTCCAGCACGGGGCCCTGGCGGGGTGCCCAGCGAAGCCCCCGGACCGCCACCTCCCCCTGCCCCCCGAAGGGGCCAGCA
>Ga0302250_1002012_pt1 | contig 13532 bp, 10 predicted proteins | sample AAG_RA_Asp_MG_FD_193536 | JGI IMG/M metagenome (GOLD analysis project Ga0302250, IMG submission 193536) | Enriched activated sludge microbial communities from anaerobic digester in WTTP, New Holstein, Wisconsin, United States - AAG_RA_Asp | ecosystem: Engineered > Bioreactor > Anaerobic >... | reverse complement strand
TTATTAGCTCAATTCAGCCTCTGTCGTTGCTTTCTGCTGATACCTGAGTCTGTGTTTTATTTTTTACACTTTTCCTTAAAATTCTACCCTCATTGCAAAGCAATCCGTATGCCGTGTTTGGAATAGGACATCCCGCAAAACACTCAGCCTGTATTTACCTAATTTTACGGCATATTTTTTAAATTTTAAGAATGCGCACCTGAACGAAAGAGATAGAAGGCCGATGAGACAGAGACAAAAAGGATTCTCTCGATATTTAAATTTTACAATGCAAAATTAATCGTCAATATTATGACATAACAATGCCTTGTATTTTTTACTTGACCTGCGGGCGCAGAAACAGACTGCGATATAAATATCATACCCAGGGCACTTTTTTATATTAATAAATCCCCATTTCCTGTCTGTATAACACAGACCACTTAGGTCATATGATCTTAAAAAAACAAAACAGAACATAGTTGCCATTCCAACAATAAATGGCATTAATATTGCTAATCTAGTTCGGTTATAGAATTATTTACAAAGAATTAACAAAAAGATGCATAAAACTAAGCAGGTATAATATGGCCTTTGAAAAAAAATAAAATACATGTCTTTCCGGCAGCAATTGGAATCCAGCATAATAAATAAGTTCTGGATATCCGCATACACCGGTTCGACCAAAGAAAGCAATCATTCCCAAGATGAAGTTTAAGCTCATAATTAACTACCTATTGATAGCAGACAGTAAAACACTTTTCCATTTAAAAGGATATGTAGAATATGCTCGATGACAAAGACATTCAACAATACTTAGAAATGATAAAAAAATCCAAGGCTGGTATTCAAACCGTGCAACGAGAAATTAAATCCAGCAGCTTAATTTCTCCAAGCAATGTTTGGATAGATCCGACTTGTGACATTCGTGGCATTGAACGAATGAAGTTTGGGAAAAATGTTGTCATCCAGAAAGACTGTTGGTTGAACATCGCCTTTAATAATCCCGTCCCAAGCCCCATGATTGTGATTGGTGAAGGCACAAATATAGGTAGAAGATGCACGGTATCAGCCGCCAATAATATATTCATTGGGAAAAACGTATTAATAGCGCCTAATGTTTTAATTACCGACCACAATCATGAGTATCGTAATCTCAATGTTCCCATTATGCATCAAGGAATTACGACACACGAAGACCAAGTGAGCATAGGAGATGACTCATGGCTCGGCACTAATTCAGTCGTTATTGGCAATGTCAAAATAGGCAAACATTGTATTATCGGAGCTAATTCTGTAGTTAATATGGATATACCCGATTTCAGCGTTGCGGCTGGCAATCCGGCAAAAATTATAAAAAGACTTGACATAAATACCGAAGGGCAAATTACAACAAACAACTGTAAGCCCTCCAGCTTTGCCCATAACGCCGAAACCGATCTTCAGCAATATGTTGTTCCAATCGCTTCTCTTAAGTCTCTGCAAGTTGAAGTTTCCAGTGCCTGCAACCTGCGCTGCCCTCAGTGCTTCAGGTATATTGATGGACATAAGGCCGGTTTTTTCCCACCGAGCCTCTGGAAAATCAGAATCAAACCTCTCCTGCGGCAACTGCATAACATCCATCTGGTAGGCATAGGAGAACCACTGCTTTCAAAAGAATTCTTCACATATATTGAAGATGCAAAAAAGACTAACACTAAGGTTCACTCCACATCAAACCTGCAATTATTAAACGAAAATCTCGCAGAAAAAATAATAACGAGTGGCTTGGATGTATTGAGTTTCTCGTGTGACGGCGCAACAAAGGAAACATATGAAGATATTAGAATAAAAGGCAGCTTTAAAAAGCTAACCGAAAGCCTGCAACTGATTACCAAATTCAAAATTAAACACAAGACAACTTTACCACATTTGATTTTGAATTTCGGAGCAACAAAAAAAAATATTCGGGAATTACCGGATGTCGTCATATTAGCACACGATCATAATGTGAACGAAATCATTGCTTATCATAATGTAGCCTATATCCCGGAGCTGAAAGAAGTGAGCCTGTATCATGATCAAGTGCTTTCTGATGAATACTTTACTCAGGCCAAACTGTTGGCACAGAAGCTCGGGATTAGCATGTTCATACCCGGCTTATTTTCTAAGCCACTACAATACTCACCGAAAGGTTTGTATTGCGGATATCCTTTCTCCCATCTGTATATTTATCATGACGGCCGAATCGGCCCTTGTTGCATGGATTTCCCTGATCGGTATATTTTGGGAAACATAAATAAGAACAGTATTGAAGAAATATGGAACAGCGACCCTATTTTGAGATTGCGAAAATCGTTAAACACTGCTCCATCAGACACCTGCAAATACTGTGTAAGTCATGGGAAAATGGATATCAGTGATCCTCGTTATTTTTTCAGGTTTAATGGCAGCGAGGCATATTTAAAAAACTTACTGGAAAGAAACACATAATAGAGGATTTGACTAAATGCATAAATCCGTTAAGCGTTTTATGATATTCGGAGACAGTCATGTCTCTTTTTTTTCAGGCGAGGATGTAATTGTAAAAGATTTCAAAGAATCCGACCTGTACGGCATGAATTTCCATATTTACCATCTCGGACCAGTTCTTGCGGCCAGCCTTGTTGAAAGGCAATCAACTTTGATGGCGAGAGAAAAAATTCTCAATATTCTTAGTCGGGAGAATTCAGATAACTGGGATGGTGTAATCCTTGTCTTTGGAGAAATCGATTGCCGTTTTCATGTCATCAAGAGATTAGGTCACAAAAATGCAAAAATGACACCTGAAGTATTGCGATCGATAAATATCACCGTTTTGCGATATTTTTCATTTCTTCAGGAAGTTATTATGCTGGGATACAAACCTATTGTATGGGGCCCTGTGGCCAGCAACTGTCTCGTCGTAACGAATCCTGACTGGCCAAACTTTGGGACAATGACGGAAAGAAACATTATTACTCAAGAATTTACAAAACAGATGGCTAGTTTCTGCAAGGCGAACGGAATCTGTTTGGTATCTCTTCTTACCGATTTACTGACAGATACAATGGAGACTAAAAAAGAATATTATTTTGATGGAGGACATCTTGCACAGCATGCTTGGTCTTTAGCGTTGCCATTATTTCTGGGCCATAGACAATTGCCGTCAGAGTCACTTGACCCGCAAGAAAGTAATAAAGGAATTGATGATAACGACATACAAAAATACTTAAAATTAATCAATCAGTCACGGCAGTCCTATCGGGCAATTTGAAAGCAATATTTATACAGCATAGTCAAAAATAATAAAAAAGGAGAGATGTTTAAATGCATCAAAGCTCATATAGCATCATGATCGGGTTCAAAGAACTCGTGGATAAACATTTTCAAGATGAGAAAATAGCTATTCTTGACATAAAAACTTATGGCATGAAGGATGACTATAAAAATATTTTTGCTGATCCCGAAAAATATCTCTATACGGGGATCGACGTCAATCCCGGGCCCAATGTGGATTACACGCCTGCTGACCCATATTGCTGGCCGGAACTGCAAGATGAGTCTTTTGATGTGATTATCTCCGGTCAGACCTTTGAGCATATAGAATATCCCTGGCTGATTATCGAAGAAATGAACAGAGTACTCAAAAAAAACGGGTTGATTTGCATTGTCGCCCCTTCGCGTGGCCCGGAACATAAGTACCCCGTGGACTGCTGGCGGTATTATCCCGACGGTTTTCGCGCCCTGGCAAAATGGGTTAATCTGCAAGTACTGGAATCAAAAGCAACATGGGGAAAATCCGGTTTTACCGACGGCAGCGATCAATGGGGGGATGCGTTCTGCATATTATTCAAACCGGAAAATCAAGAAATAATTATCCGGCAGAAGAAAAAGACGAAAAGTGCATTTCAAGCGGTGAACCGCAACAATCCTCTAAAACAGAACAAACATAATTCTTATTATGGTTTTGCCAGACCAGAGGTTGTTAATACCATCATTAATAATAAACTGCCCACCGGGAAAGTGCTCGAAATTGGATGCGCAGGTGGTGCAACCGGAAAGAATCTGAAAGAGCAATTGCCTGTTCAGACGTACGTGGGAATAGATATTTCGCCTGAAGCCGCCGAAATTGCAAAAAATCATTTAGACAGGGTTATTGTTGCCAACATAGAAGAAACAGATTTAGCTTCCGAGTATGGGTTAAGACCCGGAGAATTTGACTTATTATTGGCATTGGATGTTTTGGAGCATCTTTACGATCCCTGGGATATTCTTGCCGAGCTGTCATTTTATGTCAAACCCGGCGGTCATATTGTGGCCTCCATACCCAACATCCAAAATATAACCATTGTTCAAGACTTGATAAAAGGGAACTGGCAGTATCAGGATGCCGGTATTCTAGATTCCACCCATTTACGCTTTTTCACACTGGAAACAGTAAAAAAAATGTTCAATGGAGCCGAGCTAACAATTAAGAGCATCGAACATGTTATTAATCCCTCTCTTGATATGGAAAAATTAAAAGAAGCGGGAAACAAATACCGTGACGGGAATCTGGAAATTGCCAATCTGACAAAAAATGAGCTTCTCCGTTTATTTACTTATCAATACATTATAATCGCACAGAAAGCAGAATCTACAGCAATACCATATAAAGCTTCAGAAGATAGCAATGGACTTCAGGGTAATCTTGTGTTGCCCCATTTTGAACACGATGATGTTGTTCCGCAAATGACGTCCATTATTATTTTGACTTTCAACCAACTGGAATACACAAAAAAATGCATAAAAAGTTTACAAAAGTATACATCGGAACCTCATGAAATTATCTTTGTAGACAATGCCTCCACGGACAGCACTGTCAATTGGCTGAAGGCACGGTTAAAAGAAAATAAAAATTATAAACTGATTGAAAATAAGGAGAATTTCGGTTTTGCCAAAGGCTGCAATCAGGGCATTGAGGCATCTCAAGGAGAATTTATTCTGCTTCTAAACAATGATGTCGTTGTCTCGAAAGATTGGCTACCCGGATTATTGAACTGCTTAAACCACGCACCTGATGTTGGTATCGTTGGCCCAATGACCAACAATATCAGTGGTCTTCAACATGTCATTGACGATGAGTATCGCATAGTGAACGATCTCGATAAATACGCAGCGGAATTTAAGGAAGAGCATCACCACCGTCGGATACCATTGAGGAGAATCGTCGGGTTCTGCATGCTCTTCAAACGTTCTTTAGTAAACCAGATAGGTGTATTGGATGAAAGTTTTGGTACGGGCAATTTTGAAGATGATGATTTTTGTTTGAGGGCCGCATTGGAGGGCTATAAAAATTACATAGCAGGTGATGTTTTTATTCATCATTATGGAAGCCGCAGCTTCATCGGAAATAAAATCGATTATAACGCAACTATGTCCAGTAATAGAAAGACTATAGATAAAAAATGGACTCTTTCTTTGTCAAGTCCTGGGGGCAAGAAACTCGCTGTTCTAAAAGCTGTAGAATTGGCTGTTGAACATTATCAGAAAGGAGAAATTGACCAGGCAGTTGAAGCGCTAATCAATTGTATTAAATTAACCCCAGGCGCAAAGGGAATCTACTATGAAATGTGCCGAATGTTTATTGAATCTCAAAAATATTCCGAGGCATGGGAAGTTATCGAAACTATGCCGGATGCTGCAAAAAATGATCTGAAGGGTCTGGTATACGCCGGATACGCCAAGGAAGGCTTGGAAATGGATGATGAAGCACTTGCGTATGCAGACAAAATGTTGTCTCAGAATAAAAACTACCCTCCGGCGTTAAATCTGAAAGGCGTTTTGGCGTTCAAAAAAGGTGAAAAAGATAAATCACAAAATTATTTTAAGAAAGCGATAGAAGCTGATCCGGGTTACGGAGAAGCATACACGAATCTTGGTGTGCTTTTCTGGGGCAGAGATAAAAAAGATGAAGCGCTTGCATATGTGAAAAAGGGTTTTGTCCTATCCCCGACGATACCGGACGTCAGTTCGACCTATTATTCCGTGATAAGTTCTTTAAACACATACAGTGATGCGGAAGCTGACTTCCGGGAAACTTCACAGTTATATCCCGGCAATAAAAATATTGCTTTTTTATATATTGAGATCCTCATTCAACTTGGCAGATTTGATATAGCTATGCTTAGAATAGAAGACGCCATTGCTTTGTTCGGCATGGATGAAGGTATTTTGCAAGCAGCACTCACTGTCCGGGAAAAAATCGGCCCCCTGCAGATTGAAAAATCGTCCAGTAAAAGCACCCTGTCGCTATGCATGATTGTAAAGGATGAAGATAAGCATCTTGTTCGCTGTCTAAGAAGCGTTCGAGATATTGTCGACGAAATGATTGTCGTGGATACCGGATCGATTGATAAGACCAAGGCCATTGCCAAAGTCTTTGGAGCAAAAGTATTTGACTTTCCCTGGACGGGTGATTTTTCAGCAGCCCGCAATCATTCCCTTGATCAGGTAACAGGAGATTGGGTTTTACTTCTTGACGCTGACGAGGTTATCTCTCCTCTCGACCATAAACGCCTTTTAAAAATAATCAAAGAAAGAAAAAAAGAATTCATCGCTTTTGACATCATTACTCGGAATTATCTTGGCATATCAGGGACAGCCGGGTGGATGGAAAATGATGGCGCATATCCACAAGAAGAAAAAGGTGTCGGGTGGGCCGAAAGCAATAAGGTACGGCTATTCAGGAATAACAACCTTATCCGATTTGAAAATCCAGTTCATGAGCTGATCGAATCATCATTGCATAAAGCCGGAATTCCTATTGAAAAATGCGACATTCCCGTTCATCATTACGGCAGACTTGATCAGAATAAACTCATGGCAAAAGGTAGGGATTACTACCTGCTGGGAAGGAAAAAGTTAGAAGAACGTGGCAGCGGTGACTATGTGGCTCTTCGAGAACTGGCTGTTCAGGCTGGAGAACTCGGTATATTTGATGAGGCCATCGACCTGTGGCAACGAGCATTATCCGTGCGGCCTGACGATGTGGACTCTCTTTTTAATTTGGGATATTATTACATGCAGATCGGGAAGTATCTGGAAGCCCGCAATGCATCCAAGAAAGCTGTCGAACTGTCGCCTGAAACAAAAAATGCTGTACTGAATTATGCTTTATCCGAACTGTATCTGGGCAATGCGCCAAAAGCCACTGTTTTACTTGATGATTTCTTGTCAAAGGGGAATTATAATCCTACACTGATGGCAGTGCTGGGTGCTTCATACTGCGCCGTTGGAAATTCAGATAAAGGACTGGCTATATTTAAAGAGCTAGCCGGTGGAAGGATTAAGAACATTTCTTATTACATTGATTCCTTACTGGCGCAGCTTATTTCCAGTGGACAAAATGAATATGCCATGTTGCTCATTGAGGCAGCTATTCAAGGCAATTTGGCAGATCAACAAACTCTCCGCCTACGTGATGAGTTGACATCCAGTTTAAACAATATGGTACAATAATTTGTGATTCACCGACAGCAGGATAAAGCCTTGTTCATCTGGAAATATCAGATTGCCACAACGCCTGAGAGGCGTTTCGCAATGACAATATCTTTTATGGCTCAATCTCCTGGTGGAGATATCACCCGGCATGCGCCGGGCTTGCATAGTGAAGGAGGTGGCCCGCGTCTTTGTCGTAATCGGAAAGTTATCCCAATAATCGTCATGCCGGCGAAGGACGGTATCCAGAACTTACTGAAAACACAATGTTTACACACGAATATTTGTTTGCAATACTCCTTTGGACGATATTTCTATAACACTTTGGCGTTCTTCCGCTTTTGCTTCTTTTTCTGCTTTATTTGATGAACTGCTGAGACCGGCGGCAATATTCAGATTAATATCAATAATGATATTGAGCTTTTCCGGCTCAGGATCAGCCATGATCTGAATTATTCTTTTGTCGATAAAAATACTCAGACTGAGAAGATCTTCCTTCAGTTTTTTTGGCAGGGGGTTATCCGGATTTGCAAGTTCTCCCTGTAATATACTCCAGACACGCTGGTTAATTCTCAATGCCTCATTCAAGTAAACGCTCCGATTGGGGGCATCCCAGTTTTTCCGGCAATCGGACAGCAGCAGCGCGCAACGATTCAATGCAGCAGCTTCTATTTCTCTTCCGGACAATTTCGTGGAACTGCTCGCTGTTTTATATGCTTCAAGATGCCCTGCGGACATGATTCACTACCTCCTGCTCATATTCAATAAGTTTTTTCGTCAGTTTCAATGCCTGATAATATCGTTCATGAAGTATACTCTCACTGATATCCTTCAGAATCTGTTTTCTGCTGGGCGCCGCCTGGGCTACGTCCTTAACCAGTTCCCAGAAAACTTTATGATGCTCCGGCAGATTTTCACCATCAACATACATTAATTGTACGGCGAAATAAATCTTCTTACAGGGCGTGTCCGCCGAAGCCAGCGTCATAATATCTTTCTCCCGCAGGATCGGCACATCATTTTCTACGACAAAAGTACTCTTGGCGTCACCATTGATAATAACCCCACCGCCAAGAATGAATTTTTCATAAGGCTTTAATGTTATCTTTAACCCCATAATATTATTCCTTAGTTTTTTTCCGTCTCTAGATCTTTAGATCAAGGACATCTCCAGGATTTGTTTCATGTTTTATTTGCGGAGTATTATTTTCAGCCGGACTATCCAAGGCCGGGGCGATGTCGCTCTGACGTATTGTGTTTCCCACTGCATTCGTCGTTCCAGCACCGGCTTCTTTTTGCCCGTTTGCCCCTTTATCTTTTACAGAAACAGCCGACGCGCTCTTCATCTCCTCCCCGGCCAGTTTGACCCCCTCGATGGAAAGGATATCTTGAGTATTGCCCAGAGGGAAAAAAGGCGGATAGACAACTTCCATTAAATTCTCCCCCGTCGAAGCCTTTATGCTTTCGGCTGCTTTGGGACTTATCGTGTCAGATTCAGGCATATTATTCTGAGGCAAGGAAGTCTCGTTATTCGGAGAAACATTCTCTTTCCTGGAATTGAATCTTTCCTCGATGGTGTTTAGTACGCCCTGAGCAATTTGAATATTTTGAATATTCATAATCTATACCTTATCATTGAAACTAAAGCGGGGAATTTCATTCCCCGCCTTTTTACATATGCATTTCACTAATTCACTGCTATCCGAACAGTTTCAGAACGGATTGGGCTGCCTGCGCCGCGAGGCTCAGAGCCGTGGTGGAGAGAGACTGACGGGTCTGCAGCATCAGCATGTTCGCACCTTCTTCGTTGGTATCGGCCAACGTCAGCTTGTCCGCGCCTTCCGTCAAGGTGTTAATCATGTTTGTCGAAAAATCCTGACGAACAGAGATGATGCTCAGGTTACCGGCCAGTGCCGATGATTTTTGACGCATGGTCTCCAAAGCGGCATTTAACTGATCAATAGAGGCGTTAATGGCGGTGGTGCCTGCCGTGCCGGCGGCAGTCCATTCTGTTGTTGTCGAGTCGGCTGCCGTAATGCTCAGACCAGTAGTTGTTGCGTCAAAACCAACTACATCCAGGCTGGAACCTTCAAACTTAACGGTCAGCGTTCTCTCTGCGTCCGTCGCTCCGTACAGCAGGTTTTTGCCCTTATAGCCTGCATCTTTTGCTAATGCATCAATCTGTGTCCGCATTTGGTTATACTGATTCACTAGGTTGGAAAGTTCTACATCACCACTAACCAGTGCTTCAACCATTTTAGTTGTTGAAGATGGCTCCACGGCTTCGTTTTCGGTAACCGTGGCTCCTCCTGCTGTGTTACCAGCATAGCCAGTTATATCGGCTGTTGTGGAAGATAAAGTCGTTCCCGGCTTAGCTAAGAGACGAACAGTACCATTCGTTGCTGAAGAATCGACTGCGTAGGAATCACCCTGCATTAGACTGATTTGGATAGCTAATTTATTAGACACCTCTTCTGCACCCTCTGCACCCGTAACGGCAACGGTATAACCTTCAGATGTACCACCAATGCTAAAGGTGTATGTCTGTCCACCGACTACGATCTTATCGGAACTATCAGCTTTCGCATTGTCGTTTACTTTAATATCAATGCTGCTGGTTGAGGTAAGACCAAGATCGATGCCTGTCTGCGCAACTGTTATTTTGCCATTATTTGCGGTTACCGTCCACCCTGCATCTCTCATTGCAGTAATTGAACTGTCGGTACTGGTTGCGAACTTATTTGCTATATTTTCCGCATCCAGAACATCATTTCCGGTGGCTTCAAATTCAAGCTGGCCGTATTCACCCGGGTTATTGGTAATTGTAGCGTGCGTGTAGGGTTGTCCTCCCCCTGTACTGACTGTAGTAGTAGTCAAACCGGCAGCAGCAGTCGCTTCAATATGTATTGTATTGTCTGCTATCGTGGCATCGACAGTATAAGCTCCCCCTTGTTGAGCTGTTATTCGTGCAGCAAGGTTATTGGAAGTTGCCTCAGCATCAGCACCGATTTGAAATACGTAACCCGTACCTGCTGTACCCCCATCACTGGCGGTATATGTCTGTCCACCGATTATTATGGTATCATCTTGAGCGAAATTAGCACCAAGCAAAATATCAATGCTGGCCACTGTATCAGTCAAACCCGCCTTGCATGCGGTAAGGGTTGTTCCGCCTATTTTAATTGTATCCCCGGCTGCTATGCTGTTTAATGTTACGTCCAAGGTGTCATTACCCGTGCTTGCCTCCGCACTTAGAGCAGATTCTGCAATACCTTTAGCCTGCTCGATCATCGATGAGATTGAAGTAATGCCTTTATCGGCCGCGGTAATTGTCTGGACTGCCTGCCCCATTGCGTCCTTCATACTATCGATGAGGTTCGCGCGGGATGTCAATGACTGGGAAGCAAAATACGATGTCGGGTTATCGATTGCCGTGTTAACTTTCTTGCCTGTGGACAGGCGTTCCTGAGTGCGGTTTAAAAGATCAACTGTTCCTTGAAGAGATAAAAGATTGGACCTCATTCCAGAGGTTAATGATATGTCGCTAACAGCCATGATTTTTCTCCTTTTCTAGGTTTTTTTCCGACAATTCTTGTCAGAGGTTTTTATTTCGCCGATGGCTTCGGCTCTTTACTATTGTTGTTCGACAGGACTTATTAGATGTTCCTCCTTTCTGAACTTTTTTGAATTTCCTTTGATTACATTATCGGGAATTAACCGCCAAACTTTAGCGGCTTAAAAAGAATCCCGGCATTAGGGGAATGCAGGCTAATAATTGAAGGCTGAAGGCCGAGGACTGAAGACTGTGGACTGAAGGGTATTATGAAAGTAGAATAAAAAACGGCCCTGTACTTACGGATGTGGAAAATAAAGTGCAACAATCCTCACATCATTTCCAACAATTTTTTTGACGGACTTATTTCTGGCATTGTTCAAATAAATGATGTAAAAAACTACTTACACAAGAAATTCACCTTCCAAATCCCCCTTTTGTAAAGGGGATACAGGGAGATTTTTATTACACTTCGTAAAATCTCCCCCAACCCCTCTTTAGAAAAGAGGGGACTGTATTTTGCTTAAGTCAATGACATTGAAGGATATCTTATAGAGGAAACAATGAATTACGTTATCGGTCATGAACGTGAAAAAGCTGCAACAATCACCCTGCCGACAAAGGCTGGACAAAATACTAAAAAGGAAGATCTGAACAATATATCGTTACTGCGTCCATCTTTATTCTGGGATGTGGATCTCAGTAAGCTGGACATGGTTCGGCATGCAGCATTCATCATAGTCCGTGTTATGGAGCGCAGCAGACGGGAAGATGTACGGTATATCTGGAAATACTACGGGGGAAGAAGCCATTAGAAAACATCTTTTAGAAGCACGATCAGTAAATAAAAAAACCATTTCCTATTTTGCCAATAAATTCAATATAAGTCGTTCACAATTCAAGAGCTTTAAAAATAAAGAACAGGTGCAGACTTGGCCATGAATAAACGCATTAACAATGCACTAAATTTTATGCCCTCCACCGGGAGACTGTGTCGCAATAGCTGATTGTCATTGCGAAACGCCTCTCAGGCGTTGTGGCAATCTAATATTTTCAAGATCTTACGAGATTGCTTCGCTCATTGTATTCGTTCGCAAGGACATTTCGACACAGTTTCCCGGCCAGTGGGGAACATCTCCATTACAGGCAACTGCCACCGTTGGCAGAGGATATGGAATAACAAATACTGATTGACTCAAAAAAATCATACCATTATAATTCAATAAAAAAGAGGAAAACAACATGACTGTTGCAAAGTCTAAAATTGAAAATATCTTGGAGAAAATGCCTGCGGTAATTAATGTGGATGATCTTATCTATCAATTGTATCTACTTGAAAAGCTTGAAGAAGGTGAAGATGATATAAGAGAAGGTCGTATATTATCGCATGAACAGGCTATTAAACGGATATCCCAAAAATGGCAAAGTTGATGTGGACGGAAAGAGCTATCTGCTCACTGGAATCAATACACGATTACATCGCTCACGACTCAATTCAATACGCAAACTATCAAACCCATAAAATCATAGAATCATTGGAACATCTAACCACTTTTCCTGAATCAGGAAAGTTAATGCCTGAATTTCGTCAATCGTCCTATAGGCAGGTTATTGCAGGCACTTATCGTATTATTTACAGATTTGATCAATCGAAGAACATTATATACATTATAAACATTGTCCACGGCAGTCGTCTAATAACAGATGCTTACATCGTTGAGCCAAAAGATTAAAACAAATCTGATGGCAAACAGCTGTTATTCGGAGTGCTTTATCCATTGATTACCCCCTTTTTATTCAAGTTCCATTACCTTCCTGCCGATAATTTCAACATCTGATTCAATAATTGATGGGGATCAATGATGGCCGGCAGTTTCATAACATCGTATACCAACCTTTATGTCGAACCTTTGTATACCAACTCATACGGTGTATCATCTAGTGTCATAAACAATGTATTTTCTTCTACATATGCCAATACTCAGGCCAACCTCGATGCTCTGGCGGGAACTGTTCTGGGGAGGGGGATCGATGATTTCGCCAATAAAAATTATGATCGGGCCATCATATCATTCAAAAGCGCGGCCGCTCTTTCGCCTTTTTCCGAAAACTCGGCAAAGGCTTATGACTATATAGGCCAATCTTACGTTAAGCTGGGAAATAATGATGCAGCAATTAAAACATATAAAGAAGCGATTCGGATTTATCCGACAAACGATACTTTTCATAAGGCTCTGGGTGATATTTATCTAAAAGAAGAGTTGCCGGACGAAGCTTTGGAGGAATACGAGGCGGCGGTATATCTCAATCCGGATGACGCCGAAAGTCAGTATTCCCTCGGACAGTCTTATATAACGGCAGGCAATTTGGACAAGGCCCGCAGAGCATTTAACGCAGTCGTCAAGATTAGCCCTGCTGACGCGGCCGGGTACTACGGATTAGGCCAGGTAGCCCGTGCCGGAGGCGATTTAAGTGAGGCGATCAATAAATTAACCAAAGCCATCCGCATGAATGAAGATTT
>Ga0302250_1002009_pt1 | contig 13544 bp, 10 predicted proteins | sample AAG_RA_Asp_MG_FD_193536 | JGI IMG/M metagenome (GOLD analysis project Ga0302250, IMG submission 193536) | Enriched activated sludge microbial communities from anaerobic digester in WTTP, New Holstein, Wisconsin, United States - AAG_RA_Asp | ecosystem: Engineered > Bioreactor > Anaerobic >... | reverse complement strand
CCCCCGGACAGGCGGAGGCTGACGCGGGCCGCCCGCCGCGGACGCCTTCCGACTCTATCCCCGCGGTGGCGGCGGCGGGAGTCGGGCGGGCGGAGCGGCTGGCCCCGCATCCACCCCCAGCCGCTGCAGCATCCGCCGGGCATTGTCGTTGCCGGGGTTCAATTCCAGCGACTTGCGAAAGCTGGCGATCGCCGCCGCCCGCTGACCGTCGTTCATCAGGGCTTCACCCAGGCTGTCGTAAACGTTCCAGGAGTCCGGAAACGCCGCGACGTTCATCTCGAACACCGCGATCGCCGCGTCGCTCTTGCCCTGGCCGAGCAACTGGTAACCCAGGGCGTTGAACCGCGTTTCCTCGATGAAATGCGTGTGCCGGGCATCCGCGCGCATCGCCGCAAACCGCGCCCGGGCGGCTTCGACCCCGTTCCGCTCCAACTCCTCCTGGATCGCCGCGGCGGCGGACGGTTTGATCTGGGACCAGAAAGCCTGAAGGTTGCGCCGGTGGAAGGCCGCGATCCTCGAGTCGTCGTGGCCGAGCGCCTTGAGGTATTCGAGATCGGCCGGCACGGGATACCGTGCCTGGACCGCCTCGAACGACAGTCCCGCCGCGTCCGCGTCGCGGAGCCCCTGCCAGTGAAGGGTGATGTAGTCCCGCCAGAGCGACAGCTTGGCCGGAGTCCAGAGGCTCTTGTGGGCGGGGATGACCTGCCGGACCGAGTCGTCCAGGCAGGCGTTCAGCACATCGATCCAGCGCGGCACGTCGAGCACCGCCTGACCGGCGAACAGCGGCAGCCAGCCTTCGTCGAGAAACACGTCCCCCGTCAGCAGCAGACCCTCCTCGGGCACCTGGATCAGGATGTCGGTGCCCGAATGCGCCCGGCCGAAGAAGACCAGGCGGAGGGTGAGATCGCCGAGGTCCAGGGTGAGGCGGTCGTTGAACGTCAGGCGGGGCGGCGTGGCCACGAACCCGGCCTGGAGGCCGTCGACCACCTGCTGCATCCGGGTGATCCGGCGCCGGAGCTCCGCCGCTTCGGCGGAGCCCTCATCCTGCCGGGCGATTTCAGCCCGGACCGCTTCGATATTCCGGTTCAATTCCGCGATCTGCCGATCCACGTTGGCTCCGCTCTGCCGGATGGGCGCCACGCACCCCTCATGGCCGACGATGAGAGCGTCGGCGAACTCCTGGTTCCCCTGGGCATGGTCCCAGTGGTGATGGGTGTTGATGACCCAGACGATGTCGTCCCGGCCGAGCTCGCGGCGCACCGCCTGTCGGGCCAGCGCGGCGGTGCGCGGCGACCCGGTGGTGTCCACCAGGGCCAGGCCCCGCCGCGACACCAGGACCACCAGGTTGTTCCGCATGTCGGATTCTTCCGTCAGCACCAGCACCCGCGGGCTGAGGCGCTGCACCTGGAATGGCGGTGCGGCCGGCTCCGCCGCTGCGGCCGTCGCCGCCGCAAGCGCCATCCAGATCATCGCCAGCGGGATTCGCCACATGCTCATGTCGACACCTCCTTCACTGCCCGACCGGCAGGACCTTCGCTCTCATCTCCCCGATGAAGCCGGCGTCCATCCACCAGATCGTCGGCTGGCCGTTGAGCGGCGCCGTGCAGAGCGACATCAGGTAGCGATAGCTCAACTGCGCCGGCAACTCCTCGCGATCGGATCCGCCCAGCGAACATATTCTCTGTGCCATTTTTACGGTTGGATCTACCGCAAGTTGCACACTCCGGAAAAACCGGCGGATCCGTCCGACCCGTTGCATCACGGGCTGTAATCTGTCAGACTGTCCCCATGTTTCGAAGCCCTGTGGCGATGGAAGAAATTGAATCCGGAATGGTGGCGGTGCTGGGCCTGCCGCTGGACGAACACTCGTCGTTCCGGCGCGGATCCGCGGCGGCGCCGCCGCGGATCCGGGCGGCCCTGGCCTGCGAGTCCACGAACCTGAGCACCGAGGACGGGCGCGATCTCGGAGCGGAGCCGCGGCTGGCGGATCTGGGCGATCTCGACCTCGGCGCCGCCGGCGCCGCGGCGCCGGCGGCGATCACCGCGGCGGTGGCGGAGGCGCTGGCGCGCCGCGCCCGCGTGTTGTCGCTGGGCGGCGACCATTCGGTCACCTTCCCCGTGCTGCGCGCCTACGGCCCGCGTTTCCCGGGTCTGACCGTGGTCCAGCTCGACGCCCACCCCGACCTGTACGACAGCTACGGCGGCAATCGTCTGTCCCATGCCTGCACCTTCGCCCGCGTGCTCGAGGAGGGCCTGGCGGCGCGGCTCGTCCAGGTGGGCCTGCGCACCCGCAACCCCCACCAGCGCGATCAGGCCGAGCGGTTCGGCGTGGAGGCCCTGGACATGCGCGACTGGCCGCGAGGCGCTTTGCCCGCGGTTTCCGGACCCGTCTACTTGAGTGTGGACCTGGACGTCCTGGATCCGGCTTATGCACCCGGTGTGGCCCATCCCGAACCCGGGGGCTGCAGCACGCGGGAACTGCTGGCGCTGATCCGCAACCTGCCGGGCCCGCTGGTGGGGGCCGACATCGTCGAATATCTCCCGGACCACGACGCCGCGGAGGCCACCGCCCGGGTGGCCGCCAAGCTGCTCAAGGAGCTGGCCGCCCGGCTCCTGGCCGACGACTGAGCCGGCCCCGGGCCCGGTACATCATTTGGAGGAGTCATCGTACCATGTCGTTCCGACGCATCGTCTCGCTCGTGACCACCCTGTCGTTCCTGGTGATGGCGTACACCGGGATCATGCTGTTCCTCAGCCCCCAGGGCCGGGTAGCCAACTGGGCCAACTGGACGCTGTGGGGTCTCGGCAAGGAAGACTACTCCGCCATCCACATCAATTTCATGGTGGTATTCCTCATCGCCTCCATCCTGCACATATTTCTGAACTGGACCTGCCTGGTGTCCTACCTGCGCAACGCCGCCCGCCGCCTGGTGGTGGTCACACCCGAGTTTCTGCTGGCCCTGGGGCTGACTGTCGTGGTCTTCGTCGGCACGCTGCTGGCGTGGCCGCCGTTCCGCAACCTGGTAGCGTTCAACGGCGCGGTCAAGGCATCCTGGATCGCCTCGTACGGCGAGCCGCCCTATGGCCATGCCGAGCTGTCGACCTTGAGCCAGTTCGCGCGCTACCTGGGGATTTCGCCCGACGACGCCCTGGCGCGCCTCCGCGCCGGCGGTCTCCAGGTCGATGACGCCGGCCAGACCGTCGACGCCGTCGCCCGGCGCAACGGCGTCCCGCCCCAGCGCGTCTACGACGTGCTCCGGCCGGCCGCTCCGGCCGGTCCCGCCGGCCAGTCCGCGGATAACCTGCCACCGCCCGGCGCCGGCAGCGGCCTCGGTCGCAAGACCCTGGCCGACCTCGAGCGCGAAGGCCTGATCCGGCTGCCCGTGGCCCTGGAACGGCTCAAGGCCCGCGGCGTCGAAGCCGGCGGCGACTCGACGCTCAAGGAAGTGGCCGGCGAGCTGGGTGTCTCGCCGCACGAGCTGCTGCGCGACCTGCAGTGAGGAGGATGAACGTCGAAAAACGTGACAGCCGTCACCGGATCCCGCTGAGAGCGCTGCAAACATCGATGGTTCGGATCCGTATGAGGATTGAATCCGCGACGAGGAGCGACCTGCGTGTGCCCGAATCGTCTGTCTAGCGTCCGGTTCTGCCGGTCCGCCGTCCGGCTCGTCAGCCTGGCGGCCGCGCTGGCCCTGGCTTCGCCCGCCGCGGCCGGCGACGATCCCGGCCGCCCGGTGAAGTACCGCCCCTGGCATCCGGCGCCGGGGGACACATCGGCCAACCCGGCGTCCCCCTGGACGCCCGATCCCGCCGAGATCCCGGCCCTGCTCGCACCGGAGGGAACTCCGCCCGATTTTTCCGCCGACGCCCTGTGGCGTCTCGGCGACCTGATTGATTTCGCCCTGCGCCACAATCCCCGCACCAGGGCCGCGTGGCACGCCGCCCGGGCGGCGGCGGCGGCCAAGGCGAGCCGGGGCGGCGCCTATCTTCCCACCGTCGATCTGGAAGGCATCGGCCAGGCGGGGTACGGCTCCCGCTCGTCGAAGTACGAGGAATGGCAGGGCGCGCTCGGGCCGTCCATCGCGGTCAATTATCTCCTGTACGATTCCGGCGGCCGGGCGGCGGACCTGGAGGAGGCCCGCCAGGCGCTGCGAGCCGCCAACTGGACCCACCGCGCCGTGCTCGAGGATGTCATGCTCCTGGTGCTGGAAGCGTATTACCTCCACCACGGCGTGAAGACCCTCGTCGCGGCGGAGGAGACGGCGGTGCGCGAGGCCCAGGCGGTGCTCGAATCCGCCACGGAACGCCACCGCGCCGGCGTGGCCACCATCGCCGACGTGCTCCAGGCGCGCTCCGCCCTGGCCCAGGCCCGGCTGGCCATGCAGACGGCCACCGGCGACCTGCGCACGCTGGAGGGCGCGCTGGCCGCGGCCGTCGGACTGCCGGCCAACACGGCGATCCGCCTGGCCGACTTCCAGCCGGAGATCCCGGCCGACGCGGCCGCCGGCGAGGTGGACCGATTCATCGAGGTCGCCCAGCGTCTCCGCCCCGACCTGGCCGCCGCCCGGGCGGAAGCGCTCGGCGCCGAGGCCCGCGTGCGCAGTGTGCAGGCCGCCGGCGGCGTGACGGTGGCCGCCACCGCCGGAGCCGGCGCCCTGTACAACACCGGCTGGGACACGTTACTGGACAACTACTCCGTGGGCCTCACGCTCCGGTTTCCCATCTTCACCGGGTATACCCACGCCAACAACGTCATTCAGGCGAGCGAACAGTCGGCGGCGGCCACCGCGCGCGTCCACACCATGGCGCAGACGGTGGCGTACGAGGTGTGGCGCAGCTTCTACGCCCTGCAGACCGCCGGCGAGAAGATCCGCACCACCGACGAGCTGCTGGGCAGCGCATCGCAGTCGTACGACGTGGCGCTCAACCGCTACCGCGCCGGCGTGGGCGACATCCTGGACCTGCTGTCCGCTCAGCGCACCCTGGAGGCCGCCCGCTCGGAGCAGACCCGCGCCCGGACCGAGTGGTTGCTGGCCATGGCCCGGCTGGGCCGCAACACCGGCCAGTTGCTCGACGCCGGCCCCGCCGCGGCGGTCGCGCCGCCCGCGCCGCCCGATCCGCCCGCTCCACCCCGATCCCCCGAAGGACAACCATGACACGCATCGCCCGCACCCGCCTGCTGACCCACTTGCGCACGGCCGTCCCTGCCGTCCTGCTGGCCGGACTCGCCGCCGGCGGCGTCGGCTGCACCGGCAAACCCGCCGACAGCACCCCGCGGACCGCGCCGCCCGTGGCCGTCACCACCACCCCGGTGGTTCAGAAACCGATGCCGGTTCAGCTCAAGGCCATCGGCACGGTCGAGGCGTATTCCACCGTGGCGGTCAAGACCCAGGTCAGCGGCCCCATCCTCAGCGTCCACTTCAGCGAGGGTCAGGAGGTCCGCCGCGGCCAGACCCTGTTCACCATCGACCCGGCCCCCTTCGCGGCGGCGGTGCAGCGCGCCGAGGCGGCGCTGGCGCGAACACGGGCTAACCTGGAGCGCGACCGCGCCCTGTGGCGCAACGCCGAGGCCGACGTGCAACGCTACGCCGACCTGGTGGCCAAGGACTACGTCACCCGCCAGCAGTACGACACGGTCAAGGCCAACGCCGAAGCGCTGCAGGCCACCCTGCAAGCCGACGAAGCGTCGGTGCGGGCCGACGAGGCCGAACTGCTCAATGCCCGCCTGGACCTCGGCTACTGCACCGTCACCGCCCCCGCCAGCGGGCGGACGGGCGAGCTCCTCGTCCACGCCGGCAACATGGCCCGGCTCAACGAAACCACCCTCGTTCAGATCTACCAGATCCGCCCCATCTACGTGGATTTCACCGTGCCCGAGCAGGTCCTGCCCCGCCTGCGGGAGCAGATGCGCCGCGACCGTCTGACCGTGTCCGCCACCATCCCCGACAGCGATGCTCCGGCCGAGCACGGCGCCGTCACCTTCCTGGACAGCACCGTCGCGTCCGGCACGGGCACCATCCACCTGAAAGCCACCTGTGACAACGCTGGCGGCGTGCTGTGGCCCGGCCTGTTCGTCGACGTGCTCCTGGTGCTGGACACCGAGCCGCAGGCGCTGGTGGTGCCCGCCCAGGCGGTGGTGCCCAGCCAGGAGGGCTCGCTGGTCTACGTCGTCGCGGCGGGCAACACCGCCGCGGTGCGCAAGGTCACCGTCGACCGGATCATGGCCGGCGAGGCGGTGATCCGCGGCGGACTGCGCGCCGACGACACCGTCATCGTCGACGGCCAGATGCGGCTGACCCCGGGCTCCCGGATCACCATCCGCCAGAAGGTGGAGCCCGAGGTCATCCAGCCATGAACATTCCGGCCCTGTTCATCCGCCGGCCCGTCACCACCGTCCTGGTGATGCTGGGGATCATCCTCTTCGGCGTCATGGCCTACATCACCCTGCCGGTCAACGACCTGCCGAACGTCGATTTTCCCACCATCACCGTGTCGGCCAGCCTGCCCGGCGCCAGCCCAGAGACCATGGCCTCGACGGTGGCCCTGCCGCTGGAGCGGCAGTTCTCCACCATCGCCGGCATCGACAACATGACCTCGTCGAGCGGCATCGGCTCCACGCAGATCACCCTCCAGTTCGCGCTGGAACGGGACCTCGACGCCGCCGCCCAGGACGTGCAGGCGGCCATCGCCCAGGCCCAGCGGCAGCTGCCCCGGGACATGCCCACGCCGCCGTCCTACCGCAAGGTCAACCCGGCCGACTCGCCGATCCTCATGCTCGCGATGAAATCGGACACGCTGCCGCTGTCCACCCTCAACGAGTACGCCGCCACCACCCTGGGCGAGCGGATCTCCATGGTCAACGGCGTGGCCCAGGTGCAGGTGTACGGTTCCCAGAAGTACGCTGTCCGGGTCCGGCTCGATCCCGACCGGCTCACCAGCCGGAACATCGGCATCAACGAGGTTGCCGACGCCATCCGCAGCGGCAACGTCAACCTGCCCAGCGGCGTGCTTTACGGCACGCACCGCGCCTACACCGTGGAGTCGGACGGGCAGTTGCTCGAAGCCGCCGCCTACGGCGGGCTGATCGTCACCTACCGCGAGGGCGCGCCGGTGTACCTGCGGGACCTCGGCGAGGCGATCGACAGCGTCGAGAACGACAAGGTCGCCGCCTGGCACGTGACCCGCGAGGGCGCCAAGCGGGCGGTCATCCTGGCCATCCAGCGCCAGCCCGGCACCAACACCGTCGCCATCGTCCAGGCCATCCGGGACATCCTCCCCGTGTTCCAGAAACAGCTGCCCGCGTCGGTGGAACTCGGCGTCATCTTCGACCGCTCCCAGTCGATCCGCGAATCGGTCAACGACGTCAAGTTCACCCTGGTGCTCACGCTGTGCCTGGTCATCCTGGTGATCTTTCTGTTCCTGCGGAACATCTCGGCCACGATCATTCCCAGCCTGGCGCTGCCGTTCTCCATCGTGGGCACGTTCGCCGTGATGTACCTGACCGACTTCTCGGTGAATAACCTGACGCTCATGGCGCTGACCCTGTCGGTGGGATTCGTGGTGGACGACGCCATCGTCATGCTGGAGAACATCGTCCGCCACATCGAGATGGGCAAGACGCCGATGCAGGCCGCCCTCGACGGCTCAAAGGAGATCGGCTTCACCATCGTGTCCATGACCATCTCGCTGGCCGCCGTCTTCATCCCGGTGCTCTTTATGAGCGGCATCCTGGGCCGGCTGTTCCATGAGTTCGCCGTGACCATCGCGGCGGCGATCCTGATCTCGGGCGTCGTGTCCCTCACCCTGACCCCGATGCTGGCCTCGCGGTTCCTGCGCCCGCCCGGCGAGGTGCGCCACGGCGCCCTCTACCGGGCCTCCGAGAAGGTGTTTGACGCGATGCTGCATTTCTACGACACCACGCTCCGGTTTGCCATCCGCCACAAACTGGTCACGTTGCTGCTGTCCTTTGTGATCCTGGGCGTCACCGCCTGGCTCTTCAACGTCGTGCCCAAGGGTTTCATCCCCACCGAGGACACCGGCCAGGTCCGCGGTTTCACCGAGGCGATCCAGGGCATTTCCTTCGAGTCGATGGTCCGCCACCAGCGGGAGGTCACCGAGATCATCCGCCAGGATCCGGACGTCGAGGGGATGATGTCCAGCTGCGGCGCCCGCGGCGCGTCCGGCCTCAACGCCGGCAACGTGTTCCTGCGCCTCAAGCCGCGTCACGAGCGCACCAGCACCGCCGACGAGATCATCAACCGGCTGCGCCCGAAGCTCGCCCAGATCCCCGGCATCCAGGTCTACCTCCAGAACCCGCCCACCATCACCATCGGCGGCCAGCAGACCCGGGCGCTCTACCAGTACTCCATCCAGAGCACCGACACCGCGGAGTTGTACCGGTACGCCCCCCTGCTCGAAGCGCGGCTCCGCACCATGCCGGAGCTGCTCGACGTCAACAGCGACCTGTTCATCAAGAATCCGGAAGTGCGGGTGGACCTGCTCCGCGAGAAGGCCACCGCGCTCGGCGTGACCGCCTACCAGGTCGAGGACGTCCTCTACACCGCCTTCGGCACGCGGCAGATTTCCACGATGTTCGCGCCGGACAACCAGTACTACGTGGTGATGGAGTTGCTGCCGCGGCTGCAGCGGGAGCCGAACGATCTGTCCAACCTGTACATCAAGTCCGCGGGCGGCCGGATGGTCCCGCTGGACGCCGTGGCCCGGATTCGCCCGGCGGTGGGGCCGCTGTCGGTAAACCACCTGGGACAGCTTCCCGCCGCGACCGTCTCGTTCAACCTGCGTCCGGGCGTGTCGCTGGGCGAGGCGCTCACGCGCATCGAGGGTGTCGCCGACGACCTGCTGCCGCCCACGGTCACCCGGAGCTTCCAGGGCACGGCGCAAGCCTTCCAGGCGTCGCTCAAGGGGATGGGCCTGCTCCTCATCATGGCCGTGGTGGTGATCTACATCGTCCTGGGGATCCTGTACGAGAGCTTCGTCCACCCGGTGACCATCCTGTCGGGCCTGCCGTCGGCCGGCCTGGGGGCCCTGGTCACCCTGCTGCTGTTCCGGGTGGACCTGAACATCTTCGCCTTCGTGGGAATCATCATGCTGGTGGGCATCGTCAAGAAAAACGCCATCATGATGATCGACTTCGCGCTGGACGCTGAGCGAACGAAACAGGTGCCGCCCGCCGAGGCCATCTACCAGGCCTGCCTCATCCGCTTCCGGCCCATCATGATGACCACCATGGCGGCGTTCTTCGGCACGCTCCCCATCGCCGTGGGCTTCGGCGCCGGCGGCGAGTCGCGCCAGCCGCTGGGGCTGGCGGTGGTGGGCGGACTCGTGGTGTCGCAGGTGATCACGCTGTACCTGACGCCCGTGGTCTACATCTATCTTGACCGGATGCAGCAACGCGCGCGCCGGCAGCGATAGGCGGCCGGCGCCGCGCCGGGCCCGGGCAGGCGTGAATCGGGCGGCCTCAGTTGGCCAGGCCCAGCCGGTTCATCAGGTTCTCGCGGTAATTGCGGCTCAGCGTCAGCTCGGTCCCGTCCTCCAGCAGCACCTTGTAGTCGCCGTGGAAGTACGGCTGCAGCTCCCGGATCCGGTTCAGGTTGATCATGGTGGACCGGTGGATCCGGGCGAAGCGGGCGGGGTCGAGCTGTTCCTCCAGCCGGGCCATCGTCTCCCGGACGATGTGGGTCTTCGACCCGGAATGCAGGCAGATGTAGTTGCCCGCCGACTCCAGCCAATCCACCTCGGCCACGGGCACCAGCAGGACGCGACCGTCGGTGCGCACGGCGATCCGCTGCAGGTGGCTGCGGCGGCGCTGCATGTCCTGCATCAGCTCCGCCAGTTGTTCCGGCAGGCCGTTGTCGGCGCGGCTCCCGCAGCGGTGGCGCGCCCGGTTCAGCGCCTCGTGCAGGCGGTCCTGGTCGAACGGCTTCAGGAGGTAGTCCACCGCATGGACGTCGAACGCCTGGAGCGCGTACGCCTCGTGCGCCGTGACGAACACCACCGGCGGCATCCGGTCGGCGCCCACTGCGTCTATGACCGCCAGACCGTCCATGCCGGGCATCTGCACGTCGAGCAGGACCAGGTCAGGCTCCTGCTCCCGAATGGCCGCGACGGCGTCGGGCCCGTTGGCGCACTCGCCGATCACGTCCACCCGGGCTTCGCCTTGCAGCAGCCGGCGGACGCGCTTGCGCGCCAGTGTCTCGTCATCGACAATGAGGACGCGCAGGGCGGTCGCCTCGATGCTGCCGCCGGGCGCTTCGAGAGTCGGTGAAACGCTCATGGTCACTTCCCCCGGTCAGGATTGTCTTCCTCCGCTATATACGCACAGCGGGCTGGATTTGTTGCAGGAAGCACCGCATCCCGGCCGGGCAGCCGGGCGGCTCAGATCTCGGGCAGCACCTCGGAGAATCCGTCCTTCTTGGCGCCGAAGTGGGAGAACATGATCCGGGCCGCTTCGGTGGCGGTTTCCTCGATGGAGCGCAAGGTCACGTCGATGATGGGCCAGCCATGCCGACGGTAGATGCGGAGGCCGTAGGCGACCTCGTCGCCGATGAGGAGGGGATCCGTGTACTCGATCAGGGCGCCCGAGCGCTGGTGGCGAGCCCGCTCCTGCCGGATGAGCTGAAGCCGGTCGGGGTTGATGGTCAGGGCGACCACCCGGCGCGGGTCCACGGTGAAGAGCTCGGCGGGCAGCGGCTGATCGAGCACCACCGGCACATTGGCGGCCTTCCAGCCGCGGTAGGCCAGGTAGATACTTACGGGGGTCTTGGACGTACGCGACACGCCCAGAAGCACGATCTCCGCCTGATTCAGCGTGGCCAGCCCGACGCCGTCGTCATGCTTGATGGTGTAATCCACCGCCTCGATCCGCTTGAAGTACTTTTGGTCGAGCTGGTAGAAGAGGCCCGGCTGGGCCAGCGGCGAAACTTCCAGGATGTCGGAAAAACGCGTCAGCACGGGACCGAGGATATCCACCGTGGGCACGCCTTTGAGCCGGCCCAGTTCGTAGATCCGCTGGCGGAACTCCGCCGCCACCATCGTGTAGACGACCACACCCCTCGCCCGATCGGCCCGGTCGAGGATCGCCTCGATCTGTTCGAAGGTGCGCACATGGGGGAGCGTGACCACCTCGACCTGGCTGGTGTTGAACTGCGACAGCGCCGCCTGGACCACCGTATGGCAGGTGCGGCCGGTGGCGTCGGACACCACGAAGATGCGCAGCATGTCGCTGTGACCAGGATTCATCCTGGCTTGATTCTAGGCGATCCCCTTCTCCAAGTCAAACCGCGGCGGCGCTGCGGCGGCGGAACATGATGGGGATGCCGTCGGCCGACGGCAGGCCGATCTGGACGAGCTGCCAGGCCGGGTCGTGCTCGCGGACCACCCGGCGGATCATCTCGATCCGGTCCTCCCCCTCGGTTGCGGCATCCTGATCCCGCCAGGACACGATCTCCACCCGGTAGACCATGCGCCGCTTCCGGCCGTTGATGGTCACCTCGATGTCGATGTTCTGCTCCGCCTCGAGCGTCGGAATCTGCAGCGTGATTTCCCTTGTGATCATGATGGACCAATCCCTCCGGAATCGGATGTCATTCGTATCGCAACGCCGCAACCGGGCGGGACCAGGCCGCCCGGAGAGCCTGGCCGGTCACCGTGGCCGCGGCCACGGCCAGCACCAACGCGCCCGAAAGGGCGAACACCGGCCAGCTCATGTCGATGCGATAGGCGTACCCCGCAAGCCAATGCCGGCTCAGCCACCAGGCCAGCGGCCAGGCGAACAGGTTCGCCGCCAGCACCCACTTGACCTGATCCCGCACCAGGAGCAGGACAAGCCCGGTGGTGGACGCCCCCAGCACCTTGCGCACCCCGATCTCCTTGGTGCGGCGCTCGGCCATGAACGCGGCCAGGCCCAGCAGCCCCAGGGAAGCGACCAGGACGGCCAGCCCGGTGAAGTACGCGAAGAGCAGCTGGATCCGCTCCTCGGTCTGGTACCAGGCGGCAATGGACTCGTCCACGAAATCCGACCGGAACCTCTCCCCGTGCACGAAGACCTTCCACTGCTTCTGCAGGAACGCCATCAGCTCGGGGATATCATCGGTGCGGTAGCGGACGCAGACAAAGAAACCCTGGCCACACTGAATGACCTTGGGTCCGATGGGCTCGTGGAGCGACGCCCCGTGATAGTCCTTCACCACCCCGATGATCCGCCCGCGCCGGCCCCGGAAGCTGAGCCACCGGCCCACGGGGTCGGCCAGGCCCATGGCCCGGACGGCCGTTTCGTTGACCACCCAGTTCTGGTCATCGTTGACGAAGTCTCTTGAATAGAACCGTCCCTGAACCGTCTGGAGCCGGAAGACCGCGGCGTAGTCGTAATCCCCGAGATCCGCCGCCAGCTTGACCTCCTGGTTGGGATTCCGCCCCTCCCAGTCCACTTCGGTGGTCCCCCAGAAGCCCGTCGCCGGGGGCATCCCCTGGCAGACGCTCACAATCCCGGGGTACTGCAGCAGGGCGTTCCGGGCGGCATCCCAGTTCCGTTCGAAGCCGCCCCAGCCGGGGAACGTCACCACCCGGCGGGCATCGTAGCCGAGATCCTTCTGCTTCATGAAGCGGAGCTGGCTGAAGATGACCGCAGTCACGATCAGCAGGGTGATGGTGAAGACGAACTGGAGGGTCACCAGCGCCTTGCGCAGGCCCCCGCCCCGCCGGTCGCTCCATCCTCCCCCCGACCGGATCACCTGGACCGGCGGGAAGGCCGACAGGAACAGCGCCGGATAGCTTCCCGCCAGCACACCGGTGAGGGCGGCGATGCCTGCCAGTCCCAGCCAGATTGTGGCGTCCTTCGATCCAAGAACTGACAATTGTTTGCCAGTCAACTCATTGAACGCGGGGAGGAGCAGCTCCATGAGCACCACGGCCAGGCCCAGGGCGATCAGCGTCAGCAGCCCCGTTTCGCCCAGAAATTGACGAAACAGATCCGGCCGGCCGGCGCCCACCACCTTGCGCACCGCCACTTCCTTGGCCCGCACCGCGTGCCGGGCGGTAGACAAGTTAATGAAATTGACGCAGGCCAGCAGCAGGACGCCCGCGGCGGTCAGCAGGAAGACGGCCACGTGGGCGATGTTCCCCTTGTCGGGATACTTCACCATCCACGTGTTGATGTCGGTGGAACCGAGATGGATATCGGTCAGGGGCTGCAGGTGCACCCGGCCCCGGGCTTTGGGCAGATGGCTGCGGATGAGCCGGGCCGTTTTCTCCCGGACCGCCTCCAGGCGGGCGCCGGGACGCAGCAGGAGGTAGGTGGCGAACTGGGTGTAATCCCAGGCGTCCAACTGCGACTCCCGCCAGGCGGCCATGTTCACCGCCGGGAAGGCATAGTCGAAGCTGAGGTGCGACTGGGCGGGGATGTCGCGGATCACCCCGGTGACGGTCATGTCCGTATCGGAAATGCTCATCACCCGCCCCATCGGATTCTCCTTTCCGAACGCCTTCCGGGCCAGGCTCTCCGTGATCACGATGGAATGGCGGTTTTT
>Ga0302250_1002007_pt1 | contig 13558 bp, 11 predicted proteins | sample AAG_RA_Asp_MG_FD_193536 | JGI IMG/M metagenome (GOLD analysis project Ga0302250, IMG submission 193536) | Enriched activated sludge microbial communities from anaerobic digester in WTTP, New Holstein, Wisconsin, United States - AAG_RA_Asp | ecosystem: Engineered > Bioreactor > Anaerobic >... | reverse complement strand
GGCGCGGTAGAGTGTCGAAGCCAGCCTTGGAAAGTGCGGAGAGCGCGTAAAAGCGGGATGTTTTTCCCGAGGCGAGCCGGAATTCCTGCAAAGCACCAAAAGGATCGCGTGACATCATGGCCTCCGTCGCGGCAATTTGTAGCTTTTTGACTTGCCTTCGCAGAGAATCGTTCTCGGATACCTGTGCGCCGCTCGCTGCGCTTTCCCCAGAAGGCCTTGGTAACCCTGTGGATAAGGACTGGATAAGCGCGCTAGGTCAATGCCGGAACAGGGTTTTTTTCGCGTGCCTAAAAAGCGGGCAGGTGATTTGTTTTTGAGGTCGGGGCCATGAAAAACCTGCTGGAAAAGGATTCTTTGCGCGATCAGTCGCGCGATTTTTCGAGCAATTCGCCACGCTGCACTGATTGCATCCACTACTACGTCACCCACGAGGTTCGCTTCCCCCACGGCTGCCGAAAGCTGGGGTTCAAATCGGCACAGTCGCCGGCGCTGGTCGTCGCCAAGGCATCCGGTCAGCCGTGTCTCAATTTCGTGCGCAAAGCGCCGCGTCCAACTCGTTCTGGTGGATAAACCCGGCTACAGGATGTGGGGGGGCGGTAGAAGACCCGCTCTCAGACCGCTTGTTGTGGTTGGTTTCGGGTGCTCGACCCGCGCACCCGTAGTTCGCCGCGCAGCACGATGCGACGCACGGCCTGCGCCGGCTGGGCGATACGGGCGAGCAGGAGCTCGATGGCCGAGCGGCCGATGTCGTAGGTGGGCTGGGCCATGACGGTGATGGCAGGGGTGACGACGCGCGTCCAGGGCATGTCGTCGAAGCCGGCGAGGGCAACGTCCTCGGGGAAGCGCAGGTTGGCTTCGCGCAGCGCCTGTACCAGACCGAGCAGGATCAGCCCGCTGCTGGCGACGATGGCGTCCGGCAGTTGCGTGTTTTTCTGCAGGAACTCGCGCATGGCGGCGAAGGCTTCGTCGGTGGTCGGCTTGAGTGCCTGCGTCAGCGGAGTCAGCCCCGCACCGGCCAGCGCCTCCTGGTAGCCCTGCAGGCGCTGCCGTCCGGTGGCGCTGGCGGCACCATAGAAGAAGGCGATGCGACGATGGCCGCTGTCGATGAGATGACGGATCAGCCGTTGCGCGGCGTCGGTGTTATCGAGCAGGACCGCGTCGGCGTCGGTGTCGCTCTCGCAGCGGTCGACAAGCACGACGGGGAAGGGGAAATCGGTCGGGTGGTAGCGGGAGAGCAGGTCGAGCGTCGGCGAGAGGATGACGCCGGCGACGTTCTCGTCGCGCATCATCTCCAGGTAGAAATTTTCCTTTTCCGGTTCTTCATCGGCGTTGCACAGCATCACCCGCATTCCGTTGGCGTATGCGACATCTTCCACTGCGCGGCTGACTTCCATGAAGTACGGGTTGCGGATATCCGAGACGATCAGCCCGAGGGTGTCCGTGCGTTGCGAACGGAGGCGCCGGGCCGCCAGGTTGGGGCGGTAGCCGAGTGCTTCCACCGAAGCCATCACGCGCTTGCGGGCATTTTCGCTGACGCCGGGTTGTCCGGACAAGACGCGGGAGACCGAGGCGACGGAGAGGCCGGCGTGCTTCGCGACATCGAGGATTCGTACCATTTTGAGCGTCCTGTGAAAACGATTACGTACTGTTTTCGCGGCATTATGCCTTACTGCCGGCGTAATGGAAAAGCATTTACGTTGAATCGTTCTCCAGCGCGGTGGTCTCGAGATGGTGCGGCTGGCCTTGCAGAATGGGGTTATCGGGCGGTGTTGCAAGAGGCTTGTTGTGACGTTTTGAAAAAATGTTTGACAGAAAATATGTAATCGATTACAAAGACGCCTGTCCGATTACGTTGTTTTCTTTTGGGGGTCAAATGGAAACGATTACGAAGCAATGCGTGGTCATCCGGGCGCCGGTGCAGACCAAGGAAGAGGCGATTTGCCTCGCCGGAAACCTGCTTGTTGAGGCCGGCTACATCGCACCGCCGTATGTCGAGAGCCTGATGAAGCGCGAGGCGGTGTCCAACACGTTCCTTGGTGTCGGCGTGGCGATTCCGCACGGGATGATCGAGGACCGGCACCATGTGTTGCATACCGGCATCGCCGTCGTGCAGGTGCCGGCCGGCGTGCAGTGGCAGGAAGGCAAGCTGGCGCGGCTGATCGTGGCGATCGCCGCGCAGTCCGACGAGCACATCGCCATCCTGCGCCGCCTCACCCGGCTGATGCAGCAGGACGGTGCGATCGAGGAGTTATGTACCTGCACCGATCCGGAACGCATCATTTCCGCTTTGACCGATACCCCCTATGCGCCGGCAGTTGTTCCGTCGGCGCCGTGGCCGGCTGACGCGCAACTGGAGATCGTGCTCGATTACCCGAACGGGCTGCATGCCCGGCCGGCTGCGCAATGGGTCGAGACGGCCAGGCGGCACGCTTGCGAGATCCGCGTGCTCAAGGACGGGGAGCATGCCGATGCCAAGGCGCTGACCGGTTTGCTCGGACTGGGTATCGTCCGCGGCAGCACGTTGGCTCTGGCTGCACGCGGCGACGGTGCGGATGCGGCTGTTCGTGATCTGGCGGAAACCATTACCCGGCTTTCGGCCGAGGAAATCGCCGACGCCGAGCGTGCGCGGGCGGCTGCAGCCAAGGCGCGCGCCAACGCGCCAGTCTGGAAACCCGTTGCCGCGGCCCGTGTGCAGCAGGGGGTGGCGGCGAGCCCCGGCCTTGCGGTCGGCAAGATCGTGCGTCACGAGAATACGGCGCTGGTCGTAGAGGATCGCTCGGCCGGCGCGATCGAGGAGGGAACGGCGCTGGAAGCGGCCCTGGTCCGGGTGGCGACCGAACTGACCGAAATGGAGGCAGAAGCCCGTCGGAGGCTGGGCGCGGGCGAAGCCGCCATCTTTTCCGCGCAACGCGAGTTGGTCAGCGATCCGGATTTGTTGCGTTCGGCTATCGGCGACATCATGCGTGGTCATGGCGCCGCCTGGGCGTGGAAGAAGGTGCTCGACGCCCGCGTCGACCAGCAGCGCCAGCTGCCTGATCCGTTGCTCGCGGCCCGTGCGCTGGACCTCAAGGATGCCGGTGAACGGGTGATCGCCGCGCTGCTCGGCATCGAGCGCCGGGCAATGGTCCTGCGCGAACCGACGATTTTGGTCGCCGAAGACCTGACACCGTCGGACACGCTGCAGCTCGACATGCGCTACGTAGTTGGTCTCGCGATCAGCAGTGGCGGCCCGACCTCGCATACCGCGATCCTCGCCCGGACGCTCGGTCTTCCGGCGCTGGTCGCCGCCGGCCCGTCGCTCCTGCAAATCGAGAACGGCGCGGAAGCGGTGATCGACGGCACGACCGGGGGGCTGTACCTTGATTGCAGCGCCGCCGACATCGAATCGGCACGGGCTGCGATCGCGGCGCAGGCCGTGCGCAACGAAGCGATGCGTGCCGACCGTCACCAATCGGCGACGACCGCCGACGGACACACGATCGGCGTTTTCGCCAACGTGGCCAACGCCAAGCAGGCGGCTGCCGCGGTCGAGGCGGGCGCCGAAGGTGTCGGGCTGATGCGCACCGAGTTTCTCTTCCTCGAACGCGAAACCGCGCCGAGCGAAGACGAGCAGTACGCCGTCTATCGCGACACGCTGGCGGCGCTCGAAGGGCGTCCGCTGATCATCCGCACGCTCGACATCGGCGGCGACAAGCAGGTGCCGTATCTTGACCTGCCGCGTGAGGAAAACCCCTTCCTCGGCGTGCGCGGCGCGCGCCTGCTGCTGGCCCGGCCGGATCTGTTGCGCACCCAGTTGCGCGCGCTGTACCGCGCAGCCGAACACGGCCCGGTGTCGATCATGTTCCCGATGGTCACCGACCTTGCCGAGGTCGCGGCGCTGCGCGCCGAATGCGAACAGGTGCGCAGTGCGCTCGATGCGCCGAAGGTGCCGCTCGGCATCATGGTCGAAGTGCCGGCCGTGGCGGTGATGGCCGACCGTTTCGCCCGCGAGGTTGATTTCTTCTCGATCGGTACCAACGATCTGACCCAATACGTGCTGGCCATGGACCGCCAGCATCCGCAGCTCGCGGCGCAGGCCGACCCGCTGAACCCGGCGGTGCTGGCGCTGATCGGGGCGACGGCGAAGGCCGCGCAGGCAGCCGGCATCCACGTCGGCGTCTGCGGCGGGCTGGCCGGCGATCCGCTCGGCGCGCGCATCCTGGCGGGGCTCGGGGTGACCGAACTGTCGATGAGCGCGCAAGACGTGGCCGCGGTGAAAACAGTGATCCGCGCTGAAACCTTCTCGGCGATGCAGCAGCTGGCGCAGCGCGCGCTGGCCGCCCGCAGTGCTGCCGAGGTGCGTGCGCTATGAGCCCGACCAAACATGCCGCAGGACCGGCGACCGTCCTCTGCGTTGCCCTCAATCCGGCGATCGACCTGACCATCGAAGTCAGCGACCTGCGCATCGGCGAGGTGAACCGCGCCCAACGCGCTCAGCAGGACGCTGGCGGAAAAGGCATCAACGTGGCCTCCTGTCTGGCCGACTACGCGGTGCCGGTGGCCGTCACGGGGCAGTTGGGACAGGAGAACCCGGCGCTGTTCGAGGCGCTGTTCGAGGCCAAGGGCATCGACAACCGTTGTCTCTATATCGACGGCTATACGCGGGTGAATACCAAGGTCGTCGATCCGGACAAGGGCGAGACGACCGACATCAATCTGCCCGGGCCGAGCCAGACCGACGCGGAAATCGCCGCGCAGATCGCCGCCCTGAAGGACGTCATGACGGCGCTTGCGGCCTCTCTGCGCTGGGTCGTCCTTTCGGGGAGCCTGCCGCCGGGCTGGCCGGCCGACACCTACGCGACGCTGATCCGGCATGCTCGTTCGCTCGGCTGCAAAGCGTTGCTCGATACCAGCGGCGCGGCTTTGTCCGAGGCGCTCAAGGCGGGGCCGGAGATCGTCAAGCCGAACCGCGACGAACTGGCCGAGCATCTGGGCCGCCGGTTCGGTTCACTCGCCGAGGTGGTCGAGGCTGCCCGTGCGCTGATCGCCGCGCATCCCGGCATGCAGACCGTGGCGGTGTCGATGGGCAGCGAAGGCGCGGTGTTCGTCTCGCTGGCGCAGGCGATTGTCGCTGAACCGTTGCCGGTCGAGCCGATCAGTTCGGTCGGGGCGGGCGACGCGATGGTCGCCGGCGTTGTCGCGGCACAAATCGACGGGCTGCCGCTCGATGGCTGCGCCCGGCTGGCGACGGCGTTCGCTGCCGGCAAGCTCACGCGTCTCGGCCCGCATCTGCCCGTGCAAGCGGATGTCCGCGCGCTGTCTGAGCAGGTTAAATTAAAAAATAACTGTTTAATTAGTTGGTTGTGACGTTAACTTAAATAGTTTTATCAAGGAGGTTCATATGGCAACCATCGTAGCGATCACCTCGTGCCCGACCGGCATCGCGCACACCTTCATGGCCGCCGAAGGGCTGGAGCAGGCGGCGGTCAAGCTCGGCCACACGATCAAGGTCGAGACCCAGGGCTCGGTCGGCGCGCAGAATCAGCTTGACGAGGCCGACGTGGCGGCGGCGGATATCGTCGTGATCGCCGCCGACACCTCGGTCGATCTGACGCGCTTCGCCGGCAAGCGGATTTACGAAACCAGCACCAAGGCGGCGATCAACGACGGCGCCGCGGTGATCCAGAGCGCGCTGAAGGAGGCGACCGTGGCGGGGTCGAAGCAGGGCGGGCCGCAGCGCATCGTTGCCATCACCTCGTGCCCGACCGGCATCGCGCACACGTTCATGGCCGCCGAAGGCTTGCAGCACGGCGCTACCAAGCTCGGCCACACGATCAAGGTCGAGACGCAGGGCTCGGTCGGCGCGCAGAACGCGCTGACCCCCGATGACGTGGCCGCGGCTGACATCGTGCTGATCGCCGCCGACACGACGATCGACAAGACCCGTTTCGCCGGCAAGCGGATTTACGAGACGAGCACCAAGGCCGCGATCAACGACGGCGCCGCGGTGGTCCAGGAAGCGCTGGCGAAGGCGGCGGTACAGAGCGCCAAGGCTGGCAGCGACAAAGGCCTGGCCGACCAGGCGCTGGACGCCAAGGCCGCGCAATCGGCATCCCGCACCGGCGTCTACAAGCACCTGATGACCGGGGTTTCCTACATGATTCCGTTCGTCGTGGCCGGCGGCCTGCTTATCGCCCTCGGTTTCGCGCTGGGTGGCATCTATGTTTACGACGACGCGCACAAGGGTACGCTGGCGGCCAACCTGTTCTGGATCGGCAAGGCCAGCTTCCAGTTGATGGTGCCGATTCTTGCAGGCTACGCCGCCTTTTCGATCGCCGACCGTCCCGGCATCGCGCCGGGGATGATCGCTGGCGTCATCGCCGACAGTATCGGCGCGGGCTTCCTCGGCGGCATCGTCGGCGGCTTCATCGCTGGCTACACGGTGCGCTGGCTCAGCCAGACGATCAAGCTGCCGCGTACGCTCGACGGCCTGAAGCCGGTACTGATCCTGCCGCTGCTCGGCGCGACGATCACCGGCCTCTTGATGTACTACGTGGTCGGCGGCCCGGTGGCCTCGATCCTCGCCACCATCTCGGCCTGGCTGAAGAGCATGCAGGGCAGCAGCGCGATCGTCCTCGGCATGTTGCTCGGCAGCATGATGGCCTTCGACATGGGCGGCCCGGTCAACAAGGCGGCCTACACCTTCGGCACCGGCCTGCTGGCCAGCCAGATCTACGAGCCGATGGCCGCGATCATGGCCGCGGGCATGACCCCCCCGCTCGGCATCGCCCTGGCGACCATGCTGTTCCGCAACCGCTTCTCCGCCGACGAGCGGGAAGCCGGCAAGGCAGCGGCCGCGCTGGGCATTTCCTTCATTACCGAGGGCGCCATCCCGTTCGCCGCCAAGGACCCGCTGCGGGTGATCCCGTCGATCATGATCGGTTCGGCGATCACCGGGGCGATCTCGATGGCCGTCGGCGCGCAACTGCACGTTCCTCACGGCGGCATCTTCGTCCTGCCGATGCCGAATGCCGTATCGGGATTGCTCGGTTACACGGTGGCGATTGTCGTCGGGACGGTGGTGACGGCGTTCGCGCTGTTCCTGCTGAAGAAGCCGCTGGAGAACAGCGCGGCGTAAGCGATGTGTTGCTTCAGCGCGATGAAGTTTAAACAGCCCGTCATACCGGCGTAGGCCGGTATCCAGCATCGGAGAGTAACCGCCGAATGTACGCCTGGACCCCGGCCTTCGCCGGGGTGACGAATTCAAACATTATCTGGCTGAATCATAAGGTTTGTCGCAGATTGACTACCCCGGCTCCGGCCGGGGTAATGCTTTCAAGAGCGTTGGTCGCGCTGGTCAACCTCCTTGACCAGCGCCCGCAGCGCGGCAGAGACCTCGACCGGGTAGCGCGGCGCGGGTTCCACACCGCACAGGGCGGTGGGGAGGCGGGCAAGCTGTCCGCGCGTGTATTCCCGTACGTCGGCCAGCGCGGGTGACGGGGCCAGCCGCCGTCCTTCGCGCATCACGCATTCGAGCAGCGGTTCGCCCGCTGCTTCGTCGTTTTCCGTGGTCAGCGTGTCGCCGGCCATCAGGCCGTCGGCGTTGTAGCGCCGGAACACCTGCTTGCGTCCCGGCCAGCTGGCCTTGCCTTCCGAACGCTTGCGCCGCGCGCCACCGGCGTACTCCTGCAGCTTGTAGGCGCATTCCAGATACGGGCAGTCGTCCGAGGTGTTCATCCGTGTGCCGACGCCGAAGCCGTCGATCGGCGCACCGGCGTTGATGAGCCGCGTGACCGCGTATTCGTCGAGGTTGCCGCTGGCGAAGATGCGGATGCCCGGGAGTCCGCCCTCATCGAGAATCTTCCTGACGCGGCGCGAATGCTGGTCGAGATCGCCGCTGTCGAGGCGCACGGCCTGGACGGTGATGCCGTCGGCGGCCAGTTTGCGCGCAAGCGGGATGATCGCGCGGGCGGCGGCTTCGGTGTCGTAAGTGTCGATGAGCAGGGTGGTGGCGTTCGGGTGCGAATGCGAAAAGTCGTCGAAGGCGGCGATTTCGTCCGTATGCGCCTGGATGAAGGAGTGCGCCATGGTGCCGTACAGCGGGATGTTCCAGCGCGCGCCGGCAAGGACGTTCGAGGTGCCTTCAAAGCCGGCGAGGAAGCTGGTGCGCGCCGAGAGCATGCCGGCCTCGGCGCCGTGTGCGCGGCGCAGGCCGAAGTCGACGAGCAAGTGGCCCGGCGCGGCGAGGCGCACGCGGGAGGCCTTGGTGGCGATCAGCGTCTGGTATTGCAGCAGGTTGATGATGCGGGTTTCCACCAGTTGCGCTTCGCGCAACGGGGCGACGATGCGCAGGATCGGTTCGTCGGCGAAGAACGGCGTGCCTTCGGGCATGGCCCAGACCTCGCCGGTAAAGCGCAGGTCGGCCAGCGAATCGACGAAGGGCCGATGGAAGCGTCCGCAGTCGGCCAGCCAGTCGAGTTCGTGCGGCGAGAGGCTGAAGTTCTCCAGTGTGTCGAGCACCTGCTCCAGCCCGGCGGCAAGCAGGAAATGACGGTTGTCCGGCAGCTTGCGCACGAAAAACTCGAACACGGCGGTGTCGTTCATGCCCTTGTCGAAGTACGCCTGGAGCATGGTCAGTTGATACAGGTCGGTCAGCAGAACGCTTTCCTCGGCGGTTTTCAAGATCAGTTCTCCTCGGTGACGGCGCCCGCCGCCAGCATCTGGGCCATGGCGCGGTCGCCGTCGTCCGGCTGGACGTTCACGGCACGCATGGCGTGGGTCAATAAAACGACGTCGTAGCCGAACTTTCGCGCGTCGAGCACGGAGTTCAGCACGCAGTAATCGGTGGCCAGTCCGCCGACCAGGAGGCGGCGGATTCCCGTGGTTTGCAGGCGCGCGTGCAGGTCGGTGCCGGCAAAACCCGAGTAGGCGTCGGCGTCGCGTCGGGTCGCCTTGCTGACGACGGTTGCGTCTGGCGGCAGTTGCAAGGCCGGGGAAAATTGCGCGCCCGCCGTCCCGGCGACGCAGTGAATCGGCCACGGGCCGCCTTGCGGCAGGAAGGAACAATGGTCAGCCGGGTGCCAGTCCCGGGTGGCGAACACCGGCAGGCCGGCAGCGGTGAAGCGGGCAATCTGCGCGTTGAGTGGCGCGACGACGGCATCGCCTTCCGGCACGCCCAGTGCACCGCCTGGGAGAAAGTCGTTCTGCACGTCGACGATCAGTAGCGCGTCGCCTTGTTGGAGTAGTGTGGTCGTCATCGTCAGGGATCTCCTCTTTGCTCAGGGCAAATTGCTTGTTTCGGATATCGCCGGCGTGGCTGCTTGGGGCGACTGTTCGTCATCTATGGCTGTTTTGCCACGCGTCGTCAGGAACCACTCGGCAAGCCCGTCGTCCTCAAGTGCATAAGCGCCGCGAGCCTCGCGCCATACAAGGTTTCTTTCGCGCAGGGAGTCGAGTGCCGTTTGCACGCTGGCAGGTGACAAGGTTTCCCCCTTGATCAGCGCCTTGTACGCAGCCATGGACTCTTCTGAGAACGGTGAAAACCCGGTCTTTTTCTTTCGGATCAACACTTCGAGAATGGCTTGTTGCAGCGGCGACAAGGCGTCGAACTCATTCTCGAATTCACCCCATACCCGATCCTGCCACTCTTGCGCCCCTTGGCGAAGGAGCGCGGACAGGTTGCTGGCTTCGCCGCTCAATGCGACGCTCCCCATGATGTCCCGAAGCATCTGGGGCCTTCCGCCAACGAGCTTGAAGGCCTCGAAAACGGCATCAGGCTGGAATTGGTTGTCCGGGCTCAATCCGTTGTTGGCCCACGCGGCGAATGCGTCCGTAAAGGGCCTGCCAAGCAAAGGAAATGGCGATACGCTCGAACCATAGAATGGTTGCGCCTTGTTGATGACCAGGTGCGCCAGTTTGTCGCGGTTTGATCCGGTCATGACCAACATCAGATTCGGCGCCTCCGAACTGGCGTTGATCTGATCGCGGGCCGACTTGAGCGCGAACATTGCGTTGATTCCGTCGCTGCTGCTCAATGCATGTTGGGCCTCGTCAACGATTACCAGCACCGGCGCCCTTGCCAATGTCCTGAGAATTTCGAGCGCATTCGCGAGCGTTACATTCTCAGGAAGACCGGGCCTCGAGAAATCAAGCGACAAGGTTCCCATCACGGAGATCTTGTCGAGCCGCGATGCTCGTGCCAGTCTGGTTATCACCCCTTCGTGCCTTGCAATTTCGCTCTTGATCGCATCGGCAAGCAAAAGCTCCGGCGCGGCCTTCTTGTTTTCCCAAAGGTCGACATAGACCGTGACCCATCCTCGGGATGTCGCTTCCGGAATAATGTCTTCGCGCAAGAAAGTCGTCTTGCCCACACGGCGAGGCGCCGCGAGGAACAGCCCTGAACGGGCGTCAGTAATCCCCTTTCCCTGCAGGCTGTCACAGATTGAACGCGCAAGTTCCGGGCGATGAAACGAGAATTGGGACATGGGAACCTCCGTCAATTATGGGGAATTATGGATCAAAACATAAATTATGTGAACGGACATAAATGGCCATAATCAACGTCCTTTGAAACGGGCACTCCGCCACTCCGGCAGGCTGCTAGTATGAACTCGTGGGGAATGCACTCTGGAGGGGAGGGAGTCATGGACCGACCCGCAGGAAGGCGCACGTGCCTTTACGATACGGCGCAGCTCGAATCCGTCATTGAAGCGATGGCTTGCGACGCGGCCGGGTTGCTGACCGGCCGGGAGCGTGTCGCCGTGGTCGGCGTATTGCGCCGCGGGGCGCCGCTGGCCGATCGCCTGACGGAACGCATGCTCCGGCGTTTTGGCATTGCGCCTCCGATGCGCCTTGACCTTGCCGTCAAGCGCTACGCGGACGATCTGACCCTGCTCTTTCCGGAAACCCGGTTGACGGAAGCGGACGGCCGGCCGATACCCGAGCTGCGTGGCCATACGGTGCTGGTCGTCGATGACGTCCTGTTTACCGGGCATTCGCTGCTCCGGGTCGTCGAGTATCTGGCGCGCCGCCAGCCGACGGAGATTCGCGTCGTTACCCTGGTCGATCGCGGCGTCACGCGGCTGCCGGTGCGTACCGATGTCGTCGGCGTCCGGCTCGACATCGCGCCGTCGGACATCATCGAATGCAACGTGCCGCCGTACGAGGCTGACTTCAAGATCGAGCTGCTGCAGCCGGGGGCGGCGCCCTGACCGCCGGGAGGAGAAATGTTCGACGATCGTCTCGATGCCGCGAACCAGCTTGCGGCAAAATTGACCGTCTGGCGCGACAGGAATCCGCTGGTGCTCGCCATTCCGCGCGGTGGCGTGCCGATGGGCGAGGTGCTGGCGACGACGTTGCACGGCGAACTGGATGTGGTGCTGGTGCACAAGCTGAGTTCGCGCTGGAATCCGGAGTATGCGATCGGAGCGATCGACGAAAGCGGCTGGTCGTTCATCGCGGATGCCACGGAGGCCGAATCCTCGTGGCTGGAACGGGAGCGGGCCTCCCGCCTCGCCGAATTGCGCCAGCGCCGCGCGCTATACTCGCCCGGCTTGGCGCAGGCCGATCCGTCCGGACGCATCGTCATCGTTGTCGATGACGGATTGGCGACGGGAGCGACGATGATCGCTGCCCTCCATGCGGTACGGGCGCGGACGCCGGAGCGGTTGATTTGCGCGGTGCCCGTGGCGGCGCCGGACAGCCTGAGAAAAGTCGAGGCGGATGCCGACGAAACGGTTTGCCTCCTCGCACCGTGGCAGTTCCAGGCGGTCGGGCAGTTTTATCGCGAGTTCGGCCAGGTGAGCGACGCCGAAGTGATAGCCTGCCTGCGGCGTTGCCGCTACGCTGCGCCGGCCTCGTGAGAATCGTGGGGGTGGCGTGCACTGGGAAACGTTCGAACATGAAGCCGACGTAGGCGTCCGCGGAACAGGGGGGACGCTTGCCGAGGCGTTCGCGGGGGCGGCGACGGCGCTGATTTCGGTCATCTGCGATCCGCGAGCGGTACAACCGCGCGAGGCTGTAGACATCGCCTGCGCGGCGCCGGAGCTCGATTTGCTGTTGGTCGACTGGCTCAATGCGCTGGTCTTCGCGATGGCGACGCGACACATGCTGTTCTCGCGCTTCGAGGTGACGGTTGCGGAGGGACGTCTGGCGGCGCGCGCCTGGGGCGAAGCGGTGGACGCTGAGCGCCATCAGCCGGCGGCCGAGGTCAAAGGCGTGTCGTTCTGCGAGCTGCGGGTCGCCCGGCAGGCCGACGGGGCCTGGCTGGCGCAGTGCGTTGTCGATGTCTGATCAGAAGACACTACAAGGAATCCGGAAATGGACGTTTCACGATTCGAGCAGGTCGCCTCCTGCGCCTGGCGGATGCAAAGACACGGGCGCATGCGTGTGCCCGCGGTCGTCTTCGCTTCGCGCGCGTTGTTACAGGCGATGGACGACAAGGTCGCCGAGCAGCTGGCCAATGTCGCCAGCCTGCCGGGGATCGTCGACGCGGCGTACGCCATGCCCGACGCGCATTGGGGCTACGGCTTTCCGATCGGCGGCGTGGCGGCGTTCGACGCCGGGGAGGGCGGGGTGATTTCCGCCGGCGGCGTCGGTTTCGACATTTCCTGCGGGGTGCGTACCCTGCGGACAGGGCTGCGCCTGGAAGATGTGGAGCGCGCCAAGGGACCTCTGGCCGACCTCCTGTACGCGCGCATTCCGGCGGGCGTCGGCAGTACCGGCGAACTGCGGCTCTCTGCCGAGGGTATGAATGCCATGTTGCGCAAAGGCGCGCGCTGGGCGGTCGACGAGGGATTCGGAAGCACCGAGGATCTGGAGTTCATCGAGGAGCATGGCGTTGTCGCCGGCGCCGATCCGGCTGCGGTGTCGGAACAGGCGCGCCAGCGGCAGCGCGATGAAATGGGTACGCTCGGGTCGGGCAACCATTATCTCGAAGTCCAGGTCGTCGACGCGGTGTTCGACCCCGTTGCAGCAAGAGCCTTCGAACTGGCGGCCGGCGATGTGGTCGTCAGCCTGCATTGTGGTTCGCGCGGGCTCGGTCACCAGATCGGCACCGACTACCTGCGCGAAATGGCGATCGCCGCGCCGCAGTCGGGCATCGAGCTGGTTGATCGCGAACTGGCCTGCGCGCCGTTGCGATCGCCGCTCGGCAAGCGTTACCTTGGCGCGATGCGCGCGGCGATCAACTGTGCTCTCGCCAATCGGCAGATTCTCACGCACTTGGCGCGGGAAGCGTTCGCCGAGGTTTTTCCGGGGAGCCGCTTGCCGTTGCTGTACGACGTTTCGCACAACACCTGCAAGGAGGAAACGCATGTCGTCGCGGGCCGGGAGCAACGCCTGTTCGTGCATCGCAAGGGGGCGACACGGGCCTTCGGGCCGGGACATCCGGAATTGCCGCCGGCGTATCGGGACGTAGGGCAGCCGGTGCTGATCGGCGGCAGCATGGGGACTGCATCGTACATTCTGGCGGGGGCGTCGCCGGCCCGCGGAGAACAGGCTTTTGCCTCGGCGTGCCACGGCGCTGGCCGGGCGATGAGCCGCAATGCGTCGTTGAAGCGCTTCAACGGTCGCGCCGTGG
>Ga0302250_1002005_pt1 | contig 13564 bp, 12 predicted proteins | sample AAG_RA_Asp_MG_FD_193536 | JGI IMG/M metagenome (GOLD analysis project Ga0302250, IMG submission 193536) | Enriched activated sludge microbial communities from anaerobic digester in WTTP, New Holstein, Wisconsin, United States - AAG_RA_Asp | ecosystem: Engineered > Bioreactor > Anaerobic >... | reverse complement strand
AGGTCATCCACGTCAGGCCCCACGAGGAGAGCTCTTCCGAGACGGTGATGCCGCTGTTGAAGGCATACCGCAACACCACGTTGCCGAACACCATCACGATCATCGCCACCAGACAGAAGGCGGCGAAGACCTTCAAAACCGTGAACAGCCACTCATTCAGCTTCTTGATCAAGACAGGCTCCCAAGTAGTTATTTTTTAACCAGGCGGTCGATGGTAAAGGAAAGACGGCTAGCCCCGCAAAAAAAGTGCCTCCATTGCTGGAGGCACAAGGGCTGCACTCACATGAAAGACTGACTTCGGCTTACTGCTTTGCGACGTTGATCTTTCCGGCACGGATCCGGGCCAGTTCGTCATAAACCTCCTTGGTGATCGCCTCGCCGACGAAATCCTTGCCCAGTTTCTCCGCAACGGGGACCGATTTCTCGCGCATCCGCGCGAACTCCTGCGGCGTAACCTCGTTGATCAGCGTTCCCTTCTTCTTGAGCGATTCGAGCGACTTGGCCTCCATGTCGCGGGACACCTGGCGCTGATACTGGCGTGTCTCCTTGGCCGCCTCCATCACCACCTTCTGCTCGTCGGCGTTCAGCTGATCCCAGACCTTCTTGCTGACCAGGACGATCAACGGGTTGTATTGATGGCGGGTGATCGACAGATACTTCTGGACCTCGTTGAACTTGTTCACTTCGAACACCGCCGTCGGATTTTCCTGGCCGTCAACCGCCTTGGTTTCCAGCGCGGTGTACAACTCGGTGAATGCCATCGGCAAGGCGTTGGCGCCCAGCCCCTTGATCGACTCGATGATCATCGGCGATTGCGAGACGCGGATTTTCAGCCCCTCAAAATCCTCGACCTTCGCCACCGGCCGCTTGCTGTTGGAGAGGTTGCGGAAGCCATGATCCCAATACACCAGGCCGACCAGTCCCGGCGGCGACTTTTCCATCAACTTGGTACCGATCGGGCCGTCCAGCAGCGCATCAGCCTCCTCGAAGTTGTTGAACAGAAACGGCATGTCGAGCACGGCGAATTCCTTGCTCAAGCCGACCAGCAGCCCGGGCGGCAGGGTGGTCATGTCGATCGTTCCGCCTTGCAGGGCGGAGATCGTCTGCATGTCGCCGCCCAGCGCGCCGGCCGGGAAGCTCTTGATTTTCAGCTTGTTGCCGCTCTTCTGTGCGAGAAGTTCGGCGAACCGCTGCACGCCGGCCTCGAAGTGACTGTCCTTGGGTTGCACGTGGGAGAACTTGAACGTCTTGTCCCGAATCTCCGCGGCAGCCTGACCCGACAAGGCGCCCAGCACGAACGCGGGAAGAACCATGCAACGCAACACCTGCTTGAAAGATGCCTTCATACCGATTCCTTTTCTGAAAGTAATGGAACGTGAACAACACCTGAATCACGGCGCCCCCTCCAGTGACGCGCGTGTACACCCCAGGAAACAAGACAAATGCAAAGACAACTGCGCGCAGCCCCGCCCGCCGGACAAAAACATTCCCGTCCGGGGGCTGGATCGTTATGTTTTCCTACAGGCCGAGATCCTTGCGGAACATCGCCTCCATCTCGCGACGAACCGCGACCGCCTGCTTGGTGGCGTCGTAATCGACGTCGCTCCAGCACACCGGCTTGCCGGCCGGCACGTCGTTCTTCAGCACCATGTTGTGCGCCAGGCCGATCGGCAGAGCGCCCAGTTTGAGCGAGTCGGGCGTCTGCATCAGCTTGCCGTACACCGTGAACCCGCCCTCGCCGTCGAGCTTTTCGCCAGCCTTGAGTGTGCGCTTGGCCGTCGCCGCGACGTCGCCGCGCCAGTCACCAGTCGCACCGGTCGCCTCGCCGCGCAGGGCGATGGTTGCCACGGAGATGCCCAGTTCCAGGCCGATCAAGTGATAGGGCTTGTACATCGCGGCGTAGCGCCCGGTGCTGTCCGTCTTCAGGCCGTACTGGGCGAAACAGTCGCGAACGTAGTTCGACGGTGCCTCGAAAACGGCATAGACGCCCCAGCGCAGGTCGCGATAGACCGGACGACCGTCTCGCTCGATCGACGACACCACCTCGACCATGCCCTTTCGCGGCAAGGTGCCGCCGTCGGCGATCGGGCGCAGGATGTGCGGCAGATCATCGACGCCGCACGGCGGGAACTTGAGGCCGTCGCTCGGCGCGGTCAGATCGCAGCCATTGGCTACCGCGGCCATTTCCAGCGCGGACTTGGTACCGTCGAGGAAGGAGTTGAACATCTGGGCATTGAAATCGCCGCCGGCGACTTGCGCCTCGGAGAAGCCATAGTGGCCCCACACCGTTTCCGGCGTCGATTGGTGGTAGATCGGCAGGTACTTGGTGCCCTTGCCGGCGCAGATGACTTCCATGCCGATCGTCCGCGCCCAGTCGACCAGTTCGGCGATCAGCGCCGGCTGGTCGCCGGAGGCCATCGAGTAGATCACCCCGGCTTCCGCCGCCTTGCGGGCGAGCAACGGGCCGGCGAGCACGTCGGCTTCGACGTTGACCATGACGATGTGCTTGCGATTGGCCGAGCACAGCAACGCGTGATGGATGCCGGCAGCGGGACTGCCGGTCGAATCGATGACGACATCGACGAAGTCGCTGGCGATCATCGCGTCGGCATCGTCGGTAATGAACGTCGTGCCGGTACGCGCTGCTTCCTGCAACGACTTGGCTTCGTAGCGCGCGGCTTCCCAACCGACGCGCGCCAGCGACGCCCGTGCCCGGGCCGGCGAAAGATCGGCGACGCAGACGAGGTGGATGCCCGGCGTACGCGGCGCCTGCGACAGATACATCGAACCGAACTTGCCCGCGCCGATGACGGCGACACGAATCGGCTTGCCTGCGGCACCCCGTGCCTTGAGTTGTTGGATCAGCGACATGAAAGACTCCTGTGAGAGAAAAGATGCGGAACGAACGAAACCTGCGAAGCTGCTGTTGCTGAAAAAAGTTGAACCATCCCCCGGAACGCCACGACGGGCATTCCCTTGCACGAAGACGCAAATGAATGAAGGCGGACCGGCTGCCGCTCTGGCGACCCCGACCGGGCGCTAGGTCACGAGAACGACGAATTGACGCCGGGTGGTCGAGAAAGCCAACGTGGATTTGTCATGACCGATCGAGTGTGGGACCATCGCCGTTTCCTTGTCGCAACCCGGACCCTCCCGGGGCCCCTGTTTGTTATCGACATCGGCCGCCTCTGCCGGGCGCCGTCTGTCTCAATGTGGGAGTCATCCTAACAACGGGTTTTGCGCAAGGGAATGCGAAAAAGGACAAATTGCTTGTGCAAAAAAACCCATGAGTAAATTTGACTGGAACGACCTGCAAGCCTTCCTCGCTCTCGCCCGCGCCGGGCGGCTGACCGTCGCCGCGCAGCAGATGGGCGTCGATCACTCGACGCTGAGCCGGCGGATCGCCGCGCTTGAAAACGCGATGGGCGTCCCGCTGTTCGAGCGCCGCAAGGAAGGCTTCGTCCTCACCCCGGAAGGCGGCCGGCTGGCCGATGACGCGGTGGCGGTCGAAGCGCTGACCCTGCGCATGCGCTCACGCCTCGAAGACGAATCGGCGGGGCTCACCGGCAAGGTCCGGATCGGCACACCGGAAGGCTTCGGCACCTATTTCCTGGCGCCACGCATCGCCCGCATCAGCGACGCCTATCCCGGGCTGGAAATCGAACTGGTGGCCAATCCGCGCAACTTCAGCCTCTCCAAACGCGAGGCGGATCTGGCCGTCGGCATGGCGCCGCCTCCGGACGGCCGGGTCTACGCGCGCAAGCTGGTCGATTACGCGCTGGCGCTCTATGCCTCGCGGGAGTATTGCGAGGGGCACGCGCCGATCCGCTCACGCGACGACCTCGAACAGCATCGCTGGGTTGGCTACGTCGACGATCTGATGTGGACGCAGGAACTGAATTACCTGCCGCAGGTTTCCGGCAACATCGCGCCGCCGCTGCACATCTCGAACGTCATCAGCCAGATGGGCGCCATCGCCGGCGGGGCCGGCATCGGTGTGCTGCCGCTGTACATGGCGCGGCGCGAACCGGCGCTGGTACGCATTCTCCCTGACGAAATCCACCTGACCCGCTCGTACTGGCTGATCACCCACGCCGACACGCGCGACTTCGCCCGCGTCAAGCTGATGAGCAGCTTCATCGACGAGGAACTGCAGGCGGCGGGCAAGGCCTTCTGGCAGGAATAGAACCGGTGGAACGGGCGGACGGATGCGTCCGCCCTCGCCGTCAATCGGGCGCGGCGATGCCTTCGAGCAGCTTCTGCAACTCGCCGCTCTGGTACATCTCGCGCATGATGTCGCAGCCGCCGACGAATTCGCCGCGAATGTACAGCTGCGGGATCGTCGGCCAGTCCGAGAAGATCTTCACACCGTCGCGGATTGCCGGTTCTTCGAGCACGTTGACGCTGAAGAACAGCGGCAGGTTGCACGCCTGCAGGATCTGTACCGCCGTCGCCGAGAAACCGCACATCGGCGCGCGCGGGGTGCCTTTCATGTAGAGCACCACCGGGTTGTTCGTTACCTGTTCCTTGATGATTTCCTGGACATCCATTCAGAACCTCTTTCAAAAAATTGGATCAAGCCCCCGGCCAGCGCCCACCGCTGACCCGCTCGATGCCGGCATCGTCACGCCACGAAGCGACGTCGATGAATCCCGCCGCAAGAAGCAATCCGCGCACTTCGACCGCCTGATCGTAGCCATGTTCCATCAGCAGCCAGCCGCCCGCCCGCAAATGTGCCGGCGCTGCGGCAACGATGCGCCGGATGCAGGCCAGGCCGTCGCCGCCGGTGATGCCGTCGGTCAGCGCACCACGCGGCTCGAAAGGCAAGCCGTTCAACTGCAGGTGCGGATCGCCTTCGACGACGTAGGGCGGATTGGAGACGACAAGATCGAAGCGTTCGTCGCCGAACGGGACGAACCAGTCGCCTTCGACAAAACGCACCGCCGCGCCGTGCCGGATCGCGTTGGCGCGCGCCACGTCAAGCGCCGCGGCCGAGACGTCGGTGGCGGTCACCTGAGCATCCGGACAACGTCGCGCCAATGAGATGGCGACAATGCCCGAGCCGGTGCCCAGATCGACGATGCGCGGCGACGCGAACGCTTGCGCCCGCTCGACGGCCAGTTCGACCAGCACCTCGGTATCCGGCCGGGGGATCAGCACGGCCGGCGTGACCCGGAACGCCAGATCGCCGAACCAGGCGCTGCCGACCAGATAAGCCAAAGGTTCGCCCCCAGCGCGGCGGGCAACCAGCGCCTCGAACTCCGCCGCCTGCGCCGCGCTCAGCGGACGCTCGGGATGGGCGATCAGATCGGCATGTCGGCAACCGCAGACGTGTTCGAGCAACAGCCGCGCGTCGAGCCGGTCGATGCGCCGCGACGCCAGCCGCCACGCCTCGCCAAGGCTTGCCCCCACCGCGGGGATCATTCCGCGTCGGCCAACGCCGCCAGCAGTTCGGCCTGATGCTCGGTGGTCAGCGCGTCGATCACCTCGTCGAGGTCGCCGTCCATGATCGCGTCGATCTTGTACAGCGTCAGGTTGATGCGGTGATCGGTCACCCGCCCTTGCGGGAAGTTGTAGGTGCGGATGCGCTCCGAGCGGTCGCCACTGCCGATCAGGCTCTTGCGCGTCGAGGCGATCCTGGCGTGCTGTTCGCGCTCCTGCGCGTCGCGGATGCGCGCAACGAGCACGGCCATGGCCTGCGCCTTGTTCTGGTGCTGCGAGCGGCCGTCCTGGCATTCGACGACGATGCCCGTCGGCATGTGGGTGATGCGCACCGCCGAATCGGTCTTGTTGATGTGCTGGCCGCCAGCGCCGGACGCGCGGAAGGTGTCGATGCGGATGTCCGCCGGGTTGATCTGCACGTCTTCCAGTTCGTCGGCCTCGGGCATCACCGCGACGGTGCATGCCGAGGTATGCACGCGCCCCTGCGACTCGGTTTCCGGCACGCGCTGCACGCGGTGGCCGCCGGACTCGAACTTGAGTTTGGAATAGACGCCGGAACCGGCGATGCGCGCAATGACCTCCTTGTAACCGCCGAGCTCGGATTCGTTGGCCGAGACCACCTCGACCTGCCAGCGCCGCCGTTCGGCGTAACGGGTGTACATGCGGAACAGGTTGCCGGCAAACAGCGCGGATTCATCGCCACCGGTACCGGCGCGGATTTCCAGGAAGATGTTGCGTTCGTCGTTGACGTCCTTCGGCAACAGCAGCTTCTGCAACTCGATTTCGATTGCCGGCAGGCGCTCCTTCGCCGACCTCATTTCCTCTTCGGCAAGTTCCTTCATTTCCGGGTCGGCCATCATCTCCTGCGCCGAGGCGAGGTCGGTTCCGGTCTGCTGCCACTCCTTGTACAGCGCGACGACCGGGCCAAGTTCGGCATGCTCGCGGGTCATCTTGCGGAACTGGTCCATGTCCCGTGTCGCTTCGCCGCTCGCCAGGATGCGGTCGAGTTCGTCGAGGCGGCCGACGAGGTTTTCCAGCTTGTCACGAATGCTCTGTTTCATAGTCGCTCAATGGGGGTCGCGGTGCAGATTGAACAGCCGGGTCACCAGCGCCGGCATTTCGCCGTGCGGATTCTCGGCCTGGCTCAGCGCCTGGGTCGGGGCGTGCAGGAACTTGTTGGTCAGGCGGTGCGACAACTGCTCCAGCACGACCGCCGGATCGTCGCCCTTGGCCAGCAGTTTCAGCGCATGCTCCATCTCGTGCCGGCGCATCCGCTCGGCATTGTCGCGCAGCGCCCGGATCAGCGGCACGCTTTCCCGCGTTTGCAGCCAGTGCAGAAAATCGTCAACGCGCCCGTCGACAATCGCCTCGGCATCGACAACCGCCGACTGCCGTGATTCGAGGCCCGACTCGACGATCTGCGCCAGATCGTCGACGGTATAAAGGAACACGTCGTCGAGTTGTCCGACTTCCGCCTCCACGTCGCGCGGAACGGCCAGGTCGACCATGAAGATCGGCCGATGACGACGCGCCCGGATCGCCCGCTCGACCAGACCGAGCCCAAGGATCGGCAACTGGCTGGCCGTGCAGGAAATGACGATGTCGAACTCGGCAAGACGTCCGGCGACGTCTTCGAGGCGGATCGCCGTCGCGCCGAATTTCGCGGCCATCTCGCGCCCGCGGTCAACCGTCCGGTTGGCGATGACGATCTGCTTCGGCCGCTGCGCGGCGAAGTGCGTGGCGCACAGGCCGATCATTTCGCCGGCACCGATGAACAGGATGCGCTGCTCGGCAATGCTGCCGAAGATGCTCTCGGCCAGATGCACCGACGCCGCCGCCATCGAGACGATGCTCGCCCCGATCGCCGTCGACGAACGCACATCCTTGGCCACCGAGAAGGACTGCTGGAACAGTTTGTTCAGAATTGTCCCGAGAGAACCGGCTTCGCGGGCGATGCGCACCGCCTCCTTCATCTGCCCGAGGATCTGCGGTTCGCCGAGCACCATCGAATCGAGGCCGCTGGCCACGCGAAAGGCATGGCGGACCGCGGCCCGCTCGGGATGCGTGTAAAGGAACGGCTCAATCTCCCCGAAGGGCACGTGGCGATAATCAGCCAGCCAGCGCAGCGCCGCCAGCGGATCGTCCGCCTGGCAGTACAGTTCGGTGCGGTTGCAGGTCGACAGGATGGCGGCTTCCATCACCCGGCCGCTCCCCGACAGGTCGCTCAGCGCCCGGCGCAACTCCTCGGTATGGAACGCCACCTGTTCGCGCACCGTGAGCGGCGCCGTGCGGTGGTTGATACCGAGAGTAAAAAGCGCCATGCCGTTGATTCTGGGGAAAGTAATGAGGACCGGTGCCCCGGCGGAAGGCGGCGATTATAACATCGCCGCCTCGGCGCCCATCCCTGCCACGCCGCTCATGGCAGGGCCTATCCGAGCGTACGGACGTCGCAAAAACGCTCGGCGGAATCGCGCACCACATCGTGCAGATTCCGGTGCGCAGCCAAGCGTTCACGCAACCAGTCGGCGTCGGAAGGCCCCGCGACGAGTGCCTGGCGCAGTGCATCGAGCCAGCGCTGGCAACCCAGCGCCTCGGCCTCCTCGCGCAGGTTGTCCAGCAGGGCGCCCAGCCGTTCCCGCAAGGGAAACTGGCGGCGCTGTTCGGGACAGGAGATTTGCGCATCCAGGCCGTAACGGCACGCCTGGAACTTGTTGTAGCGCGCGACCAGCAACGCGCGGGCGGGATCGAACGGCGGTCGCACCCGCAGGAGAAACCGCCCCAGACATTGCGCCAATGCGGCCAGAGCGGCCGCACGAACGATGCTTAACGGCGTATCGCAGACGCGTATCTCCACGGTCCCGTACTCGGGTTTCGGCCGGACATCCCAGTACAGATCCTTGATGCTGCCGACAATGCCGCAGTCGTACAGGAACGCGTAGTGCGCGAGGAAATCATCCCAGTCGTCGAGAACCGGACACTGGCCACTGAGCGGGAAGGCCGAGACGGCATTCAGCCGCGCTGACTGGAAGAAGGTGTCGACGCCGTCGACATACGGCGACGACGCCGACAGGGCGATGAAGAACGGCACGTACGGCCCCAGCGCCTGCGTCAGCCAGACCGCCTCGTCGGCCGAGGCGCAGCCGATGTGGATATGCTGCCCGAAGACGGTGAACTGCTTGGACAGATAGCCGTAACGTTCGTAGGTGTTCTTGTAGCGATCGCCCGGGGAAATGCGCCGTTCCGGCCACGCGTGGAAGGGATGCGTCCCGCCGCCGCAGATGGCGATGTTGTTGCGCGCGCATTGCAGCACCAGCGCCTCCCGCATGACATCGAGATCCTCTGCGATCGCATCGACGGCAGAACGCGGTGCGGTGTTGATTTCGATCATGCTCTCGGTGATCTCGAGTTTCACGTCGCCGTGATCCGGGTCGTGCTTCAGCGCACACAACAGGTCGGACGCCCCGCGAGTGAGGTCGTAGTCACGCGTGGTCAGCAGCTGCAGTTCGAGTTCGACACCCAATGTCAGCGGCTCGCTCGCCGCAAATTCCAGCAACTCGCTCATGCCCCGTTCCCTCCCGTTTCTTGTTCCGACGGCGTTTCCCCCGCGCGGACGAGGGCGAAGCGGCACAGGACCGGCCCGGCGATGTCCATGATCGCGGCCGCGAAGAAAGCCAGCAGCAATGCCGGCCCGCCGATTTCCGGGTAGAGCCGGGAGATTTCGAAGGCCATGAAGACGGCGGTCGCCGACAGCGGCTGAATCCCCAGCCCGGCAAGCAGGCGCTTGTTCAGCGGCAGTTCGCCCCCGGCCAGGGCCATCGAGAGCGTCTTTGCCAATGCCCGCACCAGCAACAGCCCGATCGCCTGCAACCCCGTCAGCCAGGTGAATTCGCGCCAGGGCAACGACGCCCCGACGACGACGAACAGGATGATCGCCAGCATCCAGTGCCCTTCCGGCAGGCTGGTGTAGCTCAGCGTCTTCGCCTCGTCGCGCAGCGAGAGCAGGACCCCCATCAGGAACAGCGTCAGGAACACCGGGACCGCGAGCATGCGGGCAATGCCGACCGCCAGCAGCGCCATCGCCACCAGAACGAAAACCTGCGCCAGCGAGCGTTTCGGCAACCGCCCGGCAATGCGCAAGGTCAGCTGTGCAACCGCCCAGCCGATCGCATAGGCGCCGCCACCGGCCCACAACGGATGGGTCAGGCTGTGCGCCCAGCTTCCGCTCTGGTATGCATGCACGACTCCCAGAACGATGATGAACACGACAAACGACGCCGCCGCGCTGAGCGACGAATACAGCATGACCCGCTCGGTGACTTGCCCTTGCGCGCGCGATTCCTCGACCACCAGCAACACCACCGCCGGCGCCGAGGCCATGGTCACCGCGGCCGTCGCCGCCGCCCACGCCGGCGACAGGCCGACCAGCAGCAGGGCAAACAGGAAGATGGCGAGGAACGACAACGCGATGTCGCTCACCGTCCCGCGCAGCAGATCACGGTTGTGCGCCAGCCAGCGCAGATCGAGACGACGGCCTGCTTCCAGAAGCAACAGGCCGTGCGCCGCGTCGGCGAATGGCCTGATCTGCGTAAGGATGTCGACTTTGATCCAGCCGAGCAGCGGTGGACCGAAAACCGTCCCGGCGACCACGTAACCGAGCACGCGTGGCCACTGCCAATGGCTGCGCAGCCACTCGGCGACCAGCAGGCCGACCACCAGCACCAGGCTGAGCAGGGCCAGCGTGTCGATGCGCTCGGGAAACGGCGGCAGGAAGAAAAGAAAGCCCTGCAACCCGTTCCACGCATCGCGCAAGTAAGAAAACACCGACTCAATCATCTGCCATGACTCCGCAATAACTCACCCTGCACGCCGAACGGCCGCTTCACCAGCGACGGCCGCGCACGGCGGCGAGAAACTCATCGAGGATCGGCGTGCAATCGAGCAGGTCCGCCGCACCCGGCGGATGGAACTCCGGATGCCATTGCACGCCGAGCACATAGTTCCGGCCTTCCAGGCGAACCGCCTCGACAACGCCGTCGCCCGCACTCGCCGCCTCGACCCGCAACCCCTTCCCCAGCGTCTTGATCGCCTGGTGGTGGATGGAAACCACTCGCCCGCCGGAAAGTCCCGGGTAGAGTCTGGCGAATCCCGACTTTTCGTCCCAGCCGATCGAATGCGAGTAGCGGTCGTAATCGTCATGGACGTGCGCCGCGGCGCCCGGCACCTGCGTCGCGATGTCCTGGTGCAATGTGCCGCCGAGCGCCACGTTGATCAACTGCGCGCCGCGGCAAATCCCCAGAACCGCCTTGCCCGACTCCATGAACTCGTGCAGGAGCTCCATCTCGTACGCGTCGCGCACCCGGTCGCCGGCCCAGTCCGGATGCAAAGGCTCCTCGCCGTAGCACTGCGGGCTGATGTCGGCGCCGCCCTGGAGCACCAGCCCATCGAGATACTCCGGATAGTCGCTGAGGCGGATGCTGCTGCGATGCACGATTCCGTCGCCGCTGACCGACGGAATCATGAACACCATCACGTCGCGCGACATGACCCAGTGGGCCACCGACTGCTCCAGGTACTGCAGCGACTTCGACTGAAGCCCCTTGGCCCCCGCCTGCGGGTGATAGATCCGGGCTGAAAGGCCGATGCGCAAAGGACGTCTGCTCATGATCGAAGGCACCTCCCGAACGGACGTTGCGTACCCCGAAAAATGAGGAACGAAAAAACGGGGTACAGCCGAAAAAAAGGGGACCACGTCCCCTCTCAAGCTAACTAACGATCAGCCGGCACGTTAATCGAAGACGCGCTTTCTCGCAACTTGTGCCGGCATCTACGCAACAGGATCGCCGACGCCGCCGACCTGGCCTTTGAGCCATGCGACAAAGCGGGCGACTTCGAGGCGTCGCGCGTGCCGTTCCGGATAGACCATGAAATGCGCCTTGATGGCCAGCGACCACGCCGGATGGAACACCGGTCGCAAGCGGCCGGCTTCGATGTGCTGCGACGCCAGCCGGTCACTTTCCAGAGCGATGCCCAACCCCTGCACGGCCGCCTCAAGCGACATCGACGCCCGGTCGAAGCGGAAGGCGAAACGCTCCGGCATGCCGATCAGATTGCGGCTGGCAAACCAGGCCGGCCACTGGACGAGGTTGACCGTGGATTGGATCAGCGGGCGCTTGAGCAGGTCCGACGGCACATGGACCGGCTGTCGGGCCAGCAGATCGGGACTGGCCAGCGGCAGAATGTGCTCCTCGAAGATCGGTTCGACAACCAGATTCGGCCACTCCGAAACGCCGTAGCGGATGTCCACGTCGACCTGGCCGAGGGCGAAATCGGAATGCACCGGCGATGCCGACAGCGACAGGGATATTTCGGGATAGGCATGCACGAAACCGGCGAGGCGCGGCATCAGCCACAGACTGGCGATGCTGGTGCTCGAATGCACATGCAGCGTGTTGCGCGCGCCCTTGCGGATATCGTTGGTGGCATCGCCGATCGCCCCGAGCGCGCCCGCAACACGCTTCAGGTAACTCTCGCCGGCATCGCTGAGCAGGATGCCCCGTGGCGTACGCTCGAATAACAGGAAGCCGAGAAACTGTTCGAGCTTGGCGATCTGGTGGCTGACCGCCGACGGCGTCAGGTGCAGTTCCTCGGCCGCCCGCGCAAAACTCAGCCGCCGCGCCACCGTCTCGAAGGCCACCAGGGCCGTCAGCGGTGGAAGATCGGATCGCATGACACACACCTCATGAATAATTTTCACCGGGCAATGAGAAAACAGCGTTTGTGTTCATTAACCAAGGCGAGGATTATTTTCGCCTGCACCCAGAACAGAACAACAAGCCAAGACACAACTGCCGGCTCGGACAGCTTTTTTCTCCGGCCAACAAAGCAAGCGCACTGAGAACAGTTAAAAAAACAGGAGGGCAAGCCGCATCTCGTGAAGCATTTTCACCGCAAACCATTTTGCGTGCAAATTTTTTCATCACGGCCCGCCGCTTTCAGATCAACCAGCAACACTTTCATTCATTCAACGAAAAAGGACTCGGAAAATGTTACTTGCAAACCGCGTAGCAATCGTCAATGGCGGCACGCTGATCCACTGACATGGCCGAACGCATCATTTCCTTTTCGGGCGCGCCGTACGACGGCTACGCTTTTCCGCAGATTCTGGAAAGCCTTGCATCGTGTGGCGTCACGCACGTGGAACCGGCGTTCATCGTCGGCTACACGGGGGCGTTTGACGAATCCGCCTTCACCCCGGCGCAGGCGCGGCAGTACATTTCCTGGCTGGAAGGCAGCGGCCTGGGCTGCTACGCCTTCTCCTCGCACATCGACCTCGGCCGCGAGGACGCCGTCGACGTCTTCAAGGGGCGGATGGACTTCGCCGCCGCGCTCGGCGCCAAGGTGATCAACACCAACGCCGCCGCCCGCGCCTGGAGCGACCGCTTCTTCCGCAACATCGAACCGATCGTCCGCCACGCCGAACAACTGGGCCTGGTCATCGGCCTGGAGAACCCGGGCGATGGCAGCGACAACCTGATCAACACCGCCGCCGACGGCATCGCCCTGCTCGACCAGCTCGGCTACCCCAACCTGCGGCTCAACTACGACGCCGCCAACACCATCTCGCACCGCCCCCCCGGCCGGCCCGGCGGCGTGATTCCCGCGGATGACGCGCTGCTCGCCATGCCCTACTGCGGCCACGTGCATATCAAGGACGCCAAGGTCACCCCGGACGGCTACTTCTTCACCCCGCTCGGCGAAGGCGACATCGACTGCGCCCGCATCGTGCAGGCCGTCGCCAAGACCGACATCAACCTCGCGGTCGAACTGCCGCTCCGCCTGCACCGCATGGCCAACGCCCAGCCCAAGCGGCGCGAGGAGCCGGTACCGCTGGCGGAAATCGAAGCCGTCGTCCGCGCCTCACTGGCCTTCGTCAAGCAGCACCTGGCCGCCGCCTGAGCCCACCCCACATCAACCCACATTGTTACTGGAGTGCGTATGAACCGCGTCATCAACAATCCGGATCTCGTCGTCGAAGACATGCTCGTGGGCATTCTGGCCGCCCACCCCGAACTGGCTGCAGCCGAAGGCAATCCCCGGGTGATCAAGCGCGCCTGCGCGCCGG
>Ga0302250_1002004_pt1 | contig 13567 bp, 11 predicted proteins | sample AAG_RA_Asp_MG_FD_193536 | JGI IMG/M metagenome (GOLD analysis project Ga0302250, IMG submission 193536) | Enriched activated sludge microbial communities from anaerobic digester in WTTP, New Holstein, Wisconsin, United States - AAG_RA_Asp | ecosystem: Engineered > Bioreactor > Anaerobic >... | reverse complement strand
CAGACCCTGCCGACCGGAGGTGCCGCATGAAACCCGTCGCTACACATCGAAATGTGCCCGAGAAAGGCTTCCGGCGCCATTCCGAGGCTTCCAATGACCCCAAAACGGTTTGAGGGGATCACTCAGTGGGGAGACCCTCCAGGAGGAGTGGGACCGGGGGCCAGGTCCACGGCCACCAGGGCCCGGGAGGGGCGGGCGGCTGGCAGCAGTTCGGTCCAGTGGTGCAGCCAAAGGCCCAGTGCGCGGGCCTCCCGGTGGATCTCCCCGAGGCGGGACATGGGAAGGAGGACGGTGGCGATCCCTCCGGGGGCCAGGGCGGTCCGGATCGTGCGGAGGAGGCCCGGAAGATCCAGGAAGACCTCGTGGCGGGCGGCCTCTTTTTCGGGATGGGGGTTCCGCCGGCCGGATCCCACGGGCCAGAACGGGGGGTTCGAGACCACCCGGGGGAAGGTCGTGCCCGCCGGGAGCCAGGTCGCCGGATCGCGGGCATCGCCTCGGATCACCCGGACCTGGCGATCCCGGTGGTTCGCCCGGACGTTCCGGGCGGCCCGGTCCGCCAGGGCCTCCTGGAACTCGACGGCCCAGATGGGGTCCTCCCAGCCCCGGTGGGCCAGCACCAGGGGGATCACGCCGCTGCCGGTGCCGATCTCCAGCAGGGGGCCCCGGGGCCCGGTCTCGAGGACATGGCGGGCCAGCGCCACCGCGTCCTCGCCGAAGCGGTATCCGTCCCGGGCCTGGACCAGCACGATGGCGTCCATCAGCACCGTGAGGTCCTCGCCGGGAAGCAGAGCCGGGAGGTCCACCCCCGCCGGGAGCGGGCGATCGGGGCGGCGGCGCGGGGGCTCCGAGAGGCGGGTTCCGGGTGCCATCGGTCTAGGGGATTTCCTCCTCCAGGGGATGGATGACGACCCCCGAGAGGATCTTCGGATAGAAGAAGGTGGACTTCTGGGGCATCCGCTCCCCGGCGGCCGCCACGGCCTCGATCTGCTGCACCTGGACCGGGTTCAGCATCACGGCGGCCTGGTACTCGGGATGGTCCCGGAGAGCCTCCTCGACCTCCGCCGGGGAGTGGCAGTAGTCCAGGTAGGTCTGGGCGGCCAGGGCCTCCCGGGAGATCCCCAGCAGTTCCCGGAAGACCTTTTCGTGCAGCCAGGAGACGTCCAGGGCGGCCACCGGGCCGGGGAGGCCCGAGGACCGGCAGAAGGCCATGTGTGCGGCGGGAGTCGGACGGAGGATCTGCCAGGGCGTCTCCCGGCACTTCCAGGCGAAGGCGGGACCCTGGCCCCGCCAGGACTGCAGAACCTTCCAGGCCGCGTGTGCGTCCCCCTCCACGGCCTCGATGGTGCATTCCTGCTGCAGGGCACCCCAGAGGCCGGTCCAGGAACCCTCGGGCACGCCCCGGACGAGGCGATGGATCGGGAGGATCACGAGCCCTTCCTGGGCGGTGTTGGCCATGAAGACGCTGGCGAACTGCCAGGGCTCGTCCCCGGTGACCCGGGAGACCTCGCCCAGGCGGGCCCGTCGGTAGTTCCGGAAGGTCTCGAAGCGGTGGTGCCCGTCGGCGATGTAGTGGACGACGCCCGAGAGGACCTCGGAAATGCGGGCGACGGCGTCGGGTCGGGTCACGCGACCCAGGGCGTGGACGACGCCGTCTTCGCCGGCGAAGCGGGCCAGCGGTTCCACGACCCCGGGGGTCTCCAGCAGGGCCTCGACCTGCCGCTCGGGATCGGTGTAGAAGGTGAAGACCTGGCTGCACGTGACGTGGGTCGTCCGGAACAGGCGGAACCGGTCCTGCTTCGGGCCTTCCAGGGTTCGCTCGTGGGCCCGGATGCCGGTGTCGTCGTCCTCGATGCGGCGCCTTCCGATCACCCCCCGTCGCGTCACGGTGCGCCCGTCGGGTCCCGGGAACGTCTGGTCATAGACATAGTAGGAAGGTTCCGGGTCCCGGGCGATGCTTCCCTGGCGCAGCAGGCGGCGGAGATCGTCCCGGGACCTCGTGTAGCGGTTGTCGGTGTCGGTGTCGCCGGGGAACTCCATCGCCAGGTCCAGGCGGATCACGTTGTCCGGGTGTCGCTGGTAGAGTTCCTGCTGCTGCCGGGGTGTGATCACGTCGTAGGGAGGCGCGACGACCTTGGCCAGGTCCCCGACCACCTCGGGCCGGTAGCGAATGGCCCGGACCGGTTGCACGACGTTCATGGCATGTCCTCCAACTCCCGGTACTGGTTCCGGGATTCCCTGTTTCCCGGCGGAACCTAGCACACAAGCCCCGGGAAGAGGAAGGGGCGGCCGGGTCAGATGATCCCCTGGAACGGTTCCCGGGTTCCGGTTCGGGGCAAGGGGGCGGGCGGCCTTCAGGGCCGGCGGGACGCCAGCAGCGACAGCAGGCGGTCGTGGATGCCGTGGAAGTCCCGGCCGCTCATGGCCAGCAGCACGTCTCCCGGGCCGACCCGGGCGACGGCCTCCCGGGCCAGGTCCTCGATGTCCGGGACCAGGTGGGCCGGGACCCCCGAGGCCGCGAGGTCCGCGCAGAGTCGATCCATGTCGATCTTCTGGTCCTCGGGGAGGTTGTCCGGCTTGTCGAAGGGCCGGCAGAAGAAGACCTCGTCGGCCTCCCGGAAGGCCGCGGCGTAGTCCTGCTGGAAGACCCGTCTCCGGCTGGTGTTGGACTCGACCTCGAAGAGGGCCACGACCCGCCCGCCGGGCCAGGCACCCCGGACCGCCCGGAGGGTCTCCCGGACGGCGGTCGGGTGATGGGCGAAGTCCTCGATCACCGTGACGCCCCCGGCGGTCCCCCGGATCTCCTGGCGTTTCCGCACCCCCAGGAAGGAGGAAAGCGCCTGGCCCAGCCCGGGTCCGGCGGCGCCGATCTCGTGGACCAGGGCGAGTGCCCCGACGGCGTTGTGGAGGTTCTGCCGCCCGATCATCGGCAGTTCGAAGAACCCGGCCTCGGCGGTTCCCCGGACCAGCCGGAACCGGGCATGTCCCTGGTCCCAGCGCAGGTCCTCGCAGTGCCAGGTTCCCTGGTCGATTCCGAACGTGATGCCGGTGCGTCCGGTGCGCCGGAGGACTTCCCGGACGTGATCGTCGGCCTTTGGAACCAGCAGGGGCTGTCCCGGGGGGACGATCTCGACGAAGGAGGCGAAGGCGCGGATCACCGCCTCGAGGTCGGCGAAGATGTCCGCGTGGTCGAACTCGATGTTGTTGACCAGGGCCGCCTGGGGGGCGTAGTGCAGGAATTTCGGGGTCTTGTCGAAGAAGGCCGTGTCGTATTCGTCCCCCTCCAGCACGAAGTGCCGGCCTGTTCCCAGCCGGTGGTTGGCGCCGAAGTTCCGGGGAACGCCGCCGATCAGGAAGGAGGGATCGAGGCCCTGGGCCGCCAGCAGGTGGGCCACCAGGGACGACGTGGTGGTCTTGCCGTGGGTGCCGGCGATCACCACGGGCATCCGGTCCTCCAGGAAGTGCCGGCGGAGGGCCTCGGGGAAGGAATCGTAGGGCAGGCCGGACTCCAGCAGGGCCACCGCCTCGGGGTTGGTCCGGCGAATCACGTTTCCGACGACCACGAGGTCCGGTCCCCAGAGGAGGTTTTCCGGCCGGTAGGGGTGCATCACCGGGATGCCGAGGCGATCCAGCAGGTCGCCGACGGGTGGGTAGGGACGGGCCTGGTCAGACCCCCGGACCTCCCAGCCCGCCTGGCGGAACAGCCCGGCCACGGCGGACATGGCCGTGCCTCCGATGCCCAGGATGTGCACGCGCGGGGAAGGGGCCATCGCGAGACCTCCGTCGGGACCGGCCTCGATGCTAGGCCAGGGAGGGAACGACTACCAACCGGACGCCACCCCGGGGGATGGGGCGGGGGGCGGGGATGTCGTCCGTTTGTCGGTCCGGAATCGGGGAGCCTATCCTTGCTCCGATGAGACGCCTTCCCCGACAGGCCCGGGACCCCGCCGCCAATCGAGGGCACTGCGTGATCTGCGGCGCCGAGGGGACCACCGACCGGGACTGCATCTGCGGGGAATGCGGCGATCCCCTGGACATCACGCTGTTCTGCCGGGCCTGCGGGCGGCGCTGGAGCGTCCCCGAGGAGGCGGCCCGGGACCTCCTGGCCGATCACGGCTACGACCTGGAGGACCTCCGGGGCATCGTGCTGAAACTGGATCGGTGCAGCCGGTGCCTGGCCGAGGGGGAGACCTCCCACCTGGACGTGTACCGGGTCCGATTGCCGGTTCCCGAGGGACCGGGCCGGGCCTGACACGTCGGCATCCCGCGTTTCACGCCAGCGCGGCGGCCAGCCAGATCCCCATGCGCTTGCACAGGGCGGGATCGGCCCGACTGGGCAGGAGCACCGGGATTCGGGCCCCGGCCACGATGCCCGCGTTCCAGGCCCCCGGCAGGAACCTCGGCAGCGTCTTGTAGAAGACGTTGGCGGTGTTCAGGTCCGGGAACAGCAGGGCATCGGCATTCCCGGCCACGGCGTCTCGGACCCCCTTGATCCTGGCCCCTTCCTCGGAGGTCGCGATGTAGAGGTCGTGGGGGCCGGCCACCCGGGCGCCGGGAAAGGCCCCCTCGGAGGCCATGCGGGCGATCTCGGCCGCATGGACCGTCGCCTCGATCCGGGGATTCACCTTTTCCACCGGCGCGATCAGGGAGACCCGCGGTTCGGGCACCCCCAGGGCCGAGGCCACCTCCACCAGGTTCCGGACCGCCTGGATCTTCTCGGCGAGGGTCGGGGCGATCAGGATGGCCGCATCGCTGAAGAAGAGGGGCCGGGGATGCCCGGGAATCCCCGTCATCGCCACGTGGGTCAGGATGCGGTCCTCGGGCACCAGGCCCAGGGAACGGTCCAGCAGCGCCCGGAGCAGGACCTTGGTGTCCACCTGCCCCTTCAGCACGAAGCGGACCTCCCCGGAGGCGGCCAGGCCGAGGGCATGCCGGCAGGCCGCGCCGTCGTCCTCGCAGGAGACCAGTTCGAAGGGGTCCAGGCGGAGTCCCGCCTGGGTCGCCGTTTCGCGAATCCGGGCCGGATCGCCGATCAGGACTCCCCCCTGGATCACCCCGTCTTCCATCGCCATCGCCAGGGCCTCGAGGGCCTCCTGGTTGTCGGCCCTGGGCACCGCCACCCGCCCGGGCCTCCGCCGGGACCGCCGCAGCAGGTCCTCCCCGAAGACCGGCATTCCTTCCGCGTTCATGTCGCCTCCCCAAGGGACCGGCCGAAGGACTACCACGGTCCCACGCGACGGGAAACGCCAGATGCCGGAAAGCCGGCAGGTTCCGGGTCTTGGGAAACGGCGGCGTGAAGGCCGTGGCGCGGTTGCCATGGGCGGTCGTTGCCCCTACGCTACCGGCGAGTGCGGGAGGCTTCATGGAACAGGTGTTCCTGGTCACCGGGGTCATCGCGCTGCTGGCGGCCCACAGCCTGCACCGGGCGGGGCGCCGGGCCGACCGGCCGCTGATGGCCTTCCTGGTCGGCCTGGGCGGGGCCTCCCTGCTGGCCGCCTGGCAGGGGTGGGTCGAGGTGGGGGCCGTCGCATCGCTGGTCGGGGTCGCGATGCTGATCCTCCCGCCCCAGGCGGCCGTGGCGGCCCAGATCGCCCGGATCCGGGGGGCCTGGCGGGCCTCGGCCTGGTGGGAGACCCTGGCCTGCCTGCTGCTGCCCAGCGCCATCCGGCGCCTCCACCGGGGTGCGGCGGCGGCGACCAGCGCGAGGGTCCGGGGGCGCATCGACCACGAGGCCTTCCTGGCCCGGCTGCGGCACCTGGACCGCCTGGTTCCCGGCGCGGGGGTGCTGCGCCTGAACGAGGCCCTGATCCAGGCCGAGGCCGCCCTGGGGGACTGGGATCGGGTCCTCGGGAGGCTGCCTCCGCCGTCCCCGGACCCGATGCCGCTCCAGGGATGGACGATGGCCGCCCGGGTGGCGCTGCTCCGGGGGCTGCTGGCCCGGGATCGGATCGCGGAGGCGTCGGACCTGCTGCGCCGGATGGACCTGGGGCTCGATCAGGAGGAGCCGGGGCTGGCCTGCCCCGGGGATCTGGCCGAGTTGCCCGAGGTCTGGCGGGACCGGGCGGGCCTGGAGTGGCTGGCGGCCCTGGGAGAGGACCCGAACCCGTGGCTCCGTCCCTTCTCCCCCTTGCGGGTGCTGGTCCCGGCCCGGGAGCGGCGGTCCTGGGGTCGCAAGGCACGGGCGGTCCAGGCCTCGGGCCGGGCCCCCTGGGTCCGGGAGGCGGCCGAGGAGGAGACGCGCCGGCTGCGCCGCACCGCCGGGTTGCCCCAGTTCCTGACCAGCGTCCCGGCGATGCCGCCGGCCACGCTGGGGCTGGTGATCTGGAACCTGGCCTGGCTGGGGCTGCTGATGGCCACCGGGAGCAGCCTGGACGGGACCCACCTGTTCCGGTGGGGCGGGGCCGTGCCCTCGCGGGTCTTCGGCCCGGACCCCTGGCGGCTCGTCACCTCGATGAGCCTCCATGCGGGGCCGGTGCACTTCCTGGTGAACATGCTCTTCCTGGCCTACGCGGGCGGCATCGTTGAGCGCCTCCTGGGGCCCCGGGTCCTGGTCTGGACCTACCTGGTGTCGGGGATCTCGGGCGGGCTGCTGGCGATGGCCACCGGGCGGGACCAGGTGCTGGTGGGGGCCTCGGGGGCCATCGCCGGCGTCTTCGCGGCGGGGGGCCTTGCCCTCTGGCGGGGCCGGCGGATGCTCCCGGGACGATGGTTCCGTCGGAACTTCCGGACCTTCCTTCAGACGCTCCTGGCCAACGTGCTGCTGGGAGCCGCGCTGCCGATGATCAGCCTCTCGGCCCACGGGGGCGGGTTCCTGGGGGGGCTGGTGGCTGCGGGAACCTCCCGTCGTCCCTCCCGTTTCCGCATCCTTCCGGCGGCGGGCGTCGCGGCGGCCTGCATCGCCGCGATGGCCGCCGGGGCCTTCGGGCTGCACCGGTCCGGGCAGCGGCCCCTGGGGGAGACGCTGCCGATGCGGGCCGTGACGGTCCGGGGGAACGTCGAGGGAACGGCCTGGGAGATCCCCCTGGAGATTCCGATCACCTGGATGGACGTCCGGGAAGGGAACCCCGAGAGCGCGCCGGCCTTCGCCGGGGGCACGGGACAACTGGCGGCCATCCAGGTCCAGTGCGGGGAGACCTGGAAGCGGATCGGGCCCGGGGGACCCAGGCCGCTGACCCCGGGGGACGCCCGGGAAATGGCGGACCTCATCCGGGAGGCGACCGAGGGGGAACCGGGGATGTCCATCCGGGAGGGGGGGAACGGCTTCGCGGTGGTGGAGCAGGCCGCCGCCGGCGGGAACCGGGGCGTCAGCGCCCACCGCCAGGACCCGGCAGGGGTGATCCACCTGCATTTCTTCTTCGACCCGGGGTCGCCGGAGGAGACGCTGATGCCCCGGATCCTGGAGGGCGTCGGACCCCTGGCCTGTCGGAAGATCGGGTCGGGTCCGGGGGCCCCGTTGCCGACAGCCCCGTGAACGGAACGAATTCCAGGAGGTACGGCGCCATGACCGACGGGGTCCGACGGGGACGCGACCGGGGATCGGCGGGTTTCCGACCGAGGAATCGACCGGCTTTCGACAGGGGAAGGGGGCCATGCCGGACTGGGAGGTGATGGCCTGGCTGCTGGTGGCCTCGGGCCTGGCGGGATTCGTGGACGCCATCGCCGGGGGCGGCGGGCTGATCCTGCTGCCGGCCCTGCTGCTGGGCCTGCCCCTGGAAACCCCCCTGCCCACGGTGCTGGGGACCAACAAGATGGCCGCGGTGGTGGGGACCGGCGGGGCGGCGTGGCAGTACGGCCGGCGAGGACTGCTGGGTCCGGGGGACGTCCCGGGGCCTCTGCTGGCGGCGATCCTCGGGGCCGCCGCGGGCGCCCGGCTGACGTGGCTGCTGGACCCGGGTGTCTTCCGGCCGGTGATGGTCGGGGTGCTCTTCGGGGTCTGGTGGGTGGTGGTCCTCAGCCCCTCCCTGGGATCGGCGTCCCGCCCCCGGATGGGACGGACCGGCGAGCGGGGCACGGCGGCGCTGATCGCCCTGGGCATGGGGTTCTACGACGGCCTGATCGGTCCCGGGACCGGTTCCCTGCTGCTGCTGCTCTTCGTCTGGGCCCTGGGGATGGACTTCCTGAAGGGGAGCGCCCTGGCCAAGGTGGCGAACCTGGGGTCGAACCTGGGGGCGCTGGCGCTGTTCGGCAGCCGGGGGGCCTGGCTGCCGGCCCTGGGCCTGTCCCTGGCGGCCACCAACCTCGCCGGGGGACTGCTGGGGGCACGGGTCGCGGTGCGGCTCGGTTCCGCCTGGGTCCGGCGCTTCTTCCTGCTGGTGGTCCTGGCCCTGCTGGTGCGCCTGGCGTGGCAGGTGTTCCGGGGATGAGGGCGGGGGTCAGTCCCGGACCGTCGCCTTCCGGATCACGGCGGGCTCGGTGGGGCAGTCCCGGTCGTCCCGGGGCAGGGCGGCGATCCGGTCGACCACCTCCATGCCCGACTTCACCTGGCCGAACCAGTTGTACTTCTTCGGCAGCCGCCCGGACAGGTCCTGGAGGCAGATGAAGAACTGGCTTCCGTTCGTGTCGGGTCCCGAGTTCGCCATCGCCAGTGCCCCCCGGGTGTACTCCCCCTTCACGGGCTCGTCGGCGAAGCGGTATCCCGGGTCGCCGGTGCCCCACTCGGCCTTCAGGGCCGGGTCCTTCGTCTTGGGGTCCCCGCCCTGGATCACGAACCCCGGGACCACCCGGTGGAACAGGATCCCGTCATAGAAGCCCTGGCGGGCCAGTTTCAGGAAGTTTTCCACCGTCTTGGGTGCCTTGTCGGGGTGGAGTTCGAGCACGATCTCCCCGAGGTTCGTGTCGAGGACGACCTCGACGGGGGGCGCGGGGGCGGGAGCGGGGGCCTGGGCGGCCGGGGCCGGGGCGGCGGCCGGGCGCGCCTCGGGACGCGTTTCCGGCGCCTTCTTCGCGCAAGCGGCCAGGGCCATCACCATCAGGCTGATCCAGAGGGTTCTCATCTTGCTGCCTCCTGGTTCCAGTGGCTCCGGTCCGATCCGGAGGACGCGATTGTATCCCGGATCGCCGGGTTCGGAGCCCCGGGGGAATTCGGACCTGGCCATACCGGAATTGTTGACGGGGGGAAGGCCCTGCCCCTACACTCCATCCCGGCGCCGATGGGGCAGGAACCTTTGCGGAGACGGATCGGTTTCCGGGTGATGACGGCCGTGGCGATCGCCCTGGCCCTGGGACTCGGGGTCGGGTCGTACCTCGCCGTGCGGCACATGGAACGGCAGGTGCTGGAGGAGGTGTACGAGGGGGGCCATCGCCTGTCGGACCTGCTGGTCCGGAGCCTCCGCCACGCGATGCTCCGCAACGACCGCGAGTCCATCGGGGCCGCGGTGCGGGACCTGGCCACCGGGGAGGACCTCTCCAGTTTCCGCATCTTCAACAAGGACGGCGTCATCGCCTTCAGTTCGGACCCCGGGGAGGCCGGGCGGAAGGTGCCCACCACCGACGATGCCTGCCGGGGATGTCACGCGGGGAAACGGCCGCTGGACTCCCTGGCCCGGGAGGACCGGGCGACCACCTACCGGGACGCCCGGGGCCACCGGGTCTTCACGCTGGTGGAGCCGCTGTACAATGCCCCGGACTGCTCCTCGGCCCCCTGCCACGTCCATCCCCCGAGCCAGAAGGTCCTCGGGGTCGTGGACCTGAGCCTGTCGCTGCGGCGGATGGAAGCGGCGATGGGCCGCTTCCGGGAGGGCGTCCTGATCGGGGCGCTGGCGCTGCTGGCGGGGCTGTCCGCGGTCGTGCTGCTGCTGCTGATGGCACTGGTGACCCGGCCGGTCCGGCGGCTGGTGCGGGGCATCCAGCAGGTCACCTCGGGGAACCTGGACGCCCGGGTGGCGGACCTGGGGGACACCGAACTGGGGGAGGTCGCCCGGGCCTTCAACGAGATGACGGCGCGCCTGAAGGAGACCCGGGGACGGCTGCTACAGACGGAACGCCTGGGGGTCGTGGGACGCCTGGCCGCCGGGATCGCCCACGAGATCAACAACCCCCTGACCGGGGTGATGCTGATCGCCGGGAACCTGAAGGAGGGGATGGACGCCCAGGATCCCCGGCGGGGCGACCTGGAGACCCTGTACCGCGAGGCGGCCCGGGCCCGGGAAATCGTCAAGGGGCTGCTGGATTTCGCCCGGCAGGCGAAACCGAACTGGTCCCGGGCCTCCCTGGACGTCCCCCTGGGACAGGCCCTGGAGATGATCCGCCACATCGCCCTGAAGCAGGGGGTGGAACTGTCGGTGGAGGGCCCGGAACTGCCCGAGATGCGGCTGGACGTCTCCCGGATGCAGCAGGTGCTGGTGAACCTGATGGTGAACGCCCTGGACGCGATGCCCGGGGGAGGGCGGCTCCGGGTGCGGAAGGGGGTGTCCGGGGACGGCCGGACGGCCTGGATCGAGGTCGCGGACTCCGGCACGGGCATCCGGTCCGAGGACCTGCCCCACCTGTTCGAGCCCTTCTTCACCACGAAGGAAGGCAAGGGAACGGGCCTGGGACTGTCCATTTCCTGGGGCATCGTCGCGGATCACGGCGGCCAGATCGACGTGGAATCCCACCGGGGGAAGGGAACGACCTTCCGGGTGTCGCTGCCGCTAGATGGGGATTCCAACGAGGGTTCGAGGGGTTCCTGACAGGGAGGATCGACGGAGATGTCCAGGATGCGCAGGCGCCTGCTGGTGATCGACGACGAGGAGGTCATCCGGGAGAGTTTCCGGAAGGTCTTCGAGGGGGAACCGGACCGGTGGGACGTGGCGGTGGCCCCCTCCGGGGAGGCGGGGCTCGAGAGGCTCCGGGAGGAGACCTTCGACCTGGTCTTCACGGACCTCAAGATGCCGGGGATGGGCGGGCTCGAGGTGCTGGAGCAGGGCCGCCGACTGCGCCCCGACGCGGACTTCGCGATGATGACGGGCTACGCCTCGGTGGAATCGGCGGTGGACGCGATGAAACTGGGGGCGCTGGACTACATCGAAAAGCCCTTCGGGCCCGAGGAACTGCGGGCCTTCGTGGAGCGCCTGGCCGGCATCCGCGAGGAACGGATCCGGCAGGCCGAGGAGCGTCGCGGCTTCCTCCGGTTCACCCGACCCGTGGTGGTGCAGCATTTCGTGATGGTGGTGACCTTCACGCTGCTGGCCCTGACCGGGGTGCCCCTCTTCTTCCCCGACACCTTCCGGGGGGTGTTCTTCTTCGAGGACTCCTCCTATCTCCGAGGCCTGATGCACCGGATCGCCGCCGTGGCCCTGATGGGCCTCAGCATCTACCACGTGGGCTACATCCTCTACACCGAGGACGGGAACCGGAACTTCCGGGCCATCCTGCCCCGGATCCCCGGGGACCTGAAGGAGGCCTGGGGGAACATCCTCTTCACCTTCGGGCTGCGCCGGGAGAAGCCCCGGGCGGGCCAGTACACCTTCTTCGAGAAGTTCGAGTACTTCGGGGTGGTCTGGGGGACGCTGGTGATGGTCCTCAGCGGACTGGTGCTGTGGTTCACCGACGCGGTGCTCCGGGTGGCTCCCCTCTGGGTGGTGGACCTGGCCAAGGTGGTCCACCGGTACGAGGCCATCCTGGCCATCCTGACCATCGCCATCTGGCACATGTACAACGTCCACTGGCGGCCGGGGGTGTTCCCGATGAGCCGGGTCTGGCTGACGGGGCGCATCGGCCGGGAGGAGATGATCGAGGAGCACCCGCTGTGGTACGAGGCCCTGACGGGAAGGCCGGCCGTGGCCGAGGGCCACGAGGAGGTGCGGTCATGAAAGGGCGGCACCGGATCGGTCTCCAGGGAATCGCCTGCATCGTCGCCTGGATCGCCTTTCTGCCCGGGGCCCGGGCGGAGGCGCCCTGCCTGGACTGCCACTCGGAGGTGGCGTCGGACGAGGGGTTCCGGCAGTCGCCCCACGTGCGCCTGGGAGGCGGGTCCGGGAACGGCCCCTGCGTGGCGTGCCACGGCGACGTGGAGGTCGCCGACGACGAGCACCCGAAGCCCCCGAAGGTGGACTGCGTGCGGTGCCACCAGCAGGCGCCGGAGGCCCTGAAGGCCAGCGTCCACGGCGAGGCCGGCGACGACGGTCCCTCCTGCATCGACTGCCACGGGACCCACGACGTCACCTCCAGCCAGGGCAATCACGGCCGTCATCGCCGCATCGCCACGCGCTGCGGCGCCTGCCATGACCGGGAGTGGAAGGTCTTCCAGGAGTCCTGGCACGGGCAGTCCCGGGCCGAGCAGGCCGCGACCTGTTCCGACTGCCACGGGGGGCACGACATCCGGCGGCCCGCCGACCCCCGGTCCACGGTCCACCGCCTGACCCAGGCCGAGACCTGCGCGAAGTGCCACACCCGGACCGACCTGGGCCTGCCGCCGGAGTCGGTGCAGGCGGTGAAGGACTGGTTCGGAAGCGTGCACGGCCTGGCCATCAGCCGGTCGGGCCTGCTGGTGTCGGCGACCTGCAGCGACTGCCACGGGTTCCACGACATCGAGCACGGACGGGACTCGGAGCGCAACCGAATCGCCCGCGGCCGCGTGCCGGAGACCTGCGGGAAGTGCCACCAGGGCGTGCTGGACCTCTATCGCCAGAGCGTCCACGGCAAGCCCCTGGAGGAGGGGAACCTGGACGTCCCGGTCTGCACCGACTGCCACCGGTCCCACACGATCCAGTCCCACTACCGGGCCGAGTCCGCGACCTACGCCTCGAAGGTCGCGGCGACCTGCCTCAAGTGCCATGCCCAGGCCGCGATGCTGAACCGCTACGGCATTCCCGAGGCCCGGGAATCCACCTACCTGGAGTCCTACCACGGGGCGTCGGCGAAACTGGGGGACACCCGGGTGGCCAACTGCGCATCGTGCCACGAGGCCCACGACATCCGGGCCCACACGGACCCGAAGGCCTCGACCCACCCGGACAACCTCCCCAAGACCTGCGGGAAGTGCCATCGCCTGGAGGACGTCTCCCGGCCGATCCAGACCGGGCGCATCCACGCGGCCCTGGCCCGGGAGCGGCACTGGCTGCCGGGGCTGGTGGAGCGGATCTACATCGTGGCCCTGGCGGGCATGATGGGGTTCTTCCTGTCCTACATCGTGGCCCACCTGGTCCGCAACACCCGGAGGCGCCACGGGGCCTGAGATCGGCCCGGGGAGGCGGGCGGCCATGGGGCGGAGGTCCCGGATCCTGGATTTTGCGGCGGGCGTGCTGGGGATGGCCCTGCTGTGCGCCTGCGCCGCGCCCCGGGTCCCGGGGGAGGCCTCCGGGGATCCCTATGTCCCGGCCTTTGTCGAGCGGGTGGTGGACGGGGACACGGTGGTGCTGGCCGGGCGGCAGCGGGTCCGCCTGGGCGGGGTCAACTGTCCCGAGATCGACGAGCCCCTGGGCCTGGAGGCCCGGGAGTTCGCCCTGGGAATGGTCGGGCGCAAGGACGTGCGGGTCCGGGAGGACCGGAAGGACCGCTACGGGCGCCTGGTCACGGACATCCGCGTGGGGGACCGGAGCCTGGCATCGGCCCTGGTGGAGGCCGGGCTCGCCCACGTCTTCCTGATCCC
>Ga0302250_1001998_pt1 | contig 13630 bp, 9 predicted proteins | sample AAG_RA_Asp_MG_FD_193536 | JGI IMG/M metagenome (GOLD analysis project Ga0302250, IMG submission 193536) | Enriched activated sludge microbial communities from anaerobic digester in WTTP, New Holstein, Wisconsin, United States - AAG_RA_Asp | ecosystem: Engineered > Bioreactor > Anaerobic >... | reverse complement strand
TGCCGAACATGACCGTCGTTTCTGTCTCCGACCCGGTGGAAGCCGAACTGGCAACCCGTGCCGTAGCGGAGTTCAAGGGGCCGGTCTACCTGCGCCTCTCCCGCGCCGAAGTACCGGTGGTGCTCGACAAGGCCACCTACAAGTTCGAGATCGGCAAGGGTGTGACGCTACGCGAAGGCAACGACCTGACCATCGTCGCCACCGGCTACATGCTGGTCAAGGCCCTGGAAGCCGCCGAGATCCTCGCCGACAAGGGCATCAGGGCACGGGTGGTGAACATTCACACCATCAAGCCGATCGACCGCGAATTGCTGATCGCCTGCGCCAGGGAGACCGGCGCGATCGTCACCGCCGAAGAGCACAACGTCTACGGCGGTCTCGGCAGCGCCGTGGCCGAAGTCCTGAGCCAGGGCTGCCCGGTGCCGATGGAAGTCGTCGGCGTCAATGATACCTTCACCGAGTCTGGCGACTACGAGAAGCTGCTGGCGAAGTACGGCCTGTCGGCGGCCAACATCGTGACCCACGCCGAGAAGGTGTTGAAACGCAAAGGCTGAGAAAAAAATCGCCCCGGCACAAGGGCCGGAGCGACCGAGGAGTTACCCCGTTGGCAACACGCCGGATTCTCGAATCCGGTTGTGTTGCCTTTTTTTACATCACCGCGCTGATCCGCCAGGGCAGGAACTCGTCGTTGCCGTAGCCGAGGATTTCGCTGCGCACCTTCTCGCCCGAGGCGTGGCGAATGATCGCGTCGAAAATACGCTGGCTGATCTCGGCCATCGGCGTGCCGGTGATCAGGTCGCCGCAATTCACGTCCATGTCGTCGCGCATCCGTTCGTAGAGCATGGTGTTGGTCGCCAGCTTGATCGTCGGCACGCCGGCGCAGCCGAACGCCGAGCCGCGCCCGGTGGTGAAGCAGATGATCTGCGCGCCGCCCGCCGCCTGGCCGGTCGCCGACACGGGGTCGTAGCCGGGGGTATCCATGAAGACGAAGCCCTTGGCGTCGATCGGTTCGGCGAAACGATAGACGCCGTTCAGCGAGCTGGTACCGCCCTTGGCCACCGCTCCCAGCGACTTCTCGAGGATCGTCGTCAGCCCGCCGGCCTTGTTGCCGACCGACGGGTTGTTGTCGAGCTCGCCGCCGGTGCGCGCGCAATAGTCCTTCCACCAGGCGATGCGGTCGATCAGTTTCTGCGCGATCTCCGGCTTCGCTGCGCGCCGCGTCAGCAGATGCTCGGCGCCGTAGATTTCCGGCGTTTCGGAAAGCACCGTCGTCGCCCCGTGCGCCACCAGCAGGTCGGAGGCGCCACCGAGCGCCGGGTTGGCCGTGATCCCGGAATAGCCATCGGAGCCGCCGCAGTTGAGGCCAATGATCAGGTTGCCTACGGACGCTTCCTCGCGCCTGTACTGGTTGGCCTTCGGCAGCATGCCCTCGACCAGCGCGATGCCCTTCTTGATCGCCGCCGTGGTGCCGCCCTCGACCTGCATGATCACGTGTTCCAGCATCCCCGGTTCGTGCTGGCCGATCATTTCGATCAGCGGCGCGATCTGGTTCTGCTCGCAACCGAGCCCGACGAACAGCACGCCGGCGAAGTTCGGATGCTTGGCGAAGCCGACCATCGTACGGCGCAGCATCTCCATGCCTTCGCCGCTGGTGTTGATGCCGCAGCCCTCCGGGTGCGGCAGGGCGATGACGCCGTCGACGTTGGGGAACGCCGCGAGCTTCTCGCGCGAGAAGTGGCTGGCGATCGCCCGCGTGACGGTGGCGGAACAGTTCACCGAGGAGATCACCGCGATGTAGTTGCGCGTGCCGACCTTGCCGTTCGGGCGCTTGTAGCCCATGAAGGTGGCGGGGTTGGCGACCTTCGGCAACTCGTGCACGTCCTGCCCGATGCCGTAGTCGCGTTCGAATTCGCCCATGCCGAGGTTATGCGCATGAACGTGCTGACCGGCCGCGACGTCGGCCTTGGCGAAGCCGATGATCTGGTTGTAGCGGCGGACCGGGTCGCCGGCCTTCAGTTCGTGCGCCGCGATCTTGTGGCCGGGCGGGATCATGTCGCGCACCGTCACGTTTTCGGCGGCGATCTCCGTGCCCGGGACCAGTTGCTGGGCGGCAATCAGCACGTCGTCGTTGGCGTGCAGGCGGATATACAGGGGGTGGCTCATCGTAATCTCCTTGCTCAGGCATTCGTCACCCCGGCGAAGGCCGGGGTCCAGTTCGTCGGATTTTCTGGATTCCGGCCTGCGCCGGAATGACGAATTTTCAATGGATCAGCACTTTCTTAGAGTTCGCTTAGAGTTCACTCATCGCCGCTTTGACACCGACCGCCTTGATCCGTGCCAGCGTCGCCGCCGTCTGTTCGGCCAGGCCCGGCACCTTGGTCAGGTCCTCGCCCCACAGGCGCGCATCAGCGAGCAAGGTCGCGGCGACCTTGCCCATGTCGGTCGCGCCGGCCCAGGCGGCGTTCATGATCGCCAGAATGTCGGCGTTGTCCTTGATCGGGTAGACGCCCTTCTCGCGCTTGCCTTCGAAGTCACCATTGGCAGCAAACGTACCGTGGTAGAAATTGAGCAGCGCGGCCAGCGAGAACGACAGCCCGGCCGGCGCCTTGCCGTGCTTGGCGGCGAAATCCTTGACCGTCGGCAGCACGCGCACCGTCCACTTCGACACCGAGTTCAGGGCGATCGAGATCAGCTCGTGGCGAATGTGCGGGTTGGCGAAGCGCTCCATGATCGTCTCGGCGTAGGCCTTGCGCTCGGCGTCGGGCAGCGGCACGAAGGGAACGATTTCCTCGAACATCACCTTGTTCAGGTACTTGGAAACCACCGCGTCCTCGGTCATCTCGCGCACCGTATCGAGGCCGGCGCTGTAGGACGCCAGCGAGCTGGCGGTATGCGCGCCGTTGAGGATGCGCACCTTGCGCGTGCGGTACGGTTGCAGGTCGTCGGTCCATACCACGTCGAGGCCGGCCTTGTGCAGGGGCAGTTCCTCGGCGAGAGTTTGCGTAAGCCCGGCCGGGCCTTCGATGACCCACAGCAGGAACGGCTCGGCGGCGACCATCAGCGGATCCTTGTAGCCGAACTCGGCGTACAGCGCCTCGGCCTCGGCCGCCGGGAAGCCCGGGACGATACGGTCGACCAGCGTATTGCAGAAGACGTTGTGGTTCTTCACCCAGGCAACGAACTCGGCCGGCAGCTTCCAGGCTTCGGCAAACTGCAGCACGTACTGCTTGAGCTTCGAGCCATTGGCCTCGATCAGTTCGCACGGAAGGAAGACCAGGCCCGACTCCGGCGAGCCGCCGAAGGCCTTGAAGCGCGCCAGCAACAGCGCCGTGACCTTGGCCGGGAAATTGGCCGGGCACTTGCTGTCGACCAGAGGCTCCTCGACGTAGGCGATGCCCGCTTCGGTCGTGTTGGACACCACGAAACGCAGCGCCGGATCCTGCACCGTTTCCAGCATCACATCCCACTGCGCATACGGGTTCAGCGTGTCCTTGACGCAGCTGACCAGTCGCTTCGACTGCACCTGCCGGCCGTTCTGCACGCCGCGCAAGAGGACGGTGAATAGCTGGTCCTGCGCCTTCATCAGTTCGGCGACGCCGCGCTCGAGCGGCTGCGCCATGATCACTTCACCGTTCATCAGGCCGGCGCCGTTGGCCACGTCGACCATCCAGTCGACGAAAGCACGCAGGAAATTGCCGTCGCCGATCTGCAGGATGCGCGTCGGCTTCAGCGACGAGGTAACGGACGATGCGGCGGACGATTCGACGGCAAGCTTGCCTTGAGCCAGATTGGCTCTGTTCAGACTGTTCATTGAAACCTCTCCAGGTGTTTTCCTGTTGCAAGACGGGATGACTGCGGACCGTATGGCCACGACATCAGCGACGCACTATCGGCGTTGTCGACTCCCGTGTCCAATACCTCTTCGACATGCGCTTATGCAGGGTTCGCATGACTGCGCGGCCTCAGAGGGCATGACATAAAACCCACCGCAAAGACGCGAAGTGACAAAGGTCACGCAAAGAACTTCATCTTGCATTTTCAGGCTTTCCTTTGCGTAACCTTCGCGTTCTTTGCGCCTTTGCGGTGAAGGTTGGCGGTTTGACGCTCAGAGAACGCACGTAACCTTCAGGTACTTGTCGGGATGCTCGGCGATGTCGGCAACGATCGCCGGCGTTTCATCCATCGACACCGTCTTGGTCAGCAGCGCCTCGACGTTGACCTTGCCTTCGGCGATCAGGCGCAGGCTTTCCGGGAACTGGCCGACGCTGTTGCGCGAACCGCGGATGGTCAGTTCCTTCTTGGTGAACAGCGCGGTCGGCATCGGGATGTCGCTCTTCGGCCAGCCGACCAGTGCAATATGCCCGGCGTAGGAGACGTAGTCCACCGCACCGCGAATGGCCGGCGCCGCCCCGGAGCACTCGATGACCGCCTCGGCCATGCGCCCCTGGGTGATCGACAGGATCTCGGCCACCGCGTCGCTGCTCACCGGGTTGATCGTGTGCGTGACGCCCAGACTGCGCGCCAGCGCCAGCCGTTCATCGACCGGATCGACGACGATCGGAATGGCGCCGACCACCAGCGCGTACTGCGCCGCCAGCAGACCGATCTGCCCGGCGCCGGTGATCACCACGTGCTGCCCGGCCTTCACCTCGGCCTGCTTGACCGCGTGCATCGAAATGACCAGAGGCTCGGCCATCGGCACCAGATGCCACGGGATGCCGGCCGGCACCTTGTGCAGCAGGTGGCGCGGATGCGAAACGTATTCCGCCATCCCGCCCTCGATATGCACGCCGCGCACGGTCAGGTTCTCGCAGCAGTTGGTGTGGCCGATCGAGCATGGATAGCACTTGCCGCAATAGACGTACGGCTCGAGGATGACGCGGTCGCCTTCCTTGAACTCCGCTTCGTCGGCGCCGACTTCCACCACCTCGCCGGCGATTTCATGTCCGATGACGCGCGGATACGAAACCAGCGGATTGACGCCCTTGTAGGCGCCAATGTCCGAGCCGCAGATCCCGGCGCTGCGCACCTTGATCAGCACCTGCCCGTCGAGGCGCTTGGTCGCCTCGATGTCGCTGATCAGGATTTCCCCGGGTTTCTTGAGCAATACGGTTTTCATGATGTGTTTCTCTCGCAGAAGGAAAGTGCGGCGGTTACAGGTTAGGCAACCAGGTGGTGACGGCCGGCACGAAGGTCACCAGAAGGAGCGCGACAAGCAGGGCGGCATAAAGCGGCAGACTCTCGCGGACGAATTCACCGACCTTGGTACCGGTAATCGCATTGGCAATGAACATCACCGTGCCCATCGGCGGGGTCAGGCAGCCGATCGCCAGGTTCAGGATCATGATGATGCCGAACTGGATCGGATCGATGCCGAGCAGTTTCACCGTCGGCATCAGCAGCGGCACCAGCACGATGATCGCCGCGTTGCCCTCGATGAACATGCCGAGGATCAGCAGCAGGATGTTCAGCGCGATCAGGAAGGTCACCGGACTCGCAGAGAAGCTGGTGATGAAGCGGGCAACGTCCTGCGCCACCTGTTCCCAGGTCAGTATCCAGGCGAACGCCGAGCAGGCCATGATGATCAGCATCACGCCGGCGGTCGACCGTGCCGTCTCGAGCAGGGCGAGCTTGATGTGCTCGAACTTCATTTCCTTGTACACCAGCGAACCGATGATAATCACGTACAGCACAGCGACGGCGCCGGCCTCGGTCGGCGTGAAGACGCCGATGCGAATGCCACCGACGATGACCAGGATGAGCACGAGCGCCCCGGAGGCTTCCTTGAGCGCATCCCACAATTCGCCCAGGCGCGGCCCGTGATCACGCACCGGCTTGTAGCCGCGCACGCCGGCAACGATGCGGATCGCCACCATCAGCAGAAAGGCGCAGAGCAACCCGGGAACGACACCGGCCATGAACATCTTGCCGATCGACACGTCGGCGACGTAGCCGTAGATGATCAGCGCGATGCCCGGCGGGATGATCGGGGTGATCAGCGAACCTGCGGCGGTCACGGCGGCGGAGAAGCCCTTGTTGTAGCCGAGCTTGGTCATTTCCGGCACCAGCATCTTGCACAGCATCGCGCAGTCGGCCAGGTTGGACGCCGACATGCCGCCCATCAGCGTGGACAGCAGCACGTTGGCCTGTGCCAGACCACCCTTGAAGTGCCCGGTCAGCACTTCGGCAAGCTTGAGCATGCGCCGGGTGATGCCCGTGTAGTTGAGCAGGTTGCCGAGGAAGATGAAGAACGGGATCGCCAGCAGCGTCACGTTCTCGCCAGCGCCGATGATGCGCTGCGCGGCGATGATCGGCGACGCGTCACCGGCAAGGAAAAAGTAGGCCAGAACCGCCCCGATGACGGCGATGAACACCGGCAGGTTGATGGCAAACCCGACCAGCAGTAACAAGCATGCAATACCTACGGCCATGTCAGTTGTCTCCCCTGGCAGATTTCTTGATGTCCCCGATCAGGTGCAGGAGCAGATAAAAGGCCATCCAGAAGGCACCGACCGGCACGGCCAGGTCGATGTAGGTGTATTTGAAGCCGAGAATCGGCGTGATCTTGTCGCCGGCGGCCATCGACAGTTCGAGGCCGAGCCAGCCGAACGTGATGAGCACGACGATACCGACGACATCGTTGAAATAGCCGATATAGCGTTGCACCGGTTTCGGCAGGGCAACCACCAGCGCGTCGATGCTGACATGCCCGCGCCCCTTCATCGCCGACGCGGCACCGAACATGATGGCCCAGAGGTAAAGGGCGATGAGCACCTCCTCGATCCATTGCAGCGGATCATTGAGGATGTAGCGCATGAACACGGCGAGAATGGTGATCACGACGATGGCGACCGTAAACAGCTTGGCCAGCCAGTCATCGAGACTTTTCAGAAATCCCATGAGGGCACCTTTTGATAATGAATTTCCAGCCTTATTTTCCAGCCCCTCAAGGGCCGACAGGCAATCGCGAACGCCTTCAAAATCCACCGCAAAGGCGCAAAGAGGCAAAGGTTGCGCAAAGGAAGCAAGTACCGTCATCAGGGAAACGCAGAAGAGTTCACCTTCATGCCTTCCGCTCTTCTCCTTTGCGTTCCCTTTGCTCCTTCGCGCCTTTGCGGTGGGTGTTTTCCGGCTTACGCCGGAATGACCGTGAAGGATTACTTCAGGTACGACTGGACCTTGTCATACAGACCCGGCGTCCATTCCGGGAAGTGCGTATAGGTCGGCTTGGCGGCTTCGCGGAAGGCCTTCTTGTCGACCTCGATCACCGTCACGCCTTCCTTCTTCATCTTCTCGATGGTTTCCTTCTCGGCGACCTGGATGATGTCGGTCATGAAGTTGCCGGCTTCGTCGGCCGATTCGGTCAGCGCCTTCTGGATGTCAGCCGGCAGCTTCTTGAAGTACGACTCGCTCGTCACCCACTGGCTGACGTTGTCGAGGTGGCCGGAGAGGATCAGGTACTTGGCCGGCTCATGGTGCTTCTGGCCGTACAGAACCGGGATCGGGTTCTCGGCGCCGTCGATCACGCCGGTGGTCAGCGCCGGATAGACTTCGCCCAGCGGCATCGGCGTCGGGGTGGCGCCCATCGTCTTCATCGCGTCGATCTGGATGCGGTTGTTCGGCACGCGGATCTTCAAGCCCTTCAGATCCTCGGGCGTCTTCACCGGCTTCTTGGTGACCATGTGACGGGTGCCGTAGAGCCAGTTGGACGTCAGGATGCGGAAGCCCTTGGCCGCCAGCTTGTCGTTCATTTCCGCAAACCACGGCGTCTTGGCCAGCTTGAAGATGTCCTTGTAGTCGTTGCCCAGGTACGGCCCCATCAGGATGCCGAAATCGGGGACGTAGTCTGCGAAGAAGCCGCCGTCGGCGATGGTGATGATCGCGCTGCCGAGCTTCATCTGCTCCATCACGTCCTTCTTCGAGCCAAGCTGCGAGCTCGGATACAACTTCAGTTCCCCCTTGCCGCCGGTCTTCTGCGCGAACAGCTTGGCCCACTCGTTGACCGCCTTGTCGATCGGCTCGCCCGGGTTGTTCTCGTACGCGATCTTGATCGAATACTGGGCGGAAATCGCATTGCCCATGCCAAAGCACAAAGCGACGCCGAGCAGCATGCCCAGCAGTTTCTTGTTGGCGCGAATGACGTTCATGAGTCCTCCTCATTGGTATTGGTTGAAATGACGTGCCAAACGTGACCGTGTTTGCACCAGGGGTATTTAGCAATACGCGTGCCATTTGCAACTCATTGATTCATATGGACCAGTATCCACACATGTTTCATTATTGAAACGCCTGAAATTGCACTATTGAAACAAAATGGGCATCATCGCCCCTTGAGGAAACGCTGAAACATTCGTCACCCCGGCGAAGGCCGGGGTCCAGTTCGTTGCATTTTCTGGATTCCGGCCTTCGCCGGAATGACGAATCTTCTCTCCCTGACGCATATCACCCACACAAGTAGATCACGCCATGCAATCCATCCTGCTGCTCAGCCCGATGCAGAGCATCTCGAACACCGCCCCGGACGTTGCCCGCGAGCTGGGCATCCGCATCGAGATCAGGGACTCCGACGACGCCAGCGTGGTACGCCATATTGGCGAATACCCGGAGGCCGAGGTTGTCGTCACCCGCGGCGGTTTCGCCGAGCTGGCGAAGCGCGTGCCCGGCATCACCGTCGTCGAGATCGCCATGTCGCTCAACGAGCTGCTCAGCAACCTGAGCACGCTGACCGGCAAAGGCTTCAGCCGCATCGGCATCGTCAGCCACCCCAACCTGTTCAGCGGCGCGGCCGGCAACTTCAACATCCTCGACGCGCAGGTCAGCATCCGTCCGCAGGAAAGCGAAGAAGCCATCGCGGCGATGGTCCGGCAGATGGCCGACGAAGGCTTCCAGGCGTTCCTCGGCTGCCGCGTCGCCTTCAACACCGCGCGCGAACTGGGGCTTGAAGCCGTGTTCCTGGAGAGCGGCAAGACCTCGCTGCGCGCCGCGCTGCGCGAGGCCATGCGCATCATCAAGGCCAAGGAACAGGAGAAGCTGCAGGCCGCGCAGCTGGCGGCGATCATCGACAACATCGACGAGGCGGTGATCGCCTTCACCCCCGAGCACGAAGTCAACTTCTTCAACCGCCACGCGCGCCGCCTCTGCGCGGTCAGCCCGGCCAGCCCGCCCGATTTCGAACACGCCCTGTCGGTGCTCGATTCCGGCGAGAAGGAACTCGTCACCTCAATCAACGGCAACAACGTCATCGCCCGCAGCATCCCGCTGGAATTCGACAACGCCGTGCGCGGCAAGGTCATCACCCTGCACGAGGTCACGCGCATCCAGGCCTCCGAATCAAAGATCCGCTCGTCGTTCCACAAGAAGGGCCTGTATGCCCGCTACCACTTCAGCGACGTGATCGGGGATTCCGAAGCGATCCGCCAGCTCACCGCCCGCGCCAAGACCTACGCCGGGCACGATTCGAACCTGCTGATCTACGGCGAGACCGGGACCGGCAAGGAAGTCTTCGCGCAGAGCATCCACAACCACAGCCGGCGCAAGCAGGGGCCGTTCGTCTCGGTCAACGTCGCCTCGATCCCGCCGAGCCTGCTCGAGAGCGAACTGTTCGGCTACGTCGACGGCGCCTTCACCGGCGCGCGAAAGGGAGGGAAACCCGGGCTGTTCGAACTCGCGCACGAAGGCACGCTGTTCCTCGACGAAATCGGCGAGCTCGCCCCGGAAATCCAGAGCCGCCTGTTGCGCGTCCTGCAGGAACGCGAAATCATGCGCATCGGCGACGACAAGATCATCCCGGTCGACGTGCGCATCATCTCCGCCACCAACCGCGACCTGTTCCAGCAGACGCAGACCGGCGCCTTCCGCCAGGACCTCTACTACCGCCTGCACGTCGTCGGACTGCGCCTGCCGCCGCTGCGCGCGCGCGCCGAAGACATCCCGGCGATCTTCGAACACTACCTGCGCCGCTTCGCCAGCCAGGCTGGGCGCGATGCCCGCCTGACCGACGCGGCAAGAGATGTGCTGCAGACCTACGCCTGGCCCGGCAACATCCGCCAGCTGCGCAACGTCGCCGAAGTCGTGGCCTACGGCGACGACGAAGTGATCGACGCCCGGCACATCCATGAAGTCCTTGGCGACCAGGAGCGCGCCTCGTCGCGGACCGACTTCATCACCATCCCCGAATGCGCCTCCCTCAAGCAGATGGAATCGGAGATCCTCCGCAACCTGCTGGCCAAGTACCCTGCCGACGAAGTCTGCACGCGCCTCGGCATCAGCCGCGTCACGCTATGGCGGAAGATGAAGAACCTGGAGATCGCCGCAACCGGCGCGCAATAAGGCGATTACTCGACCACGACCGCCGTCCCGCTCGCCGAGACCATCAGCATGCCGTTCTTCTCGCCGAGCACCTCGTAGTCGATATCGATGCCGACGACGGCGTTCGCCCCCAACTCCGTCGCCTGTTCGGCCAGTTCGTCGAGCGCGTACTGCCGCGCCTTGCGCAGTTCCTTCTCGTACGAACCCGAACGCCCGCCGACCAGGTCGCGGATGCCGGCGAACATGTCCTTGAAGATATTGGCGCCGAGCACCGCCTCGCCGGCCACGATGCCGCGGTACGCCGTGATGCGCTTGCCTTCGATCGTCGGGGTTGTCGTCAGATGAACCATCAAAACCTCCATCGCAGGGGAGTTGGACACGAGGGGCAGCGTAGCACGACCGGACTCCGCGGGTAGAATGCCCCGATGACATCGCGTTTCCGGTTTTTGCCCCGCCTCGCGGGCGCGTTGCTGCTGGCGCTGGCGGTTTCCGCCTCCCGCGCCGAGATCGTGCTGCACGCGCCCGAACCGATCACCGCGCTACTAACCCCCTACCTCCCCGAGCAGGCGATTTCACCGCGTCGCCTGCAGACGATGCTCGAAGAAATACTGGCGACCGAGGGGTATTTCTCTCCCGCGATCAAAACGCGCGAAGAAGGCGAAACGCTGCGCGTCGATATCGACCCCGGCCCGCGTACCCGCATCACCGCCGTCGACCTGACGATCGACGGCCCTGTCGCAGAATCGGTCAAAAGCCAACTGCAAGCCGGCTGGCGCCTGCCCGCCGGCGAGCCGTTCCGCCAGCAGGACTGGAGCACCGCCAAGCAGCAGATCCTCGGCGAACTTCTCGCCAGCGACCACGCCGACGCACAATTGATCGACAGCGAGGCGCGGATCGACAGCGAAACCCGCCAGGCCAGCCTGCGCGCGCATTACGACGCCGGCCCGCGTTACCGCTTCGGCGCCTTGCGCGTCGATGGACTGCACCGCCATTCGCCCGAACTGGTCGCCCGCTACAACCGCGCCGCAAAGGCGGGCGACCGCTACAGTGAAGCGCGACTCGGCGAACTGCAGCGCACGCTGCAGGCAACCCCCTACTTCTCCTCGGTGCGCGTAACGATCGATCGTGAGAACGCCGCCGCCGACGAGGACGGCCGAACCGCGCCCGTCCTCGTCACGGTGCGCGAACGCCCCGCCCATCGGTTCGGCATCGGCGCCGGCGTCAGTACCAACACCGGCGCGCGGATTGAAGCGACCTACCATACGCCCGACCTGTTCGGCCAGTCCTGGGCGCTCGACGGCGGCCTGCGCATCGAACAGAAGAAACAGACCGCCTACGCCGATGTATTCCTGCCCCCGGATGAAAAAAACCGGCGGCACGGGTTCGGTGCGCTGGCCGAGACCTCGGACATCGAGGGGCTGAAAACGCGCCGCCACGCCTTCGGCGTGCAAACCGTCCAGCCGCACGGCAGCGTCGAACAACGCCTCTCGCTGAACTGGCAGGAAGAACGGCGCACCCCCGACGGCGCGGCGCAGAGCACCAACCAGGCGCTGGTACCCGACGCCATGTGGACCTGGCGCAACATCGACGACCCCATCGATCCGCGCCGTGGAACCGTGCTGCAGGCGAGCATCGGCGGCGCGGCGAAAGCACTGCTCTCCGATCAGGACTTCCTGCGCCTGCACGGCCGCTGGTTGCAGTACCTGCCGCTCGGGCAGCGCGACATGCTCGCCTTGCGCGTCGAACTCGGCGCGACCCTGGCCGACTCCCGGCAAGGCATTCCACAGGACTACCTGTTCCGCGCCGGCGGCGCCGGCTCGGTGCGCGGCTACACGTATCAGAGCCTGGGCGTAAAGGAAGGCTCGGCCACCGTCGGCGGCCGCTACCTCGGCATCGCCAGCATCGAGGCCACGCACTGGCTCACGCCCGAGTGGGGTGCGGCGGCGTTCATCGATGCCGGCGACGCGGCCGACACGGCCGGCGACCTGAACCTCTCCGTCGGCTACGGCCTCGGCGTGCGCTGGCGCAGCCCCGCCGGCCCGATCGGCGCCGACCTCGCCTACGGACAGCGCACCGGCGAGCTGCACATCCACTTCGCGCTGGCGATTCCGTTCTAGCCATGACCGCCCGCCGCCTGCTCGCCGCCTTCGCCCTGATTCTGGCCACCCTGTGCGCCGGAACAGCCTGGCTGCTGACAACGGAAGGCGGCCTGCGCGCCGCCGTCCAGCTGGCCGGCATGGCTCTCGGCGACCGCTTGCACGTCGCTTCCCCGGAAGGTCGCCTGCTTGGCCCGCTGAGAATCGGCGAAGTGCGCTGGACCGATCCGGAGCTGCAACTCTCCGCCAGCCGCGTCGAACTCGACTGGTCGCCGGCAGCGCTGCTCTCGCGCCGGCTGCACATCGACGCACTGAGTATCGACGCACTGCAAATCAAGCCGGCACCATCAGAGGCGCCCGCCGCGTTGCCGAGCGACCTGACGCTGCCGCTGGCAATCAACGCCAAGCACGTCGGAATAGCCGAGCTGCGTTGGGACGACAGCCTCAGCGTCACCGACATTTCGGCCGGGTTGTCCAGCGATGGCCGCCGGCATCGCCTCACCGACGTCTCCGCGCGCATCGCCGACACCGCTCTGTCGGGCAGTCTCGAGCTCGACGGTGCAACGCCCTTTCCCGTCGCGGCGCAGGCCCGGGCGCACGGCCTCGTCGCCGAACGCTCCCTCGCCGTGACGCTCGATGCGCAAGGCTCGCTCGAACGCCTGACCGTCTCTGTTTCCGCGCAAGAGGGCATCGCCGGCGAGGCAAACGCGGTGATCGCCCCCTTTGCCGCCACGCCGCTCGTCGCAGCCCGCGTCGCCCTGCGCGACATCGACCCGGCCGCGTGGCAGACCGATGCACCGCACGCCCGGCTGGCCGTCAATGCCGAACTGTCACGGACGAACGACGCGCTGACCGGCGACATTGCCGTTGCCAACAGCACCCCCGGCCCGATCGACAAGAACCAACTCCCGCTGGAGACTGCCCGCTTTCGCCTCGTTCCCGAAAACAACGATCTGCGCATCGACGCCATTGCGCTGACGCTCCCCGGCGGCGGGAGTTTGCAAGGCAGCGGCCGCTTCGCCCAGGAAACCCTGACGCTCGACCTCGACGCTCGCCGGCTCGACGCCGCACGCATGGCCTCCACCCTCGCCGCCACACGACTCGACGGGCCACTCAAGCTCTCCCTCGGCGCGGAACGGCAACGCGGCGAACTCTCCTTGCGCGACACGCGCTTCAGCCTCAGGGCGCAAGTCGAACACGCCGGTGGCATGCTGACCGTTGACCGC
>Ga0302250_1001997_pt1 | contig 13649 bp, 8 predicted proteins | sample AAG_RA_Asp_MG_FD_193536 | JGI IMG/M metagenome (GOLD analysis project Ga0302250, IMG submission 193536) | Enriched activated sludge microbial communities from anaerobic digester in WTTP, New Holstein, Wisconsin, United States - AAG_RA_Asp | ecosystem: Engineered > Bioreactor > Anaerobic >... | reverse complement strand
GGCTTCGTTGAAGCGTGCCACAATCTCCTGGCAGAGATGGCTGGTCACCGCCAGCCGTTCCTTCACATCGGCAATCCAGGCGTGCAATTCAAACTCCAGAGCGTTATCCCCAAACCGAAGGAAAAGCGGAGTCGGGGCGGGGTCGCGGAGGATCCTGCGATCCGTTTCGGCAGCTTCCTTGAGGAGCCGCAAGACCAGCTGAATATCACTCCCGTAGGCTACGCCGACCGGTATCCTGACCCGGGCAAACTGGCTGGAGCGCGTCCAGTTGGTAACTTTGCCCGAAATGAACTGTGAGTTGGGAACGATGAGTTCGGAGCGATCGAAGGTTTCGATGATGGTGGAACGCAGACCGATCCTTCTTACGGTGCCGGTTTCGTTATCCACCACTACCATATCGCCCACTTTGAACGGTCGTTCAAACAGGAGCATCAGCCCGCTGACGAAGTTGTTGACGATGTTTTGCAGGCCGAAGCCGACCCCAATCCCGACGGCACCGGTCAGGAAGGCAAAACTGGTCAGGTTGAGGCCAATGAGGCTGATGGCCAGCATGATGCCGACAAACAGAAAAGAATAGTGGATAAGCTTGTTGATGGCATCGCTGGCGCCGCGATCGAGCTGCCTGCGGGGGAAGACTTCTCCTTCAAGAAAGGCGCGAATGAACCAGGAACCGGAAACAACGATGTAGACGAGGAAGACGGACAGGAGGATGCGCCCCAGGCTCAGGGTCAGGTCGCCGATGGCGAACCGGAAGTCGAAGATCTTCTGCCACGCCTGCCCGAAGGATGGGTAAATACCCCACAACTGAAAGAGGACCAGCAGGAGAAGAAACAGCAGGCCAGCCTTGAGGAGCTTTTTTAACCGGATTTCAACGGCTTCCCCGAACCGGCTGATCAGCCCCAGCCGGGCTACCAGGGGTTGACGCAGCAGCATTTCGATACCGCCGTTGCCGAGGTGGAGCAGGAGGTAGCAGACGGTGCAAAGGAAGATGCTCCCGCCAGCAGAACGCACCAGGTAATGGGCCAGGTTGCTGTAGCCGGCCATAAGGAGCAGCAGGGCTGCCCCCAGAACGAGCGGCCCGGTCCGCAGGCCGACCGAGAACAAATCCAGCTTCCCGTTCTGTTCGGCCAGATAACGTTTTGCCTGGCCAACGAAAAACCAGATTCCCACCATGCAGACGACTGCCAGGGCGAGACTGAAAAGGGGTGGCGGAAGAGAGACCAGCTTCAGGGACGAGGTGATCGTCAGGATCGCTGCCACAAAGAAGACCACCCGGCCCATTCGCTGGTGGGGAAGCATAGCGGACACCAGAAAGGAAGTCGAGAAGTACACCAGGATGAGGTTGAGGAACGTCCAGGAGAGAGCCTGCCCTGTGTAGAGAAGCAGGGCCAGGGATTGAACCGCAAAGATTGAAAAGGCGTAGGGATGCTGCCGGACAAAATGCCATTCCTCGGTATTTTCGGACAGGCGCCGCCGCCGTTGCAGGAGCGATATGAGCGCAATGGTGGCCAGGAATTGCACCAACAGCATCCACCCATAGTTGGGAAGGTATTCCCATTCCAGCCTCAAGCTTTCCACCAACCGCTGACGCATCGTCACCCACAGCGCCTGGTTGAACTGCTGGTAGAATTCCACGCTGAAAAAAGACGGAGTATTCTTTTGAAAGGTCTCGCTGTGCACCTTCCGGAGTGCTGCCTCAACAGGGGTGTTCAATTGCTGCAGTTCGTCCAGTAGCTTGGTCAGCCTTTGCTGCAGGACAAGGAGGGGCTGAGACGCATTGGAGACGGATCGGACCACGGCAGCGACAGTTTCATGGACTTTCCGAAAGTTCTCGAGGGGGATCTCCGTTTGCGCCTCCCGGAGCGATTCTTCCCATTTTTTCCAGAAAAGGTGTTCCTCCCCCCACTTCTTGCCAATGGTTTCGAGTTCCGACAGTTTCGGCGAAATCTCGTCAAGGAGTGCTTCAATCCTTTGTTTTTCGTTCAGAACGACCTGCTGGATTTCGATCAGGCGATAGATATTCCAGGAAGCTGGGTCCCCCATCCCTGCAATCCTTTTGCCGAGCTGACTCAGCCGGTTTTCAGCCTCGCTGATTTGCTTGCCATAAGCTGAGGCATCGCCCAGGGACCCAATCGTTTCTTCCGCTCTGATTGCCCTCTGGCTGAGATCGGCGGTGCGGGGAACCACTTCAGCCAGCCCTGAAAAAGGAGACGATGTCCCATTGCTCTCCTTCGCCGGGTCGGTGCTCACTTCGGTGGTAAAGACTTTTGGGACCAGCTGCGGAATGCCGGCCTGGCCGTCACTCTTCTCCTGGGCGGGAGAGGAGCTGGCAAGCAGCCATAAGACTGACAGGAGTGCAGGAAAGAGTAGGCGTTTCATGGTTTATATGGTTCGCCTTCATGATCGGTTGGGCTGAGGTGCCGAGCCCAGGATAAACGCAAAGCAGCTTCATAGCCAAACGGTGCGTCCGGGCGAAACAGTGCCGTGAGGCTCCTCGACCGATGGTGCATTTGAATTTTCCTCGTCGCTCAGGGGCGAAGCAGCAGGTGGCGGGTGCCGGCGAGAGCGAAGGCCAGACCGCTGTATAGGAAATAACAGTAATGCCAGCCCATGCCCCGGATGGCGAACCAGGGCCCTCCTTTTCTACAGAAGAAGAGGAGAAGTCGGACGTTGAGTGACAGAACCATCAGAAAGAGTCCTGCGGCGACAATGCCCAGTTGCGGCCGGAAGAGCGCCGCGCCCAGGCTCGCGATCATCCCAAAAGTCAAAAGCACACTGATACGACTGGAAATACGCAGATTCAGATCGTTGATAAACCTCCGGCGGTGCAGGATGAGCCCGCTCCAGGGGAGTGCCCGGTGTAAGAAATCGGTTTTGAGCAGGGAGAGCATATCCCAGCGCTTGAGATGTTGGACCTGAAGTGATTTATCCAACTTGATCCGGTATTCTGCAGCGGTCATACGATAGCCCAGCTCGATATCCTCGATGGAGGGGGTGCGATAACCTTCGTCAAAACCACCCAAATCGAGGAAGATCTGCCGTCGAACGGCCCCACATGCTCCCCAAAAGCTGGAGGCATCAGTCTCGGCATGCTGGTGCGTGAAGTGATGCAGGAGGTTTTTGTAGCGGGAAAAGAAGTTGAGGGCGGCGGGTTTGTCATCATAAGACCCAATGAGGGCGGCAAGTTCTGGTTCCTGGGCGAAGATATTGGCGATCCGGCCAAGGAGGTCGGGCGGAATCACCACATCGGCGTCAATGAAGAGAATAATCTCCCCGCTGGCCTCGCGAACCCCTCGGTTGCGAGCCTTGGCAGGACCGCCGCAGGAGATCTCACGAATTACCCGCACACCTGCCGCTTGCGCAACCTTCCACGACTCATCCTCGCCCCCGTCCACCACCACAATGATCTCCCCGGGAGGAGGCGAGGCTGCAAGGAGGCTCCGCAGGCACTTGACAAAGTTGTTGCCCCCATTGTTAACTGGCACGACAAGGGAGAGGTCTTGCGCAGATGTTACCAATCCATTCCTCCAAAAGAAGGGCCGGATGCTTCCCGCTCGTCAATTCAAGCAGCTGCGCAGAGGGTATGAATATAGCCCGACTCCGCTTCCCGCAAACAGCCCCGCGAGGGAAGCGAGGCTACCAGCAAAGTCTTCCGAAGTCAATCATATGGACAACAACGGGGCGCTGACATGAGTCCCAGGGTTCCCAGGCACAGCGGCACGCGCCGAAAGGAGAAGCGATCCTCAGCCTCTTCGGCGAGTGCCAAAGAGGGCGGAACCCCTCCTGATAGGCTCAAATCGCCTGCCAATCTCGCTTTTGGGTCCTCAAAACTCCAGCCGGCGCAGTTCTTGTCCGTGCTGATCTTTATGGGCGCCGCAATTGCGGGAACGATGCTCATGCTTTCCGCTACGAGACAGGGGATCAGTGTTTTTACCGACTCCACCATCTATCTCAGGGTCGCTCGCAGCCTCCTCCAGGGACAGGGCTTCGTGCAATCGGGAGGGGCCCCGCTGACCCATTATCCGCCGCTGTATCCAACGGTTTTGGCGTTGTCCGGCAGGCTCGCGGGCGATCTCCTGACAGGAGCAAAATGGCTCCAGACCATTCTCTATGTCGCCAACCTGCTGCTCGTCGGGTTGCTCGTCTATCGTGGTACCAATGGTTCCCGCCTGGCTGCAGGCTTTGGGCTCCTGTTCGTACTCACCTCTCAGTCCTTCCTTTACTGCCACGTTCTCGTTCTGTCGGAAGGATTGTTTCTCTTCTTGACCCTGGTTGGATTGCTGTTCATCACCCAGTACCTTCAAAGCCACTCATCTTTTGCTCTGATAATGGCTACTGTCGTCATCGGGTTGGCATGCCTCACGAGATACATTGGTGGAACGCTCGTTGCTGGGTTGCTGTCAGCAATTGTATTGCTCGACAGATCCGATTGGAGGAAGAAGATTGTTGCCTGCAGTGTGGTATCAGCTGTATTCGTTCTTCCCATTGCGGTTTGGCTGGTCCGCAACCTGATGCTCTCCAGCGGTCTGGTGAATAGAACCATCACTTATCACCCCATCTCGACGGCACCGATTCAGTACGCTGTAGAAACCCTCTGGTTCGCATTTCTCTTTCCCTCAACGCTTCACATCGTTCCCAAGGCACTCATACTGCTAACTTTCACTTTTTTTGTCATTGTTGTCATGGTAGAGAGCATTAACCATTTTGGCATTCATGCAGAAGTGAACAGGGTTCCATTGATATGTGTATGCTTCCTGTTTGTATACGCTGGCGGTCTTGTTCTTGCAGTCTTGTTTGTCGAGCCAAAGCTGCCGTTCAATGCTCGAATCATGCTGCCCTTTATTATCCTTCTCGGCATTGGGCTCATCCCGCTCTGGCTGAATGCTTTTCAGCTATTTTCAAAGAGGAGGGCCCTTGCGGTAACCGTCGTTGCCCTATGGGCAATCCTCCTTGCGGGTCACGGCCACCGGACCGGTCGTTTTGTTGATGAGTTGCGGCGGGACAGCATGGGTTTTGAATCACGAGAGTGGCAATCATCCAGAGTCATCGAGTTTGTAAGGGGGCTGCCGGAAGACAGTCTCATCTACAGCAACGGTCCCGATGTCATCGATTACTTTGCCGGCAGACGATCCCGGATGATTCCCCACAGCCATGGTCCCGCCGGAGAGTTACGGGAGATGGTGCGGCATCTGGAAGAGGCCCAAGGCTTTCTAGTCTATTTCGACAAGATCACGTGGCGGGGATACCTTATCAAGATTGAAGGGCTGAAGAAATACGCCGAACTGCGAGCAGTCTACCAGGGACGGGATGGGGCCGTCTACCGGGTAGCGAAGATCGGGAGATGACCGCAACAATCAGGGAGGGCAGCACCGACCGCAACTGATTCAGCCCTCCTGCAGGATGCCTCAATCAGCCGATCATTGTTTCCTGGTATTCCTGCTCCTCATTCACGTTCCAGAGATCGTTGCTGGCGCCCAGAATGTTTTCTACAGCGAGCATTGCGGTCAGCATCGAATGATCCTGATTGTTGTATTGGTGCATTCCGTTGCGACCGACAAACTGCAAGTTGGTGAGCTTTTGCAGAAACTGGCGGACGATGGTCAGCGACTGCCGGTAAGTTGAGTCGTAAATGGGATAAGCCTTGGGCATTCTCACTACCAGCCCGTCTTCCACCTCACAGGCCTTCACCAGGCCCAGGATTTCCAGCTCCCTTGTCCCCAAATCCAGCAGCTCCTTGTCGGACATACTCCAGAGGCTGTCGCCTTCAAAACAGAAGTACTCCAGCCCCAGGCAGGTCTTTTCCTGATCGGGTACCATATAGGGGCTCCAGTTCTTGAAGTTTTGGATCCTGCCAAGCTTTACGTTGGGATCATGAATGTAGAGCCAGTTATCGGGGAAGATCTCAGAGCGGTTCACAATCAGTGCTATGGTCATAAAATCTCTGTATCGAAGATTGCTTGCCGCCCGAAGTACGGCGTCCGGTACCGGAGGTTTGAACTTCGCAATAGCCTCCTTGATAGGCATACTGCTAATGAAATCGGTGCCGTGAATCAGCCCAATGCTACCGTTTCGCTCGACCTCAAGCCCCTCCACCCGGTCTCCTGCCCACAAAATCCCAACAACGTCCGACTCGAGCAACAGCTCCGAGCCGCTCTGCCGGGCAATAGCCGCAGCCTGTTCCCACATCATGCCGGGCCCCAGTCGAGGATAGTCGAATTCCTCGATCAGTGTTCTGACGGTTGCTCTACCATCGTGGCGGCACATGAGGGCATTTTTGACAGCGGATAGGAGGCTAAGGCCTCGAATGCGCTGAGCCGCCCATTCGGCACGGATTTCGTGGCAGGGAATTCCCCAGATCTTTTCTGTATAGCTCCTAAAAAAGGTTTGATAGAGGCGATACCCGAAACGGTTGCAAACCCAATGCTCGAAGGTCTCTTCATCCTTGAAAGGAAACAGTTGAGCGTAGAGGAAACTGAATGAGATCAAAAGACTGTTCCACACCCCTAAGTTGAAAAGGGTGCTGGCCGGGCGGAGAGGATAGTGAAAAAACTTGTTGCGGTAATATATTCGAGAAAGCCTTTTGCGACGAAGAAGGCCCTCACCGAGCAGTTCGCGCCAGAGGTCGTACACTGACCGGACCTTCGTAAAGAAGCGATGTCCGCCGATGTCAAAAAGAAAGCCTCGATAGTTGACAGTCTTTGAGATTCCTCCAACCGCCTGATCCTTCTCTAGAACAACCGACTTGAGGCCAGCCTTGCCGAGGACGTATGCTGCGGTGAGACCGGCAGGCCCGGCACCCACAATGACAACTCTTCTGGGGTCCGATCTCCGTAAGGGAGGCGTGGTTGCAGGGGAGCTGCGGGGAGAGGTTTCACGCATCATCACGATACCTTATCCGCGATCGCCAGAGATCTCAGAGGCTATCCCCGGCTCGCTGCCTGGCTGTTGCTCCCGGCGGAGTAATCCCGCGAGCCGGGCGAGCTCTGCGGTAGTGATTTCACCCAGGAGCCAATAGAAAAAGATGATCATGAGGACAACGACCACCAGTTTCACCGCGAGCAGCATGCCTGAAGTCGGCCAACCGCTGGCCAGCGCAAAGGCCGCCCCCGAAACCAGGAGGCTCCGGAACAGCGTTGCCGAGGGAGGGAGAAGACCCCAGAGGCGATGAACGGCAAGGACTCCCATGAGTGCTCCTCCCAGCGCACCAAGGGTTGTCGCAAGCGCCGCGCCCAGGGCGCCGAATTGCGGTATGAACACCAGGTAGCCGACTGCCGCCAGAGGAAGCAACGGGCCTACCACGAGCAGAAGCCAGGCAGGCTTGCCGCCGGCAGTCAGAATGGCCCCCGTAACGGAGACGGAGACCAGCGCCAGAGCTCCAAAAACCAAAACGCCCAGTAGCTGCGATGCCGAAGCATAGGCAGTGCCGTAAACTAGGACCGTGATTTCTCCCGAAGCCCCGCTCACCATCGCTGCGAAAGGCAGGAGTGCGACGACTGCGCGCAGGGCGTGGAGGCTCATACGCTTGGCAGGGAGTTCCTGGCCCGCGATCAGCAGGCGGCTCAGGGTGGCGAGCAGGAGGGGCGAGAAGCTGATAGCCAATATCCCGGGAGGGATCGTTGAAAGATTCTGGGCCGCGGCATAAACGCCCGCCAACGCTGCCGTGCCGCCCATCGCCGTCAGGACAATAAGGTCCATTCGTCCAAAGACCTGGAGGACCATGCCACAGGCAGAAAGGGGTGCTGAATATCTCAGGAGCCGCCGTATCGGCAATAGCGCGCGATTCAAGAATGGGGGACGTACATAGTAGCGGCAGATTGCCAGTTCCGCCAGGGTTGCGCCAATGTTGCCCCAAATGGCTCCTGGTATGGAGAATCCAAGCTCCACCAGGAGGGCTATAAGTATGAATCTCGCCATGAATCGGGCCCCACTGGTCACGGCTCGTTGTCTGAACTCACCGAGGGCAACCAGGATGCTCTTATGAGCCAAAACCAGAGCGAAGATCGGCAGGTCGAGAACAAAGAGTCTCAGATAATCGGTCAATACCGGTTCCCCCATGAGGGTAGCGATGGGAGTTGCCAGCCCGAAGAGCACACAAGCCAGAAGGCAACCGGTCAGCAAATGCATCTGGGTAAGCCCTGCAGCGACCGGTTTCCAGTCTTTGGCTTCACTGACCAGTTTGATGGTCGTATAGTGAAACAGAGAGCGCACAAATGCTTCGATCCAGCCAATCAGAACGGCGGCCAGGGTATAGAGACCGTAGCCATCCGGTCCAAAACGACGAGTCAGGAAGACAACGATCAAGAAACCGGTGGGCAAAGCCAGAGCTTCGCAGAGAAAAATCCACACGGTTCCGTCCACGGTGTGTCGAACCATTTTCGATAGAGATTGGTCAGAGCTTTGACCCATTTCACTCATTCGCTGCTGAGCAGAGTATGACGGCGAAGTCCAATCTGCCCTCCAGCTTTGTCATGGATTGTTCGATCGATTCCAGGATAGCACACAATCGAGTTGGACGGCGACCTTGTTTCTGGGGGGTGAGGGGGTGATGGACCGCTTTGAAAGTGCCGGAAGGCAGCGAAGCAAGAACCGTCTAGCCCGAGGCGAGGAGGCTCTCGGTGGTATTGCGATGGAAGGTGCTGCCCTCCTGGGAGGATCGCTGCTGGTGATTTGGGAAGAGTCGAAAAACCTGGCCCCGAGGGGCATTAACTGCTAGTCTGGCACTTCAAACCTGACCTGCGAGGCGAGAGATGGTTGATCCTATGGGCAAGCTTGCCCTGCTTCTGACGTTCCTTCAACAGAGCCGGTTTTAAGGTCAAGCTCTTTACCAACGGGACGCTCTTCACCGAGGAATTATCACGAGGGCTTGCGAAGAGAGGGCTGGATGTGTTGAACGTTACCTTCTGGGCCGTCAACGAACGGGAACATGAGCTCTGTCACCCTCAAACCAGCCTCAAGCTTTTGCCGAAGCGGCGGGAAGGGTTAGCGTTGTACCTGAAGCACCGGCAGGAAGCCGGGCTGTGCCGAGGCGCTGGTCGTTCGCCACCAAACCCAACCGCTGGCTGCTGTCGGTCCTGTCATGTTGAATGCAAACCCAGCCAGCGCAGTGAGCTGGGGGACCTTTCTCGTTTTTTACGGGCAATGGTTCAGTAATAACCTGCCGACCGAGGTCCACCACCTCCCTGCCAATCACTCCTGTTACCGGCATGAGATCCTGATGGCGTATGGTGATCAGCTTGCCGACATGCTGGAGGTTGAGAGCGTTCTTCACTGGGATTTGATCACAAAGGGGGAACACCTCTACCTTGACCCTGCCGCCAGGGTCTATCACCTCAATTACTCCTCCGTGGCTCCGTTGTTGAAAGAGTATTTTTATGCCTCCCGGGTCTTTGCGGCAAACCGTGCGGCGTTATGGGGAGCTGGCCAGAGAACTGTTTATGCGCTCGGTTCGACCCTTCTCCCCCTGATCCGTTGGCGGCGCGTAGCCAAGCAGGCGGCCCTCAGCCGACTGGCGTCCGACCTCCTGGTGAGATCCTCTCCCGTTCTCTTTCTCAACCTGTGTGCAGGAGCAGCAGGCGAGCTGCTTGGCTACCTGCTGGGCACGGGTCGCTCGGCAGAGTGTCTGGCAAGGTTCGAGAAGATGGAGAGGGGCAATACCCACAAGCTGATGTGAAGGCAGCCGCCGAGTTGCTTTCTTCTTTTGGCCCGCGTCCCTGATCAGCAGGTCCCATGCCCGTGAATCTTCCGCCTTCCATTTCCATCGTTGTCCCGACCTACCAGCGTCCCGATTCATTGACCCGCCTCCTCCACTCTTTGACTCGTCTGAAATACCCGACAACCCGGTTTGAAGTGATGCTGGTGGACGATGGTGGGGGGCCCTCCTTTGGAGTCATTCCTGAGCGGTTTGAACCAGCCCTGCGCCTCGAGTGCCTCAACCAGAGTAATTCCGGCCCGGGCTCAGCACGGAATGTGGGGGCAGAAGGAAGCGAGGGAGAAATCCTGGCTTTTACCGACGATGACTGCGAAGTGGATTCGCTCTGGTTGGAAGAGCTCAGCAAAGGTTTCGAGACAGGCACGGAACCTCTTTGCGGGGGCAGAACAGTCAACTCGCTGCCGCATAATCCCTATGCCTCGGCGAGCCAGCTGCTGGTCGATTTCCTGTACGAACATTACAATCCGGAGCGCCAATGGGGGGCTTTCTTTCCGACGAACAATGTGGCACTGCCGCGAACCCGCTTCCTCGCCCTGGAGGCTTTGATCCTACTCTCCGATTTGGTGAAGACCGCGAGTTTTGCCATCGTTGGGCCATGGCCGGGGGCGGGTTTCGTTCCCTCCCCAGGGCGCTGGTCTACCATCATCAGACCCTGGATTTCCGTTCTTTCATCCACCGCCATTGGTGTTATGGCCAGGGAACCTGTAATTATCGCCGGAAAACCCGCGCCCATGGTTCCAGGCCGGGCCGTTTAAGCCCGCCCTTCTTCTCTGTCTGATTGGTGCTCAGTGGGCTTCGTCGCCAGCTGGATGCCAGGGGTCTGCTGCATAGCGCGCTCATCCTGCTCAGTCAAATGGCCAATGCAGTTGGCCAGTTGCGGTGAGTCATCGAGGCTGTCATCCAGCCCCCTCCTGGGCAGAGGGAGCGGCAGGGGCTGAGCGGGTCGGCCATGGAGCGGAACCCTATAATAGGTCGGGGGAGTGGTCCGGTTCGATTTTGACTTTTACATCCAGCCCTTGGCCGAAACTCCCCTTTTTTTCAAGACATTTTATGTTTTGACAGAGCACTCTTTTTTCCTAATGATGAGCCGAAATCATTTGGGGGGGGACTACCATACATTTCAGATATCGGGCTGATGTCATTCGCTCCGGAACAGGATAAGGTAAAAATGCTGGACCAGGAATATTTTGTTGAAACACCCACCATGGAACATCAGGGGCCTTCTATGAGTTCTGATACGAAACGCCGGTCGCGAGCACGGAAGGCGTCGTCGCTGTCTTTGTCGGGGAACGCTCTAGTCGTACTCAAGAAGCGTTACTTGAGGAAAAACGAACAAAACGAGCTCATCGAAACACCGGAGGAGCTGTTCTGGCGGGTTGCGCGGGCCGTTGCGGCGGGCGATGCCGCCTTCGAGGGAGAGGAGAAGGTCGAGGAGACGGCTGACCGCTTCTTCCGACTCATGGCGTCCCTCGATTTCGTCCCCAACTCTCCCACCCTGATGAATGCGGGCCGCCCCTTGGGCCAGCTGTCCGCGTGTTTTGTGCTGCCCGTGGAGGATTCCATCGACAGCATCTTTGATGCCATCAAACACGCCGCCATGATCCACAAGAGCGGAGGGGGTACCGGCTTCTCGTTTTCGCGCATTCGCCCGGAAAACGACCAGGTACTCACCACTCAGGGCGTGGCCAGCGGACCGGTCTCCTTCATGACCGTTTTCGACGTGGCGACGGAGACCGTCAAACAGGGTGGCACCCGCCGGGGGGCCAATATGGGAATCCTGAAGGTGGACCACCCCGACATCGAACGCTTCATTACCTGTAAGGCTGACAACGATCGCATGACCAATTTCAACATCTCGGTGGCCGCCACCGATAAGTTCATGCAGGCGGTGAAAGACGACAAGGACTATGACCTGATCAATCCGCGCACGGGAGAGCGGGTGCGCAGTCTGTCCGCCCCGCAGGTTTTTGATCAGATTGTCCAGTCGGCCTGGAAGAATGGTGAACCGGGGCTGATCTTTCTGGATATGATGAACCGCAACAATCCCACCCCTGCCGTCGGCCAGATCGAGAGCACCAACCCGTGCGGCGAGCAGCCGCTGTTGCCGTACGAGTCCTGTAACCTGGGTTCCATCAACCTTGCTCACATGATCAAAGATGGCGAGATTGACTACGATCATCTCAAGGAGGTGACCTGGGATGGAGTCCATTTCCTCGACAACGTTATCGAAGTCAACCAGTACCCGCTCCCCAAAATCGAGGAACTGACCCGGTCGAACCGAAAGATTGGGCTCGGCGTTATGGGTTTTGCCGATCTGCTGATCGCCCTTGGCATCCCCTATGACTCCGAGGCCGCAGTGCAGACCGCTGAAGCGGTCATGGCCTTCATTCAGCAGGAATCCAAGGCCGCCTCTGCCTATCTGGGAAAGGCCCGGGGCAACTTTCCCAATTATCGCGGTTCGATTTTCGACCGTCCCGATACCCCCTTGATGCGCAACGCCACCACCACCACCATTGCCCCAACGGGGACCATCAGTATCATTGCCGGCTGTTCCAGCGGTATCGAGCCGCTCTTTGCCATCAGCTTTGTGCGCAAGGTGCTGGATGGGCAGGAACTGCTCGAGGTCCATCCCCTTTTCCAGGAAACTGCGAAGGCACAGGGCTTCTATTCCGAAGAGCTGATGAAGCGTATTGCCGAAAAGGGAAGCATCCGAGGATTTCGGGAAATCCCGGAAGAGGTGCGCCAGGCGTTCGTCGTCTCTCACGACGTCACTCCCGATTGGCACATCCGCATCCAGGCTGCTTTTCAGAAATACACCGACAACGCGGTCAGCAAAACCATCAATTTCCCCTTCAGTGCCACCCCGGAAGATGTCCGCAATGCCTACCTCATGGCCTATGATCTTGGCTGCAAGGGACTGACCATTTACCGGGACGGCAGTCGGGATGCGCAGGTGCTCAACATCCAGCGCAAACCTCAGTACCCGCAGGTGGAACCACGCCCTCGCCCGGACACGACTTCCGGCATTACCGAACGGGTCAATACCGGTTGCGGTAAACTCTATGTCACGGTCAACTGGGATGAACACGGGTTCTGCGAAGTCTTTGCGCAGATGGGTAAAGCCGGCGGTTGCGCCTACTCGCAGATTGAAGCCACCAGCCGCCTGATTTCGCTGGCCCTGCGTTCAGGGGTCAAGATCGAATCGATTATCCGCCAGTTGCTGGGAATCCGTTGCCCGTCGCCGCAGTGGCAGAACGGGGAACAGATTCTGTCGTGTTCCGACGCCATTGCGAAAGTACTCAATCACAATGCGCATGCCGATATTACCGCCGTCTACAGCCTCATGGGCGCCTGTCCCGATTGCGGCAGCGCGGTGGAACACGAGGGCGGCTGTATTGTGTGCCGGGCATGCGGCTTTTCCCGGTGTAGTTAGAGAAGTGAAGAGTGAAAAGTGAAGCACCGCTGGGATTTGGAACCGGCCGAAGCCCGGTCGTTGCAGCGGGAACTGGCCCCGAAGGTTCTCCTGCAACCGCTTCCCGAAGCCTTCCGAGTGCTGGGAGCAGCCGACCTTGCCTATGTTGCCCCGGCTAATCGGCTGGTCGCGGTGGTGGTGACCTTCCAGTGGCCGGAACTCAGCTTCCTCGAAAGCACGCATGTAGTCACTTCCATCACCTTTCCGTACATCTCCGGCTTACTCTCGTTCCGCGAAGTCCCAGCCGTGCTGGCGGCCGTGGGCAAGCTGCAGTATCCTCCGGATGTTTTGCTTTGCGACGGGCAGGGCATTGCCCATCCCCGCAGGTTCGGCCTGGCTTCTCATCTGGGTCTGTGTCTTGACCTCCCCACCGTCGGCTGTGCGAAAAGCCGCCTCTGTGGGGATTACGAACCGTTTGCGCTGCAGCGGGGAGCTGGGGTACCGCTCCGCTTTCGGGACGAGGTGGTC
>Ga0302250_1001996_pt1 | contig 13658 bp, 6 predicted proteins | sample AAG_RA_Asp_MG_FD_193536 | JGI IMG/M metagenome (GOLD analysis project Ga0302250, IMG submission 193536) | Enriched activated sludge microbial communities from anaerobic digester in WTTP, New Holstein, Wisconsin, United States - AAG_RA_Asp | ecosystem: Engineered > Bioreactor > Anaerobic >... | reverse complement strand
TATCTGGGCCGGGTTCGAGGTCGCGCCCAGGCCGGCCCCCACCGCCGCACCCACGGGACCGGCGACCGCGGCCCCGAGCCCGGCACCCATCGCGGCCCCCACCGGGGCGCTCCCCCGGGGGCGATCCGCGTCGTTCGCCTTCCGCTGGGCCTCCAGGGAGGCCTTCAGTCCCTTCAGTTTCTGCTGCAGTTCCTTCGCCTTCACTTCCTCGGCTTCGGCGGCCAGCCGGGCTGCGCTCTGGGTGCTGTTGGCCTGCACGGCCGTCGCGGCGGCCGTGATCCTCCCGATCATGGGCTCCGAGACCGCCGGCTCCTGGGACGGCCCCGCCCCCTGGGAAGGAACCCCGCCGGCCCCTGCCGATCCGACGCCGCCGCCGGCCAGCGACGCGAAATAGGGGCCGAACTGGGCCTGGAAGGCCGCCGCCCGGGCCTTCCCCTGCTGCTCCTCCTGGTCCAGGGCCTGTTCCTGCCCCTGGATCTCCTGCTGGATGCCCTTGGCGGACTGGATGTTCTCGTTGGCCCGGTTGGCCTCCTCAATGGCCTTCTTCTCGGCCTTCGTGGCCTTGTCCGAGGCCTCCATCGCCACCTTGCCCGTTCCCAGCAGTTCCTCTTCCGCCTGGTCCGATTCGCCCTGCTTCTGCTGGGCCTCGGCCCCGAAGGCCAGCGTCTTCGCCTCGCTGTCCGACATGCCCCCCATCGTCTTCAGCAGGAACTGCATGATCTTCGAGGTGATGTAGTTCATCACCTTCGCGATGGTGCCCTTCACCTTGTCGATCACGGCCTTGACGACGTTCTTCCAGACCCACTTCAGCGCCGAACCAACGAAACTCGCGACGGACTTGGCGAACTTCTTCACGCTCTTCCAGGCCTTCCCGATCATGCTCGACTGCTCGTACTCCCGCTTCTCCCGCTCGTAGTCCTCCTTCGCCTTCTTCTGGGCCTCCTGGTCCACCTTCGACTGGTCCGGCTCGGCCGCCATGCCCCGCTGGGCCACCTGGACGTCCTGGTTCGCCTCCCCCTGGGCCTGCTGTCCCTGGGCCGTGGCCTGCTGGTTCGCCTGCTGCACCTGCCCCGTCGCCTGCTGGCTCTTCTGGAGGTCGGCCTTGTCGGCCTGGTTCTCGGCCCGCTGTTCCGCCACCGCGTTGGCCTGCTCCATCGCCTCCTTGCCGCCCTGGACCGCGGCCGGGGCGACGGTCTTCAGCAGATGATCCCGGTAGTCCACCTGCTGGGCGATGTCCCCGTCCAGGGAGACCTTCATCTCCCGGAGGGCCTTGCGCTGGACCTCGATCCCCTCGAAGTCCTCCGGCTGGAGCAGCACGTCGGCTTCCGTGGGACCGGCCATCTGGGGAACCAGGATCGCCCCGTTCGGCCCCACCCCCGCCTGGGCCCTGGGCGCCTGTCCCAGCCCGGCGGCGATGAGGTTCTCCAGGGCCTGGACGTGCCCCGACACCGGGGAACCCGCTCTCCCGGCCATCCCGGACCGCACGGCCGCTCCCTGCTCGGCGGACCGGGTCTTGTCGAACTGCTCGCCCATGTACTTGTCGACGCCCTTCTTCCAGTCCTTGTTGATGACGTCCCGGTTCTTCCAGGTCTCCGAAAGGACGTGCTTGACGAGCCCCTTCCGGTCCGTGGCCGCCATCTTCAGGGTCTTCTTCCAGGTCTTCGAGTTCTCGCTGATCGCCTCCCGGATGTTGGGGGCGATCTTCTCCTTCAGGCCCTTCAGCGTCTCCTTGCCGACCTCCTTCAGGCCCTTCTTCGTGAAGGTGTCCCGGACCCCGCGCTGGAACCCCGTCCAGGTCCCCTTGCCGATGGACTTCGCCTTCTGCAAGAAGGTCTTGCCTGCGAAGTTCTTGGATTTCGTCAGGTTCTTGGTCCCGATGAAGCCCTTCTTGGCCCCCTTGGCTCCCTTGGCACCGATGGCCGCCGTCAGGGCTTCCACCCCCGCCATCAGGCCGCTCTGGATGCCGTCGCGCATCGACGCGGCCATCTGGGCCCGCTTCAGGGGGTTCTTCTCCTTGCCGATCCGCACGGCCGCCAGGGCGGCCTGGATCAGGGACAGGGCGAAGTCCGCGGCCTTCACCACCAGGCTGACGATGTTGGCGATCCGAGAAATGGCCATCAGGGGCCCGGCCACCGGCGGGAACCAGATCGTCAGCAGGGAGGCGATGGTGGTGATCAGGCTGACCTTGTCCGCCACGTCCCCGACGAGGCTCAGGGCCGGACGGACGTAGCCGATCACCGCGAGCCATGTCTCGATGTCCTGGAGGCCCTTGACCTGGTAGGGATTGTTCTTCCAGGCCTTCTTGAGGTCCCCGACCCCGAGCCAGTTCAGGGCCTTGTCCAGGCCGGTCTTCTTCGGCAGGTTCTCCTTCAGGTCCGCGGTGCGGCCCCGGATGCCTTCGGTGAAGGTCGCCAGCTGGAGGATCCGGTTCCGGGCCTCCAGGTCCGGGTGGGAAGCCATCCAGGCCTGCATCTCGGGAGAGGCCCCGGTCGCCTGGCCCACCGTGCCCGCCAGGCCCGCGGTCGCCGAGACCCCCGCGGTCGCCCCGGCCACCTGGCCCTGGCCCTGGTCCGACTGGGAATGGCCCCCCTGGGTCTGATCCGCGCCCCCGGGGCCCCGGCCCTTGCCCCCTCCCTCGGCGACCTTCTTCCCGGGACCCTTGGAATAGGCCTTCTTCGCCGGGCCCTGGGGGTCCTTCGATTTCGAGGCCTGGTCGGCCTGGGCGCCCTCCGATGCCCCCTTGCCCTCCTCCGAGGCCGCCTTGCCCTCCTCCGAGGCCTTCTGGTCCTGCTCCCCGGAGGGGCCCGCCGGCTCGCCAGCCTCCTGGGTGGCCTGGGTGGCCCCGGCCGCCCCCGGTCCCTCGCCGGCCTTCGTTTCGTTTCCGGCAGCCTTGTCCTGCCCGGGCGCCGTGTCCCGGGAAACAGCCCCTTCGTCCTTCTTCCGATCCTCGTCCGGCCCCAGGCCTCCGGCAGCCTCCCCGGTCCCGGCCACCCGCTGTCCGGAACCGGCCGTCCCATCCCGGGAAACCTGCCCCGACTCGGCCCCGCCGGCCGACCCGTCCGTGTGCTTCCCCTCGTCCCCCTCCCGTTCCGCCGATGCCCCGCCCCCGGGCCCTTGCGTCCCGGCGCCACGGGCCTGCGTCCCTTCGCCGCCCCTCTCCCGTTCCTCCCGGTCCTCCTCCTCCCGGGCCTTCGAGGCCTCCTCGGGCGACAGGCGGTTCAGGATGTGCCCGAGGCCCTTGCGTCCCGCCTCCACCAGGTGCTTCCGCGTGTCCTCCTTCTGCGCAAGCCTCGCGATTCCCTGGCTGACGGCGCTCCCCAGGCCCTTCTTCAGGGCGTCGGACTTCAGGGCCTTCTTCAGGTCCTCGGGCTTCCTGACTCCCAGGGATCCCAGATTCCCCAACATGCATCACCTCCGGAAGGGAGATGCGGACGTCCATCCTCGTCTTCAAGCACGGATCATGCCATCAAGGCGTCCGTTTGTCGCCCTCCTGCCCTGACGTCCCCCAAGGTGACCGTCCCCTGTCTGCACCACCGAACACTGCGGAAACGCTGTCGTTTCATGCGATGAGACAGGTGGCTGTCCCCGGGGACTCCAGGCCCCGGCGGGCCGCCTGGGGTCTCGGGACCCCAGGGGAGGCCCCGGACACCCGGTCAGGACTCGACCTCCTCCCGGACCAGTTTGCCGATGGCCCGGTACTCGGTGTTGGCCGCCTGGACCATCAGGGCCATGTCCACCGGCCGGTCGGCCTCGGCGGCCAGCGTGGCGGCCCGGATGATCACGTTGCGGATGTTGCCCCCGGCCAGCAGGTAGCGCCGGGCCATCTCCCGGAGGTCCACGTCCGGCCCCAGGGGGACCTCCGGCGGCATCAGGGTCTGCCAGAGGCGCAGGCGCTCGGCCTCCTCGGGGAACGGGAATTCCACGAAGAATCGAAGCCGCCGGCGGAAGGCCTCGTCGATGCTCCCGGGGAAGTTCGTGGTCAGGATCGCGATCCCCTCGTAGGACTCGATGCGCTGCAGCAGGTAGTTCACCTCCAGGTTCGCGTACCGGTCCACCGAGGTCTTCACGTCGGTCCGCTTCGCGAACAGGCTGTCGGCCTCATCGAACAGCAGCACGGCCTGGGCCCGGGCCCCCTCCTCGAAGGCCCTCCCCAGGTTCTTCTCGGTCTCGCCGATGTACTTGTCCACCACCCGGCTCAGGTCGATCTGGAAGATCTCCCGACCCAGTTCCTTGGCGATGATCGACGCCGCCATCGTCTTGCCCGTGCCGGGAGGACCGGCGAAGAGGCACGGGACCCCCGGGGTCTTCAGCAGTTTCGCCCCGAGGCCCCACTCGTGCAGGATCCGGGAACGGTTGCGGAAGAACTGGACGATCTCCCGGAGCGTGTCCAGGGTCCTCGGGGGCAGCACCAGGTCGTCCCAACCCTCCCCCTTGTGGACGGGGATCGCCACTGCCGACAGGCGGTGACTCAACTGGGCCCGGATGGCGTCGACCACCACGGGCAGCGGCAGCGCCTCGGACCGGGCCCCTGCGGTTTCCGCCCACCTCCCGACGGCCCGGCAGCAGGCCTCGATGGCCCCTCCGGAAAGGCTGTAGCGCCCCACCAGTTCCGGGATGGCGAATCCCGGGGGTTTCCGGCAGGTCCGGGACAGGCCCCGTTCCCACAGGCGCTGCTGGTCCGATGCCTCCGGGAACGGGACCCCGATCTCCTGGAACTCCCCGTAGGGCCGCAGGATCTCCCGGGGGCTCACCGTCGCCCCGACCAGCAGGGGCCCCGGAAAGTCCTCCAGGGCCTCGAAGAGGTCGTCCAGGACCCCGGTTCCGGGCCCTGTCCCGCCCCGGTCCAAATCCTCGACGCCCTCCAGGTAGATCGCCGCCCCCAGCAGCAGGGCCTCCCGGACCAGTCCCCGGACGGCCCCCTCCCGGTCCTCCCGGGCGGCGGGCAGCCGGTCCAGGCGCACCACCAGCAGGGGGCGTCCCTGTTCCCCCAGGGTCTCCAGGGCCAGGCTCCGGCGGCCCGACCCGACGGCCCCGACCAGCACGATCCCCCGGAGGCGCCGGTCCGGTCCCTGGCGCCGCAGGGCTTCCTGCACCGCCCGGCGGACCGATGCCGGCAGCAGCAGGTCCCCGAGGAGGTCGTCCCGCCGGTACCAGCCGGCCGCCCGGCCCAGCACCGCCCGGTCCGACTCCCGGTGCCCCCGGATCCAGGCGACCACGCGGTCCGCAGCCTTCAGGGGCCGGTCCGAACCGCGGGTCATCGGTCCCAGGTCCGGCAGCATCCCCGCCTCGACCAGGCCCATCCTCCGGAGCCGGGCCCCGGGTTGAAGGGCCGCCCACACCCGGTCCCGGTCCGGACCCAGGCCCGCCACCAGGTCCGCCAGGAAGGCCCCGTCCACGTGCCGCCGGGCGAAGTCGGCCCAGGCGTGGGAATAGGCCCGGGCGAATTCCGGGTCCAGGTCCGGCGCGGCCAGGGCCATCAGCAGGTCCATTTCCAGGTCGTCCAGGCCGAAGGCCGCCCGGAGGTCCTCGATGGGCAGGCGCATTCCCGTTTCCGCGCTGGCCGCCAGCCGGGCGGCCATGAAGCGCTGGAAGCGGTCCAGGGATTCCTCGATCACCCGGAGGGATTCCAGGACGTCGGGCCCCGGGGGTTCCATCGCCAGGAAGGCCTCCACCTCCCGGCGGCTGGCGAAGAGGTCGCTGGCCTTGCCCGACGAGTCCAGGAAGCGGTCCGTGAAGAGGACCAGGTGGCGCTGGATCATCAGCCGCAGGCGGACCAGCCAGTCCCCCAGATGCTCCCCGGGGCCCCGGTAGGCCCGCACCCCGCCCGAATCCTCTCCGGCCTCCGGCATCGCGATCCTCCGGTCCTGCCCGTCGGGGGATTATCGCACACGTTCAGGAAGGGCCGACCCCGGACCGTCGCCGCCGCAATCCCCAGGCCGCCAGCGGGACCAGCCAGGTCCACGGACCTCCCGCGCCGCCCGGGGAGGATGCCCGGCATCCGCCTCCCTTCCGGGGCGCCCCGGCATCCGGGAGCGCATCCCCGCCAGGAGCCGCGTCCGTCCCGGAGCCCCCGGCGTCAGGGACATCCTCCACGGCGGCCGGGAGATCTCCGTCCGGCCCCGGAGCGAGGTCCGGGGAGGATTCCGACCCCGGATCGGCGGGTCCGGGGTCCCCGCCGCCGGTCTCCTCCGGGACCTCCTCGGGCGTTGATCCCGGCACGGGTCGGTGGGCCCGGGCGAAGGGCGATCGGTTCCAGGAACCCGGGGGCTGCACGTCCAGGGACCGGGCCATCCAGTAGGCCGCCAGCAGGTCGCCGCCCGGACCGAGCATCCGCCCGTCCCCTCCCCCGTTGACGTGGAAGGCATTGGACCGGGCGTTGAAGTCCGAGTTGGGCCGGATGGAAGGGTCCAGGGCCTCGGTGGCCAGCCACCGTCCCCCGGGCTCGGTGCCGGCCAGGGTGATCACGGTCTTCCCGTCGATGGCGAGGCACCATCCCTGGGCGATCTCCTGGTCGTCGCAGTTGATCCGCTCGTCCTGCCAGTATCCCCCGAGCGGGAAGGCCGGGAGCAGGGCCGCCAGTTCCTGGCGGACGTCCTCGGGGGTCCCCCGGTCCGTCACGGCCAGGTAGATCGCGTCCCAGAGCGGCTGCTTCGATTTCGAGGCGCAGAACCGCGGCTCAGTGGCCGGGGCCCACCAGCCCTCCTGAAGGAACCGCCGGAAGACCGAGGCCACCTCGGGGTCCGTCTCGGTGTAGAGGGCCAGGAACAGCGCCACCCCGACCAGGTCCGGGTTGTCGGTGTTGGTGGCCAGGCCCATGTAGATGTAGTTCAGGGCATCGGGGCTCTCGAAGTGGCGCATCTTGTCGAGGTAGCCCCGGCGCCCCAGGAACTCGTCGTACAGGAAGGCCTCGATCTCCGGGTCCCCGGTGACGTGGTGCAGGCCCCGGAGGATCCCCGTGGCCAGGACCAGGTTCAGGATGTTGAAGCCCGCCGATCCCTCGGGCAGGTAGAACTTCTCGAAGGACAGGGGGTTCAGGTCATGGTGCATCGTCGGCCGTCCGTCGGCATCCCAGATGATCAGGTCGTACTCCCCCTCGCCGGTGCAGTTCTCCAGGCCCGAAATCTCCCGCTTCTGCATCAGCATCCGCCCGACTCCCCGGGCATCCTCCGCCAGGCGCTCCACCAGCCCCTGGTCCACGTCCGGGTCGTCCTTCATCGCGTCGTAGAGGGCCACCAGTCCCAGGACCTGCCCGGTCAACTGGTCCTTCGAGGCCGAGTCGATCCATCCCCACACGCCGGGCGGAAGCACCCCGCCGCTGTGGTCGTAGCGGTCCGACCCGTTGTCCTTGGGCTGGGGCAGGGGGTTCCCCTGGTCGTCGAACAGGGGGACCGGGTGGTACAGGTCGAGGCCGGGGATCGGGGGGTCCTCGGGATCCTCGGGCTGCAGCCGCCAGATCCCCCGGGCCACGACGCCCTGGCCGCCGGTGACCACGTAGAAGACGTGCCAGGACTCGGCCGCCCGGATCAGGTCCGCCCGGGCCCGGGCCAGTTCCGCCTCCGGAGCACCCTCCCGCCGGAGGGCCCGGTAGCGGAAGGCGGTCCCCGCCAGCGCCACGCCCCCGAAGAATCCCAGATCGCCGTGCTCCCCGAACATCGCGATCTCTTCGTAGGGATGCCTCCCGGCGAACTGCCGGAAGTCCTCGACCTCCTGCTGGTCCAGGAAGGCCTGGATCCGCTCTCGGGCCTCCAGGTCCTTCACGTGGACGTTCAGGGACAGACCGAAGGGAAGAGTGTGGAAGGACCGGAACTGCCGCAGTTGCCTGGCGATGGCAGCGTCCGTCGCCGGGAACCTCCCCGGCGGCAGGATCGGCTCCGCCCCGAGCGGCAGCCCCCACAGAGTCCCCAGGCACCCGATCAGCGCGATCATCCGCTTCATCCTGGCTTCCCCCGATTCGTTGTCCATCATGACCCGGCGATCCTCGGCGGCCCTCTGGGGCGTGCCCGCCATCGGTCCAGGGGTGCTTCCGGCGGACATGCCCCGGACTGGCAGCCGCGGCGGCCCCCCGTCCAACCCGCCTCCCAGATCCCCATCCCACCGCCAGGGCGGCATCAGGGAACCTCCCGGACCCGCACCCCGTCGGTCACCCGGTCCCCCGGAAATAGCACGACCCGGTCCCCCGCCTCCAGGCCCCCGACCACCTGGACCAGGCGGCCGTCCCGGTGGCCCGCGGCGAAGGCCTGGCGCACCGCCCGACCCTCCCGGACCCGGAAGACCGCCCACTGCTCCCCGTGGCGGAAGACCGCCCCTTCCGGCACCGCGACCACCTCCGGGGCGCTCCAGGTCACGATGGCCGCCTCGGCCTGGAACCCGTCCCCCAGCCCCTCCCAGCCCGGCTCCCCGGGGCCGGTGACCGGATCGACCACCACCAGCACCCGCTGTTCCTCCACCCCCAGGGCCGAGACCTTCGTGAACCCCGACGGCTCGACCAGGCGCACCCGCCCGCGCAGCGGGTTCGGCCCTCCCCACCGCAGGATTCGGACCTCGCTCCCCGGGCGCACCTGCACCGCCCGGGCGGTCGGAAGGTCCACCACCAGTTCCAGGTCCCGGGGATCGCCCACCTCCACCAGGGGAGTGCCCGCCATCACCGGGCCCTCGGCCTCGTGGATCACCCGCAGCACGACCCCGTCCGCCGGGGCCGATACCGTCACCCCGGCGCCCCCGGGCATCCCCCGGCCGCCCCCGGGTAGCATCGCCGCGATGGCATCGGCCTGCCGCCGGGCCGCTTCCGCGGCCATCCGGGCCTGCCGGACCCCCCGGCCTCGGACCTCCGCCTCGGTGCGGGCCAGTTCCAGGTCCCGGGCCGTCGCGGTCCCCTGGGCCGCCAGCGCTTCGTACCGCTCCAGGTCCCGCCGGGCCTGGGCCTCGGCCACCACCGCCGCCTCCACCGCCGCCTCTCCCTGGGCCGCCGCAGCCAGGGCGGCCCGGTGACGGGCTTCCAGTTCCGCCAGGGACCGGGCATCCAGCGGCACGGGCTCGGCGGGCACCACGACCGCCAGGGGATCCCCGGCCCGCACCGGGTCCCCGGCCCGGACCGTGATGCGTCGCAGGTGGCCCGGAACGGGAGCCGCCAGGAGGTGCCGTTCCCGGACACGGGTCCTCCCCTGGCCCTCGAGGACCTCCTCCATCGGCCCCCGGGCCACGGTCGCCGTTTCCACCTCGACCGGCCTGGGGACCATCGCCCAGGCGACCAGCCCCGCCAGGCCGGCTGCCAGCACCCCCCGGATCGCCCATTTCCCCCGGTTCCTCATGGCCTTCCTCCCCTTCTGCGATCCCCCGATCGACGGTTTTGCGCCCCGTCACTCCCGGGTCTTCAGGACCCCCACCAGGTCCAGCCGGTTCACGCGCCGGCGCACGACCAGGGCCACCGCCGCCGTCATCGCGACCACCACCAGGCACGCGGCCACGTAGGTCGGGGCCGACTGGACCATCGGCACCCGGTACAGGTCGTTGGCCAGGCTCTCGAGCATCCATCGGCAGAAGGCATACCCCAGCAGGCATCCCAGCGGCAGCGCCAGCGCCACGTGGACGATCATCTCCCCCAGGATCACCCGGAAGACCTCGGCCCGGGTGAAGCCCAGCACCCGAAGCGACGCCAGTTCCCGTTCCCGCTCGGCCAGGGAGACCCGGGCGGTGTTGTACACGACCCCCGCCGCCATCAGCCCCGCCAGCGCCACCAGCATCAGGGCGAAGGCCACCAGGTACTGGGCCATCATCTGGTCGAAGTTGCGCCGCATCGAAGCCAGCACGACGACGCCGGCCACCCGGGGCATCCCCCGGAGGGACCGGAAGAAGGAGGATCGGTCGCCGCCGTCCACCCGGATGGCCGCCCCCGAGACCGTGGCACCGTCGTCGAGCATCCCCTGGAGCGCCTCGAGGTCGATCCATCCCTGGGCCCCGAGGGGCTCCCGGACCGTGCCGCTGACCGGGAGGACCAGCCGGGGCCGTCGCCCCTCCAGCACCTCGACGACCACTTCCTGGCCCGGGGAGACGTGCAGCAGGTCGGCCAGGGCCTCCGTCAGCAGCACCCCCCGGCCGGGGATCGCCGCGACGCGGCCCTGGACGTCGAGCACCCTCCGCAGCCGGGATCCTGCCGGCACTCCGTTCAGGGCCGTGGCGTAGGACCGGTGCCCCGCCCGGAAGGTGACCGGCACGGACCGGAAGGGCTCCACGATGCGCACCCCCGGCAGGTCCTCCAGGCCCCGCAGCGCATCGGGATGCAGCGGATCGGTGAAGGTCACTGCGACGTCCTCGCGATAGACCCGCCCGAACTGCATGTCCATCATCGCGTCCATCGCGTCCACGGGCATGTAGCCCGCGATCAGCAGCGCGATCGCGAACGAGATCCCCAGCCCCGACAAGGCGGCCCGGGCCGGGCGTCGCCCCACGTTGCGCAGCACCATCCGGCCCGTCGGCGACAGCCAGCGGGAGGGAACCATCCCTTCCAGCAGGGAGGGGCCGTAGATCGGGGGAGCCGGCGGGCGCATCGCCTCGGCGGGAGGCAGCCGCAGAACCTGGCGGAGGGCGATCCGGGTACCCAGGGCGCCGGCCGCGGCGCTGATCCCGAGGGCCGCCACCAGCAGGTCCGGGTCCATCCGGTACACGGAAAGAGGCATCCGGTAGAAGGTCGCATACAGCCGGGTCCACCACCGGCCGATCCCGAGCCCCCCGGCCAGCCCCAGTCCCAGCCCGACGATCACCACGAACCCCACCATGCGGGCGTAGTGCCATCCCACCTCGCCGTGGGTCAGCCCCAGGGCCTTCAGCGTGCCGATCTGCTCCCGCTGGGCGGCCACGACCCGGGACAGGATCACGTGGAGCAGGAAGGCGGCCACCCCCAGGAACAGCGCCGGAACCGTGACCGCCGTGCCCTTCAGCTGCCGGATCTCGTCCGACAGGTAGCGGTGGCTGATGTTGCGGTCCCTTCCCCCGGCCCCCGGGCAGCCGTGGGGAGCCAGGACCCGATCCACCTCGGCGATCACCTCCGGCAGGCGGGCGTCGTCGGCCAGTCGCAGGGACACGTCGTTGAAGGCGCCGTCCAGGTCGGCAGCCCGGGCCAGCGCCGTCCGCTGCATCCAGAAGATGCCGAAGCGCCGGTCGTCGCCCAGCATCTCGCCGGGGCTCACGGCGTAGATGAAGTCCGGCGCCAGGGCGACCCCGACGATCTCCATCCGGTGGCGGTGCCCCCGCACCACCGCGGGCAGCGAGTCGCCGGGCGCCAACCGGTTGGCCTTCGCGAAGGCCTCGTGGACCAGGACCTCCCAGGGACGGTCGGGCTCCGGCAGGCGGCCCGCCCGCAGGAACAGTCGGTTCAGCCGGGGCATCCGCCCGTCGGGGATCGAGACCAGCATCGCCCGGGCCGGCTCCGGAAGGCCCTCGACTTCCAGCAGGGCCGGCGCCACGACCCGGGTCTCCACCTCGGCCACGCCCGGAATTTCCTGGAGGCGGCCCGCCACCGCTTCCGGAGCCCGCTGCAGCGACGCGAAGACGTGGGCGAAGCGGAAGGTCTCGTAGGTGCGCCGCTGGCTTTCGAAGAGGGACCGGTAGGTGCTGAGGGCCCCGGTGAAGGTGGAGACCCCCACCGCCACCAGCAGCACGATGGCCAGCGCCTGGGCCCGCAGGCGCCAGAGGTCCCGGGCCAGTTTCCGGTCCAGCATCCCCACGGCATCCCCCGGGTCACCAGGAAAGTTCCCGGGGCGCAGCCCGTTGGCCGTGAATCCGCTCGGCCACGATGCGCCCGTCGGCCATCGTCAGCACCCGGTCCGCGATCCCCCCGATGACGGCGTTGTGGGTGATCAGGCAGGTCGTGGTCCCCAGGGTCCGGTTGACCCGGTCGATGGCCTCCAGCACCACCTTCCCGGTGGTGATGTCCAGCGCCCCGGTGGGCTCGTCGCAGAGCAGCAGGTCGGGCTGCTTCGCGATGGCCCGGGCGATGGCCACCCGCTGCTGCTCGCCGCCGGACATCTGGCTGGGGAAGTGGCGGGCCCGGTCCGCCAGGCCCACGAGGGCCAGGGCCTCGTCGGGGTCCAGGGGGGACTCGGCGATCTCGGTCACCAGCAGGACGTTCTCCCGGGCCGTCAGGCTGGGGATCAGGTTGTAGAACTGGAAGACGAACCCGACGTGCCGCCGGCGGTAGGCCGTCAGGGCGTCCTCGTCGGCCCCGTCGAGCCTCCGGCCCCGGTAGCGGAGGGTGCCCGCGGTCGGGACGTCCAGGCCGCCCAGCAGGTTCAGGAGCGTGGACTTGCCGCTGCCCGAGGGGCCGAGCAGCACGACCATCTCCCCTTCCCGGAGGTCCAGGTCCACCCCCTGGAGCGCCCGGACCTCCACCTCCCCCATCCGGTACACCCGGGAGAGGTTCCGGGCCTCCAGCACCGCCGGGGCGGCCCCCCGGCGGCCAGCCTGTTCGGTCCCGGTCGCCATCTTCCTCCCGCGGGCGTCCTCACGTGCCCCACAGGGCGAGGACCAGCCGGACGAAGTGGGCCAGCCAGAGGCCCCCGAGGAAGCCCAGGGCCCCCTGGCCCTCGCCGAGGATCCGGGAGGCCAGCACCCGGGGACCGTAGGCCAGCAGCATCCCGACCCCCGCGCTGAAGACCGAGGCGACCGCCGCGACGCCCGCCCGGGCCAGGAGCCCCTGCCAGTTCATCTCGATGCCCGCCTGGGCCCGGATCGCCAGCAGGTCTCCGGGGGCCATCAGGGCCCACCCCGCGGGGAGCAGCAGCAGGGCCGCGGCCAGCCGTGCGACGGGCGGCACCCGCGGCACCGGGCGCCCCGGGACCCGCCCGACAGGCGGCCCCTGGATGCCCGGATCGGCCTGCGGATCCCCTTCTGGATCCCTGGGGCCACCCGGGACCTCCTCCGGGTCCCGGACCGCCGGGTCCCGGTCCTCGGGTGCAGGCACCGGGTCCCCCGCCTGGAGGCGCCACCACTGGAGGGCGGTCAGGGCCAGGAACAGGGCCGTGACCACGCCGATGCCCACTGCGTTGGGCCCGTCGCCCCGGTCGAGGGCCAGGGCCGGCAGCACATGCCCCAGGCCCTCGCCGGCCAGCACCGAGGTCGCCAGGGCGATCACCAGGGCCGTCACCCCCGCACCGGCGGACATCGGGACTGGGCGGTCCGGGCCGGCGGCCCACCTCCAGCCCAGCACGACGATCCACCAGCCCCCCAGGCCCAGGACGAACATCCAGGCGAAGGGGTCCCCGATCCCCGACAGCCCCCCGTCGCTGAAGGCATCGAAGGACTCCACCAGCCGTCGGCCCAGGAAGAAGTCCCCCAGGATCAGGGCCACCCCGAAGGCCTGGCCGACCCAGGCCGGAACGCCTTCCGGTGGCGGCAGACGGTCCTTCGGCTCCACCAGCCGTTTCCGGGCACGGGGGTTCTTGCTGCGCGCCATCGCCTTTCCTTCCTACCGCAACGCCTGTCCGTTTCCCCGGTCCCGGAGGCCCTGGAAGACCGCCCGGGCCACCTCCTCCCGCCGGGGCACGAAGAACGGGATGCCCACCCGCTGCCCGCCGGCGCCTTCCAGCACCAGTTCGCGGGCATCGGTGAACCGGGGATACCACGGGCGCGGGCTCACCCACACCTGCTGCACCTCCTCGAACCGT
>Ga0302250_1001995_pt1 | contig 13665 bp, 10 predicted proteins | sample AAG_RA_Asp_MG_FD_193536 | JGI IMG/M metagenome (GOLD analysis project Ga0302250, IMG submission 193536) | Enriched activated sludge microbial communities from anaerobic digester in WTTP, New Holstein, Wisconsin, United States - AAG_RA_Asp | ecosystem: Engineered > Bioreactor > Anaerobic >... | reverse complement strand
GATCCTGACTGTCGCGCGGATGTACCACCATTCTGATACATGCGGGCTCGTGAGAACCACGTCCACCCCCGCGCTTATCAGTTCCACCGTGTCAGCCCGTTGTGAATAATCACAACTCCTTCTCGGCTGCGCCGTTTACAATGACAGTAAACAGCACCCGCCACATACGAACTCCCGGTCTTCGCCGGGACAATCATACAGGCTTCCATAATTATTAAACAGAAACGGATATAAACCTTCCTTGGAGCCGGACGGGGTGCAGAGAACTGAAACTCTCATTCGTTCTCCGATGATCCCAGCTGTTCTGATTATCCGAAGTAAAGATCCCCTTCCTCGTTAATATAAACCTCGATTGCATCTCTCACATGACGTGCCCTGAACCGCTCAGGAGTAGCCTCACGCAGCTTGTTGATAAGGGAGATCGTGTCGTATTTCACCTTTATGCCGATATTTTCAGCTTCACGGTAAATATATGGGGCAACATCGAGGAGATCCATCCCGGACTCAATCGTGCAGAGGTGGGTTGCATCAAGCGTGTAAAGGAATTCAAGGGTTTCCTTCGCCCTCCTGATATTTTCCATCGCCGACTTTTCAATGGTGCAGACATTTGCCTTTGATGTGCGAATAATATCAGCAATCTGTTGCTGGGTCATCCCCTGCTTACGGTATCTGAGCACCTCTTTCTGGCGATCGGTAAGCAGCCCGTCTTTCATGATAAACCAGTTGGGAGAGGTGACTTAAACACTTTTCGTTAACATTCTCCGGTACACCCCTCAACTGAGAACAGAGATGTATGGAGGGACTGCATTATGCTCATATTTTACCAGAAAACGGCATAAACGGCTGAATTTTTGAATTCGAATCAAATTTCAAAACGTTTATATCCGCATGGATGAATAGTAACCTGTTATAAACTAAAATGAGGTGCATACATGGTAGTTAAAGTTGGAGTTGCCAAACTCGGCAACATTGCCAGCGGCGTAATGGCCGAGCTCCTCCTCGATGAGAGAGCAGACAGAGAGGATATGCAGACATTCATGGCGACGAGCGGAACGAAGCTCCAGCCAGAGGACATCGACAGGGTTGTCAACAACATGGTCGCATGGAAGCCTGACTTCGCGATTGTTGTTTCACCGAATGGCGTGCTCCCCGGCCCGACCGGTGCCCGCGAGCGCCTGGCAGCCGCAGGAATCCCCACCCTCTTCATCACTGATGATGTCACCACCAAGAAAGAGTGGGCCGAGATCAAGGACGGCAAGTTCGGATACATCATCATGAAGGGCGACGCCATGATTGGTGCCCGCCGTGAGTTCCTCGATCCCATCGAGATGGCGGACTACAACGGCAACCTCGTGAAGGTGCTCGCTCTCACCGGTGCATTCCGTAAGCTCCAGAATGCCATCGACCAGGTTATCGACCAGGTCAAGGCTGGAAAGAAGGGAGCAGACCTCGCCATGCCAAAGCTCATCGTCACTTCAGACAAGGCTGTTGATGGGGAGTTTTCCAACCCCTACGCCCTGGCAAAAGCCCGTGCAGCTTACGAGATTGCGTCGGCGGTTGCCATGGTGAACGTCAAGGGATGCTTCATGACGAAGGAATGGGAAAAATACATCCCGATCGTCACAAGTGCCCACGAGATGATGAGGGCTGCAGCGGTACTCTGCGACGAAGCTCGTGAGATTGAGAAGGCTGGCGATGGCATCATCAGGAAGCCTCACAAGAAAGACGGCATCATCGTCTCGAAGACCAAGCTGATCAGCAAGCCCGAGTAACCCCTTCTCTTTTTTTTCGCTCGCAGGAACGTTTTTTTATTGGATGTCTCAAAGGTTGCAGATTTATGATTTTACACGTGAGTAACAGTACTCATTCCGGAAAATATCCGCGAGGTCTTCAGGGAGAGTAAGGATCACCGGTTCAAGGTGGAGGCGTTCCATGAAAGCGGAATCACTCATCGAATAAGCATTCGGATTTATTCGGGATATAATTGAACAGAAAGAGGAGAATCCATTTTTTTCCTTTTTTTTATCAAAAAAGACAGAAATATTGAATGCATACGTTCCAAGCCTCCGGTACATACCAATTACACGAAGAAGATCTTCAGCAAACGTTTCAATGTAAGGAGTGAACTCCTCGAGGGTAGCAATGGGGAGGAGGCACCGCACTTCCCTTTCGCCAAGGGGTACCGGATGAGCATACCAGAATAATTCGTCACCAAAGAGGTAGCGGGGGGAGCCTGATTCAAATGACCGGAGATCCTCCCAGTAGGGTCGTCCCTGCTTCATGAGATACCGTTGACCGGCAACGAGATACCGCTCGGCGGTGACAGGAGCTCTCCGGTCAGCCAGCCCCTGGAGATGAGGATGGGCTATGCTTGCTCCGGAAGAGGGGAGGTAGTTCCAGTTTATGCTCTTGTACCCTTCCGCCCTCAGCAGCGACTCTGATTGTCCTGACAGTGCGTCTGCAATCTCACCCGGGCTGAAGGTATCAACAACATGTCTGCTTGTGATTACGGTGACAGTGTGCCACTCGCCAAAAGGAAAGAGGTTGGGGACGGTGATGCTCTCCCCCCGGCAGATACGTTTCCCGTCCGGAAAAACCGGAGTGACCGAGAAGATCCGCTCCCTGCAGAACGGACAGTTTTCCTGGATATCTTGAGGATGGTAGGGGGTATCAATGCCACGGTTAAGCCGGCCGGGCGAGATCTTGCAACGGTGACCAGTCAGAAGTTCTTCTCTTACCTGCAGGGGCTGGGTCCCCGTCCTGATCTCTGTCACCGTGAACATGGCGTCTCACCTTCTCATTCGAAGCCTTTCTATTAATACTGTATGAAAAAAAGGGAGTGTTGTTCCGGCTGGATTGTCTCAGACAACATATTTGCCAAGCAGGCGGATCGAGGTGGTCATGTCCGGTCCCAGCGGGGATCCGAAGATGATCTGAGTAACGCCAGCCTTGGCAAGGTCTTCACATTTCTGTTTTACCGTGTCCGGGGTCCCGGCAATGGTAAATGCATCAATGGTCTTGTCATCAACATTCTCACCAGCGGTCTTGAAATCGAACTTGGCGAGGGCGCCCTTGATCGTTGCCACTTTGGCCGCATCAAGGCCGTGGCGTGCGATGAGGTCCGGCGGGGATCCAGCGGCGATGAATGCGGCAACGATCTTGGCGGCATTCCGGGCCTTCTTCTCGTTCATGTCAATCGACATGGCGGTGTAGGCACCGACGTCAAATCCTTTCTTTCCTACCTTGTCACAGGCTGCCTTGATGATCGGGATGGCAATGGCGAAGTCTTTGGGATTGGACGCATTGATCAACGCCCCGTCACCGACTCTTCCGGCGAGGTCAAGAACCTTGGGTCCCTGTGCACCGATGTAAATCGGGACTCCCTTCTTTCCGGGGAGATTGACGCCCGTAAGCTTGGCACCATCATAGTCGAAGAACTGCATTCCCGATTTCTTGACTTCCTCACCCGCACAGAGCCGGCGGATCTGTGTGACTGCTTCTTCGAGGCGCGCTACCGGCTTTTCAGGAGCGATTGCCAGTTTTGGAAGTGTTGAAAGGTCACCTGGGCCGATCCCCAATACTGCGCGTCCGTCAGATATCTCATTCAGTGTGCAGAAGAATGAGGCCATTGCTGCCGGGGTGTCAGTAAATGAGTTCATGATACCCGGGCCCATCTTCAGGGTTGTGGTTGCCTGAGCGATGGCAGCGAGGGTGGGGTAGCAGTGACGGTTGTTGTAGTGGTTGGTAATCCACGCAAAGTCGATATCTTTGGACTCTGCAAGTTTACAGAAATTTACCACCTGCTTGACATTTACATTGCCAGGCACAAATTCTATTCCATACGTTGTCAAGGTTAGTTCACCTCACTGTAACATATCGGGCACAAAATTAAATACCTTATCATTTTCAGTCATCAAAACTCGGAAGGATTCGGAGAGAAGAAAAATTGCCCCCATTACCCATTTTTTTTATTTTCATTGCCGTCGTCAGTCCGCCGCGCTCCCTTATTCTCGGAGATCGAAATCCTTGATTTCTGGAGAGTCCGATAGTCTTTTTTTAACCCGGTTCCAATGGTAATTCAGTGAACTCCCGGAAAAAGGATAACAACCAGTGGAAGGGGTTGCTGCGTTGAGAGTATTGATTGTCGGTATCGGCGGGGCAGGCTGCCGGATTGCCGACGCCATCTATGATGATGACAAGAAATCCTCCTCCTTACGCTGCACCGATGGAATTGCCATAGATAGCGATGCCTCATCATTGACCACCCTGAGAGCACTCCCCAAAGAGAACCTCTTTTTTTCGAAGACACTCGAACCGAACCATGATGAGAAAACTCCCACAAGTCTGCCCAATGATGAGATTATTGCCAGGCTCCAGTCCCTTGATCACGGTGATATCGATGCTTTGATAATCTGTCTGGGTCTTGGGGGGACTATGGCCGGGCTAGCTCCCTCCCTCATATTGAGTATCCGGAAAACGATGGTTGAACCGGTCTTCGGCCTGTTTACTCTTCCACGTGAAGCTGAAGCAGAGGAAGTCCGCATACAGGCAGCCAACCAGATAGATGCCCTCTCCGGGATAATGGATGGGGTACTCCTGTTCGATAACGAGAAATGGATCGCAAAGGTGGCAAATGATCCAGATCTCCAGGGAATCCAGCACACTGAGGGGGTACCGCTCCCTTTCAAGCGATCTCAGAGCATTCCCCTGGAAGCAATCACATCAGGATATGAGGGTGTCAACCACGTTATTGGAAGATGGATCAGTCTCATTTTGCGGGCAGGGGAGGTGAGTGAGCGTCCCGGTTCTGAAGTGGGAGAGGTCGCCCTTGATGCAGGGGAGATTGTGAATACGCTTCGGGGTTGTGGTCTGGCAGCAATAGGGTTTGCACGGGATCCCATCTCTGCAGTTTCTCCCGACCTTATCCGGAAATTGCGTCCCGCAGGCCATTCTGTTGATGAGAGCCATGAAAAAGCGGCAAGAATCATCGCCCTTGGCAAGAGGGCGGTGCTCGAGGAGATGTCAGTCTCCTGTAACATCGCCGATGCAGAAAAGGCATTGATCCTCATTGCTGGCCCGTCCCATGAGCTGAACATGAGGGGGTATATGGCATTCAGACACTGGATAGATGTCAATATCAGTGGTTTCGAGGTACGTTCCGGCGATTACCCGATAAAAAATAGTCGTTTCGTAGGAGTGGCCGTAATCCTGTCTGGTTTTTCACATATTGCCCGGGTTGATTCACTTCGGGCAATCCGTGATGAAAAAATCCTGTCCCAGAGCCACGGGATAGCAGGGTGAGCCTTCTTTTGTATCAAAGGATCAATTAGGCGGCATAATTCTTGAAAATGGGATGTTGCCTGCACCGATCTCGGTCCTGATAGGGATTTTTTTCTCAAAGACACTTGCCACGAAGTTCATCCCCGAATAAGAGACGAGGGAAATCCGGTATGGATCTGAGGGAAGGTTGAACGGGGCGGGCCCCATGATGACGGGAAATACGAATCCACTCTTCCGCATCTGCGCGACCGTCTCGCGCACCTGGCTTTCTGCTGCTGCCGGTACCTCCCGGACGTTTGCAAGCGCAATGCCCGTCCCGGTGGCGATCATGGATCCCACTGAAGTCAATCCTGCAGAGATGAACAGCTGGAGCGGATCAATTGTTGTTCCACGGTATCCGATCAGATCGACAAACCGTATGGGTTCGCCATGTTCGATGGAAAGCCTGCCACCAAATGCCATATGTACGGGGATACCCCTGTTCTGGAAGACCCCATCCATCGTGATGCTGCAAACGGTTATGATTCCCACACTGCCTTCAGGGACACGGGAATCATTGTCAAGCACCCGATATGACGAGAAAAAACCACACCGGGCAGCAGCCACAGCATCAAAGGCATTGAGAACCTCGTCAAACCTCTCTTCAGGAACAATAGAAAGGTTGTAGGCCACATCACCGGTCTGGGTAACCGGATCAAACGTGCTTCTGAACGCAAGGCGCTCAAGCCTTGATATGATGAACCCAATCCTCTCTCCTACAAGGGCACTCTCTGTTTCATTCATGCCGTAAGGGGTGAGGATGCGGCCCATGTTACCAACTTTCTCGGTGAAACCCATTTCATCGAGATAGCGGAGGTAATACTGGACTGCCCGGTCACTCAGCACAAATCCACGCTCGGCCATCAGCTCAGAGAGCCTCTTTGCTCCCATCGGTTCCTGATGTTCTTTTAATATTCTCAGAATCTCGATATATTTCCGTTCAGTCCGTATCATCAAATCACCGGGCCCTGACAATCCCGCTGCTGTCCTGATATCTCCCCTCATACGTCTGCCCGGCGCCAATAACCTGGTGAAGGATCAGCTGGACGACCCGATCATGCCGCTTAAGATGTATCACTTCCTGACCCATATTTACCAGGCCGAGCGTAAGTTGGCCACGGAATCCGGGATCGACAAATCCTGCCGTGACCAGCAGACCCCGACGACCATACGAAGAACGGGTCCGGATCGTGGCAGCGATGTCGGCCGGGAGCTCTACCCTTTCAAGGGTATGGGTGAGGGTACAGATACCCGGTTTCAGCTCGGTATCTTCAGCAACCCTCAGGTCATAGGAAGCGGGCTGCTGACATTCACTCCCGTAGGGCGTGATGACAAGATCTCCGTTCAGGCTCTGATCTCCCAGCCTTCTCTGAATTTCCTCTGAAGAGAGTATCATCTCGTACAATACTAGCCCGGAAAATGCTTAATATCTTATGATACCAATGAGATGGACGGATCCATGGGGTAGAGGACATCCTCCTGGGCTTCGGACCCAGGGACGCGGGTTCAATTCCCGCTGGGTCCGCTTGCCAATCGTCAGGCCTTCCCTGCTCTGCGCCTCTTTTGGCACTCTGGAATATCACTCGGAATGCACGGATCCTCTCCAGGGAAAGTGATTCTTTTGATTCCTTTTCTGCCTGCCAGCTGTGATAGGCAGGAAACCAGCCCGGGATTTTATCCGGGGGAAAAGATGCTGAATGAACAGCTGCAATGGCGCTCTTCCGGGACGGCGGGTGCATCAGAGTGGAGTGTGGGGACAGATAGTCCTACGGAATAATGTGGTTTCTCTTTGTTTCGCCACACCAGAACAGCGAAAATCTTGTTTTTCCCCACTTCCTAACCGATAGTCAGAAGAAAAAGATAACAGAGACACCGGGTGTCACCTTGAGGGAACACCGGAACGGGTAATCCTCGGGAAGAGTTAAAGCCCTCCTCCTTTTCCATGCGAACTGGTGTGGGTTCGTCTCCAAAGGAGCAGGATACCCAAGATGATGACAATAATTCCAATCCCTGCAGCGCCAAGGAATAACCAGTTGTACTCCTGTTCCATCGGGATGGTAATCACCGAGGCGCCGTCAGCAGAACTGAACATCCGTTCAATGACAACCGGATGATACCCGTCTTTCTCTGCAGTTATCGTGTAATTCTGATTCATTCGAAGCGTTACAGCAAGTGTACCTGATTCACCAGTACTCCCTTCTTCCTGACTATTCAGGCTGATCCTGACACCGGCAACCGGGTTTCCCGGACCTTCAACCGTTTTAATAGTTCGATTTTCCTGCCGATACGTCAGCTCGGTGGTGATATCCTCTCCCTGTGTTGCCACCGTGACCATATGCTGTGTGGGAACATAGTCCGGATGCTGAATATCCACCTGATAGAGTCCAGCAGTGAGATTCATCAGAACCAGACGTCCATTACGGCCTGTCCTTCCCATAGGAGTACTATTGACCAGAACCAGAGCGCCATCCACCGGCTCTGCATCTTCATTAGAGACAGAGACGAAGACCGTGAAAGGGGCTTTGACGAGCGGTATCGTGAGGAATGCGGTATCGCTCCCCACAATCTGATGGCCGTTGTATTCCTGGTATCCGTCCATCACTACCCTGATCAGGTATACCTTGTCTCTGGGCATCGGCAGGTTCAGTATCCCCCTGGAGTCCGACGTCCCCCTCTCAATGCCTTCAACGGAGACCCTGGCCCCCTGCAGCGTTTCACCCGACTCTCCATCCTTTATCACGAGTGAGAAACGATCCCCCCTGAAGAGCAAAACCTGGACCTCTTTGTCAGCGAACCCAGCTTCAACCTCCATACTGACCGGCTGATACTGTTCTGCCTCTGCTCTGATCTGGTAGGATCCCTTTGCCTGAACCGGAAACACCGCAGTACCATTCTGGTCTGAGATGACAGAGGTGGGGGCCACCTCCCCTGCAAGGGTCACATTCACCCCTGCCAGGGGATCCATAGTGTCTGCATCGTACAGGTGGACTGAAAGGGAGAGCTCTGCCTTCTGCAATTCTACGAGAAGCTCATCCGTTTTTGGTCCGATAGACCCCTCCCAGGTATCATACCCAGACTTTTCCACTCTCAGTGGCACCGAATCACTGCCTGGAGACAGGACTTGGAGCAATCCTTCCTCATCGGTTTTTCCTATCGGGGTACCATTGGAATAAACAAGAGCACCCTGGACTGGAGTGATAAAATCGTCCTTTTCTATCACCTGGATAATCACAACTGCCCCGCAGGATGTCACAGTCATGATGAGGAGCATGAAGATTGCAATGAAGAGAGTTACTCCGTATCTCTGCATAGTCTGATATCAGAGGTGCTCTGTTATAATAGTGGTTGTCGTCAGTGATGAAGGAAAAGAAAGGTACGGAATGGGGAATCTCCCTCTCATTCCCATTTTAACTCATGCGGGACCCGGTCAAGGAGCATCCCTTCAACAAGGACCGGCATAAGGCGGCGTCCGTCCTCGACAGCATTCTGGAGTCGCCAGCTCCGCTCAGCATAGATCGTGAAAATGGGTTCTCCCTTCTCCACCCTGCTTCCCTTCTTGGCATGGAGGAGGATCCCTGCACCGTGATCATGGGGTGCTCCTGCAGATCGTGCGAGACTGATGAGTGACTTGTTGTTCATCTCTATCACATAGCCATCGGACGGTGCATTGACGACAAACTCGTATTTCCCGGGAACGATATCGGCAGCTTTCACGTTTGGATCACCCCCCTGGATGGCAATAATCTCCCTGAATTTTTTCAGGGCATCGCCTTTCTTGATGACGTCAAGCGCCATCTTACTCCCCATGCCACGGGGTGCCTTGCCGGACATTTCAAGGGCGATACCGGCAATGGCAATACTCTTCTGGAGCAGTGAGCCAGGCTCATCACTTCCTTCAAGGATCCGCAGTGCTTCGTTCACTTCAAGGTTCGGGCCTATGCTCCTTCCCACGGGAGAGTCCCCGTAGGTCAGTGCACATTCAACACGCATGTTCAGCCGTTCACCAATGTCAATGAATTCCCTGGCAAGTTTCCTCCCCTCCTGAACATTGGGGACTTTCGCATGCTCTCCTACCGGAATATCGATCACAACCAGGTCAGCTCCCACCGCAAACTTTTTTGCCATTACGCTGGCGAGCATCTGGCCACGGGCATCGATCTTGAACGGGTATTCCTGGATGATGATGTGATCATCTGCAGGAGCGATGTTTGTTGCACCACCCCAGACAATCGTCCCCCCGACTTTCAGGGTCATGCTCTGGACTTCTGCAGCTGAAAACTCAACGGGAGCAAGAACCTCCATAAGGTCAGCGGTCCCCCCTGCCCCCGTAATCGCACGGGAACTGGTCTTTGGGATCTTCAGGCCGCAGGCGGCAATAACCGGGACCACGATGAGTGAGATCTTGTTGCCAGGAACTCCACCGATGGAATGTTTATCGATGATCGGGTGGGTATGGAACGTGAGCCGTTCACCCGTATCCACCATGGCACGGGTGAGATGTTCCACCTCGTCCATATCCATAGAGTTGATATAACAGGCGGTAATATAGGCAGTGAGTTCTGCAGGGGTCAGGTCTTCGTTTACCACATCCTTGACAATTTCATAGGTCTCTTCTTTGGTAAGCCGGATGCCGTCCATCTTCTTCCTGATGTACTGGAGAGAAACGGGGCGTTCTGCAATCCTGACTTCAACCGAAGACCCCTCTTCGACACCCAGCCTCTCATTCGTGATCCGGTAAATTCCAACAATCCCTTCCTGGATAAGCGATGTTGTGGTATCGACAAAAGCCGCAATTGAAACTCCGGTCTTCTGGTTGAGGATCTGTACACGGTCACCCGCAAGGACACCGATGTTCCGTGCGTCCCCGATATTCAGGAGGACCTCCTTCGTCCCGATATCAATCAACTTGGCACTCAGCTTCATGGTATTGCAGTTCCTGGCTTGGACCATATCAAGGGGTGATGATGGGGTTCTCCCTGATTGTTCAGCCGATGTATAAATCTGGGAGATGCCCCTATATGCTCTTTTTTATGACGAATTCCAGTCATCTGCCCCGGCTTCACGGTTTTGAAACAATCTCCCGACAGATGGTACACTACTATTCCCCCCATTCTGGCAGACCCGGGGGTAGAGATGTGCAAGCCACGAAAAGAGTACCCATCGAACAGAAGGATGCCTGAAAAAAGGGGATTTTTGTGTTTAGTGCTTGCGCACGATGAGGAATGCCACTGCTCCCAGCCCGATCAGCGCAACAAGTGCACCGAATCCGGGGGTGGTGGTCGGCGGCACGGTGGTCGGCACGGTGGTCGGCACAGTGGTGTTCCCAGCAGTGGTCGGTGGCACGGTGGTCGGCACAGTGGTCGGCACGAATTCAACGACGTTGAACAGCGTGGTGGCAGTCACATCGTTGGCACCCTGGAGACCGATTGCCGAGACCGAGGTGATATACTCATCGGGCTTGAAGGTAGTAGTGTCAACCGGGAAGGACCATGTGTTGAAGCCCTCGGTTCCCTTGACAACCTTCACACTCCCTGAAGAGCCGCTGAATTCTCCTGCCTGAGTCTTCTCTGTCGGTCCGAACGATGAGGAGTAGACCTCAACGAGGAGCTCGTCATCAACCGCAAGGTTGGTGGTTCCCTTGATCTCGAACTTGTCTCCGATCATTGCTTCGGGGACCGGGAGAATGTTGATCTCCGGGACTTCGATCAGGAACTGGAGCTTCGTGTAGGTATCGTCAACCATCGAGTTGTCGAGGGCAACCGTGAGTGCGTTCGCCGCATCAGATCCCTGCAGGCTGCCTGCCCCCTCAAGGGTGAAGAGGACGGAGTTCGCGGTGGGGTAGGGTCCGACGACATAGCGGTAGGGGTAACAAGTGGTAGCTGGGTTATCAGGCGACTCGCAACCTTCTGCTTGCGGCTTTACGTCAAGCTGGTCGTTATACATCGGATGCTGAACAACAACGAAGTATTGGCCGCTGCTCATGCCTGATGTCATACCACCGTCGACTTCATACTCGAAGGATCCATCATCATTCACGCTTTCTGTGTTATAAAGAACCTTGTTCTTACCCATAATCCAGATAGCCACACCCTCTGATGGATCGCCTTCCGCGACACCACGGACGTACATGTCGTCACCCTGTGCAACCGTACTCTGTGATGCCTGAGCGGTCACAAACGGCTTCCTGATGATGACGGAAACGGTCCCGTACTGGGCATCAGAGAGTCCATCTTTGTTGACATCAGTAGCCGATGCGTAGACGGTGTAGGTCCCTGCATCGATGTTGAGGTTGGCGGTCTGCCACTTGTACTCCCAGGTATTGTCATCGTTCACGTCAGTGACGGTGTATTGGTAACCCGGGATTACCGGACTCCTCGGATCGGTCATAAGTCCTCCGTTACCAGGAAGGTTCGGACCGGTGATGAACAGGTAGACGTTGTCAGTCTCGGAGTTGGTACCGGAGAGTTTGACCTCCTGTCCGAGGAAGTAGCTCTGGTCTCCGGCGGCAACAACGGTTACCGTTCCCTTCTCGACCTTCACATCGACCTCGTCTGACTTGTACTGGCTTCCGAATTTGTTCTCAACACGGATGGTGTACTTCTTGTCATCGGTGTTATCACCAGTCAGGAATCCGATAGTCCGGGTTCCGCTGGCCGAGGTCTTGATCTGTGCATAGTAGCTACACGAAGACTGGTTGGGTACGTCATCTTTGAGGGTCTTGTTCGGTGGAGCACCTTGATACACGTAGTTTCCGATGCCCGAAGAAACACCACAGGGCGAATCCTGGTTAACACTGTCCTGGTTAGTGGCTATCTGCGGGGGCTGGTCTCCCTGACCACCAGACATTGAACCGGTTCCCTTGACCCACACGTAGTAGAACTCGTTTGCCCTGCCAGTGACGGTCACTGAGAACTGGTTCCCGCGAACAACGGTATCCTTGCTGGCCTCGATCTTCACGGTGTCACCGGTGATCGCAATCGTCTTGAGTGCGGTCACAGTCTTGCCGCTGTAGTCGGTGCCGTCAGGAGCCTTGTAGTTGTCCTTGATCTTGTTGAGACTGAGCTCTGCACTTACCGCGTAGGTACCTGCCTTATAGAGGCGGGCGCCTGCATCATCATTAGCCTCGGTGTACCACCCGAAATTGACGTTGTCAGGTACTGCCCAATACCAGAGTGACTGGTTTACAGATTGACCTGTTAACATTTTTGCGGCTCCGGATGGTTCTTCTAATGCTGTGTAGGTTGCACCATCAGCGGTCTTCACCTTGATGTTGACAAATCCCTCATTTGCATAGCCGGGTCTTTTCGTAACAGAGTAGGTGTTGGTCTCAACCCTGAAGTTCTCAACATTGCCTGCCGGAACCTGCTTGCCAGTGACATCCTTTTTGGCATTCTGGTCCCAGATTTTAATGTCGATGGTGGGATCCACAACATTGAATGCAACTGCGTTCCTTGTCACACCGCCATCCCATACATACCAGTTGCCGGTCTTGCCAACGAAGTCAGCAGGTGCAACATAGAAGCTTGCGGCATTGCCAACAGATACAATGCTATTTGGCGTGTCAGTGGCGGGAGTGGTCCCTGATGCAAACCATGCGATCTGGGTGAAATTCCCTACGGCAGCGGTTACAACAAGGCCTTCTTCACCAATAAACACATCTCCGCCCTGCGCAATCTGGTTTACCGCTGCTGATGCCGGAAGAATCAGCATCGCAAGGGCTACCAGAGCAATCAATGCAAGGCTAAAGCGCTTAGTCATCTTTGTCCTCCTTATACTCATGTCCAATTTGAAACGTTCAATCCAATGCACACGTCCCGAACAGTTATCGGCAATTGCCGAAAACCGGTTCATCGTGCTCCATACTCCGAATAACGGAATATGATTCAATATTTGTGGAACGCCTAATATATCTTTTTTGGTCGAACACAGGGGAATATCCCGGCCTTTGTGGGATAAAACAAGCGATTTAAGTAAAAGCAGGCTATATTCTTCATTTCCCTGTACCATTCATCCAATTCGTACATAAACGTGGTCATTTCTTAGTTTCACGTACGCTTCGCGCATAGTCGGATCCCTGGAGATGGAATGAGAATGATCGAATACATGATTTTCTTTTCCATTCCTGCCCGTGACTCTCTAAGTACCCCCTTATCCACTTCTCCGGTCCAATGGCCATCTCCTGCCCGCCAGTATCATCCTCCCCTTTTGCTTACCCTTTTGTTTACTAAAAATGTAATTCGATTTCCATATCTTTACATTCCACTATTCTGCATACAGGTATTATGCGAATCATCAGGGCGCCTTCTATTGGAACAGCCCATGACCTGGTAGTGAAAATGGTACTTG
>Ga0302250_1001994_pt1 | contig 13666 bp, 13 predicted proteins | sample AAG_RA_Asp_MG_FD_193536 | JGI IMG/M metagenome (GOLD analysis project Ga0302250, IMG submission 193536) | Enriched activated sludge microbial communities from anaerobic digester in WTTP, New Holstein, Wisconsin, United States - AAG_RA_Asp | ecosystem: Engineered > Bioreactor > Anaerobic >... | reverse complement strand
GGTCCCTTTTAGACTCATATTCCGGTATACATTTTCCTGCTGTGCATATTTACCTCCTGCTTCGCCGTCTGTGTTTTCCTGGTAACACCAGGGAAATCCTACAAGACCTTCTCCGGAAGAAAGAGAAACTTGTCCGGAGGAAGAAGAAGTACTTCTTTCCGCATTTACATCAGTTACCAGGACAGAGGAGGAGGACACGAAAGATCCATAACCTAAAGCCTCCGCCCCTTCATATTTTTTACTCTCACTATTCCATGAACCTCCTTCAACTCTTATAGAAGCAGGGTCTATATCGAAGTTGAGCATGGTATTGTAAAACTTCTCTTCTATTAATTCAGTCGGGGCTTCATCTCTATATGGGTCTTCTGGAGCAGGTTTTGTCCCCTGTATGGTATCAACTAAATACTCCTGATCATCTGCATCCAGTCCTCCGGTATAAGAAGGTTCCTCTGTTTTATCTTTATCTGCCGTCTGTGCGTCTTTATCGTAAAAATCTTTATATTCCGGATTATCATCAGGCACTACTCCTTTAATCATAACAGCGTTATACAGGTTGCCTGAATTGGTATCGTATGAAAGTTCTATTATATCCCCGTTATCGGCATAGAAAAAATCGTAATGATCACCTTTAAAGAAGTTTTTATCCTTTATTTCAAGCCTTTCGTTTTCATGGTCATAAACCATATAGGCCCCGATAAAATCAACTATATCTTTTATTATCTCTATCGGATAACCTTCCCTCTGGTAGTTTGAAATTTTATAATCATAGGCAGAATATACAAAGTCAATGCCGGTTCCTTCTAAAACTAAAGCAATCAGTTGAGATGCAGAAGTAATGGAAACTTGATTTTCAATAGGATCTCCTTCCTTCCATGATTGTCTGGCGGTTCTATTTTCAAGATATACATCAACATTTATCTTCTGTGCATACGGAGCAATTAATTTTCTTGCCCCTGTTATAAAATCGCCTTTTGAGGAGAGATTATTCCAGATTAATTTCTGTCCTCTGGTTTTACATATGCCTATAACCTGTGTTTTTGTTAATGGAGTTCCCGATTGATTGTAACCTGTAATGATGCAGTATTCAGCAAGACCGGTTAACGGGTGAAGATATTCGAATTCATCCTGACCAATAAAAGATATATTAAAAGAGTCACCTATATTTTCTTCAGATTTACTTATTCCGAATTCAGGGACCGTGTTTAATACAGTGGAATTTCTTGTAACCTGAACTATTGGGAATAATCTTTTTGGTGGGGTTTCCGGAGCCTGGTCATAAATCTGCCTTATTAAAACACCCATTATAAAGATCCTCCTGCATTATTAAAAGGTAAATTTGCAAATGAAGTGAATGGCAATATGTTAACTGCACCGTTTAAGGTAAGCCTTTCTTTTACATTGCAGTATATAGGTATAGATTGAAAGATATTTCCTGAGAGATTTATCTCGGAATTATATCTTATAACTCCTGTATTGGATATACCGTCAGATATGGATATTACGGAATTATATCTTACTATATCCATAGATTAAACATCCCTTTCTGTATAGGCTATCGAAAAGGAAATATCTGTTTTATTAAATACTGAAACGTCGGGACCTAAATATCCTGCCGGAACAGTTATTCTTATCCATAAAGGATGAAGCGTCTCACTGTCGTTTATGTCAGGATAAGAGAGACTTGCACCTGCTACGGCAGAACTTAACCCTGCCTGAGTTGTGGCAAGTTTTACCCATGAGGTTTCATCGTCTCCTGGTACTATATCCACAGGGGTTATCGTAAGACCTGTATAATATTTTAAAGCATTATCATTTGATAACCAGAAGCATATATCAACACTGTCTCCGTTATACCCATTGAGATAGCCCTGCTGAGTGCTTCCACCTGGAAAGAACATGCAGCTCGTACCCTGTAGAACTATATTTGAACTTCCCAGGACAGGAGGGGTATAAAAGAATATCCATGAAGTTCCTATTGGATATACCCAATAGGTGTAAAAATCAGTGTCAGGGACCTGAAGAAGTGAATCGAGAAATACTCTTGCCAGTATATCAGGATTAAGATTATAGAAACTGAATTCCTGTGTAACACCGTCACCGGAGAAAATATCCTCCGGAGTTCTTTTTGCTTCCTCTGAAATTTCTTGTTTATTGTAAAGTTGAATCATCTGTCTTCTTCCCCTCTTACTACTAAATTAAAAACTCTGGGATTCTTTTGTGCTTCCATATTATTTCTCAGGAAAAACTTATACCAGAATACAACACTTTCTCCTATAGATATTACAGGGAAAGATATTTTATTTTTATACCCTGTGGCTGTGCCTCCACTATCTAAAGAAACCCCTGCCATATAAAAAGCCTCAGATATATAAAGTCCAGAATTCGCGTCTTTCTGGACATGATTAAAAGATATTTTAATACCAGGTATGAGAGTTCTATTATAACCATCCTGGTCCAAAACCACTTCTCTTCTTTTTCCGGGAAAATTTGCAATGTCAATTATATATTTATTTTCCGGAACGACAAATTCATAATATTCCAATGGTGGATATACTCCCGAAACTTCAATCTGTGCATCTTTTATCATCCCGGGTGAAGAGTAATTTATAATAGACACACCCTTGCATATCTCCACTGTTACTCTCATGGCTTTATAAGTCCCTTCATTTGTAAGGATAAGCTGCTGTTCTACGGAATAAGGATAGCTTACTGAACCGTTATTTATAGAAGAGATCTGTTCTGATAGTGCATTGTATATCTTTAAATTTATCATGAAATTGCTGCTTTCTTAAATTTAAAATTGCACCAGTATTTATCGTTTGCCTGGACCTTCGCCCCGACTCTAAAGCCGTCTGTAAATTCAAATGTTACAGTGTAACTTCCTCCTGTATAATCCTTTAATACCCAGGTTGCACCGAGAGCAAAGGCGGCTTTGAAATCTACCACTTCTTCTCTTGTAAGATAGCAGGAGAATGTTATATTTCCGTCACAAACATAGGATCCGAAATACTGTTCAACCCTGTTACCGCCTATAGTGTTTCTGCTTGATCCTCTATATGGTGGGGCCTGGTCAATAATGTCCAGAGGGTTATATGGAGCAGTGGAACTTATATTATTAAAAGAAAATTTATAAGTGGTGGTTCCCTGTGAAGAGAAAGTAAATGATGTAGAAGAACAAACTATAGAAGTCCATGTATGAGTATATGCCATTATTTTAATGCCCCCATATCTTCAAAATATTTAACAATCTCTTTGCCTGCCTCAGTAAATTTATTTTCTAAATGTCCCGGCAGTTTTGACGGTCCGGAACTATCTCCTATGGTTATGTTTATGTTTGGAGCAGCATTGTTTCCTCCCGGAAGATCTCCCACTGACATTCCTTTTTCCTTTGCCTTTATAGCAGCGTTAATCTGTCCGAGTGATTTATCCTGGGAGAATACATTTGAAATATTCAATCTCGGAATAGATGCCTGATTTGCAAGGATATTTGCAAAGGTCTGACCTATAGCACCTGAGACTTTCCCGACATTCTTATAACTTCCGAGTTCTGTATCTGCTCCGAATTTCTGAACTTCTTTTATCTGGGATAACAGATTAAACTCTTTTGTAAGTTGTGTTATTCTGCTGTTTCTCATAGTCTTTAACTGCTCAAGAGAGATTTTTTCACTGTTATAAGGGTTTTCCATTTTATTAAATTCATTAACCGCCATAACCCATGTGCCTGAACCGCCACCCATGCCGGTTTCAATTCCGGGAGCAGAAGAAGATCCGTTTCCATTTTTAGGTGTGGAGGTTGTAGGCTGATATTGAATGGTTTTGTTTGTATTTAATAAAAATTCTTCAGGTGTCCATTTTGTTCCGCTATCCCATGTGGATTTATACTGCTGTCTTAATCTCTGCCGTGCTGCTTCTCTTTCTTCAGGAGTAGGTAATAAAGACTTTATTCCCCCTGTGCCGGATGCAGGGGTATTTATACCATACTTGATTTCCATATCCTTTTTCATTTGTTGTGTTTCATAGTTCGGCTCAGTAAGTAAATCAACTTCCCTGTTAAGTTTTATATCGGTTATCTTCCCTGCAGATTCCTGAATAGTAATTTTTAAATCTCCTATTTCCTCCGACAGTTTTAACATTTCAGATCTGGTGCTGTTTGCACTGTCTCTTAATTCTTCCCTTCTTTTGTACTCTGGAGTTGTAATTAACCATTCTTCCCTGTTTTTTCCTGCCGGGGTTTTAAGTTTGCTTACATCTTTATCTGCCTTTTCAAACTGTGCCTTCTGGTCCTTAAATCTCTTTGCAAGGTCGTTATATTCCTGCTGTTTCTGGTTTATGCTCTGCCCTGCCTGCTGCTGCTTCAATTCTTCTTCTTTTACATCATACTTGCCAGTCATAGACTCAATGGCGGCATTTACTTTTTCCTGTATCTTTTTTACTGCTTCAGGGTCAGCTTTCCCGGAGGCTTTAAGTTTTTCAATCTCTGCAAGACCTGCCTGCTTAATTAATCCTATCTGCTTATTTTTATCTATCTGAAGTAACTGCTCTGCCATAGTCTGAGCATGTTTTAATTCTTCTTCTTTGAGTTTTTTGATTTCATCTAAAACCCTCTGCTTTTCTTTAATAGCCTTGTCTGCCTGCTCAACTGCCAGTTCTCCGAGTTCTTTATTTAACTGCTGTTGAATTTGTGCCTGCTTCTGAGCGTCACCTTCATACTGCTGCATAAGCTGTCTATAGTTTTCTTTAATGCCTTCTCGCTTTTTAGTATCTTCGTTCATGAACAGGGTATCGAATTCCTTCTTTTGTTTCATTTGAAGGTCTATATCTTCCTGTCCAAAACCTGTGGTAAGTTGATTCCTCATAGTTAAATGTTTTTCGTAATCAATCAATGCTTCGTTTAAATGTTTTTGATAATATTCTCTTTTTAACATCATCTCAGGTGTATCGGCTTCACCCTTACCCGGTGTGTTCTCCGCCAATTTACTCCTTAAATTCTGCTTTTCCTGGGCCTTCTCCCGGAGAGTGGCATTAACCATATTCAACCTTGCTTCCTGGTCTTCTTTAAGCTTCCATTGTTCTTTAGCCTCTTTACTCAGTCCAGGCATACCTATTTCTTTATAGAGTTTATCACGGAAAAATTTATAGGCATCTACAGTTTTACTTACATTCTGGTCCGTCTGGGATCTTATATTTTGAAGAACTTCGTCTGAATTTTTTTCACTATTTAAAACCTGGTTTAATATTGATTGGAATCTTGGAGATTGGGCAAGAAGTTCATTGATGTTATCATAAGAATTTTTCATCATCTGCCGATACATGCCTTTTTGCATCTCGCCTGTAGCATTTGCAAAGTTTTTTGCCGCCTTATTGTAAGCTTCCTGCTCTTTCTTTACTTTTTCCATCAAAACTTTATCATTTATCAATGCAATATATTCAACAGGTACCTGATTTTCAGGCTTTAATAATTCTTCGGCAATTTTCTTTTTCTCTGATATTATAATTGATTTCTCTTTCTGAAGCGTTTCTGATGTAGATTTATAAGTACTTAAATCAAGATAAGCATTTGCTCTTCTTTTTCTTTGCGTAGAAAGTTTATCTGTTGACAATCCAACACTCTGGGCTGCGGAAAAAGAATCGGTTTCGCTTAAAGTTCCATCCTGTTGTATTTTCTCCCAGAGTTCCCCTCCTGCTCCATGTTTTAAATAGTATTCAGTTATCCTTTTTCTTTCTTCAAGAATATTTTGATTTGCTGAATTATATTCGTCTTCAGCATTAATTCTCTGTTGAATTTCCTTTTGAATATCAGGTAAATGTTTTGAAGGATCTTCGAGATAACTCTGCCAATATTTCTGCTTATCTTCTAGAGCTTTCCTTCTGTTTTCCCTTTCTTTCATTGACGCTATATCAATTTTTTCACTTCTGGCATCTATTTGTTTTGTAGCCGCATCTATAAATCCAAACTGAGTTTTTTGACTGGCATTACTTTCCTTCATCTGGTTATAGAAATCAATCTGACCTTCCATAGTCTTATTAAGAGCATCTATGTAAGTTTGTTGTTTTTTAAACTCTCCAGAAACTTTTCCCATTTGCCCCATATCGTAGGCACTATTTAATTCTTTATATATCTGGGTATATCTCTGTAAGCTATCCGCAGTACCTTGAATATAATCCCCTGTATTTATCCATGTCATACTCTCTGTATTTGATGCTTCTATCCTCTGGTTTAAATTTTCCATAAATTTCTTACTGCTCATATCAAGGGTTTTGCCTGCTTTATCTTGAGATTCAGCAGTTAATCCAAGATATTTTCTAAACTCTTCAATTCTTTTACCAAATTCCTGCAACTTCTGCGGATTGTTTATTTCAGATTTTACATCTTTTATTTTATCTTTTCCGATTGTATACATAGGTCCTAACCCCATGCTATATATTCCGCCACCTGCAGCACCGCCATATTTTATCATAAACTTACCGATATTATCAAAAAAGTTACCTAATTTTAAACTCGCATCTAATAAATACTTTCCCCAATCTGTAATAGTGCTTCCTACAACAAAAGCACCTACTATAATTTTACCCATAACTTCATTGACATTACTTAACGCCTCTGCTATAGACTGGCTATGAGTAACACCGAGAAGAAAGGCAGCAGGAACAGTCTGAAGATTACGAATAAATATTTCCCACTGTTGAGGGAGGTTCCTTTCCTGTATCTTTATAAATTCATCAGTGAAGTTCTTTGATAGATTAAGAGTCTCTTCTATCTTTCTCTTTAATTCTGGAAGGGTTCTTAAAAGAGTAAGACCTACATTAGCACCACGAAGGGACATGATTTTATATGCCTCTGAAAGTTCCTTATTCGTAAAGATTATATCCTGTCCGTAATCAACAAAGTCTTTACGGTTTGCAAGAAGTTTCTTTCTCATGAGTTCCATGATAGCAATAAAATCAGTGGGTTTATTCGGGTCAAAAGCTGCCTCCTGCGACTTACTGAATTTAATTAAATCATTACTGAATTCACCAAAGGCATCCTTTAAACCTCCGGCATCTTTACTGGTCTGGGCCATCATCTGACGAAGACCTGTTCCGGAAGTGGCAGATCTTATCATATGGGTGTTTAAATGGCCTATGGTCGTAACCAGTACCCTGTAATCAATATTTAAAGCCCTGCCTGATGCAGCAACATATTTCATGGCGTTATTTAATTCGCTTAACTCAACCTGTTCTCTGGACCATGTAACAAGAATTGTGTTTGCAATCTGATTAAATTTTTCTTGCTCAGAAGAAACACCTTTTATAGAGTCTTTATATATGTTATACATACCGGCAAGGATTTTTGTTGTTTCGGTGATATTACCTTCTGCAGCTATGGCAACTTTCATGGTTGTGTCGGTAAATTTAAGAGCGTTATGTAAAGAGATATTTGCAGAAGTTAACTCATACACCGCTTCCATGTAATCTTCGACCTTTGCCTTATGCTGAGAGGTAAAAAGCATTGCCTGAATTTGAAGGAGTTCTCTGTAATGATTTACAGTTTCTTTAGATCCTCCTTTCTGACTTTCAGACGTAAAAGCCCCTGCAAGCTGTGTCGGGGTAAGACCTGTTCTTAAAGCCCTGGAAGTACCTTTTTCAAATTCTTTATATATCTGTACACCTGCAGCAAGGGTTGCCTGTATTCTATGGATTGTTCCGAATATTATTGTCCACTGTGCCCCATAGATAGCCTGTCTTGCAAGCATAGCGGGCCAATTCTTTAATTCATCGGAAAGCATACTCTCTACGCCCTTTTGAAGTCCGAGTCTCCTTTGAAGTTGATCTATTTCTCCAGTCCCATATTTGACCTTCGCTGCAAGTAAAAGCAATTCTTTCTCTCTGACTGTGAGATTTTGTAACTGAAGACCTGCAGAAGCTCTCTCCTGTGCAGTGTTTCCTTTAAGGAACTTCTCTGCAAGAGCGAGATGTGCATTTTGAGTATTTGTTGCAGTGGCAGAAGCTTTTAATTTATTTTCTTTCTCATGGAGAGCAATAATAATTTTCTGTAAAATAGCTAACTCTTCTTTATCTTTTAAAACAGTAGATTTACTTAATTGCTCTATCCTCTGTTTTACTGCAATTTTTTCTGCCTCTACCTGTCCGAGATTGCCAGTCTTTACAATGTTCCTGGCATTATTGAGAAACTTCTGCTTTTCAAGTTCTGCTGTTTTCTGCTTCTGAATTTCTAATTCCTTACCTTCTACCTCTGCAGCTTTTTTGGCTTCTTTTATCATATCCAACTGTAAGGCTACGGCAGATTTTTTGACGTTATCAAGATTTTTAGCGTTTTTAAGTTCATCATCTAATAATTCAATCTGTTTTTTCTTATCAATATATCCGGATTTATACCAGTTATTAATCTCTTCTAAATCTTTTTTCTGCCTGGTTAAAGCATTTTCGGGCTGATAACCTTCTTTTGAAAGTTCCTTTGCAGATTTTATATAAAGCTGTGCCTGTCCCATTTTATTATCAACTAATTCATAAAAATCTTTAGTTGCTGATTTCATCTGAACTAATATATTTTTATTTGCTTCAAAAAACTCAGTAAGGGAAGTATTTTTAGATGCCTGGAAAACTTTTTCCAATGCAATATAAAGGTCTTTGACTTCCTGAAGATAGTTATCCAATGCTGCTTTCTGAAAACTTCCTCCTCCGGAAGAAGGGGTAGGGGTAACTACTGAAGCAGGGGTGGTCACAGGAACAGTGGGGGAAGTTGCAACTCCGACCTGTGCCGCAGGAGTATATTTACCTATGGCTTTTATAAGATTACCGCTTGATTTTATCTTCTCTAATTCGTAGTTATAAGCACGAAGACTTGATATGTATATTTCAGGTATATACATATTGGGCTTCATGGCGTTCCAATCTTTTGTCAGTTCTTTTGTTCTGTTGGAGATGGCCCCCATCCAGTGATGAAGCTCTGCCATATCCCCTGCAATCTTCGCCCAATCGCTATCCCTGAAAGTAAAAGAACTAAAGGCAGATTTCATTTGATTAAACTTATCAGTGAGAGCGTTTATCTGGTTCATTGTTTCACCGCTTATACCAAGTTTAAGCGATTTCTCGCCAAAGGTGTTAAAAGCGTCTATCTGGGTTCTTACATCTCTTATAACTGATGTAAGGCGGGCCAGAGTTCCACCATCGTTAAATCCTACCTGTACCTCACCTGCTAAGAATACATTACCTATAGAATCTGCCATATTTACACCTACCTGTTAAATTTATTTAAGAAATTTCTTATATTCTGAATAGCTTCGAAATTATATACCCACTGTTTTTCACCGTTTTTATCTATTATCCATTCTCCTTCGTTTGCCAGTGGATCAACCTTTTCGCCGGGTTTACCTTTTCCGAAATTGTCAATTTCATCTTCAAAACTGAAGAACTCTTCAATCTCTCCTTTTATCCCACCGGCATAGGGTGAAGATGCTATGACATATAAAAGCCTGGTAATTCTTCGTAAATGGGCTTCGAACATGGCATCTTTTTTTATCTTCTCATTAAGGATTTTCTGGTATCCAAAAAACTGCCAGTAATCTAACTTTTGTATATCGGGAAGTTTTAATCCTATCTGATGAAGATATAAAAGAGTTTGCCAGTAGTTATCAGGCTTTTTCTCTTTCTTATCTTCTACGCTATCCCCTCCTGTTCCCCAGATTGCTTCGGGGGGTAGCTCATTCCTCTTGCAATATCGACTATATCATCAAGGTCCTTTTTGTCTATCCACTTTCTCACTTCTTCTTTTGAAGTGTCTTCAGTTCTGGACAGGCAAAGAACGGCAATGTCAAGCTTTATATCTATTAATTCTTTTTCTTTCTTCCTGGTTAACTTTCGTAATTCTTTACTGAAAGTTGTTATTTCTTCAAGGGCTTTTTCTCCGTCTTCACCCTTACCGTTTTTTATTTTGTCTTCGTTTTCAAGCATTTTTTTATAAATTATTTCGCCGTCTTTTCTGTAAGCATTGGTAAGATCATCTATCTGATCTATATAATCTTCCAGTTTATCCAGATTTTCAAGTGTTACAGGTAATGCTCTGTGTGTCTCATAAAGCACTGTTCCATCTTTCTTTTTGGTTTCGTAAAATTTTACTCCTTCTTTCCCTGCAGCACCTAACATTTTATCAAATGATATGTCCTTTGCCTGGGTGTACTTTTCCAGTCCCTTATTCATTAATACTTCCTCCTTAAAATAAGGAGGGGAAACTTAATCCCCTCCCTGTATAATTTAACTTGTTGTCAACCCGGCAGGTTCAGTTCCGAAGGCGTAAGTAACAACTTTGCCGTCAGTTCTACCAGGATCAAGTATTTCGGCCTCAAAACTTGGTGCAGAAAACTCACCGTGTCTATAAGTGTATTCAAGGTTTCCTTTTGGTCTACAGGAATAAATCCTGGTCTGGAACAGTTTAATACTGTTGTCAGCAGGATCACGATAACGGGAAACATGGACACATTCAAAATAGACCGGCAGATCGTTTACATGAATACTGTATACAACAGCGTCAGAAACGGTTGCAGTTTCATAGAGAACTCTCATTTTAGTATTTGCATAAGCGGAAAGTCCTGTGATTTCAGTGCCAGATGTATCATCATATCCAGAAGATACGAAGTTTTCATACTGGTCCAGAAGAGAAACAGACCCGGCCACATAAGCAACACTGGTTGTAATATCTCCACCGGCAGAAACAGTTAATACCTCTTCTACCTGGAAGTTTTCCGTACTGCCCGGTTCGCCTGTTCCTAAAAGTTTGAATATATCAAGATGAAGTGCAGCGTCATTTATTTTGACAGTACCGGTTTTAGATACGGTCATAATATCCAGTGGGAAATATCTATCTCCACCGGTCTGACGGGCATCTTCTGCGGATATTCCGAGATTGATTTCTTTGGCGGTGATAAATGGAACCCATAAGTTACTTGTTCCGAATGGAATTTTAGCTCTCATTTTTCCAACGCCTCTGAGAATTTTGTGCATGTTTAATACTCCTTTCTTCTCCTACGCCCCAAGTCTATTGCTCTGTTTCCGCAATACCTCAGTTTTATAGGTATGATAATAATCATATGTGTCAGGAGTAGTTGTTGACATTTTATCTTCATTCAACCACCAGAAGCCAGACCAATAGCATAAACCGCTATCTTCATCCAGTGGGAAGACTTGAGTATCAATTAACTCCCTTATATATTCCAAAATTTTTATATTCAATGCATAAGTCTCATCATATGTAATGGCATGTATCTGAAATTGGATTTCATCCATATAAGGAATAGACTCAGATTGCCTTGCATTTATATTGCTTAAAACAGTTATCTTTGGTAAATCTAAATAAGATAATGGCAGGGAAGGAAGAATACTACCTCTAATTATTTTTTTGTCGGTGTATATATTTAATCCCAGGCATTTTAATATATCTTCATTGCCTGAAATTTGTTTCCATATAACACTGAATATATAATTCTCTTTCATTACCATTTTTTAGATATAGCCTCAATTCTTTTATATTGTTTTTGAGTAAGGGATTTAGTTCTATCCCAGAGATTTTTATAAGATCCTTCCATATTTAAAGCCCTATGAAACACATCCTGAGTAAATTTTAATAACCTCATAGGAGTAAGGAAGAATTTACTTGCAAAAGAAAGTCTTCTCTTTGCCTTCTGTCCAGAAGATTTCCTTCTGATTTTAAAAGAACTCCTGTCCTCTCCTTCTCTATCTTCTTTATTCCTTATGGGGACAGCACCTTTTTTGAGAGGGATAAATAAAAAGTCTGCTCCGGGATGCCCTACTCCTGCCGGATCGGTCCAGGCACATCCTTTACCTCTGGCAGTTATATATCCTCCGAGTCGTTCAAATTTTCTTTCAGGGCTGCCTAAAGCACGTTCCATCATAGAAGTGTCATATCCGGGCCATTCCACATTTAACCCTGTTCCCCACTCTACATAGGCGAGATAAAACTTATTCTTATCTGCCACCCTTGCTTTAAAAGAGCCTATTAAGCTTCTCGCCGTATCCATAATAATTTTTGGAGTTCCAGGGAAAGCTATAAATTGAGCGTCACGATATATGCCGGACACAAAGGATATATATTCGTTCTGGAGTGCTTTTAATTCTTCAAAAAAAGCAGTCCTTAAATTCCTGGTAAATCCGGGAACATTTAATTCGACAGAAAAAACATTCTTTATAAGGTATCTGTTTTTACGATAATATTTATCATATTTAAGGCTTACCCCGCCATGATGCTTTTGGTAAAAACCCTTATCGCCTAAATCCTCTTTTACGTTACCATGAATATCAATATCCTCACTGGTCCCGCCTGTGGTATGTTTCCACTCTCTATTTACTTCACTAAGGACTTTATCTTTCCAACTGCCCATGATTACTCCTCAATATGCTTTATATTCAATCCTACTTGAATCCTTAACATTCTATCCCTGAGTGTGCGGTCTATATCCTGTACTATATAGATTTTCCCTTCACAGGATATTCTATCTCCTTTTTGTATATCTCTTTCCTGACATACTACAGTTTCATACCCCTTTTGATCTCTTCCATAAGGGGTAATAATTTCCATAGTCCAGTCTTTTTTAGTAATGTATAATTTTAATCCTTCTATTTTCTTTACAAATCCGTAAGACATTTCCCCTGTATCCGGATTAAAATCTTTCTCTTCCTGTCTGTATACATCACCTACGGCGTTAACCTGTATTAAGAAAGCTGAATAAGCTGCCTTACTTCCTTTAAATGGAATTGCTCTCCATGAGCTTATAAAATACTCTTCATTGTCTGACAGGGTTTTTATAGTACAACCCGGCATTACTACTGTGTTAAAATTAAACATGGCAGTTCTTCCAAAGGCAGCTATATTTTCATCTACAGACCTTTGAACGGGAGAAACCTGAATATGTTCTTCTCCGAGAACTTTGCCGTCAATATCAAATATACGACACATCCCGGAAAATCTATCCATTACTCTTTGAAGAGTGCCAGAAAAAGACATATTAGCCTCCTGCTATAATCTTTACATCTACATCTACGCCAGAAGCATTTGATATAAATACTTTTGATACACTGGCATTTGTAAGAACAAATAACTTTCCGGTATTTGCAAAATTAGTATTGGCATTTAATTTTACAGATATTATCTGAGGGCTTGAAACTATTACATAATCTGCATTGCTTCCCAGAAGAGTAGAAAGATCTACCTCTTTATCTGTCGTTCCTGTAACCACTGGAATTAAAAGATTATTATTTGCTTCTATTGTTCCAGTTACCTTTTCTGAAAATACAATAGAGCTTTTCGTACTTTCTACTATTGATGCTGTTAAATCAATGGTTATACTCTGATCCATGATTACTCCTCCTTAAACTTTTTTAATAATTCAGAACATCTTTTGATTCCATATAAATATCCCTGATAGTAATCTTTATTTAAAAAATCTTTTCCTTTTTCATAATCTTTTTTTACAAAATCTTTTTCTTCTTTAAATGCCTTTAATATTTTATCCTTATCCATACAAACTTCTCCTTAAATTACATATTGCTTACTGATCCAGTCCGATAACAAAAACATTGCTTCCTGTGGAATAGGATTACCACTGCTTCCATAAACCACCTGAAGATCTGAGATTTTTACAGATTTAATTCCTCT
>Ga0302250_1001992_pt1 | contig 13674 bp, 9 predicted proteins | sample AAG_RA_Asp_MG_FD_193536 | JGI IMG/M metagenome (GOLD analysis project Ga0302250, IMG submission 193536) | Enriched activated sludge microbial communities from anaerobic digester in WTTP, New Holstein, Wisconsin, United States - AAG_RA_Asp | ecosystem: Engineered > Bioreactor > Anaerobic >... | reverse complement strand
CAGTACTCAGGCCGTTCAGACAGGATTGGAATGTGACAGACAAACAGGCGCAGTATCGGTACCCATTTATCAGGTAGCCACATTCAGGCACCCCGGACTTGGGCAGAGCACCGGCTACGACTACAGTCGCTCTGCCAACCCCACCAGACAGGCGCTTGAAGACGGCATCGCCAGACTTGACGGCGCATACCGCGGTTTTGCCTATGCTTCCGGCATGGCTGCCATTACCAACCTGATGCTGTTATTCAAGAGCGGAGATCACCTGGTTGTTACTGAAGACCTTTACGGCGGCAGTTGCCGTCTGTTTGACAAGGTTTTGAATCAGTACGGGCTTACCTTTACCTATGTTGACACGACTGACATTGAAGCGGTAAAAGCTGCCATCACGCCGGCTACCAAAGCGCTGTTCATTGAAACGCTCACCAACCCGCTGTTAAAGTTTGCTGACATACCGGCACTGTCCCATATCTGCAAGCAAAATAACCTGCTGCTGATAGCAGACAACACCTTTCTCACCCCCTATCTGTTGCGGCCATTGGATCTGGGGGCGGACATCGCTGTGTACAGCGCATCTAAGTACATCTCCGGCCATAACGACACCATCGCCGGACTGGTCACCGTAAAAGTGCCTCAGTTGGCTGAAGAAGTGTACTTCAAGCAGAACTCTGTCGGGGCTGTGCTGGGGCCGCAAGACTCCTGGCTGGTTATTCGCGGCATGAAAACACTGGCCATTCGTCTGGACCGTCAGCAGGAAAATGCCCTCAAGCTGGCCAGATGGCTTCAGTCTCAGCCTCATGTGCGTAAAGTGTATTATCCTGGTCTGGAGAATCACGAGAATCATGGGCTCATCCAGCGGGACTGCAGAGGGTTCGGCGCCATGATCTCCTTTGAGGTTGACAACCATGCGCTGGTTGAACAGCTTTTGCTAAAAACCAGGCTGATATCATTCGCCGAAAGCCTGGGAGGAGTGGAAACCCTGATGACCTACCCTGAAGGACAGACCCATGCCGATATCCCGGCTGAGCAGCGCGCCAGGCTGGGGATCAATGATACCCTGTTAAGGCTGTCGGTGGGTATAGAGGACGTGAACGATCTGATTGAGGATTTGCAGCAGGCTTTTGAGGGGTGTAAAGGCACAAAATGAAACTGGACGCAGTAAACTTCCATTCAATGGTAATCAACAAGACCGTCGAGGTGCTGTCAGCGTTTGCAAACGCCATAGAAGCAAGAGATGAATACACCAAATGGCATTCCGTCAAGGTTGCGGAATTAAGTTATCGCATTGCAAAACACCTGCAGCTTCCCGAAAAGCAGACGCAAAAGCTCTACTGGGCTGCTGTTGTGCATGACGTTGGTAAGATAGGCGTGCCCGAACATATACTTTTAAAAAAATCTGTTCTTACAGAGGAAGAATTTAAAGCGCTGAAACAACATACTGTAATCGGGGCAAAGATTTTGGAGCCAATTTGCTCTTTCAAAAGCCTGATACCGGCTGTTTATCATCACCATGAACGCTTTGACGGCAAAGGCTATCCAGATGGGCTGTCTGGTAGTAATATCCCATTGATGAGCAGAGTGCTTGCAGTTGCTGACGCATACGATGCCATGACATCTGATCGCTGCTATAGAGGCCGGTTGCCTCATTTTCAGGTGATGGAAGAGTTCAGAACCAATCGTGGTCGTCAGTTCGACCCGGACATTGCAGACATCATGGTTGAAATAGCCCAAAGCGGAGAACTGGATGCAGAAATTCAGGTTATCGAATACATGATCTGATTTCAAAGAAAATTGATAGTCCAAGGAGGACAAACATGTCGGCAAACATATTGATAGTTCCGGGCATAGGCGATTCCGGCCCGCAACATTGGCAAACCCTTTGGCAAAAGGCCAACCCTGCATTTGTCAGAGTACAACAGGAAAACTGGGATACTCCTGATTGCAGCGACTGGATTAGCAATCTGGAAAAGGCTGTAAATAAATCAGGCAAGGAAACCGTCCTGGTTGCCCACAGTCTTGGCTGTCTGCTTGTTGCAAACTGGGCAGCGCAAACAGCCTTGCAGCTCAAAGCTGCTTTGCTGGTGGCGCCGCCTGATCCGGAGAATGCCAATTTCCCGAATGGTACAAAAGGCTTTGCGCCATTTTCACACAAGCAGTTGCCCTTTAGAAGTATACTGGCGGCAAGCAGTAACGATCCTTATGGCAGTATTGCATTCAACAGGACATGTGCCGAATCATGGGGCAGTGAGTTCATATTGGCAGGGGCTTTGGGGCACATCAATGCCGAAAGCCCGATCGGAGAGTGGCTGGAAGGTCTGGAGCTCCTGAAAAAACTTACTGGGGCGGCTTGATATGGAAGTGCAATCCTATTTACATGAGTGCCACATCAGCATTCAGGTAAACAACAGTATGTGAGTGTAATAGTATTAAGGATTCGTTTGTCAGATTTTTAGTTGATCTGGAGGATGCGGATGACCTGATCAAGGATATATCTCAGATGCTTGGTTGAGTTATGCTATGGAAAACTGTGTGAGGTATTGCCGGGGTATCAACTTTTGTTCAGAGTTCCGCGCATTTCAAGATAGTTGCAATGTTGTTTTCTTATGTAAACCACTGAGTCCATGAGCGACTTTATGATATAAATCCCTCTTCCCCGTTCAGACAGGATATCAGCATCAATACCGGGCATACCCACATCTTGAATATTGAAGCCCTTGCCGCAATCATAAATTCTGATAATCAGTTCATTGTCAGAAATGCTGATATTTATCTGGATGTCTTTTTCCGGATTGCCAATATTGGCATGTTTGATGGTGTTGACCATCGCCTCCGTCAATACGATATTCAGTTTCTGGGCGAGAGATTCCCGTTCAGCGTCGCATGCGCACACGGCGCGGGCAAGGTTTTCTCCGATATGGCCGATCAGGCTCAGATATCTGGTCTGGCCTGGAACGGTTATATTTAGCTTGATATTATTTTTCATGCCCTGTTCATGTTTGAATGGTTTTAGTAGCTATCCAACGCATCGTCAACAGTGGCGAATATTTCAAAGACCCTATGTAGCCGAGTGAGTTCAAACATTGATTTGACCTGCGATTGCAGGCCCGAGAGTTTCAGTGTGCCCTGCCTCGTAGAAGCGTTTTTGAATCCTGATACAAGCACTCCTAGGCCGGAACTGTCGATAAAACGTACATCCTTGAGATCTATGATGATGTTTTTCTGGCCGGATTCAAAATGACTGTTCATATTTTTTTTGAATTCATCCGAGTTGTGTGCGTCCAGTCGCTCTTCCTGAACAAACATGATGATGGCGTTTGATGTGTTTTCGATTTTCAGATTCATATTTTCTCCTTAAAATTGTAAATTCTCGTATTGACTGCGCTTGTTTGCTACGGCTCTGAAATTTTTATCACAATAATGGAAATATCGTCCTGCTGTTCGTCTGAACCGGTATGTCTGGCAATGGCATCATAATAGGCATCGATTATCTCGCTTGCTGGTAACGCACGGTATTTCATCAGATGTGAGCAAAGCTTTTCCACCCCAAACTGCTCATCTTCGTCAGAGGTTGCCTCTGTTAAACCGTCAGTATAAAAAATTATAACATCTCCTGTATGCAGTTCAACTTCTTGTTGTTCAAAATCAATGTCAGGCATCACTCCGATAATCAGTCCGTCTGCATCCAGCTTTTCAAATCTGCTGGATCCATTTCGTAAAATTATCGGCGGATTATGGCCGGCATTTGCGTAAGTGAGCATCCTGGATGACAGGTTGTAGTTTGCATAGAACATGGAGATGAATAGTTCCGTGCGTGTCAGGTCTTCATAAAGCTGAATGTTCAGGCTTTTGAGTATTTCTGCAGGTGTTCTGGCTGCGTGGTCCGGTTGTTTAAGTAATGTCCTGGCCTCAGCCATGATCAGGGACGCACCGATGCTGTGTCCGGAAACATCTGCAATAAGCAGATCAAGGCTATCTTGGTTGCGCACGAAAAAATCATAGTAGTCACCCCCTACATGGGTTGCAGATTTGCAGTGGCCGGCAATATCTATGCCGGGCAGTTGCGGGGCCTTTTCAGGCAAGAGTGATGTCTGAATCTGCTGGGCGATCTCCATTTCCTTTTGCATGACTACATTCTTAAGAATTGCCTTTTCCTTTTGCAGCCGTTCCTGCTCCTTTGCTTCTATCTCTTGGGCAATTACAAGGGCTTGTGCCAATTGGCCGGCAAGGCTGGATAACAACTCAATGAATTCATTTGTGAACATGCCCTTGATTGATTTTGAGTAAAGCGACATAACACCTAAAGGCTGTTCACCTGCTCTGCTGATCGGGATATGCGCGCATGACAGGATGCCTTGTGACATTGTCCTGGGCAGTTCCATGGACTCTGCAAAGAGCTGCGTGTCGTTGCAGATCAGTGGTAAGCCACTGCTGATAAGTTCGCGGCAGTACGGTTGCCATTCTTTGTTCAAGCCTTCGACGGCATTAGCGTCAACCTCCATTTTGCCGGGGGAACTTCCCGTCCAGTGTCCCTGTGTGTCGCAAAGGCTGATTTGAGTTATATCGAGTTTGAATTCCGATAGCAGTAGATTCAACAGATCAGCCATGATGATCTGTGTATCGAGAGTGCTGTTGATGATTTCAGATGATTTTAGACGGACATAAAGAGCTTCCCTGCTCTGGTCGAGCGAGGTTTTTACTGAGCTGAAAACATTGAATACTGATTCCATGCGCGTGCCCATGTCAGAAAGGAAGCTGTCGACAATGGCGCTGGCTGCGGCAGCACCGACTGATGCAGCAAGGGTTTTTTCGGTAAAACGTTTCAGATTGGGCAGTTCAAACTCGGAAATTTTACCCTCACCTGGGATTTTGCGATCGCCCAGATAGCTGTTTATGGCCTTGACTGCATCGTCTTCGCCAATGAACTTGGTCAAAAGTGACTGAAAACTGCCAATTGTGAGGGGTTTGGAAAGCCGTTTGGCTTCACTTGGCTGAGCATGACGTCTTTCCTGTTCTGTGCTGCCGAAAAATTTGCGGAGTTGCTCTTGTTCGTTATCGCTTTGTGTTGTGATCAGTGACACAACAATGTAGATGCTGCTGTTTAAAAGCAGCGACCAGAAGAGACAGTGGGTCCACATATCCAGCCCATTCAGTCCGAACAGGTTGGTTGGTTTCAGCAGTGAGTAATTGAATAGGCCCTGTGCAATGGTCTCCTGTGATAACCAGACAGGCGTCATGGAAGGTAGCAGCAGTGTGTAGCACCAAACCGCAAATCCGGTTATCAATCCAGCAACGGCACCGTTGCAGTTGCCTTTGCGCCAGAAAAATGCCCCCATGGCGGTTGGTACAAACTGGCACATGGCAACAATTGAGATCATGCCCATTTCTGACAGGCTGTATTTATGACCGACAATGTGAAAATAGTAATAGCCGGAAATAATTACAATAAATATGCCCAGCCGTTTCAGGTTGATCAATAGCTGCGGAAACCAGCGCTGTGGACGGAACCTGACGATGAAAGGCATGAAGATGTGGTTGAACAACATGGTGGAAACGGAAACGGATTCGACGATGACCATACCGCCTGCGGCTGACAATCCTCCGAGAAAGGCCAGCATAGCAACACTTTGTTGTCCGGATGCAAGCGGTATTGAGAGCGCGAACATATCTCCGTTAGCGGGACTTTTTGAGATGAGTATGCCACCAAGGGCAATCGGCATTGCAAAGAGGGCAATCAGCAGCATGTATAACGGGAAAAGCCACATGGCTTTAAGAATATGTTTTTCATCACTGTTTTCTATCACCATTACGTGGAACTGACGCGGCAGTATCATGAAGGCGGCCATTGATGTGAACAGCAGCACTGCAGAAGGGGTGCTCTGTTCGGCAGTTGCATGGTTTGATCCCAGTGTTAACAGTCTGATAAACTCTTCCGGATATTGTTGCCTGAACTGGCTGAAGATGTCTGCAAAGCCGTTAAAACAAACATAGGTCACAGATATCCCTACAATCAGCATGCACAACAGCTTGACAACCGATTCCAATGCTACCGCTGCAATTAACCCCTCATGCCGCTCGGACGAAACTAGCCGCCTGGCGCCGAAAATCACGCTGAAAACAGCCATGATAAATGAAAGCACCAGGCCGGTCTGGATAGTCCAGTCGCTGCCTCCATTTGAAAATACGATATTTTGTGGAGTTATACCGCTTAACATGTAGAAGCTGGCTGATATGGCTTTAATCTGCAGCGCAATATACGGCATCATGCCAAGTAGCATGATCACGGTAACAATTGCGCCCAACCACTGTGATTTGCCGTAACGCAGGCTGATGAAGTCCGCTATGGTAGTGACGTTGTTTTCCTTACTGATTCTAACGATGCGACGCAGGAGTATGAACCAGCTGAAGGCACCCAGTGAAGGCCCCAGGTAGATCATTATGTAATCAAGTCCTGTTGTTGCTGCCTTGCCGATGCCGCCGTAGTAAGTCCATGATGTGCAGTATACGGCGATCGACAGTGTGTATATGTAGGGCGATCCGACTATGCTGTGCCCTGACTCCTTGCATTTGTGGGCATACCAGGCAATCAGGAAGATCAGTACAGTGTACAGTGAGGTGATTGCGATAGTCAGTAGCAGATGGTTGTTCATTTTAGTCCTGATAACAACAGTTGTTTGATGTCACTTGAAGAAGCTCATGTTCCCGGTTTGCTAATCCGATTTTGAGCTGGATGCGGCATACAGGTAAAGTGACAGCACCAGAAGCACCCAGAAAGTAAAAAGATATATGAATATGAGAGGAAAACCGCCTAATAATAGTGAACTGTTGAAGATTGTTATAAATGGTGGGATCAGGAAAATGGTGCCCAGACACATAAATATGAACCATAACTCGTTACCTTGCCGGATGGTCTGATGTTTATGGCCGGATGATTTGCTCATGATTCAGCCTTTCATAGATGTAGTCGGTTGGGGGCTCCGAATACCTTGATGTGTCTATGCTGATTACGAGCCCCTCGCTTGCATCTGGTGCCTCAAAGATGTCTTGCTGATCCTTTAATAGTTCGATTCTGCCGTCGCTGATGGAATAATCTAAAGCGTCGCGTTCGGACAGCCTGCGCCTGATTTCAGGCTCACTGCAATTCAGATGAAGGATTACAAAGTCGCAAGTAGTGTATGTCTGAGCGAGCTGTGAAAAAAGAGCACGTATTTTCCGGGAGGGGAAACAGGCATCAATAATGACGGAATGCTGTTGGTCCAGTTCCGTCGCTGCCAGCTCCACAAGCCTCGCATAGGTTTTTTCAGTATTTTTGGGGCTGTAAAGCCCATTTTTGAAAGCATCGCCTGTCTTTTGTTCTGGAGGCAGACCTGCCAATTCCTTGCGTGTCCGGTCTGAGCTAAACACTTGGATGCCCAGTTCAAGTGCAAGCTGGGAGGCCAGTGTGCTTTTACCAGTTCCCATCAGGCCGCAGGTAATGAAAATAGTGGTTTTAAGTCTGGAACGCTCAATGTAGCCACGTACTAATCTGAAGTACAGTTTGGCTCTCTGTTTGGAGAGTTCCCTGTCTGCTTCCGATGTATCTTTTGATATAGCGCAGAGGCTCTCGACCTTCCCGCGCACAAAAGCCCTGTAAGCCTTGTAGAAGTTGATCAGAGGAACTGCGCCTCTATCTCCGGAATGTTCCAGATATGTGCCAAGTGCCGTGTCGGCAAATTGTCGGCAGCCATGAAATTCAAGATCCATGATTAAGAAGGCGATGTCGGCGGCGGTGTCACAGTTTTTGTAACGTTCGTTGAACTCAATGCAGTCAAAGATATGAATGTTGCCGTTACGGATACAAATATTCTGCAGATGGATGTCTCCATCGCATTCACGTACAAAACCTTCCCTGGCCCTTTGCTGAAACAGCTCTGCGTGCTGTTCGATAAATGACAGTACCCATTTCTGGATAAGAGCGGTTTCTATTGCAGATATTGTCAGGCCGTTGAATTGCCTTGCCGCTTCAAAATTTTCCTTCCAGTTAGCCAGTATCTTCTCCGACTCTCCATATGATGCAATTTCGGGAGTTACAGCCGCATTTTTATGAAATTCGGCGATTACAGCTGCAACCTTTTCAATATCTTCGGTGGTGGCTTCACCTTTCCTGATCATGTTTTCAAGCATGCCTTCAGCCGGCAGTCGTTTCATCTTGACGGCATAATCAATTACCTCGCCATGGCCTTCAAACCTTACCCCGTTACTGTCCCGGTTAAGCTCGACCACTCCCAGATAGATATCCGGGCAGAGCCTCCGGTTGCAGCGTACCTCTTCATTACAGTAAAAACGACGGCGATCGATGGTGGAAAAATTCAGGAAGCCGAAATCAACCGGTTTTTTGACCTTGTAAACATAAAGGTCTGTAAGGAATAGCCAGGATACATGAGTTTGCAACATTTCAACCCTGCTGGTTTCTTCCGGATAAGCCGATGGTTTCAGTAGTGATTTTAGCAAGTTTCTGATCATATGAACTCCTTGCATTGTATCAAAATATTATCACAAGGTTACATGTCCGCAACCGGTGGAACAACCTGCGACACTGCCGTTATAACTACTTTTTAATCGTTTGACGCTGTATGTTATTCATGGTAAAAATTTTAATATTTCTCACGATTGGAAGAATAATTGATGACACGATACTTGATTATATTTTTGTTTCTCTTGTTGTCTGCCTGCGCCACATTTGATCAGGGCGTAGTTGACAAAACGGATGTGGTTGTATTGAAAGACGGACATTCCAGGGCCTTGTATCTATATTCTCGTGCGCGTCTTGCAGGATTAAATGGTGATGTGCAGAGTGCTCAGCAGGCGCTGAGAGAGGCGCTTGCCCTGGAGCCTGATTCTGCTTTTCTGCATTGCGCCATGGGCGAGACAAAGATGAAAGCGGGGCAGGTGCAGGAAGGGCTGGAGCATATCAACAAGGCAATCAAGCTGGACCCTTCTTACCGTGAACCCTATGTTGTTGCCGGTGTGCTGATGGCAACTGCCGGCAAGGACAGGGAAGCGGTGGACTACCTGAGAAAGGCCGTCAAGCTGAAGCCGAACAAGGATGATGCCTATCTCCACCTTTCTGTAGCCTTGACACGGCTTTTTGAATATGAAGAGGCTGTAAATGCCCTCAAGGCGCTGGTAACAGTCAACAGCGAGTCTGTGCTGGGCTATTACTATCTGGGGCGTACTTATGGCCAGATGAAACTGCATCGTGAAGCGGTAGGCTATTACAAAAAGACTCTGGAACTGCGGCCAGAATTTGAACAGGCTGCCATTGATATGGCTGCTTCTTTTGAAGCCTTATCTGAGTATGAGCAGGCGATTGAGGTTTATCAACAGATACTTGAGGGCGACGAAGTAAAGCCTGCGGTATTGCAGCGTCTGATACAGCTTCTGATTCAGCAGCGCAGGTATGAAGAGGCGCTGGAACAGTTGCAAGCTGCTGCCGAGTCCGGTTTTGGCGGACCGGATACCATGAGAAAAATCGGCTTGATTCATCTGGAGCTTGATCAGTATGACAAAGCCATCGCGGTGTTTAGCGATATTCTGATAAAGAATCCTGAAAATTTTCCGGTAAGGCTTTATCTTGGGATTGCTTTCGAAGAAAAGAAGGAGCTGGACCGGGCTTACACAGAGTTTAAAAAGATACCACAGGGGACTGCTCCGTATCCGGAGGCGGTCGGGCATATTGCTTTCATCCTTAAGGAAAAGGGCCAACTGGACGCCGCTGTTAATGTGATGAAGGAGGCCATCAGCTCTGATGCGGGGTATCTGGATTATTACCTTAATCTTTCTACACTTTACGAATCTTCAGACAGGCTTGATATTGCAGTGAAAGTCTTGCGTGATAATGAAGCAAAATTTGCCCGTGAGGCCAAATATCATTTCAGGCTGGCAGTGCTTTATGACAAGCTTGGCAAAAAAACAGAGGCTGTTGCCAGCATCAAGAAGGTGATTGAAATAACCCCCAATGATGCCCAGGCCTTGAATTTTCTGGGATACTCTTACGCAGAGATGGGGATAAATCTGGTTGAGGCGTTGACCCATATCAAGCGTGCCCTGGAGTTGCGCCCCAATGACGGCTTCTTCATGGATAGTCTTGGCTGGGTATATTTTCGGATGAAAAGGTATGACGAGGCCTTGAAATATCTAAATGAGGCTGCCAAGCTGGTGGAGGATGACCCGACCATAATTGAGCATATCGGAGATGTACATGCCGCCAGACACGAATATAGGAAAGCTCTGAAAATGTATAGGCGAGCCAAAGAACTGGAACCTTCGAAAAAGGATTTAAAATTAAAGATACGCAACCTCTTGAAAAGGTCTGGCAGTAGATGAGTCCGTTTTTCCGGGTGTGTTGTTGCTTATGTGTTTTGAGTCTGCTTATTTGTGCCTGTGACCGCAACACTGTTGAGGTCACAGGAGCAAAAGATGCCACGCCGGCTTATGGTGATGCCATTGTTGAAGGCACAATCGGTGAAGCGTCAAATCTTATCCCTATCTTGGCCAGTGATTCTTCCTCCCATGCTGTTGCCGGGCATGTCTACAACGGCCTGGTTAAGTACGATAAGGACTTCAGGATTGTCGGTGATCTGGCGGAATCGTATCATGTTTCACCGGATGGACTGACAATCAGGTTTATCCTGCGCAAAAATGTCAAATGGCACGACGGCACACCATTTACTGCAAGAGATGTCTTGTATACCCACCGTGTGGTGGTTGACCCCAAAACCCCGACCGCCTATGCCGAAGACTTCAAGCAGGTTATGCGCATCTCCGCGCCAGACCCATATACAGTACTGGTCAGTTATCGTACCCCATTTGCTCCGGCTCTGGCCTCCTGGGGGATGAATATTCTCCCGGCTCATCTGCTGGAGGGCAAGGAGATCACCAAAAGCCCGCTTTCAAGGCATCCGGTCGGCACAGGCCCTTACCGCTTCAAGGAATGGATCGCCGGTCAGAAAATCGTGTTGGAAGCCAATCCTGACTATTTTGAAGGCCGGCCATATATCGACCGTTATATCTTCAGGATTATTCCAGATACATCGACCATGTACATGGAGCTAAAATCAGGCGGAATTGATCTTATGGGCCTTACTCCTGTGCAGTTTGCCAGACAAACCGGCAACGCTGATTTTGCGAGCCGTTTTAACAAGTTCAGATACCCGTCTTCAGCATATGTTTATATGGGGTATAATCTCAGGCACCATCTCTTTGCAGACAAAAGGATCCGTCAGGCGGTTACTGCGGCGATTGACAAAAAAGAACTGGTGCACGGTGTACTCTTTGGCATGGGACAGACAGCCCATGGCCCGATAGTGCCTGGACGCTGGGCTTACAATCCCAACGTAAAAGATATCGCGTACAATCCGGAACACGCCCGACAGCTTTTAGCTCAGGCCGGCTGGCGTGACAAGAACAGCCAGGGGATCCTGGTCAAGGATGGCAAACCATTTTCGTTTACCATATTGACCAACCAGGGCAACCTGCAGCGCAAGATGACGGCCGAGATTATTCAGCAGCGGTTGAGGCATGTCGGCATTGATGTCAAGATCAGGATTGTGGAGTGGGCCACTTTCCTCAAGGAGTTTGTTGACAAGGGTAATTTTGAAGTAGTGCTTTTGGGGTGGGGCACCGGACAGGATCCGGATATGTATGATATATGGCACTCCAGCAAGACCAAGCCGGGAGAGCTTAATTTCATCGGCTATCAAAATAGCGAAGTTGACAGGTTGCTGGTTGAGGGACGCAGCACCTTCAATATTGAACAACGCAAAAAGGCCTATTTCAGAATTCAGGAGATCTTTGCAGATGAACAGCCGTATACCTTTTTGTATGTCCCTGACGCCTTGCCGGTTGTAAGTTCAAGGATCAGGGGCGTACAACCGGCACCTATCGGCATTGGTTATAATCAGATTAAATGGTTTGTGCCCAAAAAGGAGCAGCGTTACTGAACTGTTGTTTGGTGTATTTGCATGAAGAACTGCAATAGCATCTTCAACGATTAAAACCATGATTCGGAGGCGACTTTGAAACGAAATAACAAAAAAACAAAGATTGTGGCTACACTGGGCCCGGCAAGCTCGTCTCAGCAGATGATAATGAAGCTTATGAAAGCCGGGGCAGACATTTTCAGGCTCAATTTTTCCCATGGTGACCATGTCCAGAAACAGCAGTTGATCGACAATATTCGTTCTGTTTCAGAAAAATTGGGTTACCAGGCCGGTATCCTGGCGGATTTGCAGGGCCCCAAAATAAGGACAGGCAAGATGGCGGGTGACGGCATGCACCTTGTGCGCGGTCAGGAGGTTACTATCACAACGGACGATATATTGGGAGCGGATGGCGTGATTCCGACAATATATAAATCGTTGCCACACGATGTTGTTCCTGGCTCCAGAATCCTTCTGGATGACGGCTTGCTTGAGCTGCGGGTAACTTCAATAGATGGAGCACTTGTTAAATGCCACGTGGTGACGGGTGGCTTGCTTAAAAACAATAAGGGGATAAACCTGCCAGGTGTTAAGGTTTCTGCGCCATGTCTGACAGAAAAGGATCTGGAGGACTTGGAGTTTGCCCTGGAAGCCGGCGTTGACTTCATAGCCCTTTCGTTTGTCCGTACTCCCCAGGATGTGGAAGAGTTAAAGCGGATCATTTATATGAAGGGTAAGCATACGCCGGTTATTTCAAAAATTGAAAAGCCGGAAGCATTGAAAAACTTCAAAGAGATATTAAAGGTTACGGATGCTGTCATGGTTGCACGTGGAGATCTTGGCGTTGAGGTTGAAGCGGAAAAAGTGCCATTTTACCAAAAAAAGATCATCAAGGCTTGTAATGAAGCAGGCAAGCCTGTGATCACGGCGACCCAGATGCTCGAGTCCATGATTCTGAACCCCAGGCCGACCAGGGCTGAAACATCTGATGTGGCCAATGCCATTATTGATGGTACGGATGCTATCATGCTATCGGCGGAGACCGCGGCTGGCAGTTATCCTGTTGAAGCTGTTGAAACTATGAGCCGAATCGCCATTGACGTTGAGAAAGCAGAGTTGCATCAGGAGTCAGAACAACGAGTTATTTCTACACCAAGCATTGCCCAGGCTGTGGCAGAGTCGGCATGCCGGGCTGCCAATACATTGAACGCCAAGGCCATCGCCGTATTTACACGTTCGGGGAGTGCTGCCACTTTAATATCCAGATTCAGGCCGCGAATTCCAATCATTGCTTTTACTACATCCCAAGCAACCCAGAGCCGGTTGTCAATTAACTGGGGTGTAACAGCTGTTAAAAAGGCTCTTGTTGATGATATTGACCAAGCCATACACAATGTTGAATTAACGCTTCTCGAAGCAGGTTATAAAAAAGGTGATATTATAGTTTTCATCATGGGCATGCCTTTAGAGGCACGTGGCTCTACGAATATCATGCGTATTCACAAGCTTGGTACCGGCCGGTTTTTTGAAATATACTAAAAAACAATAGGTTAAGTTTGAAAGAATTTTTTGTTACAATTTTATTCAAAAAAAGTTTGACATTGTTTATGAGTTAGTGATAGAAAGTGAGTCCCTTTTGAGACGGCAGTAAGTTTCTGGGGTTGTCGGCGAGAAAAAAGTTTTGGTTGTTGAAAAAAACTTGTTGACATTGAAAAGCGGT
>Ga0302250_1001991_pt1 | contig 13675 bp, 12 predicted proteins | sample AAG_RA_Asp_MG_FD_193536 | JGI IMG/M metagenome (GOLD analysis project Ga0302250, IMG submission 193536) | Enriched activated sludge microbial communities from anaerobic digester in WTTP, New Holstein, Wisconsin, United States - AAG_RA_Asp | ecosystem: Engineered > Bioreactor > Anaerobic >... | reverse complement strand
ATCAAGGACATGCGGGACATGCCCCTGGATGTCGTTGTGAAAAAACAGGCCTGGATAAGCGCCTATGGGTACATGCGGCAAAAAGCTGCTCTGAAAATGAATGAGATCATCAAAGCGGAAAATCCCATGTCCAAGATTGGGCAGGAAACGATATCCATCACCCCGGCGGCAATTGTCAAGATGTCGGAAAACACCTATCAAATCCGTTGGACTGAAGACGTATTCAGCAAGGAAGGTGCAAAGAAAGAGTCATACCGGATGACCGGATTAATCAGTGTCGATTTCTCGGCACCGAAGACGGAAAAAGAAATCATGAGCAACCCCTTGGGACTTTATATCAAGGATTTCTCATGGTCAAAGGAACTTTAGGAGGCATTATCATGAAACAAAAGCTATTAAAACTTTTTAAGGCGGCAATAGGAAAAAGAAAATATGTTCTCAGCCTCTTTATTGCCAGTGTCTTTATAGGTGGCCTTGTCACTGTGGGATGGTATTATTCCGGGAAGATTATTCCCTATGTCCAGGCCGGGGAGGGAGAAGCCATCAACCCCGAACTGAAAGAGACAAACAAACATGCTTTACCGGATGCTCCAGCAATTTCAGGAGAAGTGCCGCAAGAGGAAAAGCTGACTTATGAAGAAGTCCGACAGGAAAAATATGCCAAGACTGCAATAAAGGTTGCAACAATGGATGGATTACAGAGAGTACCGGACTCACCGAAAGTGCAGTCCAAAACTTTCTATTCTTACAGCCCGACAGCCCTTTATGAAATCTTTTGTCATGAAGGGTACTTGACGGATATTCAGTTGCAGCCTGGGGAAGATATACAGTTTATCGGCGGCGGTGATACCGTCCGCTGGATCGTTGATAAGGCCATGTCTGGCAATGGCGATCAAAAACGCTGGCACATCTATGTGAAGCCCTTGAAATCGGGGATCATGACCAATTTCATGATTACGACAGATAAAAGAGCTTACCAGATCAGGGCAAGGTCCACGGCTGATTTTTATAGCCCGATAGTGGGCTGGACATACCCTCTCGATGATAAAGCCGCCTTCCTCCGGCAGAAAGAGGAACGGTTAAAAAAAGAGGAAGAAGAGGTAACGCCGGTGGTAGCGCCGGATAAGATGAATTTCAACTACAGCATTGACGAGCAAACAGGCATTTTCGGAGGTTCTTTTTCGTGGACACCGAAAATGGTTTTTGATGATGGCACCAAAACTTATATCCAAATGTCCGGGCATATGTCCTCGGGAGAAGCTCCGGCATTGTTCGTCAAGAGCGATGAGGGTCTTGCCCTGGTAAATTACCGGATGAAAGGCAATTACTACATCGTTGATAGGCTCTTTCAGAAGGCGGAAATGCGAAACGGCCTGAAAGAAACAGTCGTGATTTCCAGAAAGAATTAAAGGAGGGGATATGAATTTCTTTTCCAGATTTAAAAAGAATACCGCCGTGCAGCAACCCCTCGAACAATCGGCAACACCGGAAGAACCGCAGGAAATAACGACGCCGGGATTTATGCTGCACCCGGAGCCTCCAACCGGGACAAGATTCAACCGGAAACTGATCATTACCCTTGGATCGCTCGTCGGTATAATCATGATCGTTGCCGTTATGAGTGCATTACAGCCACAAAAGAAGCTCTCTCCCCAGGAGATAGCCGAAAAAAACATGATCAAGGAAGAAAATAAGAATGTCGGCGCGCCGACACCTGACGTCATAGCAACCGCACCGGATTCATACTCAAAATTAAGCACTTTTGAGGAAGAACAAAAGATAAAACGCGGGGAGTTTAACCCGCAGCAGCCGGGGACGCCGCCTATTTCAACAGCGGCGGAACCTTACAAAGTCGGAAATGTCAAAAACATATCTCCGGCGGCGATTAATTCCTATAGTGAACAATCCGGCCAGGGCCTGTCTGATCTGCAGAAAGAAATACTCGATGCGCGAAAAAGCCCGGTCAAGTTCGCGGGGCTGTCTAGCGCCAGCCCTGCTCAACCGGAGAAGCAGCCACAAAACGTCCCAGCTTATCCGCAAGTCAATTTGCCGACGATGCCCTGGGAGCAGAAAACAGACGACCAGAACATGCAAAATGAGAAGCGGGAATTTATCGAAAAAGAGAAAAAGGAACGGAACGGCTTTTATGTCAAAGGCGGACTACTCCCGGTCCTATCCCGATATGAATTGAAGGCGGGGAACATTATTCCCGGCGTGATGATTACGGGCATCAATTCCGATCTGCCGGGCCGTCTTGTCGGTCAAGTCCGGGAAAACATTTACGACACCGTAACCGGACGTCATTTATTGATCCCCCAGGGTACGCGGGTTATTGGAACGTATGATTCTAAAGTAGCCTATGCCCAGGAACGGGTTTTAATCGTTTGGACCAGGTTGATCTTTCCGAATGGAGATTCCATTGACCTGGAAGGTATGGACGGCGTTGATTTATCCGGCTATGCGGGATTGAGAGACAAGGTTAATAACCATTACGGGAAACTGATCACGGGCGTGGTGCTGAGCAGCATCTTATCGGCTACCGCTAAAGTTGCCGCCGGTAATTACGATTCGGGACAAGCGTCTTTCGGGCAACTGGCGGCATCAGGCGCAGCCCAGGAAGTTGCCAACGTAGGAGCAAAAATAGCGGACAAAAATCTTAATGTTCAGCCGACCATCGAGATCACGCCGGGAATGAAATTCAACGTATTTGTGAACAAGGATTTGATTTTACGCCCGTACAAGAGGTCGTAATTGATGAAAACAAGCAGCTATAAAGGATTTGAGACATGGCTTTCGGGCCTGAGAATGTCTCTGAAAATGTATCTCTACATCTTGGTTGCTTTCGGAATATTTCATATAATCTTATCCCTCTGCTTCCTGTATTACCGCAACCGGGACCTCATTCGTGAGCTTTCCGGTTATCTTGTGTGGAGTATTCAATTACATCATCCTATAAACTGGCCTGGTGTTGCCCTCTACGGCAAATATTTGTGGTCTGACTGGTTATATCTCCTGCTGATTTTCGGTAGTCTCTATCTGATTTATCCTTTCGTCCTAATGCTCTTTAAAGGAAGGGCAACAGATCAGGCAAAAACACAACATTTAAGGGGAGTCAGTTTAATCCCTGACCATCAGTTCGCCGCTGAAATCGGGAAAGGCGATCTTCCCATCGGTTCTTTCCGCTTGCCCTGGAAAGAGGAAAACAAACACTGCTTTATAGTCGGCAGGCCCGGAACGGGGAAAACAGTATTTCTTTCTCAAGTCGTTTATCGTCTCTCCCAAAGGAAAGAAAAGGGAATAATTTATGACCCGAAAGGGGATTACACGGAAAGCTTTTTTGATCCGTCCCGAGACATTCTTTTTAATCCACTCGACCAAAGAAGCTCCAGTTGGTGTATTTTCGACGATCTGAAAACCCAACTGGATATAAACAGTATTTCCCTTTCTTTAATTCCCCCGACGTTCTCGGAAAACAGTTTCTGGCATGATGGCGCAAGGGCGGTATTTTCAGGATTAATTCATTATCTATGGAAAGAAGACATGAGGACCAACGAGGGCATATGGAAAGCTGTTACACAGCCAGGGGCGGATATTTATAAGGCCCTTAATTCGATTCCCGAAGGGAAAGCCGGCGCTCGTTTTGTTGAAAATCCTGACAGCCCTCAGGCAAAGGGAATATTCGCAACGATGATGCAATACGCCCAGGCATTCCAGTTCATGAACGATAGTTCGGAAAGTATTTCTCTTATAGAGTGGCTCAACTCGAAAGATTCCGGATTTATCTTCGTGACAAATCAGGCAGATACTCAAGACACCCTTCGCCCTATCCTGTCATTGTTTATTGATTACCTGGGCAAGAAATTATTGTCTTTGCCCGACGACCTTAACCGGAGGATATTTTTTATTCTCGATGAGTTTGGAAGCCTTCAGAGACTATCAAGTATAAAAGACCTCTTAACGGTTTCAAGAAGTAAAGGCGGATCATGCTGGATCGGGATACAGGACATGGGGCAACTGAGGAAGCTATACACGCCGGACATTGCCAATACCATCGTCAATGCTTGTGGTACTTCCGTTATGTTTGCGGTTTCCGATCCAGATACTGCACAATATCTTGTCCGCAAAATCGGGGATACGGAAATTATCGAAACGGAAGAAACACATAGCATGGGGGTTGAAAACTACCGGGATGGTGTTTCAATGACTTCAAGAAGGAAGCGGCAACCTCTGCTTTTGAACTCTGACTTTATGACCCTGGCCGATCTTCACGCCTATGTAAAGATACCAAACAGCCCTTTTGTTACCGTTACGGAATTTCCAGTTTATAATTATAAAAAGAAGATGGCCCCTTTCATTATCAGAGATAATCTTAATTTGAGCAATATTATAGTCACGCAAGAAGGAATTAGGCAGGAAGTTGAACAAAATGTATTTACCATTGGAAAATCGGATAAGTACCGTTCCATAGGTACAGAACCTGACATAGAGGGTGTAGAGCATGCCTTATGGTGATGAGCTGATTCAGTTCAAAACGTCGATCAGCTTGGCTGAATTTGCGGGGGATCGAGGATATTTTCTCGACAAGAAAGAAAGCTCCCGCAATTCCATTGTCATGCGTAATTATGATGGGGATAAAATAATAATCTCCAAAAAGGGGCTTACCTGGGTTTATTTTTCTGTCAGAGACAATCATGACAACGGGACAATCATAGATTTTCTTCAGCATAGAGGCGCGGGCAACTTGGGGGATATTCGGAAAATATTGCGTGAGTGGATGGGAACATCCAGGAACCAGGACAGTAGGAAAGAAATGAATTATCCTGAACCTATTCCTCTAGCCAGGAATCGCAAATTAATGAAAGAGAAGTATTCTAAGGCGACGATCTGCAATAGCACACCTTATTTAACAACCCGTGGACTGAAAGAAAATCCTCGGTTTCATGGTTGTATGGCTATGGATGACCACAGGAACACTTTGTTTCCCCATTATGATGATGAGGGCCTTTGTGGGTACGAGGTCAAGAACAAGGGTTTTACGGGATTTGCGCCGGCTGGTGTAAAGGGTTTATGGTGGAGCAATTATTATTCGTCGGATGACCACCTTGTTATCTGTGAAAGCGCGATTGATGCAATGTCCTATCAGGCCATATTTAATGACGAAAATACACGCTATATATCCATAGCGGGGGAAGTTAACCCGCAGCAGCCGGGGTTGATCTTAAAAGCGATTGAAAACCTTCCTGAAGGCAGTACGGTGGTTTTCGGCCTTGATAATGATGACGGAGGAAGGAATATATTGAATAAACTGAGAGATTATTTAAAGAATGCTTTAAATAAAAATTATAAAATGATTAGCAAGATTCCTTACTTTGGGAAGGATTGGAATGAAATGCTTTTAAATACTCCTCCCTCTTCTAAGGAAGATGTCAAGTCAAGCGTAGGTCAGGACGTCTAAAGATTACTACACTTGGAAAATCACAGAAACTTTAATTTATGGTTTTTATATGCATCAGCGGCAGACCCAGATGACGGCGGCTCGTTTCGCCTTTAAACTGAGTTTGTTCACGAATAGTAGGATTACTGCGACGGCCTTTGCCCTGTTCTTCAATAAGATGAGAACTGCCCAGATGCTTACAAGACAGATACAGATCTGGACTTTCTGTTGAAGTTGCCGGAAAATGAGCTAAGAACACTTGTGGCATGTATACGAGAGCGGTTTGATCAACTGGGAAATAATCAAAATATTATTAATAAGGAACTGTTATGAATAAATCAGATTTAATCGTGGAGTTAGCTAAAAAGAATCATCTCACAGATAAGGTGGCTACACAAATAATTGATCTTGTCTTTGATGGTTTTACAGATACACTAAAGAATGATGGAAGAATTGAAATTCGTGGATTCGGGAGCTTCACTGTACGAAACTATGAGGCTTATACCGGAAGGAACCCGAAAACAGGAAAGACGACAAATGTAAAGTCGAAAAAGTTGCCATTTTTTAAGGTAGGGAAGGCATTAAAGAAAAGAGTCGATGGTGGATTATGATAAAGTGTCACGCATGTTTAAAAGAACTGGATATTAGACCTCCTATCGGAAGACAGGAAGTCTGTATTTTTTGTGGATCGGATCTTCACTGTTGCCTGAATTGTGGATTTTACAAGATTGGCGCCTATAATGATTGTCGAGAGCCTCAGGCGGAAAGAGTGATTGAAAAGAGCCAAAACAATTTTTGTGATTATTTTAACTTTGGATCTGCGCCACTAGCCAATCGAAAAGAATCTTCTGAAATAATTGAAAATGCCAAGATGAAATTGGAATTACTTTTTAAGAAAGACTGAAGGAAGCGAGTAGAAATACCTTTGTGAAGGATATTTTGTCATCATGCCCTAAAAGAAAGGCTTACCCGAATGTGGATATTTACAAAAGATGGGTTTTACAGCGTGGTACAGGAGTCAAATCAGAAGGGAACTGACTTGCTTACGGTCGGAAGTCGTTACAAGTCTGATATGGCAAAATTGATAAAAAGTCTAAAAATCCCTGAAGACATGTTATTGAAAGAAGCTGGGGGAGATTATGAGTACAGGGTTGTAGTTAAAAAGTCTGCACTCGCCGACTATATGAAAGAACAAGTTATGCTGATTGATTACAGTAATTTTACTCATGAGATTGAATTAAGAAACAAAAAAAGGGCGGATATTTATCTTAGTGTATGGGCTAAACTGTTAAGGGCCGGTAAGAGTAAAAATCGGTATTGAGCCTTTGAACTTAAAGAAATCTGACAATAGTAGAGAGATGCTCATCGAGTATAGCTTCCTGTAACAGAGCATTCGGCAATTTTTCTAAGATATGCCTTATTTCAATTGGTATTCGTTATTGTTGAGTTACAAAACAGGGAAAAATTGGGATACTTCCAGATGTTCCATGAATAATATGGGAAGTGTCCCTCTATTTTCCCTGTTCGTATGGAAGCTATTTATCTTTTCAAGCGGCAATATTTGTTTTTTCTTGCATTGTTTTCAATAAGTTGTATTATTCGTCACAAATCAACAAGTTATCATTAGATGTATTCGAGGCAAAAGCTTATATTTTAAGGCCCAGATACTACTGATTGTTACGCACAAAATCTAAAGCTATTTTCACTTCACATGTTTAACGACGAGAAAAAATGGCATCCGGTACCCTCGAACATGAAGAAATAACCCGACACATTAAAACCGAAGTCGAAAGAGAACTATGGGCGCGGGCTGCGGGCCGTTGCCAGTTCAACGGTTGTAATCGTTCCCTGTTCAAATCACCAGTAACGCAAGAACAAGTGAATATCGCAGAGAAGGCTCACATCTATTCTTTCTCCAAAATTGGGCCGCGAGGCTGGGGGCCATTTATCACAAACAAAAAGCAACTCAATGATATTGCAAATCTTATACTGGTTTGCCATGACTGTCATAAAACGATTGACCAGGACAAAGATGGTATACGCTACTCTGCGGAACTGCTCCTCAAATGGAAGGCTGAGCACGAGAAAAGAATAGAAATAGTCACAGGTGTGAATCCCAGCAAGAAGTCACAAGTCATCCTGTATGGCGCAAATATTGGAAACCAGACATCAAAGCTGCAGCCAGAGGCAGCAAAAGACGCGCTCTTTCCGGACTGGTATCCGGCGGAGGAGCATCCCATTTATGTATCGATGAATTGGGAAGGTAAGGACAGCGATCTTGCCTATTGGAAAACAGAAGCCAAAAACTTGAGCGATTCTTTTAATCGCCAAGTCCGGCCCTTAATTGATGGCGGTACCCCGCATTTCTCACTTTTTGCTCTAGCCCCTATACCACTGTTGATCTTGTTTGGCTCACTATTAACGGACAAGATACCTGCTCAGACCTATCAACTGCATCGAGAACCATTTCAGACTTGGAAATGGCTAGTTGGCCCAGATAATTTTACTTATCTAATCAATCGACCAAGATCATTTGCTCATCCACCAGCATTAGTAATCTCCTTGAGCGACAAAATTGCATCGTCGCGAATTACTGAAGTCCTGGGCGAATCAGTTTCTATCTGGGAATTAACGATTTCACATCCTCACAACGATTTTCTAAAGTCAAAAGATCAGCTCTCTAAATTTCGAGAAATTGCTCGCCAACTTATTGCGGATATCGGTAAGGCACATGGCAAACATACTCCAATAGGGATTTTCCCCGCCATGCCAGTGGCATGCGCCGTTGATCTCGGCCGCGTGCGAATGCCGAAGGCAGATAGCCCTTGGATCATTTACGATCAGAATAACGAGTGCAGAAAATTTATACGTGCTCTAGATATAGGAGGTCCTAATAATGAATGATGGCATCAAAAATCGTATTATACAAGAAGTCGCCGGATCTATCGATATTCCGGACTCAGCCTACGCAAAAGCTGAAGCCAGATATAAGGACCTAGGTGATTGGTTTGGTAGGAAAGAGGCTCGTTGTCATAACTGTGCCCCACATATATATCCACAGGGATCGTTCCGTCTAGGAACAGTAATCCGTCCTATGGACGATGATGGAGAGTATGATCTTGACATGGGCTGTCGTCTCAGAGTGGGTATCACAAAAATAACTCACACACAGCAGCAGCTCAAGGCTCTCGTTGGAGCCGACTTAGAGGATTATCGTGTTGCGCGTGGTATCAAAGAAACACGTCAAGAGAAGCCACGGTGCTGGCGTTTAAGATACGCCGATTCGTTAAAGTTCCATCTTGATGTAGTCCCTTCCATACCTGAGACATTAGAGCGTCGGCTACTACTTCAGAAAGCGATTGTCCAAGCGGGTGCTGGCGTCGAACTAGCCACGAACGTGGCCAATTTGACTGGGGCAATTACCGACAATAGGATGTGGAACTACCGCATCATCGACGATGGATGGCGACTCAGTAACTCGGAGGGATTTGCCCTCTGGTTCGAATCCCGTATGAGGCTAGCCAAATCGTTAATGGAGAGCCTTGAGGTAAAGGCCAAAGCTGCGAAAGTTGATAAATTACCGGCCTATCGATGGAAGTCACCGCTGCAACTATGCGTTCAGCTTCTAAAACGCCACCGGGATATGTATTTTGCTGATGATCAAGACGGAAAACCTGCCTCCGTCATAATCACCACACTTTCAGCTAGAGCGTATAAAGGCGAAGTTGAAATTGCTGATGCGTTAGAGAATATTTTGGCCAGCATGGGGGCATTAGTAAATCCTACATCACCGCGTGTACCAAATCCAGTAAATCCAGCCGAAGACTTTGCTGATAAGTGGAGTGATCCGGAATCACGCCGCCGCAGACTGGAAGAGAAATTCAAACGTTGGTTAAGCCAGGCTCAAATAGATTTCGAAGCAATTGGGAAGGAGCGCAAGCCGGAGTTAATTGTGGATATGACGAAAAACAAACTCGGAACATTGCTCAATATTAAGGATTTTGGTGCAAAAGTTGGGATCGGCCAGAGTGTTGGATTGCTTAAACCAGCCGCAGTCCCTGCTGGGCTTAGCTTTCCGAATAAGCCGCTGATTCCGAAAAAGCCGGCAGGCTTTGCTTGAAAGGCTTGGCTTATGATGCCCTGGTTTTTAAGAGATCCGGAAAGATTTAGATTGGAGCGAACAGGCATAAAAGAGCTATCGCGTTCGGCCAAGTGGCTTATTGGTGCCGAATGGCGTTTTGATAGCGAGCTTTGCCTCGATGCTGTCATTCTTGCCCACGATCATGAATATGAAGTGCGTGTTTCATTTCCAGTACTATACCCGGACGCGCCAGCTATCGTACGCCCCCAAAAAATGCAATCCCGGGTTTCAACTCATCAGTATGGAGGAGCAGATGGCCCGCTCTGCTTAGAGTGGGGGCCTGATAATTGGCATCGAGATATTACTGCGGTGCAGATGCTGGAAAGCACATTTCGATTATTCGATATTGAGAACCCCCTCGGGGAAAATCACCCAGATATTCCAGTAGTTGCACCGTCACGCCACATTCTGACAGTAGGTCAGGAATTGCGTGGCAAAAGGGCAAGGTGGTATGCAAGTAGCGCACTCGCTGATTATTTCAGGGCACAGCCAATTAACTCAGTAGGAACTTTTAAATTTTCACTTCAAATGATGTGTGAAAACTTGGTGGTCTTAATACATGAAGCCATGCTTATTGGAGGTAGTGGCTTGACGGACGAACAAATGCCGATGACCTTGCCAGGAGTCGGGAAACTCAACGCTGGTTTCTGGTTCAAAACGGACTTAGACAAGAAGACTATCGGACATCCAAAAAAGCTTGCGGATTTACGCAACTCACTAGTTGGCATGGAGGGGGCAAAGTTACTTTCCACTGATGGTTCATCTCCTGTTGAGGGCTTTGGATCTTTAATATCCAGTGTCCTGATTGTAGATCAAATAGGGGACTTGCATCTTTTCATCGTGTTTCCAGATGAAGATGTTTTTGTGTTTTCACAGGTCAAGCCAGAGAATGAAACAATTCAGACTCGTTCGCCTGAGTGGGAAAAACTAAACGATAAGACCATCGGTATTGTAGGCTTGGGCTCGGTCGGTAGTAAGATAGCTATCAGCCTTGCCCGTATGGGATGCCGGAAATTCTATTTTGTTGACCATGATCTTCTGCTGCCAGAAAACCTCCGGCGGCATGCTCTTGACTGGCAGGGTGTGATCCAACACAAGGTTGATGCGATGAAAATAGCAATTAACTTAGTGGCTCCTGGAGCACAGATTGAGGTTAATCGTTTGCACATTACAGGGCAGGAATCTAACGCTTCCGTCAGCGGAGCTATAGACCGATTGGCTGATTGTGATGTCCTCATCGATGCGACCGCAAACGCTAGCGTGTTCAACCTCCTGGCAGCCATCGCTCGGACAGCCAGCCGACACATGATTTGGATGGAAGTTTTTGGTGGTGGAATAGGTGGCTTGGTCGCACGAAGCAGACCCTGGGCAGACCCAACGCCGCAGGATATGCGGCTTGTATATCTTCAGTACTGCATCGATCACCCTTCTCAAGATTTAAGGCCGGTTCCTGAGAATTACGGTGTCGAAAATGAAGAAGGTGAGGTGCTGGTGGCTTCTGATGCAGATGTCGCCATTATTGCACATTATGCAGTTCGCTTCGTTTCAGATTGTTTTACCCAACGAGAATGCTCAAAATTTCCATACTCAATGTATCTCATCGGATTGGCCAAAGGCTGGGTCTTCGAAGCCCCATTCGTTGTAATTCCGATCTCAATGGAATCATGTACAGTAGCGGGATGGGATCATGACAAGAAACAGGAGTTCAAGACAGAGGATATAAAATTCCTTTGCGACTTGCTTGAAAAGGATAACAATGAAACTTCTAATACCCCATGAAATTTCACAGCAATTGGTTGATGCCTTGCGGCAAGCTGGCAAGCGAGAGATAGGTGGAATCCTGATGGGCGAGCATACTGAGCCTGATACTTTTCGTGTGAAAGAAATAACGATACAGCACAAAGGTGGCACATTTGCCGCTTTCATAAGAATGGTTGAAGACATTCTTGGACCGCTCCTTGCTTTCTTTGATACCACTAAACATGATTATAAAAAATTTAATTACTTAGGAGAATGGCACTCGCACCACTCATTCGCACTGGTACCAAGCGAACGGGACAACATGACCATGTACAATATGGTAATGGACAAGCAACTTGGTGCACACTTCGTTGTATTGATGCTTGTCAAACCGGACTTTCATTGCCAGCTTGAAGGAAGTGTCACGGTTTACCAGCCAAACAAATCGCCGTTCGCAGGTAGTTTTATCCAAGAGAAATCTAGTGATCACACGAATTCATTAGAGCATATTAATTTAACCGTTTGACGAAAAAAATTGAAAACTATGGTAAAAAGTACATGACGGGGAATGATACATGAGCAAAACAATCTTTATACTTGGGGCCGGATTCTCGGCAGATGCCCATATACCTGTGCAAGAATCAATATTATGTAAGCTCAATACTCGGTTGAAGAAACGAAATTATTTTTCAGTTGTTATTTGGTGGGACATAACACCAGATTTGAAACTAACAAGCCTAAGAGCAAATTCGCGAAGAACAGCTCAGGCTATGGAGGGATGACAGCGAATGACATTGTCAGGAGTTGTCGTTTTTATAGAAGGCCACCGACAAGGTCGGTGGTAGTTTACTATTTTATAAAGTATTAAAAAGATCAGTTAGCTAAGGTAGTTACATATGGAATCAGAGCATAGTATAGACCGCGATACTTGGCTTACATACATCAACAGGCTGATCGATAGAAAGTTAAACAGCCAGCGAATATCCGGGTTTACTACATGGGCAATCGCTGGTGTTATCGCAATATTACTATTAAAAATACTGGCCGATATTCCCGCCATAACAACAAACAAGTCTGCGGCTGCCCTACACTTAACAGCTGTGACGGGGGTTATTAATATACTAGTTTTTCTTTACGGCCTTTTAAGTCTCACGCTTTCTATTAGACTTAAATCCGCAATACCGAGATTTCAGTCTAGAATGCAGCGTATATTCTCTCCCATAATATCTTTAACATCTTACATAGCAATAATAGTTCTTTGTTTCTTGAATTTAGTTACGCTACCAGCCGTTCCAAAGCAAATCCAGAGTTGGCCATTTCTTGTTATCGGATTGTTTTCTTTCATGCTTCCTTTACCGTATTCAATATCGAGGGTATGTTATTGGATCAAAGGCAGAAAGAGGCACCTTCCAGACCTACCAGCACTTTCTTTTTCGATAGATAATCTGAAACCCCATAAACGATTTAGGTTCTATGCCATAGCGGGCATCTCATCGTTTATTGGGTTATGCATTGCTCTTGTTCCAGCCATCCAATCCCTTCCGTACATCACAACACAAGTACACGTGAATACACTAATCTGGTCAATATACGTGGCAGGAATATTCTTTCTCTCCTTAATCATAGCCAGCATACAACTGAACCTTAGCCAAGGTCAATATTTCGTAGAACTTGAACAACGAATCATTATCGAAGCTCTCACCTCAGATGTGATTCGTTCTGAGTTTATTAAAGAGGTTATCGGTGAGGATTTTCGTGACTGGGTAGCTACAGCAGAACGAGAAATGATGTATCTGCAAGATGAATTCGAACAGGCCGTCTTAAAAACAGAAGAACAGTTTGCTGAACTGAACAGGGTAAACAATAGAATGAAATTCGAGATAGCCGAGAGGCAGAAGATATGCAAGAATGGATCTATGAAGGCTTTTGCAAATTACATTCATTATTCAAGAGAGTTATTTGATCAAACTGGTAACATTATCTGCTCGCCAATCCCGCACGAAGCTTTATCTCCGCTAAAACAGATGACCGCAAGCTGGCAGCATACATGTGATTCAATCCTTGATCGCCAAAATGCTATATGTAATAATTGCCGCAATGCTTCATCAGAGAATCAAGATGATGTAAAAAAATGCAAACTTTATTCAGATATATTTATCGAAAGTGTTGATGCGAAAAACAAACGTTACTATCCGTAATTCTTAAATCAAACAAATGACCACCACTGAGCAGTTGTAGATGCTATACGTAACAAAATGATGATTGCAACTTAGGCGGCACTGATTCATCATCTATTCGTATTTCCTATTGATTTAAAGGAAAGGAGATAGAGATGGATCAAATGACTATTGAACAGTTAA